>Ga0307978_1000627_pt1 | contig 29081 bp, 19 predicted proteins | sample OrgLakmetage1056_FD_203151 | JGI IMG/M metagenome (GOLD analysis project Ga0307978, IMG submission 203151) | Saline water microbial communities from Organic Lake, Antarctica - #1056 | ecosystem: Environmental > Aquatic > Non-marine Saline and Alkaline > Saline | place: Antarctica: Organic Lake...
TAGTTTTATGCACCATGACCGGATCTGTTCCCGGTCATTTGGACAAGTGTATCCACAGCTACGGATGGTACCAAGAGTCCTGATGAGGTACTGAGGGGGTAAGGTACATATAGTATTGTGTACGGTATTTCAAGGGAGTCATCGTGAAAGTGTGTAAGAAGATAAGGTATTACGACCAGACGCGACGGTCAAGATACCAAAATCTTATTGTATGGTCACGAAAAGGGGAGAATAGCTCCCCCAGTATCTGCGATTGGAAAAACAAAGATGTGTCCTATTCTACGAGCTTACCGCAACAAGCAGTAGTGAAAGGCACAAGTGAGAGAGTCATAGAATAATACGATCGATTCATTTTGGATCAAAGGATCGTTCTCACAGTTTAGTTTATCAACCATTACGAATCACTTTGTCTCTTTGCGTCTTCGGGTTTTCACCTAGTTCCTTGAAGACAATTCCTTGTGGGAAAACCATCTACCAAGCCTTCTGCCTTTACACTTCTTCTCTCCTCCGTTGTCATCGTGCATCGCCGCCGTACTTTATCGTACCTCCATCGTCGTCGTTTTCGTCGTCGCTCCAACCACCGCTGACCGCTTGTTTGATTGTGTTTGTTCGCGTACATTGCATCCTCAACGCATTGTCTCAAGAACTCACAATATGTGCAGTCGAATCTCAGACCGACTACCTTTCTTGTCTGGAAAGTCAATATTGAACACAGATCACGACATGTTCCATGGCTTCAGCCTAAGATTGTGAAACTACCAAGACCTGTAGATCTCCACATAGATTGAGACATCTTTCTTGGCTTCAGCTTGGCTTCAGCTTGGCTTCAGTTTGGCTTCAGCTTGGCGTCAGCTTGGCTTCAGCTTGGCTTTAGAGACAATCCAACTTGGTTATACTTCAACAGACCGAAATCGGACGGGACTTCGTTTGATGGACCTCTGCTACGAAGGATGGACAGACCGCGTTCCGCAAAAGGCGCCAACTACAACTCCCAGTCTCTGCGACTAAACATTATGGCTCGGAACTCGAAACGACGCGCAAGCGAGAAACTACGACTCGATGAACTCGCGAAGCAACGAAGCAACCCATATCATTATCATACCCATGGACGACGTAGACTACTGGTACCGTACCAGGTACCGGTAGTCTACCATACTGTAATACCGGAAGTAGACTAGTAGTCGTAGTAGTCTACGTAGACTCTCTAGTACGTAGCGTACTGGGAAAGTGTTTTACGCAGTGCTGAAAGTGGTTCAGAAGAAGTTTCTAGCACGGCGTGGAACTACGGTGTATGTCTCGGTATCTGTGCAAACCTTTGTAGTCAATGCGCTTTGCAAGCAACTTGCTAAGGGGCTCTCGAACTATTCTAGCACACAAGTTGACTATTGTGCTTTCGAAAATATACTCTAGATAGACTCGACTTGATAAAAATATGTCTAGCTACAATGTAGGAACACTTGGGGCACCGGTTGGTCCGAATGATGTCGGCGCGTCCGTCAGAGGAACTGTCGGTGCGCTCGTCGGTCCTAATGTAGGTCCTGCCGTCGGTGTGTTCGTTGGTCCTGCCGTCGGTTCCAAAGATGGGCTCCGTGTAGGTCCCAGGGTCGGTCCCGACGTCGGTGAGCGTGTTGGTCCCGATGTCGGCGCGTCCGTCACAGGAACTGTCAGTGCGCTCGTCGGTCCGAATGTAGGTCCTGCCGTCGGTAGTGTTGCAGGTCCAGATGATGGGCTACCTGTTTGTAAAAGTGTCGGTCCGAAGGTCGGTCCCGACGTTGGTGTGCTTGAGGGGCCTGATGTCGGTCCCGAGGACGGGCTACGTGTTGGTCCGAAAGTCGGTCCCAAGGACGGGCTGCTTATCGGTCCGGAGGACGGTCCCGACGTCGGTGAGCTCGTTGGTGTGGGCGTTGGCTCTGCTGTGGGTGAGCTCGATGGTCTGGACGTTGGTCCCGATGTTGGGCTGTTGGTTGGCCCAACTGTTGGTTTCGACGTCGTTGTAATCGTTGGTTCTGATGTCGGTAGGTGCGTCACCGTAACTTTCGGTAGGCTCGTTGGCTCTGTTGTCGGTTCAAAGAATGGGCTTCTTGTTGGAGACGCCACTGGACTATTTGTTGGGCTTTTTTTTGGAGACACCACTGGACTATTCGTTGGAGCATATATTATCTGCTTTCCTGTGACGATCTCGCTCTGCCTCGTTGTGTTTCCTGTGATAATCGCATTCTCTCTCGTTGCGTTTCCTGTGACGGTTGCATTTAAGGGCGACAGGAGAGCATTCATCGTCGGGTCTGCGCTGCGTTGTATCTGCATGACCGGTACACCCACAGACACGCTGGTCACAACCGATGCAAATGCAATGGCGGCGATGATGACTTTGGTTGTGACTGCGATACCAGCAGCTGCAGCAGCACCAGCAGCACTAGCGGTGGCGCCGGCTACTACACCTGTAGAACATGAAGCACCTGCACTTCCACAAGCCTGCACAGCCATCGACTGCATGACCGAATTGAAACTGTTGATCAAAACCAATATGATAAGACGATTACTGTTTTTGTTTCATACCGTAGTATTGTTGAAACCTTTGGTAAACTTACGCAGCGGATAATATTCCTGGGGTGGGTGTCGGTGTAGGTGCTGACATCCCTCCAAAATGCGCTCATAAAATAGAGGGTGTCTGCCCCTGATACATTGCAATCGAATTCTTCACGTCATCTGCGTCAACCGCATCAGAAACGAGCGCGTCGTTTTTAAATACTCCTCGTACTAGTCGAGCAAACATGACAGCGGCTCCGCTTAGCAAACCCAAAGGCACGAGAGCGCTCCAATATGGAAATTTCTTCTCTTCTTCGTCGGACTTTTCGTCCGACTCAACGTCGGATGAGGAACCAAGTTCGGTGTCAGCAAGATCTTCGAGAGCAAAAGTACCTTTCTCTTCGAAAGTTCGTCCGCTCGGTTTTTAGGAAGTGGAAAAGGGAGCACTGTGAGAATTATGTCGGATGGAGGCAACAATATTGTCTGCGTTCCGATGCATATACTTACGGAAAGGAAGGGAGGGGGGTACGTGCCTCTCGGACTTCAGCTTCTTCTCTGACTGCATCGAAAACATGGCGGCTGTGATCTTTTTCTACCTCATGAACGACAGCGGCAGGAGCAGTCCCCGCCAAGTCGAGGGAATCCTCAGACACTGGCAATAAATCCTCCTCAATGCAGCTGTTGCTGGGACAATCGTATTTTATCCTTATAGTCGACATCTTGAATGGCTTAGGTTTGTGGGACGGTGCTGTGTGCTGTGTGAAGGTGTTGCGATATGCAAGGTTGCTGAGGGGCAAACCGGGTGGTGAAAGGCCCTATCCCCATCCCACCATACCAGTCATGCTGACTGGTCGTGGCTATGTTCAGTATGCATCGTCGCACAGTATATTTCAGACTTTGAAACGCATCGCAGGAGTTGGCCCGTCCCACCTTTGACGTCAGTTTAAGAATTTGGTAACCCCTAAGTAGGAAATCTCTAGAAGCCTGATCGATCAGGCAGGAACGCTAACGATGCATGGCTGTCTCATCGTGATTTCCCGATGACTTATCGACCGGTACTGTACTTCTAATTTCAGGAGCGTTTCATCTCAACTGATTAACTGTTTTGCATGCATATATTATATATAACTCTATCTCTCTACTTTCTGGCGGTCATTCTGACTTTACTCGTAAAACCTGCTGGGACTGGGACAAACCAGTTGTCAACTACATTTTTCGATTATCGACTATTATCGTAACCTGGTGTGATTGGATTACTGTAATCTTCCTCACGCACCGGTACTTACTCCAAGACCAGGTAGTCTTTCTACTTTTTCCTGGTACTACTGGTACTATCGTACGTGCCTGTGCCAGGTACCAGTCGGTTAGCAATATACCTGGTACGTTCGTATCGTACCGTGACGATGTACTGAAGTAGTCTACAGGACCGAGTATTAGCAGCGAAAGCTGCTGGAACCCAATCGATGATGAGCATGCTGCGACCAGCACTGCACGCGACGGCTAGAGATTGGAGATCGTTCCAGTAAAGGGCTGTGTAAGGACAAGTAAGTATGGAGGTTTCGCAGAAAAGTCTGTCGTCAAGCCTGAGGAGTAGTCAAGCTGCAAGGACGCGCTACAGAAAATTTGTCAACAATTCATGGGATGTTGAAGATTGGCGGTAAACAGCTAGATAAAACGAACGACCAACGCCAACATGCAACACTATTTTAACTCTAGTCTAATATAGAGTTTCAATTCATCATGCACAGTACTATTAACAAGTATATCTGTATTGTTATTGTTGGCGGAGAGAGAGAAAGTGAAGCCACACAGGCTTTAATAGACATTACCGGCCTTGCTCGATGCAATACGTTCGCATAGAACGTAGGTGGAGTTTACGCGTTCCACTAGATTACAGTCTCTGCACTTGTCTTCCAGCAAGTCGACAATCTGCACCATGGCGTTTTCGTAGTCTTTTCGGATTTGTACTTCGGCATTGTAGTACGCGTTTCGATTGGCCAAATCACTTTCAAGTTGTTTGTTTTGCTTATCGTACTTTTTGAGGTTCTCTTCGATTTCGATGTTGTGGGCTGAGAGGATTTTCCTTTCTTTCGCCACCGAGTCAAACGAGGCGCCAGCAGATGCGTTGGCGTCGCTGAGGCGTTTGTTTTGATCCTTCATCTCGTCCAGATCTTCCTTCATCTTCTCGGTCTGGTCGCGAACCTTCTTATTCTCCTTGCGAAGATACTCGACAATCTGCTCGCTCTGTTCACACTTCTTCTTGTCGGAGGCAATCTCGCTCATGTCGATCAGGCCGGCCTTCTTCATCATGGAGGCATGCTTCTTCTTGAGTGCAGCCTTCTCTGCCTCGACTTCTTCAAACTCAGATCGAGCCTTTTCGATCTTTTCGTTATTGGTCTGCCTCTCTTCGAGGTCCTTCTCGAGTTTGCGGATCTGCTTCTTGAGAGCCTTAATTTGCTCCTTTTCTTCCTCCTCGTCGATCTCTTGGGATCGGCTCTCGGCTCTCTCGCTCTTGCTCTGTTCTTCCTGATCCATTATTGTACAGTAGCTTTCTTTTCTTCTTGCTGAGTAAAAAAATGAGAATCTACGTTTTTGTTGCGGAGTAGGAAATCACGACCGACGGTGAATCTTGGTTGCCGTTACGGCGCGATCTGTGCCGATGCTTCTCTCTTTCGGTCATCTTTAGTCATTAACAAAAACACGAAAACCTCATATAAAATTCTTTTAGGGAGATATTTATTGATTTGATCGTACTTTCTCGTTGATTCAGTCATGTCAAGACAAATACTTATCGAGCCCGAACCCGGGGAGGAATGTGAATGGCCGCAGTAGCGGCCATTCAGCGCAGACGCAAAAGTCTTTATGTGGGCTCCAAAACACTGCATGGCGAAACCCGGGGAGGGGGGGTCATAGTGTCAGCGCAAAAAGTCTTTCTATTCGTATGTAGTCGTATCATGCTGTAGTACGGTATGCACAGTATAGGGTAGCGAAACCCGGGCGGGAGTGCCAATGGCCGCGCAGACACAGAAGTCTTTCTATTCGTAGTCGCATCATGCTGGGTACCGTAGGGAAACCCGGGGAGTGCCAATGGCTGATCCGTTATCATACCTACTTCTGCTACGGTATTAGGCCTGGGAGGGCGAAATAATGACTTTCGAAGGCACTAATGGACGACTATTATCATCTGTAGCTCAAAGGTCGTTTCGTCGTCCTTATTCTACTGCTAACGGTAGCACTTCCACACCACATCCTACATTCACTGGCCTAGGCAAAACAACAAAACTCTGGTGTACCCGCTCTCACCATCAAGGTGCACTGATTCATACAGTCGATAAGCAAAAATGACCCCGGGTCATTGGCCTCTGCTTTCTCGCTACTGTAAATATAAAAACTAAATAGGCCTCCTCTCATCACCAAGTTCAAAGCTACTTCCTCTCGCGCGGCATGCCAATGTTTTGCGGAATAAAGAAGAAAGGACGGCAGACGGCAGCGGATCACTCTATGATAGGCTACTAGTTAGACTACTCTACCGGTACTGGTAGTCTAGTAGAGTATCGTATCCACCCGGCACCCGGTATGTCCTTGCGACAAATCACTGAAATTAGTTCCGAAACGTAAAGATCCACATTCGATTCTCGAGCCTCGTTGAGGAACTACCTTGTACAACTTGAACCGTGATCATGACTGGAAGCACAAACATTGTAGATAGTAGAGCTGGAGCGAACCATAATGGTACACAGGAAGAGCAGGAGCAAGGCAACGACAGCAGTGCTGTAGTGGCAGCATCCCACGACGACGAGATACCGCCGGTACAACCTTTGGACGACGACGATGGCGGAGAAGAGGACCGTTCCGTGCATCCGCGCCACACTGGAAGCTCGCTGGTATCTACGGATGGACCACTGGATGTACCGCCGTGGGCTGCTTCGCCAGCCCATGAATGGCGCAACAGAAGACTCGTGAACCGCACGCCCCAACACCTTGCCACACTAGCAGCGCCACCTATAGCATCAGCATCAGCAGCATGGTCAACCAGTCCAGTTTGGATGCAAGATCGCTTTCTCGTATTGGGAACTGCCAATGGCCACGTCTGCGTATGGTCGGCTCTTCAGTTACTGGAAAAAATAGCGACCGCAGGCACCAACCGGCACACTCCCATCCCGCCATGTCACACGGTAGATACCGGAGTCGAGTATCGCGCCGCTATCGTACAGATCGCGGCGGCTCCGTTAGGTACCCAGCTTATCGAAACTAGCAAACAAGTAGCAACGGCAGCGTCATCCATGGGACATTGTCAAGTTGTAGCTGTCACGGTGCAGGGGGACGTGTTTGTCGTGGACATTCCCACCACTGCGGCAGGTGGTGATGCCTCCCTTGCGTTCTCGTTCAACACGGACCGCTGTGGAATTACCAGTGTTGTCGTAGTTCCCAACGAGGCTGATGCACTAAATATTGTGGTTGGCTATCAGTCGGGTTACTTGGAGTCTTGGGCACTATCACAGGCAACAACTGCGGACAGCGAAACCAGCAAGGATCCAGGGGCCATCGTGACGGCCAAACTCGTATGGCGTGGTGCCTTTGGCAGTCAAAGTCCGATTCGTGCCGTGGCACCGCTACTGCCCATCGACCCTCCAAGCCGTCCTGTTTTGGCACAATACCTCGCCGTCACGCTGCAACCCGAAACATACCGGTCCTCGGCAAGCTTGCTGGAAGTTGTCGACATGACCTCGGCTGCAAAATCATGGATGCAAGTCCGAGAGGATGCGGTTGCCACGACGACACTAGCGCTGGAGGATCACTGGATTCTTCCCGAGGCTGGAATGGAACTAATTGATGCCGGCACTCTCACTGAGACTGCTGTCAACAGCTACACGAAAAGAGCCGTACCCAACTGGATTCCTAGCAACGGGACAGACTGTCTATATTCGCTACAGCAGCAGCAACAAACCAGTAATTCAAGTAGTAGCTCTGAGTCTGCGGCATCTGTGGCCTTTGGACTCTCTGATGGAACTACGGGTATATTGAGCGCCACAACGGACCCATTGAACGGAACGCTTTCTTGGGGTATTGCCAAGGCTGTCGACCAAGTGTTGTTTCAGTATCCATGCATTGGTCTTGGTCACGTGCACACCACAGCAGACCCGTCGAGTAACGGTAACGACAAGAGGACGCAATCTCACGTGGCATACTGCCTACGTGGAGGGACCACGTACTTGGTTCCTATCACTCCCGTCGTGGCGGAAGATGCTCCGAAAGAGGACGCTCTGCTGGCAGCAGACCCACCGGTGACGGTTCTCTCGTACCCGCACGACATGGATTCCGATACGGATACGCAGTACTTGCACGGCTTTGCCGCTGGTAATATCAGAGTCTTGGGGGAGGAAGATCGTTCCATTCCTCTATTGTTCTACGCTTGGCCCGACAGTGTCGTTGATGTGTACAGCAGTGAACTGTTGATAGCCCATCAACAACGACAGCCGCTGAAAGAAACGAACTATCGGTTGCGACCCATTCTGCTTGAATTGATGGGAAATGGCTCGGTCCAACTGTTGCAGTCGTTTGTAACGACGCGCCCTGTCGACATTTGGCGCAATCGCCCCGACTGGATTGCTGCGCACGGTGCGCTTGTGGGTAGTAGTGACACAGAACAAGACGAGGCAGGCGCTGTAATAGCAAAAGATGACTTTTCCAACGCGATCCTGACCATTGATCAGCTCTTGTCGCCAAGGTTAAAGGCGTTCCGGACTCTATTGCTGGACATTGCCGACGCCGAGAGTCCCATGGACGCGTTGACTGCTACCCCTTTTGCTTACTGAGCATAAATGTTTCAAAAACTGACAGAATTGTTGTCTTGAAGCATTTACGCTTAGAGAGAAGTTACAGCAGCCACAGGTACGATACTATAGACTCGTATCTATCAATCTAACATAGTCTAGAGGTACCGTACGGTATGTGGCCATGATAGAAAAGAGGACCCGGAACTTTGGTAAGCACAGGACACAGAAGTAAATCGCTTGCCTTTATATTTATTTGCTTGCTTTCTTTATTGCTTTCTCCTCGCTTCGGCGTGGCTCGCCGTTTCGTACCGTTGCAAACGATGACCGCTGCTGTTGGCACTTTGATGCTGCGGTTGTGACTTTGGGTGACCTCGCTATCCTATTAATAGAGGTCGACAAGACGTCTTGTGTCTTACCAGCTACGTCTTTGGTCGTTGTTGAAGGTCTGTTGCAGTCTCGAAAGAAACAGATACGTACCGTAGACACCTCCAACGAACTCTTCAACACGGCACGGCACACTACCCGATACCCTATACTTGAACAATGGCGACCCAAACAGCATACCCCGGCACTTCCACGGCGCCACCACCGGCGGGTGGTGCCATTCCCGACAGTTACTTTACCGAGTCTCGCAAGGGAGAAATCAACGAGCTCCGAACCTTGTTGCGTGGCTTTTCCGCCGAGCGAGATCCTCAACGCAAGCGCGATATCATCAAGAAAGTGATTGCCTACATGACGCTCGGTATCGATGTCTCGCGGCTCTTTTCGGAAATGATGATGGCCATTGAGACGCGTGACTTGGTTATCAAGAAGATGGTATATCTATACTTGACCAACTACGCCAGGTCGCATCCGGAACTGGCGCAAATGTGTACCAATACGCTGCAAAAGGATTGTGGAAACGAAGATCCAATGGTTCGAGGCTTGGCTCTGCGAGCCTTGTGTGGACTCAATCTCCCCCAAATGGTTGAATACATTAGTGAACCCCTCCGTCGCTCCCTCTCGGATCATCACGCCTATGTCCGCAAGACGGGTGTCATGGGGATCCTCAAGCTCTTTCACTTGGATCCGGAAGCGTACGCGGAAAGCAGCTTTAACGATATCTTGTACGACATGTTGCGCGACCCCGACGCCAGTGTCGTTTGCAACTGTATAATTGTCTTGAACGAAGTCATGGCCAAGTCTCCCAAAGGAGGAATGGCCATTAACCGCGCCATCATGTTGCATCTCTTGAACCGCATCCACGAGTTTAACGAATTTGCCAAGGTGCAAGTCTTGGAACTTGTTCCGCGTTATATTCCTGCCAATGAAGAAGAGGGATATCAGATTATGAACTTGTTGGATCCAGTATTGCGTACTGCGAGTAGCGCAGCTGTCATGGCAACGATTGGTGCATTTTTGAGTTTGGCCGAACAGCTGGGTGACAACATGCAGGCCATGAAGGAGCAAATTGTTGGCCGCGTCAAGGCCCCGCTGGTGACGCAAATCTCGTCGGGATCGTCGGAAATCATGTATACGTTGCTCAAGCACGTGGAAGTGTTGACGGAGGTGTGCCCGGGCGTCTTTGATAACGAGTACCGCCAATTCTATGTTCGTTACAACGAACCGAGCAACGTCAAGTATCTCAAGCTTAAAATTCTTCCTCGTTTGGCCAATCCTGATACAGCACCCGACATTGTTTCAGAACTGGCCGAATGTGTGTGGGACTCCAACGTCAAGACAAGTCGATTGGCGGTCCGAAGCATGGCGCAGATTGCCTGTACCAACCAGGGGGGACCGGGTGCTGCCGAAAGCATCTCGCGCCGATTGGTCGAAATGCTGGACATTGGCATTGAACACATTAGTAGTGAAGCCGCAACGGCGTTGACTCTGATTGTGCGAAAGCAACCTGAGCTAAAGACATTGGTGGCGCCTCCGTTGGTCCGGAGTCTCAAGTACATTTCCGAATCTTCGGGAAAGGCTAGTATTATCTATTTGCTCGGAGAATGTGGCGAAATTGTCCCCGAAGCACCGTACGCGATTGAGAAACTTATTGACTCATACGACGACATTGAAGACGCCAATGTCAAGGATGTATTGCTTGGATGCGCAATGAAGCTCTTCTTCTTGCGCCCTCCTGAAATGCAAAAGATGTTGGGACGACTATTAGCAAAGGCGACTGACGATGTATCTTCCCAAGACTCGCACGACCGTGCCTTGCTCTACTACCGCATGCTCAAGTCGGACACGGATCCAAAGATTATTGAGAACGTCATCAAGACCTACACTGTAATTCCAGAAAGCGTCAGGTTCTCCGAAGAAGATGATGAGGAACAACTGGCAAACTTGATGGAGGAGTTCAACACGCTTTCCATCGTCTACGGGAAGACGTCGGAGAACTTTATCGTTCCAGAATACCAAATCAAGTACGTCAAGATGCCAGATGACCATCCACTGGCAGCAGGCGACGCCGGTAGTATCGTTTCGGTTGGAAAAATGAATGCCGTGGCGGCTCCCCCTCCCGCACCAGCTAATTCATACGAGGGTGACGGTGACCTTTTGGGCTTTGGAGGGCCTCCAGCTGCAGCCTCTGCCCCGGCTCCTGCGCCAAATGCATCTGGTATTTCCTTGAGCGCCTCGGCAGCCATGACGGGCGAAGAATACCAAAGCAAATGGGAGTCTATCCCAGACGCTGATTCTATTGTCTCCATGGCTCCACTTGGAGTACTTCCACCTTCGACGAACCAGGTCGAGGCCGCCCTTGCTTCCGTGAACGTAATGACAATGGCAAGTGGAGAATTGCCAGGCGAATTCAAGTTTTTCCTTTACGCTCAAGATACGAACAGTGGGAGCATCTTTTTGCTGCAGTCCAACGTTGAGAAGTCGGCGGACCCCATGATGATCATTACGATCAAAGTAGCTGAAGGTACCGGTACGAACCAGCTCATGGTAAACCAGCTCACTGAAATTATCACTGCCGCTTTGAATTGATAAGTCAGACCTGCAAAAAGCTGGCAGCTTACGAATAGTGTACTAGTCTACTTGGATTGAAGAAACTGCTTGTCTAAGTCTACTAGCTAGCTGCTATTAGAGTATTTCTCTTCCTTTGCGATTTGCGTCTTTGTAATCTGCAAAGCAATGTAACGCCCCCAAAGCTCGTAACCAATGTCGTTGGGATGAACACCGTCGCAAGCTAGCAAGGTTGCTCCGGGGTAACGATTGGATGGGTGATCATGAGAGTGAATGACAGAGTCTGCGACAATGTCGTAATAACCTTCTTCCTCCTCCTCGGCATCGAGTACCCACGCCTTGTAGTGCTGCCTCATGGTCTCTTCAACCCGTTCACGAACGTTATGTGAAATATCCGTGAGCTTGAGCAAGACGCGTTCTTTTCTAGAGTCAACGTCTTCCCATTTCGGGCCCTTTTTGGCCTCGGCCTGAGAAAAGAAGGCAGCTGTAGAGTAGAACATAAACAAGAGGGCGTGAGTTGGAATATAAAGTCAACCAGCACGCCATTATAACGGCAATAGCAAGATCCACTTACGACTAGGTGTCTCCACGTAGACCACAGTGTCTGGATACATGTCAGCGAGATTCCGTTTATTTGAATCCATCATTCGAACCAGCGGCGTCAAAAACCAACTGAGTGGAGCCAGCTGGCTAAAACTGCTCGGCGAGAATGGAAGGGCGGGAAAGACTACGACTGCGGATCCGTGCTTTTCCTTGGATTCTTCGAGCGTCTCTATTGTCGTGTCACTACTTGAAGCATCAACATGTTCGATACTACTTTTCAGGGCTGAAGATGGTGTAGCAGCACCCTTGTCTCCTACTGGTGGGATAAGGAGATTCATTCGGCTCTTGAGAGCGTGCACCACTCGCATCAGCTCGTCTTTGAGTCCCAAACTTCCACTCTCTTGTCTAGCCTCTTCGAGCTTTTTCAGTCGCTGCGCCGACATCATGAACGGTAGAAAGGAATCCTTCAGATCGTTGAGGCCCGTCAGGACAATGGCAATGTCGTATTCTCCCACAAGTTCTGGATCCAGAGTACGAGGTGGCGGTGTGTATTCTTGTCGAGCCCGTGGCTTGTCAATGTCGTCGCTGTCATCTTCATTGATTTCGTTGTACTCGTCGTCGTCTTTCAAACTAGCAATCTGCTTGAATTCTTGCACGTCACGTCGAATCTCGGCGACTTTGCGTGTCCACCACTGTGCGATACGCTTGGCGGCGGCCGCATTTTCTGCTGCTACTACTGCTGCTTCTTCTTCTTGCACCACCGCGGACTGTTTTCGATGCTGCAACCACCGTTGGGTCCGAAGCTTGGTCAGTCGCAAACGCTCACTGGCCTTCCACCGTGATTCGGCTTGCCAGGCTCGTAGTTTCTCCGGTAGCATCGTTCCTGTAGCTTGGTCTGTTAAAGTAGTGTTGTTGCTGTCGGTATTGTTCTTGTTGCTCTCGGTATTGTTCTTGTCCACGACATCGTCCAAGTGCCGAATCTCTCGAACAATTTCCGTCGCCGTGCGTCCCGGAGTACCCACACAGGTCCAGTAAACGGCGCGACCCCCGGCCGCTTGCGACAAACCCCTCGCAATAGCCTCTGGCAACGCGGGCGTACCCGACCGGCTCATGCCCACACCCGCCGCCAAGGAATCACCAATCACCAGCAAGCGAAGGGGTGGTTCTTCGCGTGCGGGTGGTTTGACGATCCTGGGATACAGAATGCTACCAACGGATGCTGTCGTCGTCGAATATGTAGTAGTAGTATTGGTGGTGGAAGTCGCCATGTAGTGCAACGAAGAATCCATGTTGGTCGTCGTCGTCGTCGTCGTCGTTGTTGTTGCGTTATTGTTATTGCTGGGACCCACAACAACAACTCCTCGAGCCGGCATGTCGGGACGTGGAGCGTGACTGTGATTGGATCGATAATCTTGAAGCAGCAACGCACCTTGCAAGAGGGCAATGAGTGGCGTACTGATGGCCATGCCGGCCAACCACGTTGGACCCGCGTCTCTCAGAATTTGCCGGGCGCTCATTTCGCTCCTTTGGGAGATTCTGTATGTATCCTCTCGGCTATATGGCGATCGGATGGATGGATGAATCAGTTCCCGCAGCTGGAGCAAGCTTTCGAACACGCCAATCCCATTGCGTACGGTATTGCGTTCTATTTGTTTGTTGATTGTTTGTGTCGGTGGCTCACCAGGCTAGGAGCAGATGACTTTCTGAAAAAGGGTTCCTGCCACGTGCTTTTAGCCAATCAGAGAAGAGAAGATCCAAACATGACTCACGATCCAAACCCGGACCTTGAAAAAGATTTTGCCCGCCCGCGTCTCGACCAGCGACGGACAGACGACACGGTACTTATCATACAGTACCGTACGACTATTCCGGCAACGCTAGCTTGCAAGCTATCCAACAAGTCACAAAGCGATAAGGAGCGGCTGCGAGGACCATTGACCTTGACCATATTGTTCGATCGTATAGGCGCTTGCGTTCCATCCCCTCCATCATCCCCACACGCTCCATCTATCTAATAACACATATATCCTTACGTAAGTATGTCGAAAAAGTTCTTTCGCCCGCCGCCTCTCGAGGAAGAAGACGACGAAGACTCGTCGGACGAGGACGATGAACTCCTCGACGATGATGATGATGACGACGAACAAGCTGCGGCCGCTCCCAGCAAGGCCGCCAACGCCAACCTCTCCGAATCAGATGAAGAAGAAGAAGAACAAGCTCCCACGCGCAAGCGCAAAAAGGCCAGCACCAGCGGCAACGAAAAGAAACGCTCCAAGGCCACTTCCTTTTTCGAACTAGAAGCCGAAGCCAGTGACGATGACGACGAGGACGACAACGATAACGCTGGTCGAGACGGCGAACAGATGGACCGAGAAGCTCAAGAATTGATTCGACAGCAAGATCGTCGTCGTGCGCAGGCTGGTGGAAACTTTGGCGAAGGTGACTTGTCCGTGGCAGACATGGCGCGAGAGATTGAAAACCGACATCGCATGCAGCGTCGTCGCGTGGATCGATCCACCTTGTTGGATCGTCCATCGGCAGCGGCGGGTGCGGGACGAAAACAGCAGAAACAACAAAACCAGCAGCAACAACAACAACACGCGGATGAACCCGACGAGGGAGGTCCAGAAGTGTACACGGCCGTGGCGCAGCAGAGTTTGGTACCGTCGGTTTCCGATCCAAGCTTTTGGATGGTGTCGTGCATGACTGGAAAGGAACAAGAGTTGGTGTTTCAAATCATGAACAAGTGCAGTGCCTATGCTCGACAGGGAAGGCCTTTGGGTATTAGTGCTGCTATTGCCGCGCAGAGCAAGGGTAAAATCTACATTGAAAGTTTCAGTGAACCTGCCGTCAATGAGGCCATTCAAGGTATCCGCGGCTTGATGATTTACACGATGCAACTGGTCCCTATCCAAGACATGACTACGGTCATGACTGTTGTTTCCAAGAAAAAGCCTGTCAAAAAGAATGAATGGGTCCGCATGACCCGCGGTCATTACAAGGGTGACTTGGCTTTGGCCAAGGTCGTGAAGGAATCCGGCCTCAAGTGCGTTGTGCAGTGCGTTCCCCGTCTCGATCTAACGCTGGCAGACTTGCCTCCAGAAGAAGCCCGTGCTCGACGCCGTACGGTGCGACCGCCTCAAAAGTTCTTCAACCCGCAAGAAGTGGCTGCGCTGGGGAGACAGAGTCTCCGCCGTCAGCGCTTTCCTGGTCTCGACATCTTTTGTGATTACTTTGAGGGCAACTACTATCACGATGGATATCTTCTCAAGGAAATGACAGTAGGTTCCATGGTCAAGCCCTGTACGGATGACGATCCGCCGTCTTTGGACGAGTTGCAGCGCTTTCAGCGGCGTCAAAAGCCGCGTGAGGGAGAAGATGGTCACGACCCCGACGAAAATGAAGGTTCCAAGATGGCTGGCTCGTTATTGGATGAACTCTCGGCCTTGCAGGGAAAAACTGGTCTCGGAAAGGGAGGTGCCATTGGAGGTGGTCTGCTTATTGGAGATACCGTGGAGGTCATTGAAGGTGATCTCGTTGGAATGCGTGGTAAACTTGTGAGTCTCGATGGAACTACCGTCAAGGTTCGTCCCAGCAACACAACGGTGGATCTCGGTGGAACCAACGAAGTCGAGTTCTTGGCGAATCAGGTACGCAAGTACATTCCCGTGGGCGCTCACGTTAAGGTCACGGACGGGCGTTACGCCAATGAGACTGGTGTAGTTGTTGCCGTGGAACTGCTAGACGGCGAGACGGACTTTACCGCGGTGGTATTGACGGACGTTACCAACAAGGAAATCTCGGTGAGGACCTCCCAGCTTCGCGAGTCGGCGGAGGTTGCTTCAGGTCAAGACAAGTTATCTGGTTACGAATTGTACGATCTCGTGGTTCTCAGCGGTGGCGGATCCGCGAATGAAGTTGGTGTGATTGTCCGTGTCGGCCGTGAAGACTTTACAGTCATTAACAACCACGGCATCATTCGCGAAGCACGCCCCGAAGAGCTCCGCGGAAAGCGGAACTCTACCTCGACTCGGGCGGTTGCTTTGGATGTCCAAGGAAACCAGATTCGCGTGGGTGATTCGGTAAACGTGGCCGAAGGTCCCCACAAGGGCAAGAACGCCACCATCAAGCGCATGAGCCGCGCGCAGCTCTTTCTCCACTCCCAGACGCGTTCTGAGCACGCTGGCGTTTTTGTGGTGCGTAGTAGGAGTTGTGTTCTTGCCGGTACCAGGGCGCAGAACCATGGGTCTGCATCCGATGGAGGTGTGAGTCCTTTTGCAACTCCCCAGTCACAGTCGCATGGACCCCCTGCTGGAGGTCGCGGCAAGCGTGACGATGGTTTGATTGGCAAGACTGTTCGAATCCAGGCTGGTCAGTGGAAGGGCTATCTTGGATCTGTTGCAGACGGTACCGCCACGCACGTTCAGGTTGAACTGCATTCTCGGCTCAAGAAGGTCATGGTGGTCCGCGATCGAGTCGCAGTTGTGGGAGACAAGTTTGGTGCAACCGAAGAGTCGAATCGGGTTGGAACAGATGTTACTAATCCGTTGGCTCCTACTACTCCCTTTATTGCGGGGGGTGGCGCGACTCCCATGCACGGTGGTGCCACGCCTATGCATGGAGGAGCTACCCCGATGCACGACAGCATGGGCGGAGACGACGTGTGGCGCCCGGGTGCTGTTGACCAAGAAGCCACCGAGACCATCAAGGAGGATGGCTGGGGATCATCTGCGAACGACCAGTACAACGGGAATGGTAACGATGAGAATAACTATGGCACCTGGGATCCCTCTGCCGGGGCCAGTACGAGCACCTGGGGCGCGCCTCCACAAAAGAAGGAGGAGACTTCTGTTGTTCAGCCGAAAGAGGAAAGCTTTTCGTCCAGCTCTGGAACGGGCATTAAGCGTGAACCACCCAAGAGTGAGATGGAGACCCAAGTCGCCGATACCGATGAGACACCTGACTGGTTCATGGAACGTGTTTGCGTGCAGATGAAGAGTAACGAACAAGCTGGTGTGATTAAGGAAATCAACCCGGACAAATCTGCCATGATTGAATTTGGAGACAAGTCGACGCAAAGTGCTCGCGTTGGACAGCTGTCGTTGGTAACTCCTAAGGAGCACGACACGGTACTCGTGACGGGAGGAAACGAGATTGGGCTTGAAGGAACATTAGTTTGTGTGGACGGTAAGGGCTTCTGTTTGCGCTCGTGGAGTCGATGCAATCGCTCTCGGATGTTTGTGCTCACATGCTCTTTTTCTTTCATTGCAGGATCCGACGCCATTCTCAAGGACCAAAACGATGAGTTTAAGATTATTGACTTTGTCCATCTAGTCAAGATTGCTGCTGATCCGTAAAGGACTTGACTTGAATTTTAGGATGGTGGCTTTCCTGGATTGGAATCTTGGCTTTGATCGGCCAAGTCCTAGCAGCAGCGCCTAGCTAAATGTTATGAAGGCTTGCATTTATGATATATACTGCATCTCCATAGTCCCGTCATAACTTGCTCATTAAGTATGGCTTTCCATTGCCTTTCCTTCCCATAATGGCATTCTTCATGGGATCATTGGTAGAGCCTGCCGTTGGGGTAGACTCTCTTGACCTTTGCACCATATCACGGGCTGGACCGCAGGCTGGGCAATTCGTATCTTTGCACTTGCGGTAGTGACTTAAAATCGCCCGTAACGAAAAACAGTGAGAGACACGGTAATGGTTATCCTTGCAACCTCTCATGTGACGCAACAGACGCTTCATAGCACCGCAGTGCGGCGTCACTGGACAGCGGCCGTCCTCGTGCGCGCACTTGGCCGAATGGTGCAGTAAGAAAAGACGCTGCTGGTTGTGGCGCACTCGATTCTTCCACTCGGGGTCATTGCGATTTTGTGCCATGTACGAATTCCCAGAGGAAGAAGAAGCAGCAGTCCGCTGCTGCGGCTGCTGCTGGCTCATTCGATCGTTGCTGCTTGGCGGGGGCCTGGAACCGTAATATCCTTGACTATTGCTTTGTCGCAGCTTACCAACTCCGGATGCCATTGAATACATATCGTCCATGTTGACCATGCGACCTCCGCTAGAGCTTTCGTTTCTCATAAAGGGTGAGTTGGCACCACCCGGACCACTCGAAGAGTCAGCGCGTTGCAGATCCCCACCGCTGCTACTACCACCATAATTTGGACTGAACGAAGATTGTGAGCGGTCACTAAAGTGCTGATGTTGTTGGGGTTGCTATAGCTGCTGATACTGCTGCGCGTGTTGCTGTATTTGCCGGCGATCGACCCTTGGTGAATCATTCTGGCTTCGAGTCTCGCGCGAGACTTCCATCGCAATATGTTCTAGACGCTGCTTCAATGTTGGCACGTCCATAGAGGCTTCAAAGGACAAGGAGCTTGCTCGGGGAATTTCCCGCTGAGAGGGTGTATACAACGAAGATACTTGTGCACTTGCTGTCGGCGTAGTTTCACTCTGTGGTTGACTCGTTCTGCCACCGCCGCCGCCACTACTCGACTGTTGATAACTCATGTACTGCTGTGACAACGTCTGCACGGGAGGCCGGTTCCTGCTACTACTGCCACTGCTGCATTTTTTCTGCTGGCGATGCTGATGTATCTTGTCCGACGAGTGATGTATCTTGTCCGACGAGGACGAAATATACTTTTTGGATAACGAATACGACGACGACCCTCCTGCTTTGGCATCGTCCAGTTGCAAGAAATGATGCGAATACACTTCGGCTTCCTTCCAATACTTTTCATCCACAACTTCCTTGAGCGCGCCTTCATAGACACTCTACTGGCCGTGACGCTGTCGTAACCACATTCCTGGTATCGATTCCGCTCGGCACAGTCCTTGATGATTGCCTGGACCTTTTGGTGCTGGGGTGGATCCTTTTGTTCCAGGTACTGCATCAAGACGCGGGTAAACATCAAAAACGTTCGCTCTATTTCCAACGCGCTTGTGCTCTCTGTAGACGATTGGGCTGCCGAAATTGCGAAAGGGGGAGCTGCATGAACTGCGACAAGAGGAGGTGCCGCTGAAGCTCTACCTCCAGCGCCCACGGCGACTTTCATGTCGGACTCCCACGAAGAGGAATCGTCGTCGCCAAGGAGTAACGATTCCATGTTGCCAGCCATTATTGCTTACAAACTCTCACAATCTGTTATCGACTGGTAGACGACTAAAAGACAACTGAAGAAGCTGCGGGAGCAGTGGCGAGTGGAGTGAAGATAGAAGTTGTTCGTTAGCAGTTCGTCAAGCAACAAAAGCGAACGCGACGCTATTATTATTTTGTGTCATGCATGGTCTATTTACTGCATGTACACGCACTGTAGAACGCTACGTATGATACCAGCTAGAGATCTTCGCTATCAGAATTCAGTACGTAGACTCGTTCCGGTAGACTACGTAGTCTACTGAAACGTAAAAATAAATTGAGAAAAATATGTGAGTAGTGTCGTCGTCGAAGTACAGGTACGACGAACAAGATACAGCATACCGTAGCTATACAGTCTACCATACGGTAACTGGTACGTCGTACTGTAGGACAACCAGGCATCGGCCTTGTCACCGGTATCGTACTGCATAATTAGCTAGTAGACTACGGCGACGTAGCGAGTGGATAGCTGAGTGGCTCTCCTCTACTAGAGTACTAGAGCAGAAGAGAGAGAGAGCAGCGATACTAGCGGCCAGCCACCAGCACGGCCCCCGCGGCCCCGTCCTCGTCGTAGCTAGAACTGGTAGTACTACTAGAGTGCCAGTTCTTCTACGACGTATATTGCTTATCTTTCTGTAGTCCAAACCAGCACGCTGCCTCTTATCAATTTAGCTTCGTAGCCGCAGTCAAGCTGAAGCGTTCTGTGGGCAAGCCTCTACCAGCACGGTACGGTAGCAGCAAGACGAGAACAGAGAGCCAGTTAGACTATTAGCGGCTAAATTATTATTTTCACTCCGCGCTCCGCCGACAGATAAATGATGACACCGCCCATAAATCCATAACCCCTCAGCACCTCGATCGAACCAGAAATGATTGGACGTCAACGACAAACTCTCCAGTCTCATCAGCTCAATAGTCAAGTTGTGTGCCATTGATCTACTAGAGACTGATACCGTAATTGATCGATATGCTCACTGATCTCGCCCCCAGACTTAGTCCCGTTCGCAGTTATAAAGATTCGAGCGCTTTTTCGTATGCAAAATTGGCAATGATTGCTTCGACCCTTCTTCTCCAGCTTGGTCGACATGCTCAAGCCTTTCACCCGCAGGGATTCACTGCCAGGCTTTCTCCAGTCGCCACGGCTCTTCCCTTCTCATCATCGAACCAGCTCATGGATGGTCCAAGCAGAGCGTGTCGTCAGCTCACAACCTTGAAATCTTCCACCACTGACGAGGCTAGTGACCATTCTACCGAGGAGCAGGTGCCGCTCTACCAATCGCAGGGTCTCTTTTCGGTAGACAAGCCACTGGATTGGACCTCCAGCGACGTTGTTTCCTACATTCGTGGTATCTTGGAACGAGACGCTCGTCAAAGAGGCGCTCAGCCGGTCAAAGTCGGGTCGCGACGAAACAAGAGCCGAGTCGTCAAGGTTGGACACGGGGGGACGCTCGACCCTTTGGCGACTGGTGTTTTGGTAATTGGCGTTGGCAAAGGAACAAAGGAGCTTCAGGGGTAAGCGTAGTAACAACGAGAGGAAATATATGGCCGTGACCCAATGGTGTATGTTATCATGGTTTACAATGTCTAACTCTCGCTCTTTGTTTCAGTTATCTATCGGGAGCAAAGCGATACAGGGCGGGTGGCGAACTCGGATTCGAAACAACAACGCTGGATATGGAAGGCAACGTGACCAAGACTGCAGCAGTCGAACACGTTACCCTTCAAATTCTTGAAGACGCACTTCCACACTTTACCGGAACGATCATGCAGGTGCCGCCCATCTTTAGTGCCATTCGAAAGGGCGGAAAGAAGCTCTACCAGTCGGCACGAGAAGGCAAGACGACTGATGATATCGTCATTGATGCGCGTGAGGTTGAAATATATCGGCTCGAGTTATTCAATCCGGATGAGTCGAAACTCCCAAAATTTGAGATTGATATCGAGTGCGGTGGTGGAACGTATATCCGGTCCTTGATTCGAGACATTGGATACAAGGTAGATTCGGTCGCGACCACAACTCTGCTTGAACGGACGCAACAGGCACAGTTTTTCCTGCAAGACGCACTCCCAAAAGATGAGTGGAACGCCGATAGTATCTATGCCGCCATTGATCGAGTGAGAGAGAAGCAAGAGGCAGAGCTTTAGCTCTTTCAGGTCGCACGGTGAGTACGATTCATTCATCATACTGGCTCAACTTTCGGTATGCTTTGGCAATGCCATGGAATCTATCTGTGGCGTTGGTATGCTTTGATTTATCAGGGTGGTATAGTTTGGCGAGTCTCCGGTATTGCGACTTGACGAGAGTCAAGGATGAGTGTCGAGGGAGTCCGAGACAGGCGTATGGCTCCTTCCAACGCCAGTGGTCAGGGTGGCGGTCGGCGACGTCAAACATGGGCGCCACAATAGTTTCACTTTGGTGGTTTGGCGTAACCTGGATCGTGGCTTGTAACCTAGCGACCCTTTCAGCTGCTTCTCGGAACATTCTCTCTTGTATTTCAAAGGCTGTCTCCTGGGATATATGAAAGTTGTAATCTCGCTCCCTACAAAACATGTTTTCACTAGAATGCTTGTACACCTTTCTTGCTGCTGCTGCTGCGGCAGCTGCTGGCTTTCTTTCCGACCATGTGATGTTGCCCCTAGGATATACCTTTTGCTTTTTCGAGTTATCTTGTGTCACCTGTTGCACTGTTGCTTTCCCAGCGCCAGCGACATCTTGGTCTACTGGCTTATTGGACTCGTCCCCTTCACTGGAGTCGTCATCAATCACAATAAAGTTACAACCGCCGGGGATATTCCTTGGATCGAAAGCGGCCGCCTGAGCTTTGGCCTTTTGCATGCGAAGTTGCTCGAGTTTCTTGGCCTCTATTCTTTCTCTCTTCCGTTTGAGTGAGGCCTTAATGTACTTTTGTGGATGGTTCTGAAGGGATCGTTTCGCCGCAACAAGAATAAGGGGAGCCTGATCTTCTGGCTCACAATCACTTTCAAGAAGATCAACAACATCCGCGCTTATCTCTGCTCCAATCGGAAGACTCGCGAATATATTCCAAGCCAAGGGCCGGGCCACTTCCTTTGCCTCTGCTTCCTTGCTTTCCGACACTGCAGCAGGAGCGGTAGCTTTACGATCTTGTGTCACACTATCATGATCATTACCCCCGTCGTCCGTCAAGTCGATCAACTTGTCCATTCTTACTTATACTGGGATATTCAACGGCCCAGCCGGTCGTTTCTAGGGCACGGTGGTGCGTGCAAAGCAATGCAATGATGTTGACGGCGGGCAAAAACAGCACCCGGTCGATATCGTCATGGTGTGCGCAGCGGTACAGAAGGGGGCATTTTACCCAGTGATATTGCCGCGGTACATCGCAGCACGACAGCACGACCGATTTTGGAAAATACGAATATATTCTGGCGTGCGAGCGAAAAACTTAGCCTTCCTATATTTCTTGAGTCAGTCATCCGTCGAAGAATCCAATAGCTTATCCTGCTACACTCTGCTATCCATACTGCTAGCTAGAGGCTACGACTACCGGTATGCCGGTATCGTACGTAGACTATATCTCCGATACCATCTAGCCGTATGGCTACTTGCAAAGTGACATTGAAAAACTATTGATTGGACTAGCTGCAATGTCGAGCAGGGTATCCTTTGAAGTGCCCCGGCTAAAGTAGTAGTATATTCCGACTGATAGAACAAACCAACATGTACTAGAAAGCAGACGCTCGCAACCGCCCAATGCAGCCAAAAGGAATCGACATGCCTGATACTTAGTTGGAACCTTGGGTATCCATGGCTTCGTCAGGATCGTTCTGGAGCTCCGCCAGCATGGTGGGATCCGGCTCTTCGTCGTCCAGCACTTCGGCGGCAAAGTAAATGATCTGTCGGCGACCAATCTCCATTGCGGCACGAGGCCCCATGGTGTAAAACATGGATCCTTCTTCGGCATCCTGTGAAACGACAAGTCGCTCTTCCGTAGCCTTTTCCTTGATGAGATAGTCGCGGGTGACAAACTTGTCGAGTAAAACGTCCACGTCTGGCGTCATGGCCACTCCGTCGCCCCCACCGAAACGATTGATCTGCTGCGTCGAAGACGCCGAGCGCTTGGTTCCTTGTGCAGGAGGTTCGCCGGGAATATTCTCGTCGATGCGATTGAGAAGTCCGTACAGATCCTTGTCCAAAATCCAGCGAGAACCATCGGTGCGAGGGTCGCCCTTGCAGTAGGTCAACGACAAGATAACCATCAAGAGACCCTTTTCAATCGCAACGTCTTCGTGAACATTGTGAATTGCCTTGCTGTGGTGACCATGTGCATCATCTTCGAGGCCATTGACGACATAGTAACGATCCTTGTACTTTTTGGGAAGGCCCTTCATGTTTTCCATCCAAGCAGGGATGCGCTTGAGTTCAAAGTCGAACGTGTTCTTAAGACGAATACTGACTTCTTCAAAGACGGCATTCGAGACACGGTGATCCGAAATTCCAGCATCCTGTACACAGGCGGCTCGAACTATGGGGTCCCCCGCCAAGGCCTTGAAGAGAACAAGCCGCGTCATGTCATTGCAGGCGCGTTCGCGAGCGGCTTGCGTCATTTTCAAGAGGTTGCTGCGTTCGGTAGCCTTAACGGGAAGAATATCTTGGGAGAGTTCTGGAACTTGCGAGGAGAACATGAGTTCCATGTCTTCCCCTTCGTCGTCCGATTCTTCGAGGGCGCTCGCAGCGGGCATTTTGCGGTCCGCAACGACCATGTCTTCGTCGTCGTCAGAATCGACAATTATTTGTTTGTTTCGTCGAGAGCGAGGCATGATGATGCTATTGCTAGCTAGTAGAGATGAGATGAGTTAGGCGTCAAGAAGGGGAGTGCGGTTGCTGTAGTTCCAACTACGAGCGGCAACACAATGGTGGGAAGGACAAAAAAGCTTGCAATGGCGACACGGATCACTAATTGGAGATTTTGGTGCAAAACATCATGGTTGTCGCGGGGGGAGTTTTTGAGTTTGCGCGCGCCGCACGCCAGACAGCCAGGCAGTTAACAGCACGCGATCAATCAGACCCAGTTTAGATAGTACTGTAGGTCCTCTGCTTCTGCTACTTACGCAGTACCAAGAGCATGCAAGTAGCTCTACTAGGTGGACTAGTCTACAGTATCTGAAGAACCATTGAATCTATCCGCAGTTTGTTCAGTAGCTATCTAGTATTAGGAGAAAAGACACAAGAGCGCTGACAAAGGAGGAGTGAAATTATCAGTTTTGCTAGTACTGTAGCTATCGTACGCAGGAGTGTAGAGTCGTTCTTCAAAGAGGTTGTGGTAGCTAACCCAGTCGCTTTCTTCTCCACTTGTACTGCGCCGGTTTGCCGTCTTCGGCAGGCTTGATCTTGCGCTTGCGTCCCTTGCCCGCCACCAACTTCTCCGTCACGAGATGGGCCTCGGCATTCGACAGGGCCTCGACACGCTTCTTTCGCGCTTCCATTTCCGAATAAGCTGAGATTCTCGCCTTGGCTACCTTGCGTGCCAGTTTCTTGGCGAGGCGTGCCTGTTTCAGGAGTTCCTTTTCGGTCGGTTTGTAAGCCTCTATAGCATCACCGCGCTCCTGGCCGTAACCAGAGGCTTGAAGTGCCGACGCTTGTAGCGTCTCTAATCGGGGTCGATTAAACGCTCGTCCAGCAAGCTCGGGGATTGTGTCAAAGTGTTCCACCACGTCAAATTCCTCGGCGTCGTCCTTGGTGGCGACAAAAATAGTGTGTTTTCGTTTCTTGGAAGGACTCTCGTCTAAATCATGAAGGGACGCTCGGAGACGCTCCACTTTCTTGACGTCTCTTTGTTTCTGCATGCGCACATAATTCAAATCCTGGTCTTTCATGATACGGATCGTATCCATGCCGACCTTCTCTTCAAACTCTTTCTGTTGCGCTTCCCGAGTCTTGCGATGGTGGCCGTCTTGAACCTGCGCATTCTTCATGCCAAAGTAAAATTCATCAGGATTGCGGTTGGCAGCCAATTGACGCATATTATTGATTCGATCTTCCTTTCGATGAAAGTCCTTGGCACGCTCCTTATAGTCCTTCTTCTTTTCCAGAATACCAAGGTGCTGGCGTGCCTGCGGCTGCGCCCGTTCCTTGTGCGTGATACGCTTGACAGCGTTTCGAAGAGACGACATGGTTCCTGCTGTTCCTTTTTCGGTTGAAGGTGAAGGTGGTAAGAGAGCCGACTGAAGCTAGCGTTACTAGGTAATCTGTATTTGTTGCAAGGGGGGGGCGAAAGATCGACAACCGAGATGATGGTTGCAACAAAGAACAAAATGTGATCGCTCTTCCTCTTTGTTCGTGGTTCCGACGTGAAACGTGCGATGACAGACTTTCTACGATTAGTCGAACTAGTCGAATAATAAAACGACAGAAAGAACGATAAAAACAGGAACGAACCTTCTGCGAAACTCGACGACGAGAGTTGACACGTGACACCCAACCGCCTCCTCTATCGTCTTCATTCATGGGACGACACAAGACATTGAAGCACCAAGCCATCCACAAGACGAGATAAAATAGAAAGATCACCCTTGGATTTTCCAGAGAAGGAACGAGAGAGCGCCGACCAAAAGAATTCACAGCTCCGAAAAATAGCTCGCACCTCGCACCACACGATTGATTGTGTTGACCCCGTACACAGACTCTGCAGACTGCAGCAGGATCCCATTTCTATACACCGCATCGATCATGGCTGCAAATACTGCATCCGAAACAACAAAGGCAGTGACTTCGCCTGTGCAACCAGAGACTCCAGGTCCCACAGCTTTGCAGCTGTCCATTGCAGTGATCGTGTTGGGATCATCGGCAGGTCTTACTCTTTACACCAAGAGAACGGCAGGTATGCTCCGTGCCATGAAAACCATGGAAGAGACCCAGCTGAAAAAACACCCACCCAAGGTGGGACCTCCAACGAAAAAAGAATGGGATAAACTACGACAGAGATTTGAAAAGGATGACTTGTTTTAGAGCAGACACCTGGTACCTGGATTTCGATCAAGACGACATAGTGAGTCGCTAATAGCACAACGGCCATCGTGCCCCCGGATCGCAATGTCAAGAAGCAGAGCCTACTCCACTTCCTCTTCGACGAAATTTTCTAGGTACAGCTCAATATGACGAATGCATAGGTTGAATAACTAATTTCATTACATTGTCTGTTACATCATTTACTGAGCTTGAGAGAGCCTCACATAGAACGAGAAGAAGAAATGGTTCAGTTCAGAAACGCTAATCTCATACTCCTATCTCAAGGGGGTTTGTAAACTGTGTATGACTTTCTTTGATAGCAACCCCAAGAAAGCGAGGCCACTGAATGACTTTTTCGACAATAAAATTGATGTTTCTCACTATAAGGAATGGAGGAGGCGGGTATGAAAGAAAGCAGGAGGTCGTGCTGTGAGCGATGAAAGATCATCAACAGTAAAGCAAAATAAACGAGCTGCTGCATTGTCATCACGCGATACATATACATACATGGTAGCCAAAGGCACTCAAAGGGCATCAGCACGATGTACACCGCAGAACCGAACCAAGCAATGAACCAAGCACCAAACAAGAACAGCACCCATAGCACTGACCACAGGATCTTTCCTTTTGTATCCGTCGCTTTCGGAATTTCGTCTGTGGTTTGGTCCTCTACGTCGGGCATGGTTTACCGTTGGCTTGTGGCGAGGATGGATGGGTTGTGTTGTGGTTTGTGGTTTGTGCCGGTGTTCTCAAAAGGAGAAAGATGATGCTGTGATGGGTCGTGGTCTGGTGGGGCGATTTTACGTAATATGACCGATTGGCTATGACCTTGTCTCCTTTAGCGTTAAAGGTAAATAATATCTTGCTCTATTCTCTATTTTACTCGAGCGTCCAGGCATCATCGATCAAGCTTAAAGCTTCTATTTAAACTAAGAAATAAAAGTGATTTGATAGTTTTATTTAATAGTATTTCGGATTAGAAAAGGCTATATCTTTCAGTTTCAACCACACGCAAAACACTGGACCCAATGGTGGGACTTAATTGAGATAAGTTTAGCTAAGGATTTAACGATAGCTCTCGTGTTCGAAAAAGCGAGAAGGCATAGAGTCGAGGTAATAAGCAGCCACCTCGGCGTCTGGTTTCCAAGAACACTGCCAAGACTGACTTTTAAATTCTATCGCATTTTTGTATGAATACTTATGACATCGTTATAGTATGGATATGCGAACCGGAGAGAAGTTCGCATTTTGTCGGCGCAGTAGAACCCGGGACCGAAGTCGCCAATGCTGTGGAATTTCGCAATATCGATACCGAACTCCGGGAGCAAATCAATCCAGCGCTTGTTCCATGAAAGAAACGAGTATGGTCTTTTGGGGGCGGCCCAGATGACAGCCATTCATTGATGGCATTATCGATGTAGTTTACCAATCCCTTCTTGTTGTTCACGAACATGTCGCCTGGGTCGTTGCCGCGGTTTTCTTCTTCGACTGGAAAGTGTTGAGAATCCGATATTGATGAAAGTTTGATCTGGAGGTAGCGGGTAGACATTCGCGTTGCCAACCAAGAAAAAAATGTCCGAACAGATGGAGGTCGCATCTGCTCCCACGTATGCGTCGATTCTTAAAAAGGGCCTCAAATGGGCACCAGTGACTGTTCATTCTTTTTGATTAATCCCATCGTAAGAACAGTTTGATTGACTTTTCTTATAGATAGACTATCGAGAGTCCTAACACACTACAGCTGAGAATTGAAGGTTCAAGGCGTGATCAGATTTCCCTAGAATCAACATAAATCAAAAAAAAAACTGCTTCGTTTTCTAAACGCTCGTCAAAAGCAGCGTTCTTTCTGATTCACTTTTCTGAACCTACAACATTCCATCATGAGTGAGACTGTCGCATCTCCTCCAATTATCCCCAGCAGCGGCACTGCCAGTGGACGTGGCAGCGGACGAGGACGCGGACAAAGCGGTAGCCGCGGTCGCGGAAACCAACACGGCAGCCGCGTAACCACTACACCCCGTTTTCGCCCTACTTTTAAGGGCAATACCGAAGAGATGAACGGCCACGTTTTCCAGTGTTTCAACGAATGCGAAGACAAGAAGCATTTCTTGAAGACCGTAGAAGCCCTCGGAGAATACATCGCCAAGAAGCGCAAGTACCCGGGCAACATGGTTTCCCTTACAAAAGACTTCGTCAAACCCGAAATTCTTAAGCCCACGGAACTCGAAGTTTCTGAGACCAACAGGCTTGTTATCGCTATCTGGGAAAAGAAGGTGTCTGCTTATTGCACGCGCGCTGACTACCTCGATAGTAATTTGAAGACCGCTTACGCGGTCATTTGGGGCCAGTGCAGCGAGGCGATGGCAAAAATCACTTCTCTCGATGATTTCGAGGCGAAAAGGCACGAAAGTGATTGCGTCTGGATTCTCAAGGAAATCAAGGGCATCACGTATCGTTTCGAGGGTCAGCGTTACATCTACCTTTCTCTCGACAACGCGCGCACCTCCTACTACACCTACACTCAAGGCGCCGAAGACTCGATTTCCTCCTACCTCGAACATTTCCGTTCCCTCGTCGAGGTCCTGGAGCACTATGGCGACGCCATTGGCGAAGACCCAGGTTTACTGGATGCTACTGCCGCTGTCTCGTCCGACACCGACGACGCCACAAAACGCCTCAAGATTGCACGTGATTGCACTCTCGCTTTGGCTTTCCTGAAGCGAGCCGACTGTCGTCGTTTTGGCACACTTCGGGCCGACCTCGAGAACGAGTTCTCCCGAAGAAACGACCAGTATCCCATCAACTTGACCGCAGCCTTCAGCCTGCTTGTCAATTTCAAGCCCCCCAAGCGGGAAGAGCCGCGCCGCAACACGCGCAGCCAGGAGGCGGCAGTTGAGGAAGAAGATGGCATGACTTTTGTGCAATCTGGCGCAGTGATTCCTGGCGCTGACGGCGTCACGCACACCGGCGTCACTTGTTTCCGTTGCGAGTACAAAGGACATTACGCTGACAAGTGCCCCAACGGTCTCAACGCCACCCTCCTCCAAGTTGAAGCTGCTAACGCCGTGACGCTTCTCCAAGCCTCCCACACCAAGGCCATTGTTGCCGATGACAACAACGCCAACCATGAGGTTTCGAATTTTACCTT
>Ga0307978_1000648_pt1 | contig 28615 bp, 29 predicted proteins | sample OrgLakmetage1056_FD_203151 | JGI IMG/M metagenome (GOLD analysis project Ga0307978, IMG submission 203151) | Saline water microbial communities from Organic Lake, Antarctica - #1056 | ecosystem: Environmental > Aquatic > Non-marine Saline and Alkaline > Saline | place: Antarctica: Organic Lake...
GACCGTACAGGGCATCGACAGAAAAAACGCCCGCGTCATAGCCAGTGACTGGCTGGAACAAGTCGGCTTGCAGGGCTTTGGTGATCAGCATCCACATAAATTGTCAGGTGGAATGCAACAGCGCGTTGGTTTGGCCCGGGCGCTGGCGACCAACCCGGACATTCTATTAATGGATGAAGCCTTTTCGGCACTGGACCCGCTGATCCGAAAAGAAATGCAGGACCTGCTGATGAAACTTCAACAGAAACTGCATAAGACCATTGTCTTCATCACTCACGATCTTGATGAAGCGCTGCGGCTGGGCAATCGCATTGCCATTCTCAAAGATGGCGCGCTGGTGCAACAAGGCGACCCTAAGACCATCTTGCTGAAACCTCAGACTGATTACGTCGCTGACTTTGTCAAAGACGTGAATCGGGGTAAGGTGCTCAATGCCCGTCACGTCATGAGCAGGCCTGTGGCAACACTGAGTACGAACACGACGGTGGCTAAAGCCCGGGAATGGATGATGCGCCATGGGTATGATTACGCCACGGTTCTGGATAACACCTACCTGAAAGGCATTGTCACCCTGAATGACTTGCAGTCAGCGCCGGAAGAAACCATTGGTGAACGAGTATCTCCGGTGACCAGCGTGCTGGAATCGGCAGAGCTGGAAAGTCTGTTTCCACAGATGATTGGTGACACATCACCGGTGGCGGTCACAACAGATGAAGGCGAGTTTCTGGGCTGGGTATCGCGCAGCAAAGTGGTCAAGCTGGTCACACCGGCGCAAGCGTTCAGGGCAAACGAAACGCAGCGGGACATCGCGTGATAAGCCTTTTCCAAAACACGCAAAACAAACATTGTGATTTTTACTTTTCTTACGAAAAATAGAATTTATCGGCCCGGCTTAGGCAGACCAAACATGGACGTCAGTCTTGCAGCCATTTATACATGACAAAAGAATCGATGTATCCATGCTCGGGATGTTTGAAGGCGCGTGACAATACACCCACTTTGCGAAAGTCGAGTTTTTCCCAGAGTGTAATCGCGACGCGGTTGGTCGACACCACCGCGTTGAATTGCATCGCTTTATAACCCAGAGCCACCGCGCGCTGCTGGGAATGCTCGCACATCATACGAGCCAGCCCCTGGCCACGCGCCGATAGACTGACCATATAACCGCAATTGCACACATGAGCACCCGGCCCGGCCGCATTGGGCTTTAGGTAATAAATGGCTTTAATCTTGCCTTCCTGCTCAACAACCCAGGACTCATGTGGCGCCTCTACCCAGTCTTCAATACCCTGATCAAGGGTCATGCCCGGATCGAGCGAATAGGTTTCGCGGCGCTGCAGTATTTTTGAAAACACAGGCCAGAATGCTTTGAAATCTTCTTCCTGCATGGGTCGTAGTACGCTCATGACGATGCACCTTCACCAACTTGGGTATCCAGTTGAGTCCGCCATAGACTCGCATAAACACCGTCGGCCGCCAACAGCCTTGTGTGCGTGCCGCTCTCCACGACCTGACCATCGCGCATAACGACGATTACATCGGCATCAATAACCGTAGACAGGCGGTGGGCAATCACAATACTGGTGCGGTTACGCGAGACTTCGTTCATGGCGGCCAGAATGGCTTGTTCGGCGTGCGAATCGAGCGCTGAGGTAGCCTCATCGAATACCAGAATCGGCGGATTTTTAAGCAACACCCGAGCGATGGCAATGCGCTGTTTTTCACCACCGGACACTTTGAGACCGCGCTCGCCAACGCGAGTGTGCTCGCGATCTGGCAAGCTGTTGACGAAACTGTCCAGATGCGCCATCCGGATCGCGTCCCAGACGGCTTCATCGGGCGCGTCAGGTTTGCCATATCGAACATTGTTAAACAATGAATCATTGAACAACACCGTATCCTGAGGCACAACACCAATCGCCTGGCGCACACTGTGTTGGGTGACTGAACGAATAGACTGGCCATCGATGCGTATATCACCGGCATTCGGGTCATAAAACCGGAACAGCAACCGCCCAACGGTAGACTTTCCCGCGCCACTGTTGCCAACCAGGGCGACTTTCTGACCCGCTTCGATGCGCAATGAGAAATTACTCAGAATGGTACGCTCGGGATGATAACCAAACGTAAGGCCGTCGAACTCGATGAGCCCTTCGGTTACCTCCAGCTCCGGAGCAGCCGGTTGGTCGACGACCGTGGCCTTTCGTTTCAGCAAACTAAACAGCTTTTCAATGTCTGTTAATGCACGTCTGATCTCTCGATACACAAAGCCCAGGAAATTCAGTGGAATAAACAGCTGGATAACATAGGCATTGACCATCACCAGGTCACCGAGGGTGATAACACCGTTTACAACATCCCGAGCCGCCAACCACATCATCAGGGTCAGCGAGGCTGAGATAATCAGTGCCTGGCCGGTATTGAGCATCAGCAGCGACATCCGGTTTTTCAGCCGGGCATCTTCCCATTGCTCCAGATTGTGGTCGTAATGCTTGGCTTCCCAGGCTTCATTGCCAAAATACTTTACGGTTTCATAGTTGAGCAGCGAATCGATCGCCCGTGTATTGGTCTGGCTGTCTAGCGTATTGGCCTCACGGACGAATCGATTTCGCCATTCGGTGGTCAACACAGTGAACAGCACAAAGATGACCACTGCAAACAGAGTGATCAGTGCGAACCAGACATTAAAATTAATAATCAGAATCGCTGCGACCAGAGACAGCTCAAGCACGGTAGGCACGATGTTGAAAACCAGAAATCGCAACAGCAAATGAATGCCGCTGGTGCCGCGTTCAATGTCCCGGCTCAGACCGCCGGTTTGCCGGCTGAGATGGTAGTCAAGCTCAAGCTTGTGCAAATGTTCGAACACTTCCAACGAAGCCAGGCGCATGGCCCTTTCGCTGACACGTGAAAAAATAGCGTCTCGAAGTTCGCCAAAAGCCACAGACGTAAAACGGAAAAAACCGTAAGCCAGCAGGAATGCCAATGGCACAGCGACCACCTGTGCCTGCTGCGAATCCAGACCGTCAACAATGTGTTTCAATGCCCACGGCATTGCCACAGCGACCCCTTTGGCGGCCACCAGAAACACCAATGCGATGGAAACGCGGACACGATAAGCCCATAAATAGGGCCATATCGACCGAACAATAAAGCCAAGATCAAGATCTGAAACCGACTTGGGTGGCGCTTCACTTTGGCGCCCCTGTGATTTGCTTGAAGACATCCAATTCATTTCCTGTTGGCATAGACGCCCTGATTTGGCGATCGCCGTCGTTATAGACTGTCATGGAGTAGCGTTGATATCCACTGAGGCTCCTTAGCCATCGACGTCATCGTCTTCGACCAGCTCAGTGGTGACCGTCTCGGTGCAAACAACACAGTGCCCTTCGATGAACAGACGGTCATTGAGCAGAAATTCGACCGGATCCGACATACCCAGGTCAACCTGCTCGCAACGATTACACCAGGTATTGTGCAAGAAGGCCTGCTGCTCGACCGGATCCCGGTCATAAAAATTACGGTGCTGACGGTCATCATTCATCGGTTGGTTTACCTGTGCGACAAAAGCGTAAGTATAGGGGATCCACCCCCTCAGTGTCCTGTGCCTGAGGCTTTGTGACCGGTATACTGACCGCATTCATTTCTGACGGATACGAGCACGATGCATTTACCGGTTTTTTTGGCTTTTGAAGTCACCGACGAAGATCAGGGGTATCCCTATGCGGTTGCCTGGAGCCTGAACAACGGTCAATACAAAAGCGTATTGCTAAAGCCCGAGGATGCCTGGCTGATCGACTGGGACAGTGGCCAGAACGCCGCTGGTGCCCCGCCACTCCAAGACCTGCTGGACCGCGGTGAGACGGTACTCGATGTCATTAAGGAATGGGCAGAAGACTTCCACAGCGGCGAGGTTCATTGTGAAGACCCGGCGCTAGCCGAATACTGCCTGGATATGATGTATGACGCCTACGACAAAGAGGTTGCGGTCGAAATAGTACCGGTCAGCGAAATCTTTGATGATATAGATGCAATGGATCTGGATGATCAGCGTCGCTGGATCATGGACACAGAGGGTCTGATGGCCGTTCAGGCCGAAGACAACGTTCGTACCTTCATCCACCTTTACGCTCAGGTCCATGGGATAGAACAAGAGCAAGACCTGGGTGATGAGGATGACTCCGAGGATTCGAGCGGTCACGACCCGGAAGAGGAACAGACGTAGGAAGACCGCCCTGACGTGGACTTCAAACGCTGCCGGGATCAGACTATACCAGTCAACGTTACAAGCCGAGTTCAGACTTGATAAAAGGAATGGTCAGCCGCCTTTGCTGGGCCAAGGACCCGTGATCCAGGCGTTCAAAGGCATCGACCAGTGATGACATTGAACGTGCCGCCCGGTTTATCAAAAAAGCAGCCACATCAGTCTCCATCGTCAACCCGCGTCGCCTCGCTTTCCAGATCAGCCAGTCGGTTTTCTGTGCATCGGTTAAGGGTCGAAAATGAAAGGTCAGCCCCCAACTCAGCCGCGACGCCAGATCAGGCAATACTACCGACGGGCTTAGCGGACTGGTATGACTGGTCACCAACAGGACGCGCCCACTGTCACGAAGGCGGTTGAACAGATGAAACAGTGCTTCTTCCCAGTCGGCGTGCCCGGCCACAGTGTCGATATCATCCAGCGCCAGTACATCTACCTGATCCAGACCGTCCAGCGCCTCCGGGCCAAAATCAACGCAGTCTGCCAGTGGCAAATAAACGGTTTCCAGCCCCTGGGTCTGCAGATCATGCACGCAGGACTGCAGCAGGTGGGTCAGCCCCGAACCGCCAGCCCCCCAGAGGTAGATAAGGGATTCGTCCAGTCGCGCCAGTGCGTGACGCAACGCGCCCAGAGTCTGGGCGTTGTCACCCGGCAAATAGTCATCGAAAACGGCATCTTCCCGAAAGGTGACACCCAGAGGCAATTGTTTTACGGCCACTGAACAACTCCCCGTTGCCGGCAGGCCTGACCTGATCGTCCAGACCGCTTCACGATAAAATGTTGCCTGGCAAATGACATCGAGGCCTCACTGCCACAGATACACCAGCTCGTTATCCAGCTGAGTTTCAAGAGTCGCCTCCTCGACTGGCGTAATGCGCTGATCAAGAGCCAGCACGTCACGCAATTGATTGCGATCGCCGCTAATTTCCAGATCAAATTGAATGGATTGCTGATCCACCTGGCGCAAAGTGACACCGGTCACCAGGTTCAACGTCTCCAGATATCGCTCGACCTGGGCCAAAGCGGCCAGACTGTCTACGTTGTTAACCCGTAACGATAGTTGGCCAGCCATGGCAGGGTCCAGCAAAACGGCATACTGATCGGCAATTCGGTCAGCGAGCTGATCGGCCAAAGCCTGCATCAGTGCTTCTTCGGTCGCCCCGGTCACCTGCAGCCGTTCCCGGTTATCACGCATCAGAAACACCATGTCAGCCTGGTATCCATCGGCCTGTTCAATCAGTCGACCCAAAGCGATGGCATCGCTCGGATAACGTTCGGACGCGATCTCGATGTCTGCGGTAAACAAACCATAGACATCGGTAAAGGACACGTTAAGCGTATCAGCAAGATCCATAATAGGCAGCAAAACCGGCAAACCACGAGCCGCTATTCTGTCGTTCAATGCAACGGCCAGAGCATGATTATCGCCATCGGTCAGTATTCGCTCGCGGCCCTCTAAGCGATCGCCCAACCAAAGTAAGACTTCAGGACGACGAGTGCCCCACACCGGCAAGCGATTACTCACCAGCCACTGCTCTATTGCTAGCTGGTCAAACTGCATCACCATTCGCTTGGTGGGTACTGATTCGCCCAGAACATTGGTTAACATCGCATCGCTGCGGTCGAACCGGAACGTCGATAAATAGTCGCTGGCATTACGCAGTAACGGCTGGGCCCGGTCAAGACTGGCGGCGCCAGCATCGCCCGTGGCCCGCACCAGCACACGACTCAATGCCTGAGCAACCGCTGTATCCTGGTCCCGGGTCGATGCATTCTGCACAAGAATGGCCGAATCGGCATAGACGTCGACCGTTCGTGCCGCCCAGGATGAGGGTATTGACAGCAACAACAGACAAAAGAAGGTAACAGTTCGAAACAGCATAGGCCCGGAATCTGATTGAGTAATGGGCCTCTATTGTGACAGAGGCTGCTTTGAAAATCAGGTCGATCAATCGAGAATATTGTGCAAAACAGCGACCACTTCATGAACGAAAAGACCAGGGAGCCTCTTGTCTAATTCCACCAGTGTGAATTATTCAGAGGCTCCCTTACTGCTTCCCGGCGAGCGTCCTGATACAATTTGCTCGCCCAAGAGGGCTGTGGCCATGGTTCCATGCGGTATCGCATCCTGTCATGGCCAGACCCCTCTTTAACCGTGAATTGTTCGCTATGGAGCCTGTGATGACAGACGCGCCCAAACCCCTGAGTTACAAAGATGCCGGTGTTGATATCAACGCGGGTAATGAACTGGTCGAACGCATCAAGGGGACGGTCAAAAAAACGCGGCGACCTGAAGTCATGGGGGGTCTCGGCGGCTTTGGCGCCCTGTGCCGCATCCCCAGCCATTATAAAAGGCCGATTCTGGTATCTGGTACGGACGGTGTCGGCACCAAACTCAAACTGGCTATCGAACTGGGACGTCACGACACCATCGGCATAGATCTGGTTGCCATGTGTGTCAATGACCTCATTGTCTGTGGCGCTGAGCCGCTGTTTTTCCTCGACTACTACGCCACTGGAAAACTGTCGGTCGATATCGCAGTCCAAGTGGTCAGCGGCATCGGTGAAGGCTGCTTGCAGGCCAATTGCTCTCTGGTCGGCGGTGAAACGGCCGAAATGCCGGGTATGTATCAGGGCAACGACTATGACCTGGCTGGTTTTTGCACCGGGGTCGTAGAGGAAGACAACATCATCGACGGTACCCGGGTCCGCGCTGGCGACAGTGTCATTGGCCTGCCTTCTTCCGGCCCTCACTCCAATGGCTACTCATTAATCCGGAAAGTCATCGAGAAGTCGGACGCAGATCTGCAACAACCCATGGGCGATGTTACCCTGGCCGATGCACTGATGGCACCAACTCGCATCTATGTAAAAGCGGTACTGCGCTTGCTCGCCAACCAGTCCGTGCATGCAATATCGCATATTACCGGTGGGGGTTTTTACGAAAACCTGCCCAGAGTGGTACCCGAGACACTGGCCATTCGTCTGAATGCTAACGCCTGGACCATGCCTCCCGTTTTCGAGTGGATAAAAACAGCAGGCAACATCGATGCTCATGAAATGTATCGCACCTTCAATTGCGGTATCGGCCTGGTTTTGGTAGTTCCCGCCAAAGAGCAGGAAGACGTGCTCAGTCAGCTGAAAGCCAGTGGTGAAAACCCGATCGTCATGGGTCAGGTTGAACAGCGCAGTAGCGATGCTGTCATCATCGACGGAGTTTAAGCCGGATGCGCATCGTGGTATTAATCAGTGGCGGCGGCTCCAATCTGCAATCGCTGCTGGTCCGGTATCATCACAGCAAGTCTGCTAGCGGGCATCAGGATGCAAGTCACTGCGAAGGTAGAGGTTCTGATGCACTGTACCCCGATGGACAAATTGTGGCGGTTATCTCAAACCGGCCTGACGCCTTTGGTCTGTCAAGAGCACGTCAGGCTGGCGTAAAGGCACTAACCCTTGATCACATGGGCTTTGCTGATCGCGCTGCCTTTGATCAGGCACTGGCCGGGATGATCGAAGCGCTGCAACCTGACCTCGTGGTTCTGGCCGGGTTCATGAGAATATTGACAGACACTTTCGTGCAACGCTTTGCGGGACGCATGATCAACATTCATCCCTCACTGCTGCCAAAATACCCTGGCCTTAATACGCACCAGCGAGCGCTGGAGGCCGGTGATGCACAAGCAGGAGCAACGGTGCATTTTGTAACCGCCGAGCTCGACGGCGGGCCAGCGATTGCGCAGCTAGCTATACCCATTAACCACAACGACACGGCTGATAGCCTGGCCCGGAAAGTATTAGTACAAGAGCACAAGCTTTACCCACTGGTGGTCGAATGGTTTGTAAAGGGGCGCATAAAACTCGAAGACAACCTGGCCGTACTGGATGGCATCCCTCTTCCCAAAAGCGGATGTCTGCTGGATACTGCATCGCTATGAAACAACTACTAAGCATTCTCGCATTCTGCACCATGACATTCACTGCCTTAGCCAGCAACATGACGCCTTTCACCGCCGAAATGGAAGCTATTCGCCATGGTGCCATTAATATTAAGGCACATGGCACTCTGCAGCTTCGTAACACCGGGGAAAACCAGTGGCATTATCGCCTCAGTACCAGCGGGCGCACCCTGTCGCTGCGCGAAGAAATCTGGTTGAGCGTCGTCAATGACCAGATTCTACCGAGTCGCTATGAATTTGAGAGCAAGGTTTTATGGATCAAGACGACCAAGTCACTGCGTTTTGATCATGACCGTAAACGCGTCACCGGCCGCGTTGAAAAGGAACGAATTGACGAGGCGTTCACCAGCCCTATCTATGACGCCATAGGTTTTCAACTTGCCTTGCAACAAGCCCTAGCTCGTGGTGAAGAAACGATTACCCTTAACGTATTGCGGCATAAGCGACCGGATAACATGTCGTTCAAAGTGATTGGTGAAGAAATGCTCAGGCTGCCCCAGGGCCAGGTATACACCTGGATTATCGAGCAAACTGAACCGGTCAGCCGCAATGAACGCAAGCTGATCTGGGTTGCACCAGAATTGAACTTCACACCCATGCGATTCGGACGCTATGAAGATGGCGATCTGAAAGAAGAGATAAAAGTGTTGTCACTGACACTTGATGGCCAGCCTGTCGATTTCAATCGTTAATAGGCTTGGCAGCACGAGCCCATCGGGAATACGCTAAACTGCAGCAATACTCATCACAGCTCCATTCAACGACCGCCACCGGGAGTCGAACACAGAATGAAAGTCGCCGTATTCAGCAGCAAACCTTACGATATTCGCTTTTTCAATAGCGCTATACAGTCAGATCATCAGTTTACCTTCTTCGAACCGCACCTGAACGCTCAAACGGCAGCCCTGAGCCAGGGTCACGATGCAGTGTGCTGTTTCGTCAATGACAGTGTCGACCGGGAAACCCTTGAACAACTGAACAAAGCGGGCATATCTCTGGTTGCATTGCGCTGTGCTGGCTTCAACAACGTTGATTTGCCAGCCGCTATTGAACTTGGCATTACCGTGGCACGCGTTCCTGAGTATTCGCCCTTTGCCGTTGCTGAACATGCTGTTGCGCTGATACTCGGCCTGAATCGAAACTCCCACCGAGCGTACAATCGAGTAAGGGAAAACGACTACAGCCTGCATGGCCTGCTCGGTTTTGACGTGCATGGCAAAACAGTTGGCGTGGTCGGGACCGGTAAAATTGGCCAAGCGTTTATCCGCATCATGCGCGGCTTTGGGTGCCGGGTTATCTGCTACGACCCCTATCCCAGTGAGAGCACGACCCAGGCCGGAGGTGAATACGTCGAGCTGGAAACCTTATGGGCGCACAGTGATATTATTTCACTGCATTGCCCACTAATGCAGGCAACGCGTCATTTAATCAACAGCAAGACACTGGCCAGCATGAAGCATGGCGTCATGGTGATAAACACCAGCCGGGGTGCACTGATCAATACCAGCGATGTCATTACTGCCCTTAAAACCGGCGACGTCGGTTATCTGGGCCTGGATGTATACGAGGAAGAAGCGGACCTGTTCTTTGAAGATAACTCCGACGACATTCTCAGAGATGATGTCTTTGCCCGTCTATTGACCTTCCGCAATGTGCTGATAACCGGGCATCAGGCTTTTTTCACCAAAGAAGCACTCGAAGCCATTACCGCTGTGACGCTCACTAACCTGACAGCGTTCGAGCAAAATGACATGGCAGCTCTGCATCAGGTATTGCCACCCGAGTGAGCAACACGTCAGATAACCCTAACAGGTTGTTGAAAAAGGCGTCCTGCCTTTTCCAAAACACGAAAAACAAAAATTACGATTTTTACTTTTCTCACAAAATCAATGACTTAGGCGTCATTGATTTTGCCGGTATATCCATATACCGGTAGCAGGCCGCCGAAATTCTGAGAATTTCAACAGCCTGCTAACAGGTCACACTCAATTTTCAGGTATAAAAAAACCCGCCATCAGGCGGGTCTTTTTTGATCGATTCAGTCTTAAGCCAACTTGGCTTTAGCCTGTTCGGTCAGTGCCGTAAAAGCGACCTTGTCGTTAACCGCCAGATCCGCCAGGATCTTACGATCAATTTCAATAGACGCTTGTTTCAGACCGTTGATGAATTTGCTGTAAGACAGGCCATTCACCCGAGCTGCTGCGTTGATACGCGCGATCCACAATGCACGAAACTGGCGCTTACGCTGACGACGGTCACGGTAGGCGTATTGGCCTGCCTTGATAACCGCTTGTTTGGCAACCCGGAATACCCGTGAACGAGCACCGTAGTAACCTTTAGCCAGATCCAGTACTTTTTTGTGACGACGACGGGCAACTACACCGCGTTTAACACGTGCCATATTACTTTCCTCTTAATCCTGTTTTTCTGCCTGTTTTTTATAAAAAGCCATAAAAAGCTATAAAAAGCTATAAAAAGACAGAACCTTAAACGTAGGGCAGCATGCGCTTGATCAAACCAACATCGGACTCAGCAATTAGCTGGGTGCCGCGCAGATGACGCTTACGCTTGGTGCTCTTCTTGGTCAGGATGTGGCTGCGGAAAGACTGCTTGTGCTTAAACCCGTTTGCCGTCTTCTTGAAACGCTTTGCAGCGCCTGAATTGCTTTTGATCTTAGGCATTTTCAATCTCCCGATCTACTTCCAATAACCGTGTCGCATCCCTGGTGATGCCAGGTAACCCAAACATCAGGAGCTAACGGTTGCCATGTCGCCCGGTGGTGGTAACCACCCCGAACCCCGGGGCTTGGCTGTTTTGCAAGGCGTTCACCTGCCAAAACGACCAAACCATAAACATACGGCGATCACAGACCGCCGCCGTGCGGCAGGATACCAGACCCTGCCGGAATAACCAGTCTGAACAACGGGTTATTGCCGAAACAGGTCACTTCTTCTTGGTGGGAGCCATGACCATCGTCAACTGACGGCCTTCCATCTTGGGGCGTTGCTCCACGGTTGCCATATCTTCAAGATCTTTCGCGACCCGCGCCAGCAATTCCATACCCAACTCCTGGTGAGCCATTTCGCGACCCCGAAACCGCAAGGTAACCTTGGTTTTGTCACCATGCTCCAGAAAGCGAGTCAGATTACGCAGCTTGACGTTATAGTCTCCTATATCGGTGTTCGGCCGGAATTTGACTTCTTTGACTTGCACCTGAACCTGATTCTTTTTGGCAACTGCCTTGGCTTTTTTCTCTTCATAGAGCTTTTTACCAAGATCCATGATCTTACAGACCACAGGATCGCCATTTGATATCTGAACCAGCTCAAGGCCTTCCTGTTCTGCTTTTTGCAGAGCCTCTTGCAAAGGAACCACTCCGATTTGCTCACCGCCGGAACCGATCAGACGGACTTCGTCCGCCTTTATCTGCTCGTTCACGACATGACGGTTAGCCGCCGCTTTTGCACCTTTCGCGTTGCGTTTTATAACTCACTCTCCATTTCTACCAGACGGCCTTTTCGGGCGATATCCGCGCTCAGCATCTCGATGAAAGCGTCAACAGACATGACACCAAGATCTTTGCCCTCTCGGGTGCGGACCGCTACGGCCTCGTTTTCGACTTCCTTATCACCAATAACCAGTAAGTAAGGAACTCGTTGAATAGTATGCTCGCGGATTTTAAAGCCGATCTTCTCATTTCTCAAGTCGGCTTTGGTTCTAAATCCCTTGGAAAGCAACTGATTTTGCACTTTTTGTACGAAACCAGCCTGCGCATCGGTGATGTTGCACACCATCGCCTGAACCGGAGCAAGCCATGGCGGCATCGCTCCGGCATGCTGCTCAATCAGAATACCGATAAAGCGCTCAAAGCTGCCCAGGGTCGCGCGATGCAACATAACCGGGGTCTGCCGGTCACCATGTTCATCTACGTATTGCGCATCCAGGCGTCCTGGCATGGAAAAATCTACCTGTATGGTACCACACTGCCACATCCGACCGAGACTGTCTTTTAAGGTGAACTCGACTTTGGGACCATAGAAGGCACCCTCGCCCGGCAACAGCGACCATTCTTTGCCATAGGCATCCAGTGCCGATGCCAAAGCTTGCTCGGCGCGGTCCCAGTCCTCATCCTTGCCTACCCGCTTTTCCGGACGGGTCGACAACTTCAGGATCACTTCGTCGAAGCCAAAGTCATAATAGACTTCATTTAACATCTCGATAAATAGCGCGACTTCAGGCTGAATCTGAGATTCGGTACAGAAAATATGTCCGTCGTCCTGGGTAAAGCCGCGCACCCGCATAATCCCATGCAGCGCACCCGACGCTTCATTGCGATGGCAACTGCCGAACTCGGCCAGTCGTAATGGCAAATCGCGGTAGCTTTTCAGGCCCTGATTAAATACCTGCACATGACAGGGGCAGTTCATCGGCTTGACGGCGTTGTCGCGTGCTTCGCTGTGGGTGGTGAACATGTCGTCACCAAACTTGTCCCAATGACCTGATTTCTCCCATAAAGTGCGGTCAACAATCTGCGGGGTACGGATTTCCTGATAACCATGTTCACGTTGCTTATGGCGCATGTATTGCTCGATCACCTGATACAGTGTCCAGCCATTGGCATGCCAGAAAACCATGCCCGGTGCTTCTTCCTGGAGGTGAAACAGATCCAGCTTTTTGCCGATTTTACGGTGATCACGTTTGGCGGCTTCTTCCAGAAAATGCAGGTGTGCCTTCAGTTGTTTCTTGTCTGCCCAGGCGGTGCCATAAATACGTTGCAACTGGGCGTTATTGCTATCGCCACGCCAGTAAGCACCCGACACTCGCATCAGTTTAAAGTGATGACAGAATTTCATGTTCGGCACGTGCGGTCCCCGGCACATGTCGATGTATTCCTGGTGATGGTACAAACCTGGCCGGTCATCCCGGGACACATTGTGTTCCAGTATTTCCACCTTGTATGGTTCGTTACGCGCCTTAAACGCATCCATCGCTTCCTGCCAGCTTACCTTGTGACGCACCACCTCATAGTTGGTTTTGGCCAACTCCAACATGCGCTTTTCCAGAGCGGCAAGGTCTTCCTCGGTCAGGCGATGCTCCATTTCCACATCGTAATAGAAGCCATTTTCAATGGTCGGACCAATCGCCATATGGGCATCTGGCCAGAGTTGCTTCAACGCATGACCCAGCAAATGAGCAGAAGAGTGGCGAATAATTTCCAGGCCGTCTTCGTCTTTCGCCGTTATAATTTCGACGGCCGCGTCATTGCTGACGACATCGACCAGATCAACCCGAGCTCCGTCGATTCGGCCAGCAAGGGCGCTTTTCGCCAGACCGGGGCCAATATCTTCAGCGATTTGCAAAATACTGACGGGCTGATCAAATGAACGTTTGGAACCGTCCGGGAGGGTAATGACAGGCATTGCTGAGCTCCTTCAGTGGTGACCCCTACCATGGGCCACGTGTTGGATGTCGGTAACCTCTTCATGAGGGTGAGGACAAGACATATACGATTCGCTGATGACAGACACAACGTTCAGGCCTACCCCTACCAAGGGACCGTTCCTGAACGAGCGGCACGCGCCGCCTCTGTCAACAAAGCAAAGGCAGTTTACCGGAAAGTACAGGATGGGCAACCACCTGTTTGTTGCTGAATACCGCGATGGCTCTGAACAAATAAAGGCAAACACGACCTGTCTACTGACCGGGTCTCAATGGTTCAACTCAGCCACCGCAAGCTGACCGGTCTGAACCTGCCACTGCGACCAGTAGGCTCCCTGTTTTGCCAACAGCTGCGCATGGGTGCCCTGCTCGACAATTCGGCCCCGACTCAGCACCACAATGAGATCGGCATGAACAATCGTTGATAACCGATGAGCAATCATGATGACCGTGCGATCCTGAGAAATATGCGCCAGGGATCGCTGTATGGCGGCTTCGGTTTCGTTGTCGACGGCGCTGGTCGCTTCGTCCAGAACCAGCACCGCGGGGTCTTTTAACAAGGCTCGGGCCAGAGACAATCGCTGACGTTGCCCACCCGACAGTTTAACACCACGTTCACCCACCTGCGTGTCGAGCTGCCCAGGCAAGCGTTCAACGAACTCCAGCGCTTCGGCCATTTTCGCCGCCGCCCAAATGTCGTTGCGACTGGCATCAGGCCGGGCATAGGCAATGTTATCGGCAATGGTGCCATCGAACAAAAACACGTCCTGACTGACAAGGCCAATGTGTGTGCGCAACTCTCGCAGTGATACCTGATCAATGGCAATACCATCCAATTCAATGCTGCCTTGCTGTGGCTGATAAAACCGCAGCAGCAATTTCATCAGAGTCGACTTGCCCGAGCCCGTTGTTCCTACCAATGCCAACGACTTGCCTGCCGGCACCTCTATACTGATATCGTGGACACCGGCTCCACTGCTGCTATATTCAAATGACACCCGGTCAAACCGAACCTGACCTCGCATTGGTAGCTCAAAACGCCGACTGCCGTCGTCCGCAACCGTTATCGGTGTATGTACCAGCATCAGTATTCTGCGGGTACTGGCCATGGCACGTTCAAACAAGTCAATGGTTTGTGCCAGCTCGGTCAACGGCCACAGTAAACGCTGGGTCAGAAACACCAGCACGCCATAGGCCCCGATACCCAAGGTCCCATTCAATGCCTGAAAACCGCCAACGACAAAGGTAAACAGGAATCCGGTCAGAATCGCCATCCGAATCACCGGTATAAACGCCGAGCTAATGGCAATAGCACGTCGATTTGCCTGCGCATAGGCTTCGCTGTCTGCCCGAACCTGCCGCGCCTCACGGTCCTCTGCGGTAAAGGATTTAATAGTCGCTATACCGCCAATGTTATTGCTTAATCGCGTGGCCAGCACGCCTACTCTTTCGCGCACGTCGGCGTACAAGGGCATCGCCTTTTTCTGAAAGAAAAAGGCGCCCCAGATAATCAATGGTATCGGGGTAAAGGCAAGAAAGGCGATAAGCGGTGACAGAATAAAAAACACCCCGCCAACTGCAACCACAGTGACCAACACCTGAATCAGATCATTGGCACCACCATCCAGAAAACGCTCCAGCTGATTAACATCGTCATTCAATATGGAAATCAACTGACCACTGCTGCGCGATTCAAAAAAGCTCATGTCCTGTTTTTGAATGTGCTCATAGGCGTCCTGGCGCAAATCTGATTGCAGTTGCTGCGCCAGATTGCGCCATAGAATCATGTAGAGATATTCGAACAGGGACTCCCCCACCCAAATCACAAAGGTCAGGATTGCCAGCGCAATGATTTGAGACTGAGGCGTCGCCAGCCCCAGCCGAGCGACAAAACTTGCCTCCTGATTCACCACGACATCAATGGCGATACCAATAAGAATTTCCGGGGCTATATCAAAGAGCTTGTTCAGCGCCGAGCAAATGGTCGCTGCAATAATGCGCCGACGATATCCCCGTGCGTATTTCAACAATCGGATCAGTGACTGATAACTGTTGGCAGGTGCAATAAATGTCATGACAATTTTTGTCCATAGGCTTAAGGAGGCTTGCTGTATTCGCGCAATAGAGTCTTTTCTGCAATCGGCCAAAGCAGCCAGGCTGCAATTAACCCCGGAACGATGTCTGCAATCCAGACACCGTAGCCCCTCTGGTCATTTTTATACAACCTGCCATTTAGCCAAAAATGGAATCATGGAGGCGATAAACACCCTTATAACACTGCGCTTAGAACTTGAATCGGCGGAACAACAGCTGCTCTGCGCACCGTCATCAAACGACCCCTATTGGCTTCAACAGCAACACTCGGATGGCCTGAAAACAAACCCAGAACCATACTCTTACGCTGATTGGAGAACAACGTTCAGGTTACGCTGTTCTCACACAGGATGGCTCTATCAGGCTCATCGTAGCTACAAGTCTTGCTGTGCTTTATCAGGTTGTCGAATAAAGGCCTCCTGCCTTTTTCGACACACGGACATGGCGAGAATTGTACAAGAGGCTCCCTTGATAACGGCTATCCTAATCTTTATAGTCGCGCCCCGGTTATTGCCATGTCACGCCAAGTATTAACCGAATGATGATCATGTTCCGGAGCACACGATGACCGACCAACGCCGCCTTATTCTGATCTGCCTGTGCTTTGTAGCCTTTATCTCACTGGGCCTGCCCGATGGCCTGCTGGGCGTTGCCTGGCCCAGTATTCGCAGTGATTTCGGTCAGCCACTGGATGCTTTGGGCTGGTTGCTGGTGGCCACAACAACCGGCTACATGATCAGCAGCTTTTTCAGCGGCGCCATCAGTCGCTACTTCGGTATTGGCCGGCTGCTGGCGATCAGTTGCACCGCGACTGGCCTGGCGCTGCTGGGCTTTACGCTAGTCCCGCATTGGCTGTTATTTGTGTCTCTGGGTACATTAGTCGGGCTTGGTGCAGGTGCCATTGATGCGGGACTTAATGGCTATGTTGCCGAGCACTACAGTGAACGGCTGATGCAATGGCTTCATGCCAGCTTTGGCATTGGCATAACGCTGGGACCACTGATCATGACTGCGGCGCTGAACATCACCGGCCAATGGTCTCCTGGCTATTGGCTGGTTGGCTTTGCCCAGGTGTTTCTGGGACTGTGCTTTTTTGCCTCGGCCCGATTGTGGGATCATCCGGCGCAGGCCAGCACTGCACCCACTCTTACGGACACGACCAATAGAGTCAACCTCACTGTTTCACAAGCACCGCCAAGAGCCGCGGCTGCGAGCCTGTTGAACTCGCTCAAAACCGGACCGGTCTGGCTAAGTATGGGATTGTTCTACGCCTACACCGGACTGGAGCTGTCGCTGGGGCTATGGGGTTATTCCCTGCTGACCGAGTCGCGCGGTATTGCAGCAGCCGAAGCCGGATTATGGATCGCTATTTACTGGGGTATGTTTACTCTGGGCCGAATGGTCGCCGGGCTATTTGCCAACCGCATTGGCAACCATCGACTGGTGATCTTAAGTTTGTCGCTGGCACTGGCCGGTGCGTTGCTACTGTCATGGAACCCGATAAACTGGCTGGGCCTGACAGCCATCGGTATCATTGGCTTTGCGTTCGCACCGGTATTCCCGGCGTTGGTCTCGGGAACGCGGCTAAGGGTCGGCGACGCTCACCTGGCGAACACCATGGGCATGCAAATTGCCGCGGCGGGGGTGGGTGCTGCCTCTTTACCTGCGCTGGCCGGGTATCTGGCAGGGCAACTGTCATTAGAAGTCATTCCACTCTTTATCGTCGTATTCGTCTTTTTCCTGGGTATCCTGTATTGGATATCACGATACTTCAGAGGCGCCCAGATCCGCATCTAGCCGATTACGCACGGTTGCTTTATGACCTGAAAGCTTAATGACCGGTGTTTGCAAAATAAGTGAATTGGGAACGGTCATCAAGTCGCCTTGATCATGCCTGACCATTACATGAAAAGAGGATATCTCCTCAATAACGCCGGTCAGATCAAAGTCTGCGTTGAGAATCCGCACCCGATCTCCGATGCGATACGGGAACTGAAAGAAAATAATCATACTGGCCGTCAAATTGCTCAGGATTGACCATTGCGCGAACAGCGCAATGCCTATTACTGCAAATAAAGACGACAAAAAGACCGTCAATTCACCATACTCAATTCCGAGGGTCAGTCCCAGGGCAATCAGGTAGCTGCCCGCATGCACAGTTCGAAGTATCTTGCGAACCAGAGCCTTGCGCTGCACAGGAGAGTCTTTGGTCTCGACCCAGCGACGAATAAAGTAATTCAACGCTTTATGAGTAAGAAAAAAGGCCACCAGAAGGGCCAGAAGTACGATGTATTGCCAGGACAAGTGCACGAACTCCCACTATATTTGACTGTTTACGCCCTTGAGACTCGATATCGGATGCCTCGGGCTGTTAAATTGCTTACACTTTACCGCACATGAATGACACGTCGAGAGTTACAATTTGAGTCAACAGCCACAACGCGGTGGGTTTTTCAGCAACCTGCTGTTCAACATCATCGTCCCGGTCGTAATCCTCACTCGATTCAGCGGGCCTGATTATCTGGGTCCCGCCTGGAGCATCGTCGTTGCTCTGGCGTTCCCGATTGGTTATGGCCTCTGGGAAATGCGCCAGACCGGCAAATTGAATGCCATGTCGGTCCTCGGTGTTATCAGCGTTTTTTTAACCGGTGGCATCAGTTTACTGCAGCTGGACCCGAAATACATCGCCATCAAAGAAGCGGCCATACCCGGCTTGCTGGGCCTCGCTGTGCTGATCAGCCAAAAAACTCGATGGCCGCTGGTGCGTATGCTGATTTTTAACGCCAAGATCATCGCTATCGATCGCGTCAACCAGGCACTGAACCAACGCGGCACGCATCAGCAGCTGGAGCGGAGTCTGTCGCTGGTTTCGTACATCGTAGCCGCGTCTTTTTTTATGTCGTCGGTACTCAATTACATTCTCGCACGCGTCATATTGGTCAGCCCACCCGGAACCACCGCTTTCAGTGAGGAACTTGGCAAAATGACAGCCTGGAGTTATCCGGTTATTGCGTTACCGAGCACTGTCGTATTGATGATCGCTATCTTCTTCCTACTTCACCGCCTGAAAAAGTTAACTGGACTGGACCTTGAAGCGCTGCTCGTTGAGCAAGGCAGCGAGGAACCAAAGAACTGAACATAAGCATGGCGTGATACATTTCCCAGCAATAAAAAAAGGCGGGATTCCTCCCGCCTTTATCGTATCAAGTTAGCGATATGCCCAACATCTTTGACGGTTAAAAACATGGGCACTTATTGGAACAATGATTACGGATCTATCAATGTAAAGTCGCGCTGCCCATAACACCGGCACGACCATATTCCCCGGACACTTCCTGGACGGCACGGAACCTCTCAATTTCGAGATCAACCGAACCACCATTCTGCAAATGAAAATCGTAAAGGGTGTTAATTAACGTCGATAGGACATCGTTGTTGTTTAAAAAACCCTCTTCAATGCCCGACGCCGACAAAATATCGGCAATAGGCTCCAGGTTAGCTTGCAAATCACCCTGTTCATCACGACTGATTTCCAGGGCGCCGAAGTCAAACGATTCAGAAACGATCAGCTCGAACTGTCTTACATCATTCATAGCCTTACCTCGCTCTTGAGAGCCTCAATCGGAAGCAGCCAGCAGACTCACCCGAGGCTCACAGGGTGGTTGCATGAATAGACCAATTGCTAAAGCAATCCTTATTACCATACTAGAAAAATGATAGCGACGCCAAACGATAAGGGTTTCAAGCCGATATGCTCAGGTTCTGCAATGTCGTTTTGACGGTTTTCATTGCATTCTCAGCAAACTCAGCACCTAACGAGTCAAAAAATATGACTGACTCAGCATCACTGATTCAGTCAATATCGGATAGAAGTGTGCCTGTAACTCACATCATCTAAACGTTGCGCTGTTCAGAACTTGCACGAAGCTCTCATGGGTTCGATAACATCCACAAAGCCTGCCATGTTAAATTCAGCCGTAATAGCTGTGTAGTTGTATGGCGTGGTTCGAAACACCAGGGTGGGGTTTCCGGCTTCTACCTGCGCTTCAAGCTGATCGATAAAATCTATTTTGGAGAAGCCGGACTGCCCCCCGGCAAAGACGGTGCTCTGACGAAACCTGTCGGTGTACCAGGTGCCGGTCACTGGATTACCCTGCCCGATCCGCGTGGTCACCTCGGGCTGTGTACTGGGCAGAAATTCACCCCAACTAAGCACTAGTTGATAGTCATTGTGCTGGGTCGAATCGCAAGTAATTTTCAACTCTACGGGATTGCCGCGCCGGTTTAGACCAAGGTCCGAGCGCAAAAAAACGGTATACAATGTCTGACCGGTAACCGGATCTGTTGTGGATTCATAGCTGAATTTCCCCACGTCCCGGTTCACATTTTGCACCAGTGCCTGCTCGGCCTGATCGTAACATCTATAACGTTGATTCTGGTTAGTATTAGTCTGACACTGCTGAATGGACTCGGCAAAGGTCTCGGCGCCAATGCCTGGCGCTGCCAGCAGTGAACCCAAGGTTATAAAAAGGGTGATAAAGGCTTTATTAAAATGGGCAGGACCATGGGTCATGAGTGGTGCTTACTCCTGTGATTATGGGCACAATTAAGACTGGACTGTATCTCTATCAACCTTACCAGGCAGTATAGATCCATCATGCACGAGCACCGACAAAAGAGAAACCACCCTTTAATCGGGTATGACCGTAAAGGATTGCTGGCCACGCTGACGCTGCCGACCCATGCGGTGCGACTCGTTCAGACAGGACTCAACAAAACCGAGATGAGTTTGCGACGCTTGTTGCGCCGCTGTTGCATCTGCGGAAATTATAGCCTCAAACAAGCGCTGATGCTGTACCAGCAATTGATCGGCAGAGTCGCCTTTACCTGCTATTTGCAACACACTTTCGGCAATGGACGTTGCCAGTAACCGAAACAAAGCGTCCATATTATGCAACAGGACCACATTGTGACTCGCTTCGGCAATTGCCAGATGGAAGGCTGCATCAGCACTGGCCTGGTCAGCAGTGCTCCCCGATTGATGGGTCCGCTCCAATTCGGTCATACACGCTCGCAAACGCGCTTTATCCGTGTCGGTTGCACGCAGTGCGGCATACCACGCCGCCATACCTTCTAACGCGTTACGATACTCCAGAATATCGTATTGATAGTCCTCATCTGTACTGAGCAGCGCCAGCAGTGGATCACTAAAACCGTCGCCCAGATGCTGACACACGCGATGCCCGCCCCCTTGCCGGCTTTCCAGCCAACCCCGGGCGGCCAAGGTTGTTAGTGCCTGGCGCAACGTCGGCCGGGAAACCCCAAGATGCACAGAGAGTTTGCGCTCTGGCGGTAGCTGACTGCCTACCGGGTATTGCCCGTCGGTGATGGCTTTTTCCAGCAGCTGTGCAACCTGATCCGACATCCTCGCCGCTTTCATTCTGTTCCTCCCGTCCGAACGTATGCTGAAAAGCTGATCCAACCGAAGCCAATAGTCGGCTCAGACTATTTACCCTTTTCATCCGGATTGACAGCACTCGCAAGCGCGCCTATTCTCGACTGATATTATCGGTAAATTGGTAATACCAATTAACAGAAACAGCATCGTACCTCAGCTGTGCTGAACGGTGCAACTCTATTCCCGATTTGTCATAGAGGCCTTCATGTCAGAATCCGTTACCGTCTATCCGAGCAAGCCTGAGAAGGTTTATCTGTTTGGCACCTGCCTGATTGACCTGTTCTACCCGGAAGCCGGGTTGGCCGGTGTCGATTTGCTGGAACGCGAGGGCATCGAGGTCATTTACCCACAGGACCAGACCTGCTGTGGACAGCCAGCCTATACCTCGGGTCGAAGTGACGAAGCCAGGGCTGTCGCCCGAGCTCAACTCGGACTGTTTGAGCAAGATTGGCCCGTGGTTGTGCCCTCAGGATCCTGCGCCGGCATGATGCGCCATCATTACCCGGATCTGTTTGCAGGCACAGAGGATGCCACCCGAGCCAGCAATCTGGCCGCCCGCGTTTGGGATTTGGCCGATTTTCTGGTCAACGTCTGCCAAATCAAACTGACCGATGCAGGCGAGCCGATGACGATCGCCCTGCACACCTCCTGCTCATCCCGACGGGAAATGGGCGTTGCTGGCAGCGGAACAGCGCTGCTGCAGCAGCTTTACAACGTCACCCTGGTCGAGCCCGACAAAGTTACCGAGTGCTGTGGCTTTGGTGGCTCTTTCGCGGTTCGTCATGCCGACATTTCAGGCGCTATGGCTGAAGACAAGGTGGCTGCGCTGGAGAACACCGGCTGTGACCGGTTCCTCAGTACCGATTGCGGCTGCCTGATGAACCTGACTGGCTGCGCCGAAAAACAAAAGAAAAATCTGCCTGGCGAGCATTTGCTGAGCTTTCTATGGCAGCGCACACAATCGAACCGGGGGCATAACCTATGATCCAGACCCGGCACACTGCCCAGGTTGAAAGCCACAACAGCGCCATTAATTTTCAACCACAGGTCAAATCGGCACTCGCCGATCAGCAGTTGCGCGGTAATTTCGACCGGGCCATGACCGGTCTCATACGTAAACGCACCTCAGCCTTTGCCGATTGGGATTTAGAGCTCCTGCGAGACCTCGGTCAGGCCATTCGTCAGCAAGCTCTGCAGCGGTTACCGGACTTGCTTGAGCAACTCGAACGCCAGTGTCAGGCAAATGGCATACAGGTGCACTGGGCACGGGACGGTGAAGAAGCCTGCCGGGTCATCACCGACATTTGCCAGCAACGCCAGGCAAAATCGGTGATCAAGGGCAAATCCATGGTCACTGAGGAAATGGACCTTAACACTCACCTCGAGCAGCATGGCTTCAACGTACTCGAGTCGGATCTTGGCGAATACATTGTACAAATGGCCAAAGAGACCCCCTCTCACATTATAATGCCAGCCATTCACAAGAACACCGCCGAAATTGCTGAACTGATGCACAGCATGACGGGTATTGAACAACGCGAAGATGCCCATTACCTGACCGACCAGGCTCGCCAGCAATTGCGTGAGAAATTCATGCAGGCCGACGTAGGCATATCCGGTGTCAACTTTGCTGTGGCGGACAGCGGCACATTGTGTCTGGTTGAAAACGAAGGTAACGGCCGCCTGACCACCACCACACCACCCTGCCACATTGCGGTAACCGGCATCGAAAAGGTCGTTCCCCACCTGACCGATGTAGCACCCCTGCTGAGTTTGCTGACCCGGTCGGCTACCGGCCAGTCGATCACTACCTATGTCAACATGATCAGCCGGCCCCGACAGCCAGGGGAAAAAGATGGCCCCGAAGCGGTGCATCTGGTCCTGGTCGACAATGGGCGCTCAGACATTTACCAGGACGAAGAACTCGCCCAGACGCTGCAATGTATTCGCTGCGGTGCCTGTATGAACCACTGCCCGGTTTACACCCGTATTGGCGGTCATGCCTATGGTACTGTCTATCCCGGCCCGATTGGCCAGGTACTGATGCCACAAATGCTCGGCTTGCAACAAACGCCCGACTTTGCGAGCGCTTCCTCCCTTTGCGGCTCCTGTGGCGAGGTGTGTCCGGTACGTATTCCGTTACCCAAATTACTGCTCCGATTGCGTCGCGAAGCGGTTGACGGTGATCATACTCGTCCTTCTACCGTCACCGGTCACGGCAGCAAGAGAGCGCCGCTTGAGTCCATCATCTGGGTATTGTGGCGCAGTCTGCACCGCCACGCCTGGGCTTACCGGCAAGCCACGTGTGTCGCCAGTTATTTGCGCTCCTTCAGCCCCAAACGTCTGGGCGGCTGGACGCGTTATCGCACCGCCCCCACTCTGGCAAAAACGACCCTGCACAGCGCTATGAAATCGCGCTCACGGAGGCAAAAATCATGACACCCTCTGCCCGCGACACCATATTGAACCGACTGCGCGAACGGATAGTTCATCCGGCAACAACCAAACCCGACTTCGGCGTCATGGATACTCGTCGCTGGTCACTGGAGGATGGCATTACCCGCTTTACAGCGCAGCAAACTTCAGTCCATGGCGAAGTACACCGGGTTAATTCCTCCGGGTTGAATCAGGCCATACTGGGCCGGTTACAGCGCGCCGATGCCACACGCATTCTGATCGCCCCTGGCAACCCAATTCGCCCCGCGCTTGAATCAGCCGCGCCGACGCTTGACTGGCAAGCGTATGACCGGCCGGTCGAAGACTGGAAAAGTGAGCTGTTTCACCAAACCGATGCCGCCATTACAAGTTGCCATGCCGGTTTGGCGGAGACCGGATCGGTGGTGGTCATACCCAGCGCCGAAGAGCCACGTCTGATGTCGCTGGTGCCTCCTCTGCACATCGTCGTGCTACCCGTGAACAGACTGTTCAGCAGTTGGTACCAGCTAATCACTGAAGAGGACTGGACAGGCCCCATGGCCACCAATACCCTGCTGATCTCCGGCCCGTCCAAAACTGCAGATATAGAGCAAACACTGGTCTATGGTGCCCACGGCCCCAAAGCTTTGACGGTGTTTTTAGTCGACGATTGAGGCAAGTCGCATCGCCGAAATGACCCAGCAGATGGCAACATCGATTGAAGCGCAAAGCCAGGTATCGGAAGAAATTAACCGGCAACTGACCCGAATCAGCAGTTTGGCCGATAACCTGTTAGCGCAGGCCCACAGCTCAGTAAGCGGTGCCGACTCCATGAGTGAATGGGCGACCCGGTTGCATGAGCTGGTTGACTTGTCTAGCAAGTAATCAGTCAAACGACCAGGTGTAACTGACACCCAAAACCAGAAATAACCGGTTCAGTGAATCGGTTTCTGTTACCAGCGGGCTGCGAGCTGCGTCACCCTGATAACGACTGACCGAGACCAGCCCAAACGATGACCATCGCGCAGTGTGCTTATAAGATGTGATAAAACTCAGGCTCAGGTCTTTCAGGCCAGCCCCGGGCTGATACGCCTCCACACCGGTTTCGGGGTCTCCGGCCACGCCAAAAAACGTATTGATATTATCTTTGGTTCCCCACTGACTACCCAGGGACCCAATCAACGTCAATCTCGGTGTCACCGAACTGACCCACCCCAGCGAAGGGGCAAAGACTTCAGTTTCATGGCCTCCCGGTAATGTGGTTACCAGGTCGGCTCCAACGGTCAGAATTCCTGGCAATGGCACACCGATCACACGCCAGGGGATGCCCGAGCCGAACGTCAGTCCAATTTCTGCAGAGGCCGGTATGTCGGGCTGGGTGGTTTGATAGTCAGAGGGCAGGTCGCGACTGGACCTGCCGCCTGAATAACGTACCAGAGGCCCTAGCGACAGTGCTTGCGAAGGCACCAGATCGGCGGCCAGACCCGGACCTCGAGTTGCAAGGCTGAAGCCCTGATACTTGATCGAAAGACTGGGTGCCGGCAATGCACGCCAGCCCTGCCCCAATCCCTGATCGAGTGCCGCAAAACCAACACCAAGACTGATTTCATTATTCGCCTGACTGCAGACGGCAAAACCCATTAGCGCCAGTACAAAACACGGCTGTGCAGCTTTGCTCATCAATCCAAAAATCCCATCCAGAGCTATGAGCCCTTTATATGAGCCCTTTAATAGACTCATTAAGTTGATAAAACACTGTACTAAGGTCTGTTCAAACCCCAAACCCGGTCCACCCCCATGCAACAGTGATTCGCACTGGAAGCCTAATCAGACCAGTTGATGATGGAACAAATTCAGCCTTGGGTTTCGTCAACTTCGGCCGATAGAGTATCATGCAACCAGTTTTTACCGACCAGGCACTCTATGATTTTCGCGAGGTTTCTATGAGCAGTAAGGCCAAGCATGCCCAGAAGTTACTCCTGTTTAACCTGACGGGTCGCCAAACCTTTGCCATCGGTACACTCAAGATACGGGAAATCATTCCCACAGCCAAATTGACCAAGATGCCTCAGGATCACCCGTCTGTTCTTGGAGTAACGACCATACGAGGAAAAACCATCCCGGTTATAGACATGGCTTCGGCCGTCGGTTACCAGCCACTATCTCCAGAGGAGATCGCCTCAGCTTCAATCATTGTTACCGATTGCCAGCGCCGCGAAATTGGTTTTCTGGTGCGCAAGATTGATCACATTGTCGACACCAACTGGCGAGACATCAAGACACCTCCGTCCATGCTGGGTAAAAACGCGTTTCTAACCGGTCTGTTGATGGATGAAAAACAGACCATTCAACTACTCGATGTCGAACTGTTGCTCTCTATTGTCTATCCGGCGCCTGCTGGCAAAAGCTTTGCCGTGCTCACCGATGTGCAGCGCGAAAAGCTAAAACCACTGAACATCCTGCTGGTTGATGACTCACACGTCGCCCGACGGCAGCTTTCGGACGCGCTTGATAACCTGAACATCAGTTACCAGGTCACTAATAATGGCATGGAGGCGCTGGATATCATGAAACAGGAAGCCAGTAACAATCATCCGATTGATTTGCTGGTCAGCGATATTGAAATGCCGGGCCTTGATGGTTACGAGCTCGCCTTTAACATTAGAGATGATGCTGCACTGGCCGGTGCCTACATCATTCTGCACACCTCGTTGAACAGCGAAATGAGCGTCAGCTATGCCACCCAGGTTGGCGCCAACGAAGCGCTGACCAAATTTGATGCCGAAGAACTCGTTATGGCCATGCTCAGAGGCGCTGAATCTGTCCGGCCAGCTAGCTAACCCTCAGGGTGAAACGCAACAGTTGGCAAAAGGTTCCGACTCCACCATACTGTACATATAAACAGTATTATAAGGAGTCATTATGTCTGTGCAATTGCTTGGTCGCTGCGAAGCCGGCCCTCAGTTAAACTTGCCGCTCTTTGTAGAGGGTCAATCCATAGAGGACGACGAGGGGCTCGATCACGATATTCCCGGCATTGATCTGGCCAGCCTGTGCATCCGCAATCCGGAACACAGCATCCTGGTGTCGGTACACAGCATGGCCATGGCTGATGCTGGCATCATCGCCGGAGATATCCTGATCGTCGATCGCAGCCTCAAGGCTGACCAGGGTGATATTATATTGGCTGGCTACAATGGCGAATTAATGGTCCGCGAACTGCAGTGGAACCCTACACCACGGCTTATACCCAGACATCCGGACTTCGATATACAAATTATTCCTGAACATGAAACCCTCAGCCTGGTCGGAAAAGTAAGCCATATCATTCGATCACTGTAATTCCGGCACTAAAAACGGGAAGTTCAATTGAAAGTAAAATTGATATCGGCTAATATTTGCCGCGTTATTCAAAATTAGTCTTTTCGCCGCATCGGTGATGCCTCTCCGTGCTTGAACCGGCGGGTAACTATTAGTTAAGAACCTTGCAGGCCCGGATACCTCATAATGAGCATTACGGCCAGTTTTGCGAGACTAACTATTACATTGTGGGTTCAAATCCGGGCATTGCCTTCCGAACGGGTGTGAGAAGATATGTTCATCCGATTTATTGTTTCGGGCATCAGATCTCAGAAACAGCAACTGGCCAGACCGGAAAAATTCGATTCAAAGGTTAATTAGCGTTAAATCATCATGATTAGCGATGATGTTATTGAATAACCAAATAGTGAAAGCAATTAAAACCTCGACATAACCATAAATGCGTCAAGGCTAAAATACCGTGCTTCACGGCAATTCAGGTATAAATGCTTTCCTGATAACAGGTTACTGACTGACGTTGAGTTACCGCTCGTTCCCCATATTAGATAAACCACCGTGATCACTGGAAGCTTATGACACAAACACAGTCGGCTGTTCGCATTGACTCATTAAACATTGATGCTGAAATTCAGAAATACGAATCAGAACTTGAAGACCTGATTCAGTTAAAAGAAACCGCCCTGAAAAAAGAAGCCGGATTCAATGCCTACCTGGAATACCTGGCAACGCTGGAGCGCGAGTACGGCGTTACTGAAGAAGATTTGTTTTCCCGCCGCAGCGTTAAGATTGGCGACTGGATTACCAAAACACTGGTTCGCCAAAAACAATCAGCACTTTTAAAACGCCTGGCTGGTTTCTTTGAGGACTATGTTAAGAAACAACCCAAAAAGACCGTCGGTCGTGGTCGCCCACAACCGGCCAAAGCGCTTGAAACCGGTGTTTACCGCCACCCAATGAGCCTGGAAACGGTTGAAAAGAAGACCCGTGCTCCAAAGTTACTGAACGCCTGGATCCATGAAAATGGCCTTGAAAAAGTTCAAAGCTGGCGCGTTGCTGGCTAAGAGCTTTTTTAAAACCATGAAACAAAGCCATTGGTTACAACAGGGATGTTAAAGTGCCTACATCAGGAGTTTTGACCGTTTAGTACAGCCTGCTAGCCAATTGACGAAGGCTGTAACTGATTGAATCCGTTATCTTTTTGCTAAAAAGGCTTGCACTGAACCCCGGTACAGGTATCATACTTCACGTTCTTCAGGACTATAGCTCAGTTGGTTAGAGCGCTACCTTGACATGGTAGAGGTCCCCAGTTCGAATCTGGGTAGTCCTACCAAATTAAAAAGCAAAAAAAGCTACCTGACTGGTGGCTTTTTTTGTTTTTGGAGCCGGAGTTACCGGCTCCAAACGGGCCGTTCGACCCGCAGAGGCTTATTCTTCCTGAACCCTGCTTCGGGTCACAGACTCGCCGCCGATGCCGCTGTCTAATTGATCAATTTCGACTCAACATGCCCACCACCAGCCGATCAGCGCGGTTGAGTGGGGCTGAGTGAGTAATTTACTAATCGCTAACCTTTCTGGCATGATCGGAATGACATTGATGCACCAAACGCTTTTCTAAACGTCTTTTGGGCAGTCACGAGTTATTAACGACATGGAGTAGCCCTAAGTGAACGC
>Ga0307978_1000654_pt1 | contig 28450 bp, 18 predicted proteins | sample OrgLakmetage1056_FD_203151 | JGI IMG/M metagenome (GOLD analysis project Ga0307978, IMG submission 203151) | Saline water microbial communities from Organic Lake, Antarctica - #1056 | ecosystem: Environmental > Aquatic > Non-marine Saline and Alkaline > Saline | place: Antarctica: Organic Lake...
TTTTCCTTGCCAAACCGTTCGGCCATGTCTCGTTGGAGTTGCAAGATTGTAGGATCTTCGCCCATGACGTCGTCGCCAGTAGGAGCTGACATGCCAGCATTCAACATGGCTTTTGATGGTGAGGTTAAAGTGTCGCTACGGAGGTCAACGATCCTCGGCGATGGCGCTGCAGTAAAGGCGCGTTGCTGCTGGTGTCCTCGTCGCGAGACTTGCTGTGTCCATCCTTCCAGACGAGTCCTGGAGACAGTGAGGACTCTTCTGCTGCGGTATTTACGTAGAAGTTTAGTCAATCCGTTCATAGTTGGTCCTTATCGTGTAACGCGTATCAGCGAGTGTTAATGCAGCTCTACCATGTGTAGTAGGCGCGGATCTTTGCCATTGTCGAAAGAAGATCGAGATTCGAATCGAATCTGTTTTTCTTTTCTGACTCGCGAGTCAGTCTATCTTTCTATTGTATTAGGATGCGAATCCCGTATAAGAATTTTCGGTGAAGCGGATAGTCGTTTTGTACTATCGCTTTGGCTCCCCTTTTTTCCCCCCCTTTTGTTGGACTTGGACGGGCTGCGAGTGCTACCAGACTATCTATTCTTTTCTCTCGTAGCCATAACGGGTTCCTACGTCGTAAGGAGTAGTCACTCGGAAGTGCCATTTATAACATGGAAACTGGTAGATATCCATATTATGGACCATAGTATCCCACTCAAGCTAGCTGAACCCTTTGATTACGACTAGCTAGTAGCTAGTACTACTACCGCTCGTCCTCGTCCTCCTCGTGCCCGTGGTGGCGTTTCTCGGCGCATTTTTGGCTACTCAATCTGCACGAACAGCCCGTTTGAGACACTCGCGTTTGTACTGTTAGAGCGACCGTATCAGTCGACTGGAATGGCCGCCTTACTCGTGTGATACCTTGCCAATGGTCGGCATTTGAGGATACTAGGTCTTCTACAGTAGTACTGTAGCTCTTTTATTTATTTTATTTTGTGGACTTGCATAAGTTGGGCCGTGTGCTTTCTCCGGCCATTCTCTTCTTCGTCTTTTTCGGCGGTCTTTGCAAGACTAATTCCAGACTATGGCCATCGGTCACTGGTCACACCAAAAGGGTCACACACAACACACAATCGAGAGCACAAAGCACCCGGGTTCCATGTAAATAGACTCAGGTTACGCCATGATGTTGACGAGCCGTAATTCATTCCTCGTGCGGTTGCTAGTGGCAACACTTTGCCTGTTACTTTCCGTCCGCATTAGTCAAGCCCAACAACGCAATTTCTGCCGGACCGACACGCAGTGCTTAAACAATGGTCAGTGCGTCGAGACGGACCACAATGGCACGACCGAGATGTATTACCATTGCGAGTGTCAGAAAACGTTTGGAGGATCTCGCTGCGAAAACTTTTGTCCATTGGAGTGTCTGAACGGTGGCTATTGTCGCTACCATGACGAAAATATCATCAACATTCACCAACAGCATGATACTGATGCAGCTGATTACGCCTGCAAGTGTCTGGGGTACTTTACCGGCACGTTGTGTGAGATTCCTTATGAAAACTGTTCCGATGGAAGCAAGTGTCTAAACGGAGGTCAATGTACCGGAGAAGCTAAAGGGGGAAAGAAGAAGACTACCGCTACGTGTGACTGTCCAGAAGGATATACGGCGGGTAGTTCGTGTCAGATTGACGGATCCTTGATTGATGAAACCCCCAGTCCATCGACTTCGTCATCTAAAGGCTCCGTCTTGACGGAAATCTTTGTTCCCCTGACCACTATTGCGTTTGTGGCAGCCTTGGTTCTCTACCATCGTCGACGTCGGTATACGGTGCTCGAACCGACGCCGCCACCGGGCTCGGAATTCGTACCCCACCGTCAAGGCAATGGCAATGATAAGGAATGGATGAATGTCATATAGCATATAATAGATTACGACATTACAGTAGACTATTTTACGCGTTTCGCTTGAAGCGTATCGCGTCTTCAACTTGTGCGGTGTTCTGCAAGTTAGGCTTGGGCTGTATCCGTGGACGATACAGAGGTATTTTCCATGAGGGAACTCCAGTCGGATCCCAAATAGGCAGTCACCGTCTTGAGTCGTCCATTCAAATAGTGCTCTTCCATTTTGACGTTGCCTCGGTACCCAGCCGCCAAGGCCGACTGTCCCAAGGACACGCGGTTCGTGTTTCTGGGCACATCATAGATAACCCAACGCGTTCCAGTCGCGGCCGCTGCGAGGGCAATCAACTCGCTTCCATTAACACAGTTCGTTTCATCAACATCGCTATTAAACTGTGCCTTGCGTTCTTGCTTGTTGCGTGGCGTCGACTGAAAACTGTCAAAGAAGCCGTCAAGACCATTGTCGCCATTGCCATTGTCGTTGTTATTATTGTCGTTGTCGTTGTTGGTCTTGGCCTGGACGGGTCGTTGAATCCGCATGTTGCGAGCCAGATCGTAACCCGTTTTTCCAAAGATTTTGTAATCGACTCCGCCCCAGGGCGGATCCAAAAAGACGGCATCGATTCGCCGCGGCAGCATATCAATGCCGCCAACATTGTAGCCCTGGCAGGATTCCATCGCTACGGGTGGAGGCATGGCCGCCATCATGGCCATTGCTGCTTCAGGAGTAGCAATGGGCTGGTCCAAGACGAATTCACCGTTGCGGAAACAATGTTCAAGAATAAACAAGGCGTTGCATTCAATAAATACCAGCTTGCTGGGGGGGATATTGTAGAGAGAAGCATTGTGCGCGGCCTTGCGGAGTTTGGTACGGTCCGTGTCTACGGCAATGACGGAAATATTTGGCTGTTTTGCAAAAGCAATGCTGTTGCCACCGCAGCCGCAAAAGGCGTCCAACACGACAATGTTTCCACTAGCTGCAAGCTCGGCCAGACGAGACGCCACGTGATCAGCAATCTGTTCCGGTGTTACCGAATACCAGCCTTGTTCGTCCAACTGGATTCCTTGATCAAACCTGCTAAACAGCCGATGCCGTTGGACCCAGTACTTTTTAATCTTGGGATTAGTGTAGGGATTTGGCACGCTGCGATCAACGACTGGAAACTGCGACCACTGGCTGTTTTGTGTCGCTGCAGCGTGACTGTGACTCTGTACGCGAGAAATTGTCACGGCACTTGGTGGCGGGTGGTAATTCGATTGCGGAGGTTCAAAGGAATAGGGACGGATGAATGACTGCGGGGGCATGGCTTGATTCTGCGAGCTGCTGAAATGGTTGTGGCCGGCGTCGGTCCGTCCAGAGTCATACAGGTCCACGCGATGGACAAGCACTGACATGTCTGGCTGGTACTGCGGAGGGTTCTTTTCCCGAGGGTTGTCTCTCTTGGCTGGAGGCGTCATGGGTGAGCCAGGAACGCTTCGATTGGGAGTTCCTCGAGGACGTTTGCCGTCGACTGGTCTTTTTGCGTCTCGTCCATCATTGGCGTTCATGTTGATGGATGGTAAGACTTGTGGATGGTAGTGAGTGACAGTGACCTCTACTAGTAGCTACTGAACGGTACCAGTCTTCTTCTTTTTCGGTCACTGCAAAGCTTTGTCGAACATCATCGTCGTCGTATAGTCAAATGTCTCGGCGTCGCGGTCCCTTCGTGACCGTTGATTCTTGTCCTCCCCCCCTTCGCGCCTTTTTTTTAGGTTGTTTAGAACGAATTTGTTTGCGACCAACCAACTCTTTCCTCTCAAAAAGAGCAAGTGCAAGAAATGGAGACCAGACCCTTTCGCTCCATTAGACTAGTCTACTGCAAGGCATTCATTCATTCATTCATTCAGTTGTTTCGTTCAAGTTTATCGGCTAGTTAGTTGGCTAGTTACTTAGTTAGTTAGTATAGTATAGTATAGTTAGTTAGTTAGCTAAGTATGAAGACCAAGAAGCGCACCCGAACCACGGAATCTGGCTGGACCGGAGCGGATCATCTCGAACGAGAAGAATCCCGCAAACACCAGCCCACCACGGTACAGCAGCACCGTCGGGAAACGCTGTCGCACGGCACGGTGCAAAAGAAGGAAGCCATGCGACTCAAGCTGCATCTTACGAAAGCGCAGCGTGAAGTGGACGAAATGAAGAAGCGGCTGCAAGTTTGGGACGACCAAGAAGAAGAGCGAATTGAAAAGGAACGTCAGAGGAAGTTGCAAGAGCAACCACCACCGCCCAAGAAAAGGGGACGCAAGGGACCCGAAACGTGGAAATTAAAGGGCGCGGCGCGTCCAGCATGGGAGGTTTACGATTTTGATACGCGCTATGTGGATCCGTATATCGAGGCGCACAAAAAGGCGAGAGAAAAGGCGTGTCGGTCGCGCAATCTCTTGGCCGTCTACAAGGGTCGCTTTGCGCAAGAGGCACCGCCAGTCGCAAGAGATTACTTGGGATCGCTGATGCAGTTGGGCCACCTCGGTTTCGAGGCCAAGAAATTCAAGACGGCACGGGAGGCGTGGTTGGAATGCATCGAGCTAGAAGGAGACGATCCCATTACGACGGCGAGAGAGAGTTTAATGCGAATGTACTTGGACTTGAAACGTTACGACGGGGCCTTTCGTTTGGGAGAGCGACTCACTGACGACTGGTCTGTCTGTATTCGATTTTCCGTGGCAGTGGTGGCAGCAAAAGAAAACAAGCCAGAAGCAGAAAAGTATATCGTCCGTGCAATCCAAGCGAATCCTTTTTGTGCCTACTATCTGGCATTCTATGACACGTTCAACGGTGTGATGGAGTACACTGAGGAGCTGGAGGAGGCCGAAGACGAGCCGCAGAGCTCTTTGGAAGAAGCTATCGAATATTGCTGTAGTAATCACGCAGCCATGTGGCTGGATTCGAAAGCAAACGTGACACTGAGGAATATCCTCGTTCGTGCTGCGCAAGGCAATCACAGTGAGCTGTCTCCCTCCGACCTCGAATGGAACCAGCGATTGACCAAAATTGAAGTGGAAAGTGAACGCCTTGCGCAAGTAGCTGCACTCAAAGCTGAGGAAGACGAAAGCAGCAATGACGAACAAGAGAAGGACGACGACTCCCAAGAAGATGGCCACTCCCAAGGCGATCGTGAAAGGCGGGAGGAGGATAGCGAGGACGGCTCCAGAGACGATAGTCAACAAGAGGATGAATCCGAAGACGGCAGTGAGGAAAAGGAAAAGATCGATGTACGAATGTATGCTGGTATGTTTCGGACTGCCATGGAGATGCTACAAGAGAGTGGTCAGCTCGGACTACCACTTGCAAGCATAAAGGAATAAGAACTAGTCTAATGTCGAATCCTTTACCTTTATTCCTTTGACCGAGGTGTTCCGAAAACGAGATTCAGGAGCGGACTAGTCAAAATGTTCTTTGGGTCAAATGCCTCACGCACCGTATTGAATAGTTCCAATGGATACCTCGACTGAAGGAATAGCTGTAGATCCACAAGCTGCCACAATGAGCTGGGACGTTCCAACTTGGCCCAGTGACTCGTTGCGTTGAATTCGCTCATTACCGTCCGCATAAGATCACAATACTTTCCCTTAAAGAGCTCTGTGATCTGTCGCCGCTGCCGTTCGTCGTCGGAGGGAAGATAGTTAATGATACCCACCCAAGAATGTAGACCGTCGGCCGGTCCATGCGCGGGTGACATTAGAGAAGACGATGAAGCGGACCACCGCTGCTCGATTGGAGAATGAGCTGGAATCCCTTGCTGTTCGATACTATCCAATAGTCGGGCCATGAATTCCATATCGTTGCCGTTATCATCTTCCTGTGTACCTGTCGGGAAGCACACCTCCCAGACCCATTGCTGAGAATAGAGACAAAGAGATATAAAACCGAGTTAGTGCCTATCAGCGCTGGTGATATTATGTAAGTCAAGCCCCTGGTCAATACAGCCCCGCCTTACCTGACCTCCACAATCAAACTGAAGTAACTGCTCACTTGGCTTGATTTGGTAGCCTTCACTTTTGGCCCAAAACTGTGCCTCGGCTTTGTTGCATCGCTTGACGTGGTCAATATCTAAAGGGTCCAAAGCTAGCAGTGCGTCACGGAGCTCTCCAAAACCCATCCCCTCAATTGATTCCTTTGAAAACGGTTCGGCTGCATCCTTGGTGAGTTCGATGAGTAAGCTTGTCAATGGACGGAACCGTTCCTCTGCGCTAATAGGCGGTAGCTTTGGGATGTTCTCAACTTGATCCTGAGGATCGTTGGTGACCACAACGACAACGTCAGTGTAAGGTATCCACATACTGCAGAGTACGGATAGGTTTTAAGATGACAGTGAGTACGAGTGCATGCGAACAGGGTTCCATTCGATCATCGAGGCTATGACTTACTATCGCATGTGCTTGTGCTCTTTGAGGAGCACATCCAGCTGTTCCTTGGCCTCTTTGCGCGTCAATACAAATGTGTGCTCCACCAAGTTATGGGCTGGAATGCACTGCATCGTAACCTCTACGACAACGCCCAGGCATCCCAAGCCCACTTTGGCCAAATGAAAGAGATTTCCGTCGGCTTCCGTGAGCGTAATGGTTCCCTTGGACGGTGTGACGAGCGAAAGACTCGTCACGTAGTGATCCACGGGCGCGACGCATCGCCCAGTTCCGTGAGCACCAACCTGAATAAAGCCCCCCATTTGTTGTTCGGAAATACTCGCCAAGTTGTGAAGCGTGAGTCCATAAGGTCGGAGAGCGTCGACTACCTGACTGATACGAGCTCCAGCCTGGACCGTGACAGTGTTGGCGTCCGTGTTGACGTTCAAGACTTTGTCAAGATTCGCCATGCTGATCATGCCCGTTTCGTGAAAGGCTAGTCCGTTGGGACTCAGAGCCGATCCCAAAGGCCGAGCAGCTTGGCCCGTCTCGTGGCAGTGCTGAACGATCCTCTCAACGTCGGCGACTGTTTCGGGTTCCCAAAACTGCTCGTTCTTGACGTGTACCGCGTGTGTTCCACTCCAGTTCAAAATGGTCGTGGTATTATCGTCGGCATCACCCAAGACGGCTGCCTCGAGTTGAGTTGTCGTCGACTTGCGAGTAGCATCGTCGGCAGATGAATACCTGTACACGGACGCCAACAGCGCGGCAGACGTCAAGGCCAAGACGGGAAGGATCGTCCCGTGCGTTTGTTCTTTCGAGGACGAAAGTTTGAATGTCGAGAGACTTCTAGCGCGTTGACCCAGCCTCTGCATGAATACGGTTCGGGAAGACTGCATGATACTGTAGTAACGAAGAGATCGTAAGCTCTATGGGGGTGAACACTGACCACCGACAACAACACTCCTCCCAATCAATGACTTCGCATTCCGCATCATCTCAATCCAACAGAAACAGAAAGTGAGTCAGTCAGCAGAGAGTGGATGTGGGTCACGGATGTACTGCAGCTCGTCGTCGCGTACGACGTATGTACGTGGCGTCTGTCGACTAGACAGCCGTTCCAGTAGTCTACTGTAGTAGAAACCGGTACCTTGGTATGGTATGATAGTACTGTATGATACGTACACAGTCTAGCTATCGGCATACCACAATGGTAGGGACTACAGTGTATACTTTGAATGCAATGAGAAATTATAAATTGTACTGGTGCAGAGTTTGGCACTACGGTATTTCAGGTAGTGGTTGCAATCTTGGCTATTCTTAGTTTCCTACTTGACGCACTTTAACATTGACGGCCGCAGTACCACACCATGAAGAAAGCATGAGAAAATACAAGCTATAAGCGTCTAATCTATTACAGACGCAGCTCCGTAGGCCACAGTAATGTCGGGATCGATGCGGGTATTCATTGCCGCTGTCGGAAGCGCTTGACGGACAATGCTTCGAATTTGCGGCATGCGCGTTGTCCCTCCCACCATGACTACTTCATCAATATCGTCCGAACTCAGGTCAAGATCATGCAACACTCGTTGAATAGGGAGAACGGACCGATCGTACAGCTCTTGTACTGTCTCGTCGTATTCTTTCGACGTGAGTATTAATGTGGTTGGTACCAGCGAGGAGCAAAACGTTTCGAGTGACAGGGATTCAGGGGAAACGTCTGTCGGGAGTCTCAGACATGCAGCTTCTACGCTTCCGTCGTGCTCTGGGTATGCCGATAGTCCAATCTTTAACTGTTCGCCAAGTGTATGAAAAGACGATGATGTACACAGTGGGACTGTTTCAAGGGCTGGACAGCTGGCAGATAATTTGTCTTCCAGATCAACATCGGTAGGCATGTCCTTTGTCAATTGCAAAAAGGCCGCCGCTACGTGGTTTACAATGTGATTTCCACCGCGATGCTCGAGCAAAAAGTGAGCCACGGCGGCATCAAAATCGGCGCCACCCAAACGGTCGTCCCCGTCGCTTCCCATGACATCCACAAAGCCCTCACTCACGTGCAATAGCGACACGTCCAAAGTTCCACCTCCAAAGTCATAAACCAGAATATAGTCGACGCCCTCCTTTCTATGCAATCCATAGGCCAAGGCAGCCGCAGTCGGCTCTTCAACGACGCGCGCCACATTGACCCCAGCATCTCGAAAGGCTTGGTAAGTGGCCATGCGTTGCTCGGTATTAAACTTGGCTGGCACGCAAATGACGGCCGACTTGACATTATCGTGTCCCAGAACCTTTTTGGTGATTTGCATCAAGTAATTGACCACGTACGAGCCGACCTGTTTCGGTGTAATCGCGTGGGGACTGTCCGTGACGCGAAAGACGGGTGCACCATCTTGCTCGTCAATTTCAAACTCGACTTCCTTTTGCATTTCACCGACTGCATGGTCGGATGCAGGCCGTCCCAAGATTCGCTTGGCATTGTACAAGGTATGGTGCGGATGCGAGTCAATCCGTCGTTTCGCTGCTTGTCCAACGACGACGTGAGACGGATGTGGGTCCAACAGGGAGGGAACCTTGGAACTCGGACCGACGGATCGTTCCCAGGCTTCAAGAAAGGATACAACGCTCGGAATAATGGGTGAGCCCGTGGATGGATCTTTGATGCACTCAATCTCTCCAACTCCCTTGGCTGGAGCTTGCACACAAACAACCGAGTTGGTGGTTCCGAGATCGATACCGGCGACTGTCGCTCGGCCTCGAAAGCCGAGTTGCGCCATGACGGCAAAACCGAGAATTGCAACTCCAATAAAGGAAGGAATCATTGCCTCAATCCCTCCCGACTTTGAATCTGTCCCATGATTTTGCAAGGCTTTGCTTTTTCGCTTTCGACCGGGCTTTGCCTCTGGTTTGGCCGTCGTTGGCGTCGTCGTCGTTGGCGTCTTGTCACGCTTTCCGCGTCGGCGGGTGTTCGTCTCGTTCATCGTCCGGCCTTCTGTAGGGCTACACATACAGGAGAGCCTTTACCGAGTCAGTCGAGGATTCAATGCTATAGTATAGACACCGTCGTTCGAGGGTCGCCAGCAGCTCCCCAACACTCTACAGCAACGAGGCCACAAAGAGTGAAAGCAATAAACAACACGTGTGGAGGGGAGAAGAAACGAGAACGGGAGACGGACACGTGGTCTTTTCATTATTGATATTTATAGATAAGGAGAAGATAACTCCGTTAGAAAAATAAAATAAGTAGAAACTCCAACGGAGACTATATGGTCATTCTCCTATGTGGTGCTTTGCGGCAAAAACAAAAATCGTAGGTCGTAGACATACGTACATACACCTACTGTGACGATGCCGGTGTATTAGTCGACTGGTGCATCGACGATCAACGCGCGATGCCCCGACCCGCCTTGCCTCACCCGCACCCTACGTACCTCAACCATTGCAATCTTGCCAAAAGCCATCGCGTTCAAGATAAGAGGCGTTTTCGAAAGTGTGTAACTGCTGCTTTCAATTTCTCTATTGTCTCTGCTGCTCCTATCACCAAAGGAGGACGAAGACCAAAAGAAGGAGAACGATAGCACTTGCCAAGCGCACAATTGAAACCGAAATTCGTGTTGACGATCGGCGCAGCCGAAAGATACCATGGGATCCAGCGTTTCGTCGGCGTCGGTCCTAACGGTCCATTCAGTGGCTCCCGCTCAAGATATTCAGCTCCTCCAGCAGATCTTTCCCGGCAAGTTCGCGGTAGAAAGTGTGGATGGATCGGATTCGAAACTCTTGGTGGGCAACGACGGCGGTCTGGCAGTGTTGCTGGTCGTCTCGCCAAAACCGTCAGTTGTCACGTGGGTTGTGGATCAAGAGACGGCACTGGAAGCATCCAAGCGGAGAGATGATGTAGTTCTGTTGAGTACCATGGAAGGTGGCTTTGTTGTGGCCGAAATATTGCTTTCTGCCGGCTCGGCCATTCTCATGGTGCCGCCAAACATGGTGGTGTCGTCGTCAGGCCGTCAAGCACTCGTCACGAAGATGTCCAGTTATGGCGACGACAAGGAAAATTGCGTTGTTCCAATAATAAGCAATGGGGATCACATGCGCGATGTTGCACTCGGGTCGTCCGAATCAGAGCAAGACGTAAAGGTCAAAGACGCAATCGACACGTCCCAACTCCCAAGATTTCCGTCACTGCAAGTCGGACTACTCGGGGAGAATGGCGTGGTTGAGCCTAACTTTCCATTGAACTCAAGAACAGCAATAGATGTAGAGACAGAGCTATTCAAAGGCAAGACTCTGTTTCTGGTGCGGCCGCCGAATCCCGAGGACGATCCCTATTGGAACGACAGGCTATTTTCCAAGCGAAAGCGACGAATGGTCATTCAGATTCAAGGAAAGTTCAAGTACGAGCCAGAAGGAGTCATTTATGCGGGAGCGGAAGTCTCCGAGCAAATGCGGTTGGGCATGTTAGTTCGCGGACTCTCCAGTATGCTAGTCAAGCTCGTCGAAGGCTACAATTCCAATGTGCACTACTCATTTGGCGACAGCAAGGGCGTCGAAAAGCCGCACATTGTGGCACCCGCGTACACTTTCTTTGAGCGCTTGGTGGCAACGCCAGTAGGAGAGACGCCGCCTCCATTGGACGAATTCTTTGAAGAACCCAACGAGTCCATTTCGCGACGCAAAGCTTCGAAATCAAATGGGGAATGGAATACGACCGACACGTACTCGTTTTCGTTTTATTCCATGTACATTGATCTGCCAACATGGAAGCTTGTCAGTCTCCCAGTGTCGGGTAATATTGGCTTGAAGACATTCTGGGGCAAGTCACTGCTTAGTATTTGCATGTACGAAAAAACGGGGACCGAAAAGCGACATTTGCAAGAGTTCAATCGGTACGCCTTTGCGGTACAGGCAAAGTTTATTGAGGCAGGCTCCCAGGCTAGAAACAACGATCTTGAAAGAGATGACGATGGCAATATTATAAAGTGGGCTTCCAAGCGCACATTGACTCTAGTCAATGATGATACTGAAAGTGGAGGAAACTTCAATCGTAGTGAAAGTCAAGTTTTCCCAACAGTCATGATGGTCGAGGACTCTGACGACGACTTCTTTTACGACGCTGAGCATACGCTCGACGAGGAAAGGTCGGTCACCAGCGTTGCTCCTTCCCAGGCAATACAACTACTGTCCGAAATCGATAGCGTTTGCCCGTCTTGGATTGAAATGTGCTCCAGTCGAGGCGCGTACGGAAAGGCATACGCGATTACTCTAGGGAATAAGACGACCTTTTGGGCGAGTCAGGCTTGTAAGGAGCTGATCCATGAATGTCAATTCGCACAGGTCGTAGACGATAACTTTTCTCCGCGAATGTCACCCTCTGAGAGAACACGGCGGATAATAGGCGTCCTCTTGACCAAGGCGGGTGAAACTGAACAAGTCAAGTCCTTTTTTAGCAAAGAAAGTAAGTTGACAGGTCTCTTTTTGAAGCGACCTGCACCGTCAATGTCAGAGAAAGAGAGAGATATCGTTCAAAAGACTGGATTTGTCGCCCGAGCAATCAGTGATCGGCATTGGGTAGAGGAATGGGTCAAGATAACAAGTCGATGCATCTCCTTTTATCATCCCGAGAAGAGGAAATCGCATTTCCGCCTACCGGTAGTAAGTTGACAAGCAGACCAATGAATGTATCGAGTAAACAGGTATGAAGTCACTTTTCTCACATCATTGCTTTTCTACTTTATTTTTAGTCAAACATCATTGGCGTAGAGCGACTTGCTCCGGAGTTACTTCCGCACTTTCCAGGACACTACTTCTTGGCCATCGAGACGATTGGTCGGTCGTTCTATCTCATGTTTGCCAGTGAAAACGAGCGCGACTCCTGGTTTGACCTTATCCCTCAGCTAAAAGAGGGCCGGCAGGGAGATACCGATTCAGTTTCTTCAAACGAATCTGGCAGCACCACGGCTCCAATGGTGGAAATCGGAAACCCAGCTGACGAGTTCATGCACAACAGCTCCATGTGGGACTGTAAGCACAGGCGCATTCTGAACTGTAGACAGTTCTCCCTTTGCTGCCAGACCAGTGGAGATGCTCTACAGTTGGTAGAGAATGCACTGGTTCGGGGTTTTGAATTGGCTGAGGACTCGTTCGATGATTCTGGTCGACGCGTGGCTTTCCTTGATAGCGTAGCTGCATTGAAGCAAGCGAATGTTCATAATCTCGCAGAGGACTCGCGATTGGTTTTCTTTCTGAATCTTTACCACGTGATGATCATACATGCGTTTCTTGTTCTCGGGCCGCCTGATTCGGCGTTGCAATGGATCAGCTACTTTAAAAATATTTCCTACCAAGTCTCGGACGAAATCTTCTCGATCACGGAGCTTGAGCACTGCATTATTCGGGCTCAAATGAGCTATCCTTCCCAGTTCTTTTCGCGATTCGTCATACCCAAGTCACAGTACCAGATGGCGTTGACACAGGCGGACTTCCGCATCAACTTTGCTCTCAATTGCGGATCGATCAGCAACCCGTCCACGATATTCATCTATGACGTTGATAAGCTGGACCGTCAGCTAGACGCTGCCAGTAAGCTGTACTTGCGATGCGTAACTGCAACGCGCCGAAGTGCGAGAGATGTATTCATACATATACCACGCGTTTGCCAGTGGTTCGCAGAAGATTTTGGCTCACCGGAAGCTTTAATGAAGAAAATCGCCCCATATTTGCCAGCCGAAGGCCGAGAGATGTTGGCTTCCTGCTGGTTGTCTCAACAAAAGCGATTCGACATGAGCTGCCTCACGATCAGGCACATGTCGTTTATCTTCGAATGTCGGCCGTTGTCTTTGGAGAAAACGCGGTAGAACATGTTGACATTGGTCGATCTAAAGTAGGCTTCTGTCGTGAGCTATAGCTCAATCTGTACATATAGATAGTATCACCTTATACTAGGCTTTTGTTATTATTTGCGCTTGCTCTTTTTAAATACACCAGAGAATCGAATAGTATGCACATTTGCGATAGTTTCCTAGTCGGGTCCGTAGTCACGGGGAGTGCACCTCCATACTGGTCTTCCAGCCGTGTCTTGGACTGGTCGGGCAACGCTCTGATCGAAGTGCGCACTTGTTTTCTTGCAATCCGGGTCAACATGCGTGAAGAGAATGGTCTTGAGCTTCTCGAGTTGTCGTTTGCTAATCTCCATGGGCGTGTCTGCTATGAACCAAGAGACCCACTCACCGCAAGGAGGCTCAGTCAGGCTTCCATCGTATCGGTAAAACCAAATCGTCGGTACTAACAACGGATGGTGCGGGTCCCAAATGCCAACCTGGGGATACTGCAACTTTCGTTCCATTTGCTTCGAGTGCTCTTTATAATCTGGACGGTCCATCTCGGTCGAAAACTCGGCCCAAGTAGTGTAGTCGTCAAACTCACTTTCGATTTTATCGCCCAAAATATTGTGGAAGTCCGAGACAAGTCTGTGCAAGAGAGTGTACGGGTAATGGAAAGAGTTGCTGGTGTGAGAGAGCATGGCATTCGAATACGTAAAACCGCTTATCACAAACACAGAAAACGAATCACAACGATAACAACAATAAGACGCAAGAAACAGAGAGTACTTACTGTCTCTCGCGTCGACGTTTCCTGGCGCACTGTCCACGATGAGTGTCGTAGACGTACTCAAACGCTTTCAAGGCTTCGTCAAAATAATAGTTATGGCCGTTGTCAGTCGCTCTGATCAGGACCGATTGTGTCGGAAGCCTCCTGCGTCCCGGATGTAGATGAAAGATTTGCATCTCCGCATCGAAACGCTCTCCGTGTAGCAAATGCTCCGAAGGTACCTTAAAATCGACATGCATCACGTCCGCATAACCTCCCCATCCATTTGGAAAGTCAGCGTGTGGAGGATCCGGTTCCTGGCACGTAACATTGTTGAGATCAGAGCAAGGGCGACGATCAAACTGAAGACGAAGCTTGTTGCTGGCAATGATTTTTCTGACTCTATCCCCTGCGACTCGAAAGTCTCCTCGCTGTAGCAAATATTATACGAATGAATGGTGGTGTGAGAATGTTGTCCTTCAAGTATACACGCAACCCATAGTTGTTGCGGATCTCAACTTACCAGTGACCGCACTTCGTGAAACTCATCACAGCTTGCTCCACTGTCTCTCACATCAATCGGACTTTGCATACCCACTCGGTCACACCTGTTTCTATTCGGCTGGCGGCTTTCCAAAGTTCCCTTCCATGCCCCAAAACCGTTGTCGTCAAACTCATTCCAGTAAGAGTCGGTAGGGCTCTCGACTTGACCCCATGCGTTGTTTTTGTACCCATAGGTCATTTTGTTGTTTACTTGGTAAAAGCCGAGAGACCCCGGCCCATGAGAAGCCCCGGGAGAGTCATTGTAGTTGAAGTACGACGAATCGGGATTGAGAGGCTCGTCGTTTGGCGGGTACGGGTCGGGACCAAGCGACGGGACAGCAGAAGGAAAGTCTGTTGGAAAGAGAGTTGGCTTTAGTGTCGGCGACTCTGATGGTTGCAAACTCGGACTAGCCGTCGATGGCGAAGCCGTGGGTGCGGGTGGCGCTAAAGGATCCATTCCAATGTATAGTTGAATGAGATCCATGCTGACTTCCTCTTGAGGATCCAATCCATGGAGAGGAGCAACGTCGGTCCAAGACCTTGCTTGGACTACGCTGCCCGAGGTGGCCAGCAGCAGACTCGCAGCGACAAACAGCTTTGACATGATCTTACTGCGGCTATATGGGCGAGACACGAAGGAAAGCGGATGTCGGAGAGTAAGTCGTCGACGAAAGAAGAAGAATGGTCACGATCGTGGGCACTACGAAAGCAGAGGAGTGGTCACGATCGTGGGCACTCCGAGGTCGTGTTGACTCGAGCGCCATGGCCAAAAGTTTGTTTTTCCGACGAAAAATGTGAAGAGGTTCGACGAAAACCCTTAACCCATATAAACCAGATTTGAGATCGGTCTACTACTAGATTCCATATTCCCATATAGTCGAATCTACTAGAGTGTAGTCTAGAGTTAGTATTATCCTACAGTACTCTAAGCTAGCCTAGTAGACGCTGAAGCAGCCAGCAAAGAGCTAAGACATTGGGTGCCTTCGACTCCAGCTGTACGGTAGCGACCATTGATTCAGTAAAGACTGTTGCTGCACAACACGATTTATGAATGACGCGAAGGCGGCAGGGTGCGGCAAGCAGCGACACCAGCAGCGGCCTTTGCGCTTTTACTATTAATTCGCCTTGCAACCACATTCATGTTGGCAGTCGCGCATCTTTGCTTGCGGCGTGGCATACCTTGGACCCTACTAACTTGCTCCATCGACTCACTCTAAAGCTATCGCGCGTTAAGGTAGACGTAATGGCATTGATACGTAAGCGCAGGATCGACAGTCAATCATGTAAAGGGATGAGATTAATAACACGCAGAATCTATTATAAAGAGACTCCACTTTATCATTATCTCATGTGTGTGTGTGTGTGGACCGGTAATTCTGCAACTAACCCATGAGAATATTGCTCTCGTCCATAAACTTGTAAGGAGGTACTTCCAAGTTCAAGGGTGACGGACCCTTTCGGATACGTCCACTGATATCGTAATGGGATCCGTGGCACGGGCAGAACCATCCATTAAAGTCACCCGAGTTGGGCACGGGGACGCATCCCAAGTGAGGACAGATACCCAAGACAACAATGAATTCCTGATTGAGAGTACGGTCAATGTCGGCTTCCTGGTCACGAAGAACATCCATCGGGACGGCATCTTCAGCGGCAATTTCTGCCGGGGTACGGCGTCGGATAAAGACGGGCTTTCCACGCCATTTGACAGTAATGGTCTTGCCCATGGCAATGTTACTCAGATCGAATTCGGAAAAGGCCAAGGCCAGGACATCGGCAGACGCACTCATGCTGGCCACAAACTTGACCACCAAAAAACGTGCCGTCGACGCGTACGCAAATCTGACGGACGAAAGCATCAAGTAGGTAAAGGCACGACGTTCGGGTTCGGCGACCTTGTCGATGCGGTCATCTTCGTATCCGTGATCGACGCTACCGAGGTCGTCTAGGCCAGAGCTAGATGGGGCTGGTGTCGCCGAGAGAGTGCGCAACGAGGCTGTAGAAAGCAAAGAGGAGGGGGTTCAAAGGGGAGGGGTTAGAAAGGAGGTTCATGATCCCGGAGACAATTCAATAGACGGTATTATGCAAAGTATAAAGAAAAGAGTGCAGTCGATGTTTGGGTATGCTCCAAACGGTATGCAACCCCAGAGAATGGCCTCGAAGCCGATAACTTGGCGAAGAAAGCGAACTCCACTACTTGTGGCTACTGTGCTTTTCGGTACCGCTACCGGTACGACCGCGCTACGCTGCAAAAAGGCCAATCGATGGCTTCCTTCGACAGCTCGACGTTTCATCCCCTACTGCTCTTCTTTACTAACAAAATAAAGATACTCACTTATACGAGGAGCTGCAGCTCTCATGACGGGAGCACGTCCCAGGGCTCGTGGAGCCAAGCGGCTAGCAAGACGAAAGGCGTTCATGGTGCTGAGAGTGCGGATTGGTGCGAGCGAGTGCGACGACTGACCACGTGCAGAAGAGCTTCTTCAAAAGATCGCTACGGCTGACGTCAGGATCTATCTTTTAAAGGGCAGTGTACTTCCTTCCAAATAACTTTAACCCAAAGAGAAGAGAAACGCTCCTCGACCTTCGACCGGCGCGACCGATCGATCGCAACGGTCTCATCCCTGGACAATGGCCAAAGCGCCCGTACCGGTACAGCACTGCTCCTCTGCCTTCACAGTCGTAACCCTTTCACCTTTCACCTTAACCCTTACACCATGTCGCGCTTTGCCTTGGTATCCAAGACGGAATCCTTGAAATTGCCTGTTAGCAATGGTACCAACACCACGAAAGCTAGTACTGCTACTGTGAGGGACGAACTCACGGCAATTTACGAAGCGTACGCGGAACAGTACCCCAACCCCCGCTTGGCAGAAGAAGCGCACGAGCGAGATCGATTGTTGCGTGCTCTAGCAGCTGCAGCCAATGCAGTTGAGCAGAATCCCGTCCAGAAACAAAAGGGTTTCTTGGCCTCTTGGTTTGGGTCCAAACCAGAAACGACGCCACCCAAAGCTTGGACCGATGCCAGTGTCGACGACGACGACGACGACGCCAAGTTGAGCTACGAGGCCATGGTAGACAACGACAATGATAGTGACTCACTCTGTGGAACACGATTTTCGCTGGATGCTTCGTGTATTCCAGCAGAGGCGCACAGTCTCGCCCGCTTTCACCTGGCATCGGCCCGGACAAGAGGAGAACGGCCCAACGCGGCTCGCACCGCCTGGAAGGCTTGCAGCAGGCTGACGGTCGTGGTCGGATTGGGAATTTTGGCAGAATTTTCCAACAACAACAACAACAACGATACGGCAAATGACAGCGGTCGACTGCGGCACACTTCCGATGTGCAAGAACTGCAAGACTTTGTGGCAGCTTGCGGCAGCTCCTTTAACGTGGCCCACGCTCGAGCGGCCACTGTCGGACCCAACTTTCTCTTGGTGTCGTGGGGATTGTTGGACGGTTTCGTAGTACTTTACAGAAGGCTGACGGGCGACCAAGAGGTTGCGTGGGAGGCAGTGGTCGTCTTGGGACCGACACGAGCCGTTGTGGACAATCTCGACGACGTCTTCTTGGATGAAGAAGGCGGATCGGCGCTCTTGCAGATTACCGATATTGTTCCGTTGGTGGTGGAAGACGGTGATGGTCCCCCAGCGCTAACTCTGGCCGTAGCAAGGCTAGGTGGCTTTGTCGAGCTGGTACCATTGTCGCCGCGGATTTGGTACGGACCCGAAATGCATTCGTCGGGAAAGAAGCGACGGAAACGACGGCGGCAGCAAGGTGGTCCTCCAGAACACTATGCTGCTGGCAGGCTGGTCAATATCGCTACTAACCTTACTCTTGGTACGGTATTTGCTACCTTGGATTACCATATGGATGTTATTGGACTCGAGAGCTTTCGAACCAGCGTTGGTGATGACACTGTTTGGAATAGGGAGGCGTATCCGAATGGGCCGCCAGCAGAGTACGTATTGGCAGCATCGGGTACGCGAGACGGGCGAGAGGTGTTGACCTTTTGGTCAATTTGTTTTATCTTTGCTGAAAGCCCGGAGCAAGTACAAGATGGCGTCGACTTTTCTTTGCATGCTTCGCTTGCGGAGGCGATTGACTTGGGCCCGCTCGGGGCAGATGTATCCATCTTTGCGAGCCCATCCATTATGAGCCACTGGCGACAACCCAAGATGGTAAAGCTGAACGATGGCCACTCCAACGAAGGTGGCGATTCAAGGCATTCGGTGCCCGTTACTACTGTTTCGGCTTCTGCTCCGGTGGTTGCCATTCGTTTTGTACATTCCTCTCGTGGCACTCAACTAGCTATTCTGGATTGGAATGGAGGCGTGACATTCATGGAGTGCTCCTTATTAGAGCAATTCATTACCCAGAATCTCACAGAGGAAGACTACGATTTATTTTATCGCAATGATGATCCAGAGGTTGTTATTCCGATGGTCAAAGCAACGGTGGACCGCTCTCTGTTTATGCGACGCCTCTCGCTTTCGAACGCGTTGCCCGTAAAGGCTTCGAGTATACAATGGTCGGTCGATTCAAAGCAACTTGGAGGCGAGTCTATGTTGGCCGTTCTAACAGAGAACCCTGGCAAGCTTTATATCTTTGCTGCTATCGACGCCGAGCATCAAGGGCAGGTCGCATCTGTTCAGTTTCCGACTGGTCAGAACGGTACGATCGTAGGTACCGGGCAAGGAAGACTTTCCTTCTTGGCGATAGGTGGCCATTGCAAGGATTTTCTTTCCATCTGTGCAATGGACGAACTGGAGCCGAGAGATATCGTGGAATCACTGCTCCGTACCTCCAAGTTCAAAGAGGTAATCGAAGCAGCAAAGCTCTTGAGTAGAGCTGAACAAGACGGACTATCTGATATCGTTGACGAATGCCAGAAAAGGTTGTGGGAAGGCTCAAGAGAACTCGAGAGCTTAGAATCGATATCGGACGACTCTTACGTTGCTCAGGAAGCCTTATCTCTGGGTAAAGATTCAACGAAGCGTTTCGATATGGACTTGTTTCAATCGATTCATTCTCTTGCGCTCCAGCGACTCTCGAATACTCGGCTTGGCCCTGCACTTGCTATTGGCGGCTTGGAAGGGACAAAGACTACTACCAACCAGATTCGCGACCGCCTCGTCAAGCTTGGAACGTATCAGCTTTTGTGCGAGTACTTTGAAATCGCTCCTTCGATCTCTCAGTTCTGCGATGAGATTTTACCCGTCCCTGCAAAGGAGCTTGCCAAGAACTTTGCAAAGGCAGGAGATGCGACGGCGTTGACAGTCGTTTGCTTCCGCCACCGACACGAAACACTTGTTAACTTCGACGTGCTAGACGAAATTCCTGTTGTTGTATCGCCAGCACTCTTTCAACATCTCTTTCCCGTGTTGGAACATAAGGATTCAGTCCTTTTTCTACCTCTCGACAGCGAACAGCCACCACTACAATGGATGCAGATGCCCCAGCATCTAAGCGATGAGTTGGGCATGGAGCTTGTGCTAGATAGCGATGATGAAAGCCGGGTTTTGGACCATTATCACGCCTCGCTAGAGCTCGAAAGTGCAGCAGTCAACAATGTAACTCGGAGAGAGTCTATTGAGCAGTGGTATATCGCAAGACTCCAGAATGTCCAGCGTCTCTCTGGAAATTTGATGCATACGGGAGAGTTATCTCGACTTGCCATGCGGGGAATTGGAGTCGAAGTAGAGGGACTTGATGTTGCAATAGCCCCACCCAACATACGTCAGATTTACACATCGATGCGATGTTCCGAAACACTTGGCGAGATGCTATTTTGTCAGTTGGACCGCCTGTCGCCTCCATCCTACGCTACTTTGAGCCCAGATGACATTGGGGAGATGGAGCTCTTCGACATTGTAGCCATGGTTCTCAACGACCTGCACTCTTCCGTTGAAGTCTTCTCGAGCTACAAGAAGCTCCTGCAGCCTTTTCTTGATCTCTTAGCAATAACCCATCAAAGTCAAGGTCAGAGTGCTCTCGACGAAGCAATCAAGTCATACTGTGAAGGTTTGGTACAGAGTTCGTTTGAAAGCCCGGGTACTAGCAACGTTCAAGTTCGACAACGTGCGATCGAGATCACTGCATCCATAGCCTCTCTGAGTCGTACGTCTTCGAACGTCCGTGATCGCTTGGTAAAAAACAAAGGGTTTTTGCTGGATCTTGTTTTTGCAACTTTTAGAATTATACTTCGTGCAAGCAAAGATGGATCTCCTACTGACTTAACCTCGGTTGTTGAAGGGCTCTGGACGATGTACGAATCATTGCCGACCTCCATTCCTCCTGGTGGACCCGACAGCGAAAGGTTGGCTGAGATGCTTGAATCCGCCGACGTCATGTTCAGGGCTTTGGTGAGCGTAGACATCTTGTCTCGTTGGCCTGGATGCAATCCTTTCGGCATCTCCGGCTGGAATGAGTCTTTGGACAAGACAAACGAGCTATGCCCGCCTGGTGGCAAGGCCGTGGCCTCTTTATGCCAATCTTTCTGTTCCCAATCCGAGGGCCGCAGAAACGCAGCTGAGTCTTTTGAGCTATCGGAATTATTGACTGGACTTCTATCTGATATTTCTGAGTTGAACTTGCTTTGCTACGGGGGATCGCTTCTGCTGTCGAAACTTCTTTTTACGCATTTGCTTTCGCCTTTGATGAAACAGCAACAGTTTCAGAGTCTCGGTAACTTTCTTTCCAAGGCTGAAGAATCATGGATCGATGGGGAGGCAACTTCACAGGGAATTCTTTCCTCCATTGACGAGATGCATTCCGAAGACGGGGGAAAGCGTGACCCTGGAAGTGCAATGTCGTGCTTGGATATTCTGGGACGACGCTTTCCGACAGTGCGGGACAATTTGAACGTGGTTAGGCGACTGCTGGATGCCACGCACTTTATCAGGACCGTCCTCTTACCAGGGAGTACTTTTAAGAAGTTTCGACCAAAAGGCCTTCGCGACGCGCATCCTTTGGACATTATTGAAGCGGTCCTCTCGGAAAGCGCAGATTGCATTGTGTGCGATTGCAGAGAATGGAAAGACTCTCGACTGGCCAAAGAGGCAAACTTCGCTTTCCGTGACTTTGCTCAGAGTGGACATACTTTGAATCATGGTTCTCCACGCCCCAACGCTTCTTCTCTACCACCCCTACCTGGGCGGGCGATCTTTCACCTTGCTCGGTTGCTTAATCTGAACGACGATGCCGCAGTTGTTGTCGTCAAATGCCGTGTTATTTATCACGGCATTGGTGCCAAGCTCTATGGGGCTGTCGCGGCTGTCTGTAGGACACTGGTGAATGACACGAACGCCCTTGGCGATGATTTTCGTGTTCGACCGATATTGGATGCCGTCGCTAGTGTTGTTTCTCAGCCGATGTACGCTGATGCTGACACCAAGCGAGAGCTTTGTCGAGCAGTCGTGACGAACTTTCAAGGCAGTCTCCACCTTCCTCAGACACCAGATTTCGAGAGTATTCTGACTGCACTCTCGGAAACTGAACCGATCTACCCGTCAATAATGGGCGGCAGCTGTTCTACCTCCGTCGAGCGCTTCTGTCGGTACACTTTAGCTGAATATTCTGAAGACATGTGCAAGGGATTCGTCTCCTTGCGGCAACAAGCTACAGACCGTTCAGTCGATGATGCCTTGGCTTCTTATATGTCTCGGTACGCTTTGTTATGGACCATCACCGAGACCAATGGGTCTCAAGGGACCTCTTCCAAACAGTTCGACGTTGTATCCCCTGATTTAATGTTGATGCTGGCATCGGCGCTCTTATTGCACATTCAAAACCAAGACACCTCAATCCAGTGTTTGCAAGAAGTTAAAGCTGTACTGAACAAACGAGTGGATGCGACCATGCGTCAACAGCCTCCCGACTTTACAGTATTGGACGTGGACATTGTTCGACGTCTTGTTGGGCGCGGTTACAGCAAGAATAGTGCGTGCAGGGCGGCGGCCTTATCCCACAATAAAGGCTTTGATTTGGCACTACAGTGGGCAGTGACACATTCGCTCGATCCAGGCTTCGATGATCCCATTGTAATTACTAAGAACGAGCAACAAGATCTTGCGAACATGGAGAACATTGAGCGACTGGCGAGGACCTTGGCTCAGATGATGCAAGTGTTGCAAGGTACGAAAGGCATCACTGTCTTCGCTGGTGCTGCACAACCGGTGGCCGGAGCTCTTCAGGAATCTAGTGCATCGCAGAAGGAGACTTCACAACAGAGAGAGGTCGAGGTCGGACCCAACGTTTTAGAGCATGCAGACAAGAGGAATGGAGACCACGTCAGCAGGGTGTATACAGGAAAGGCTATCCCAGTGACAGCTAATCCAAAGCTTCCCAAGGCCAAGTTACCAGCGTCAGGAACGCTTGTTTCGAAGGCCAAGTCTCCAGCTGCAGGAAATCTTTCTGTTTCGAAGGCTGCAATTCTTACTGTTCCAAAGAGTAGGGTAGCTGCCTCAGTCGCACCAAAGCTTATAGTTCCGAAAGCGGCGCTAGCAGCTAAACCACCAGCTCAGGCGACTCCACCAACAGTCACGGTACCATCTCCAGCTCCGCCAAAGCTCGCGTTTCCAGGAGTAGCTGCAAAAACCCCAGCCCTACTTCAGTCCGCGGTTGTGAAAGAAACGACATCAGCTCAAATTCTGCGTCGAGCTCCGAGAGAAACTTCACCAAAGCCCGCGCTTCCGAAAGAAACAACAGTAGCCCCGATCGCAGCACTTAAACCTGCGGTTCCGAACGAAATGGCATCTGCCCCAGCCCCACCAAAACAATCGGATGCTCTGGCTCCAGCCCCGCCGAAGGTCGTCGTGGTGAAAGACCTCGTGGCGGCTCCATTTCCACCAAAGCTTGTTGTTCCGGAGCCAGTGGCTCTGGCTCCAGCCCCACCAAAAATAGCCGTCCCAAAAGCAATGGCTGCGGCTCCACCAAAGTCTGCCGTTCTAAAAGCAGTAGTAGCCGCTCAAGCCCCACCAAAGCTACGGTCATCCAAACTCACGGTCACAACGTCTACTACGACTGCTGGCCCCTCACCTTCGACTGCCACTGCAACATCGCCAGACCGATCTCTACTGCGTGAAAGAGGGCAGACAATGCTTCGCGCATCACGCACTTCGTCAAGCCCAGCCACCGAAGAACGCCGGCGTTTGATTGAAGAGGGCCGCCGGCTGCTGCAAAAAGCTCGGACTACAAGTGGTGCCCCCATGACCGTTGACCAGCCTGGGCATCGGTACCCGCTACGATCCGTGGCGACTCGGCCGGTAACAGCGCAAGGGCCACCAGTTACCAATAATGGTACCGCAGCCTCTGTAGAACCAAAGGCACCGGTAGTCGACACGACAACCGTGGCGCAAGATGAAGACACGAAGGACGACGCGTGGGACTTTGACGACTTCTAGTAGACCAATTGATGCTACAATACACCCAGAACGCACTAGTTATAATCTACAGTATAAAAAAATTGGTCGACGTCAAATAAACCACTGCGTTAAGAGCATGAAAGTAATCGCCAGAAAAGACCTTTAAAACAGATTTTCCCGGCAAGCATCCGACGTCAAGTCCACCTGACTCCTCCAAACGGAAAAGCGTTCAATGTCGGCGGGAACCTTTTCCTGAAGCTTCAATCGACGGCTACACGCCTCGCACAAGACACGGTTCCCGTCCGTCAGTGTGCAAGTAGTCGACGTGGCAATCACCGGTACACCGTGGCGACAAGCTTCGCACTCTTGTATGGTATAAGAAGGCACCCAGATATCGTGCAGGATAGGGTACGTAGCATTTGACTTTGGTGACATGCGTCGATCCGTGCAAATTACACTGCATTCGACATTGCCATGACAAACGTGGTGATACCGCATTCCCAGCCGCATCTCCATCTTGTCCAGACGAACTCTGGCCATATATTGTACGGCGGCGGCACTTTGCGAGAAAGCGTCCAGGCCCAAGTAGGTGGCACGATTGGTTTGCTCCGCTGCCCTACCCGACTGAAGCCACGCTTGGATGGGTCCAGTATAGTCTACCGGTCCAATGGTATAAAAGGCGCCTTCAACGAAAAAGAATCCCGACGATTCCTGATTTTCCTTCCGGTTGTTGCTTTTGCTTTTGTCGTTGGCGGATGCGTCATCGTCGCTGTTGTCGGATTGGTTCTCCTCGTCCGTGTGTTGCGCATTTGTCCATAGGTCGTCCTCGTAGAGTTCCACCAAGACGCGATGAAAGTCGGCCAAGGTCTGCGATCCCAAGAATTCCAGCACAACTCGATGGGCATCTGGCGTCGCCCCGCGATGCGGCTGTCGTCGCCAACATTCGAACCGGATAGTCGCCGTTAGATCAGTAGAGCTATTGTTGTTGCTGTTTGGCGGAACAAGATCATGTCGATCACTGGTGCGCATCCTCGACAGCGCGTGACCATCCAAGCGCGGATAAATCACCATGGTTTCGTCAATTTCTTGATTTAAGGCCAGCATGTGCGGCAGTTGCACGCCCTGAACTGTCTCTTGCTCCAAAGTATCGGCAAGTGGAATTCTTTGGAAGAGTTTCCATAATTCTTGGTGGTACGATGTGGTCACTGTTGGATCCTTCAGAGAAATTACGCGGTCACCCTGACCATCATCGGCGGGTGGCTCCGCCTGTTTGCTCTCAAAGTCAAACTGCTCGGGAAATCGCACGCGCTTCTCGTACCAGGCTGGTAGCGATGCCGCTTCGAGACGGGCTTTCTTATTGGGATTTTTGTTGTTGATATTTTGGGTGTCTTCTTGGGTGTCAGAGACCGCCACACCCACTGCCGCTGTCGCCGCCGGTTGCTCGACAACCTTGCGTTGATCGAGGTCTCTCCATTGCTGGACAAACTTACTCGCCACAGTATCGACAATGTCATAGATGGGCGGCACCACCAAGGAAGAGCAATCAAAGGGATCGTTGACGTGACCGTCTTGATTCTTATCATCGACAGAATTCGTTTGGCTCTTGCTAGGAGCTCGCTCCAATAGAACCTTCCAGCGTCTCTCCCACTCCTGCAGCGATATCTTGCTATCCATCACCACGATCGAAGCTGAGTGAGAACCAATCGCCTAAGAGCCGTGAGTGGGATCGCGTCCTGTACGCCGTACTAGGCATCCATTGCTGGAATGCCATCATCGTCGGTGGCTGCCTCATTCGTCTTCTTCCGTTTGTCGTTTCGCGCCTCGCTTTGGTTTTGCGCGAAAAATATTGTAATTAATCAAAACCCTCATCTTTAGCCTTGTCTATACTTAAGAATGATTGGCGTTGGGCTGTAAATTGTTTCTATGTGTATGGATGTGAGTATTTACCTAAGTAGAAGTTTTTGCCACGTTGAGTCTTGTGACCCAAACGAAAAAGTTGCCCTTTGCTTCTCCTCTTCCACCATGGCGTCATTGTCGGAACAGGGTCTCTCTAGCACACTGTTGGTGAGTTATTAGCTAAGCCCGTGGACTGTCGAACAACAACTGTCCAGGTGTTCAGTATTCATGGCGAACTATCACAGAAATCGACCACCGGCGAGCGATTACGACTATTATGGCGCACCGTCCACTGCCGGCTCGTCGTTCCCCACTACCCGGCAAGGGCCTGCAACGCTCGCTCCTCTCCCTCCTCCAAGAGACTATCGTCCATCCAAGCAACAGCATCAAGCGCAACATCAACAAAACGGCTACCCTTCTGTTATCGCTCCGATGAAGGGATCGAGAGATACGCGACGAAACTATTACGGGCAGGGGCAGCAACAACAACAACAACAGCCAGCGTCCGTTAGGAATCAGCAGCAGCAACAACAGCACCCTTCGCAGCACAGCGGCATGGTCTTGTCGGACCGAATTTACATGGATATCGAGGACGATCGTGCCACGGCTCCTTATAGTAGTAGTCAAAGACCAGCGGAAGTTGGCGGGGATCGATACTACGAAAGCAGCGTGACGAACCCCCACAATACTACAACTACTACAGGGAGTAGTAGCAGTAGCCGAAGGGTACAACCATCGTCGCTGCTAAATCAACAACAGCAGCTGCAGCAGCCACAACGAACCACACGACGAACGGTCCAGACACTGCAGCAACAGAGACAAGAACACTATCGTCCTCCTGCTGTTACAACGACGGATAGAGCAGACACTACCCTCATCATGTTTGGAGATCCCTACGAAGGCGCCAGCGTCATGACGGGCATGTCGCAACAAGAGTTATTGCGCAAAAAGAGCCGCGCGCACTCGGCAAAGCAGCAACGCAAAAGCAGTTCCCACAAGGACAAGAATACGCGCAGTAGCAAAAAGAAGGATCGCATTCTCAACATGCCAGGCAATTTGCTCTTGGGAGTCGGCAGTAACAAGAAAAAATCGTATCACGCGGCCGCCGATGAAGGCAAGAATAGTGCCATGATGCTATCGCAGCAAGCACCCGCTCGTAACAGCGGCCAGCAGCAGCAGCAGCAAACGTATTTTCAACCAAGTTGGATGAATCCATCGTCAGACAAGGAGTACTTGTCGTCGACGGCTGAGAGTAGCAGCATGCTGGAGGACAGTCGCGATCCGACGCGCCACAGCTATGATTTGCCCTATAGTTCGATCCAAGTCATGCAGGGTGTCATGAATGCCGGTGCCGACGAGAGTTGGCTCTACGAACCGGCTACTGCTGATGTAGAACCAGACGCTCGGTCCGTGGGTTCCTTTCCGCTCTTATCGACCAGTGCCAATAGTACCATGATGGATGGGAGTGGAATCATGGAGAATAGTAACGACAGCTATCGTCGCGATGTGTCCATGCAAACCTCGCCCAATCAAGACAATAGAGGTGCCCATCGGGGTACTCCAATTAATGCAGCCTTGGTACCACCCAACACCAACCGCCGAGGGGTTCGCTTTGCGGCCAATGTGGCATCGTCAACTTTACTATACGATCGTTACGAGGCGGCCGACGCAACGGAGATCCCGTGGGACGAGGAGAACGACAATCGTTCTCCAACGGGAGTTGGAGATTTTCGTAACTACTCGACGCCTCCGCAACTAAAAGGGCGACAACAGCAACAACAGACAATCGGAAAGCCCGTTTCCATTCTCCGTAACCGAAGATTCGTCAGCGAGGTTGGATCTCCCAATTTTCAACGAACGCGACTGTACGGTTCACCATCGCGGTCAAACGACACTTCTCCCTTTGTAGTAGAAAGCCTGGCCGTCGCTGCTGTCAATACCTCGATTGTCTTGTCCCCGCCTCGCAATGGCCCTGGTTTTATGTATACGAATGGGGTGGAGGTATCACCGATTCGTCCCTCGCGCAGGAATGATTCGGAACGACCAGTACCACCGGTAGCAGCGCTTGGAATGTCGTCGTATGGTCATTCTACCGAGAGATTCGCGTTTGCGTACAATAACAATTATGGAGTTGTCGACAATGAAGATAGCTATCCGGACCCTCCGTTGGAGTTGGATGTACGTGTCTCACTTTTTCATCTACGAGTTTTGCAGGGGTTAAAATCGTCTCACTCCTTTGTTCCGTTTATTTTTGCATTGTAGATCGATGAGGAGTCTACACTTGCTTCAGTGCACATGGGATTCATTGAAGCTGTGGCTGCCATTGTTGTCCAGACTGCTTACCGACGGTACATAGCAGCGAAATCTATGGGGGAACTACGTTTAGTGCGGTACAGGGAAGCCGCTGAGTACGAACACTTGCAGCGAGCTCCCGACGACTACGAACGCTCGCAGCGAGCGGCTGCAGAGTATGGACGATCTCATGTAGCCGCCGAGGACGAGCGTAGGCAGGTACCAGCACAAGAACGTGCACGAGAAACAGCAGCGTATGAATTATCGCATGCAGCTGCCAAGCACGAACGTGGGCGGGAAGCTGTAGAGTACAAACGCCCACAAGTAGTGGTAGAACAGAACCGTTCGCAGGAATTTGCAGAAAATCAACACTCGCAGAGGGTAGCTGAGTACGAGCGGACTCAGGCGGAAGCTCCGGCTCAGAAAGAGAACCAAAAGTTTGAAAGTATGGCTTATGTCATGTACGAACTTGCGGCCGTACAAATCCAGTCGTCGTT
>Ga0307978_1000656_pt1 | contig 28247 bp, 30 predicted proteins | sample OrgLakmetage1056_FD_203151 | JGI IMG/M metagenome (GOLD analysis project Ga0307978, IMG submission 203151) | Saline water microbial communities from Organic Lake, Antarctica - #1056 | ecosystem: Environmental > Aquatic > Non-marine Saline and Alkaline > Saline | place: Antarctica: Organic Lake...
CAGCACACTGCTACCAGCGTTCCGTCGAAGCCTTCCTCAGCCCGATTACAGGCCGTAACCAGGTTTCACAGGTTGCCCAGTCAAATCAACATGTAGAAGAACCGGCCTCAGAGGGATAAGCCTTTGACTTCAATTCGGTGTATCCGGCCTAGTATTTTTGCTCGAAACCCGGTGCGCCCACGGCGACGTCGGACGAGGTGCCGCGCGGGCCATAGACCTTCAGGGTCGTCTGGGCCTCTGCTAACTCGTTCAGGCGGCGCCTGGCCGAATCGACACCATCCTTGGCTGCGGACAAAAGTCTTTGGTTGATGCTGATTTCGGTGGCGATTTTATGCGCGTCCTGCGGGCGCAATCGCAGCCCAAGCAATACGGCTTCCTTGCGGGTTTGCAACGCCGCCAGCCTGTCGAATTGCCCACTCAGGATCAGGCCGCGTTCTTCGCCGAGGATCGTATGCATTGCCTTAGTCATTCAGGCGACGGCTCATGGCTGCAAAGATGGCCTCTGCCAGCCCTATGCCGCCGTTCTCGACCATTTCACGGGCCTGCGCGTCGACCAGAAATGACTGGAATTGTTCTTCCCCGACCCCGCCGCCAAAGTCCTCTGGCATCGATCCGAGACCCGTGGCCTTAAGCATTTCGGCCAGAAACGTCGCTTCAAGAGCCCGAGCCGCGACAAGAAGCGCCGGTTCAGATCCAACCGTAGGCGCCGGGACCGTCACCGGCGGTGGGGGCGGTGGAAGTGGTGTGGAAAACATGATGAGCGCCTTCTGCGAGATTCCTCACTTATGTCCGGGTGGTGTAAATTATTGGTTAGCTTCTAAGCGCGATAGAGGTGTGGACCAAACGAGGAGCACGTCATGGTGTTCGTTCCGCCTCTTATCGCCCCATCTGCCCCGTCTGTCCGTCCGCTGACTGACGCTATACCATCGCATCCCGGTGCCGTGATGCCGTTTGCGTCTGTATTGCTGGCGTCCGAAATGGGTCTTGATTTCGACCCTGAACAGGCGCTGGCTACGGCGCTTGGCCATGAGACCGATCCAGAACTTATCGAGGATTCCTCGGATGCATCCCAGTCGGAAAACACCAAAGTCGCAAGGCCTGATTCGCCGGACGGTTCGATGTCCCCAACTGGAGTTCAGACAGAATCCCAAGTTGAACATCCACCCGTACCATTTGCCGGTTTTGCCGATACCGGCATGATGTCCCAAATTGACGCGAACCTCGGGTCTGATGCCGACATCGTTGAGGTGCGCACGCTGGGCGACCATCCACCGACCATCACAGCAAATCGCCCGGTGGGGCACATGATGGATGCCTCTCTAACTGATCGTCGGCTTGTCTCGCAAAGCGCCTTTCCTGTGTCAGCGGGCAGCACAGGCCCACTGCAGACCCGTCCTGAACGTCCACCGGCGCAAATGCTTCATCTCACGCGTTCCGCGCCCGAGGCGACGGTGAGCGCAGCTATTTCTGATCCGTCCGAGGGAGCACCTGCACCGACCAAACCCGTCCAGCAGCCGACCAAGGTGCAAATCTCTCAGTCATTGGTTCCATTCGTTCCCTTGGCGGACCGGGCGATTCCCGACGAGAGGGCCGGTGCCTTGGATGTGCCGCGTGCCAGTGCCAGTCATGCGATACTGCCCGAGACTATGGCTGCGACCACGCGTGGACCGAATGGGACCCCGCAAGCTGGCGAAGGACCGACAACCACAACCTCTGGTGCGCCCACCGCGATCGCCGCAACTGCCTTGTCCCCACAATCCGATATCCTGACCGAGTTCGGCCTTGGTGCCACCTCTGCGTCGGACGTCAGGCCTGTGTCGGGCGAGCCGATTATCGCAGCTTCATCACCCCCTGTGGCGCGTCAGATTTTCCAGCAGATCGGCATGGCGATTACGCAAACCGGCAACGGCACCACTGAAATAACCTTCAACCCCGAGGAACTGGGCCGCGTCCGCTTGACGGTCAGCCACGCGGAATCCGGGCCGACCGTCATCATCACGGCCGAACGGCCAGACGTGCTTGATCTGATGCGGCGTCATATCGGGTCGCTTGGGCTGGACCTGGCTCAGGCAGGGTTGGGCCAGGCCACTTTCACCTTCGGGGAGCATAGTCAGCAGGGTCCCCCTTCGGACGCTGTTCCCGAACCCTCGCATGACGAATCCGATGACCTTCAGCCGTTTGTGTCGCCTACATCCGTGGCTGGCAGCGGTCTTGACCTTCGCCTTTAGGAGTGAGCATGGAAGTCACAACAGCGCCGATCCAGACTGTCGCCCTTGCGCCGTCCCCGCCGGTTGCCGGGCCCGGTATCTCGGCTGATTTCGAAACTTTCCTGAAGATGCTGACGGTCCAGATGACCAATCAGGACCCTCTCAACCCGATCGAGTCGAGCGATTTCGCCGTCCAGCTGGCTACGTTTTCAGGTGTGGAACAGCAGGTACAGACAAATGATCTGCTTAAGGCATTGGCGGCGCAGATGGGGGCCACCGGCATGGTGCAGATGGCCGCTTGGGTCGGAAAAGAGGCGCGTGCAGCGGTTGCGGCGGATTGGACCGGCGCGCCGGTGACCCTGGCACCGGACCCGGTGCAGGGGGCGACCCGGGCCGAATTGGTGGTGCGCGATGCAGAAGGCGTGGAAAAGCAGCGGTTCGATATCCCTACCACGACGGATCCTCTGGAATGGGCAGGGGTCGGGCCGGACGGCACGCCTCTGCCATTGGGGGCCTATACGTTCGAAGTCATCAGCTACCAGGGGGAAGCTGCCGTCGATGTGAAGCTTGCCGAAGTCTACGCCCGCATCTCCGAAGTGCAGTCTCTCGACGGCGAGACGGTGCTGACCTTCACCAGCGGTGCAACGGCCAGTGCGTCTTCTGTTACGGCGTTGCGTGATCCGGCGCTGTCAGAATAAAGCGGTCAGCACCCATGCCGCCCCGACTGCACTGGCCCCAAGTCCAGCCCAAGCGATCCGCGCACGGCGGCGTTGCGGCCTTGGCGGGGGTGGCGGATTGTTCAGGCGGATCAGTTGCTCTTCGGTCAGGCGTGGCAGCAGTGGTCCGAAGCGGGCGACGACCCGCAGCGTCTTGGCAAGGTCTGTCAGAACGGCGCGGGGGCCGATACTGTCGTTCATGTAGCTGGTCACAATTGGTTGCGCTGCCTGCCAGATGTTCATGTAGGGATCGAGCGAACGGGCCACGCCTTCGACGACAACCATAGTGCGTTGCAGCAGGATCAGTTCGGTGCGGGTTTCCATGCCGAAGCGTTCTGTGACTTCGAAAAGATAAGCCAGCAGCCGCGCCATCGAGATCCGGCTTGCGTCCATGCCGAAAATCGGCTCGCCCACGGCCCGCAACGCACGGGCGAATTCGTCGACGTCACGGTCGGCGGGCACGTAGCCCGCTTCGAAATGCACCTCGGCCACCCGGCGGTAATCCTTGCGGATGAAGCCAAAGATGATCTCGGCGTAGACGCGGCGGGTATATTCGTCGATCCGCCCCATGATCCCGAAATCATAGGCGATCAACGTCCCGTCGGACCGCACCTTGAGGTTGCCCTGATGCATGTCGCCGTGGAAATACCCGTCACGCAGCGCCTGGTTGAGAAAGATGGTCAACACCCGCGATGCCAGCTCTTTCCGGTCTATTCCGGCAGCATCCAGCGCGTCGTTGTCGCCGATGTTGATGCCTTCGACCCAGTCCAGCGTCATCACACGCCGTCCCGACAGATGCCAGCGCACGCTGGGGACGTCGAACTTTTCGTCCTTGGCGGTGTTCGCGCCGAATTCGGCGGCGGCCGAGCTTTCAAGCCGCAGGTCAAGCTCGCCCATCACCACGCCCTCGAAATGTTCGATCACCTCCATCGGGCGCAACCGACGCGATGACGGCGACAAAAGTTCGATGGTCCGGGCGGCGAAGTAGAAAGCGTCGATGTCCCGCCGGAAGGCGCGTTCGATACCGGGGCGCAAGACCTTGACGGCGACCGCCTCGCCCGTTCCGGCCAGATGGGCCTTGTGGACCTGTGCAAGCGATGCTGCGGCCACCGGCTCGGAAAAGCTGGAAAAGACAGTGTCTGGGGATTGCCCGATGTCGAGGGTAAAGGCCGCCTTGGCCTCTTCCACCGAAAATGGAGGCAACTTGTCCTGCAAGACCCGCAGTTGCACGGCAAGCTCGTCGCCGACCACATCGGGGCGGGTCGACAGGATCTGGCCGAACTTGATGTAGGCCGGGCCCAAAGCGGTCAGCGCGCGGGTCGCGGGCGGCATGGATGGATCACCGCTGTAGCCCAGCCATTTGAACGGCCATGCGACCGTGCGCAACACGCCGCGCAGCACCGGCCCCACATCGAAGGCGTCAAGCACGACGTTCATCGCGCCCGTGCGTTCAAAGGTTGCACCGGTCCGGATCAGCCGGATGATGTTATGAGGTCCGCGCACGCTAGATCTTCCACCCCGAATGCAGGCAGGCGATACCCATGGACAGGTTCCGGAATTTCGCGTTCCCGAAGCCCGCACCGCGAACCATCGTCAGAAAGCTGTCCTGATCCGGGAACTGGCGGATCGATTCAACCAGATACTGATAGCTGTCTCGGTCCCCCGCGATCATCTGGCCCATGCGGGGAATGATGTTGAAGGAATAAAGGTCGTAGACCTTTTGCATCATGTCGTTGGGAATCTGGCTGAATTCCAGCACCATCAGCCGTCCGCCGGGTTTCAGGACACGAAAGGCCTCGTTCAAAGCCTCTTGCGGGCGGGTCACGTTCCGGATGCCGAAGCTGATCGTATAGACGTCAAAGCTGTTGTCGTCGAAGGGCAGCGCCATCGCGTCGCCCGCGACCCAGTCCAGGCTTTCGGCCATGTCGGCGGCTTCGGCCCGCTTGCGTCCGGCGACCAGCATCGGTTCCGTCAGGTCCAGGACCGTTGCATGACCGCGTCCCGCGCGCTTGAGAAACCGGAACGCAATGTCGCCGGTGCCGCCTGCCACGTCCAGCAACCGCTGGCCCGGACGCGGGGCCAGCCAGTCCATCATCGCGTCTTTCCACAGCCGGTGGATGCCCATCGACATGGCGTCGTTCATGACATCGTACTTGCTGGCGACGGATGAGAACACGCCCTGCACGCGGCCCGCTTTTTCATCCTCGCGGACGGTTTCGTTTCCGAAATGGGTGGTCTTTTCGGTCTCGCTCATGTCCGGGCGGCCTTTCGCGTCTGATGGGTCGGTCAAGGATGTAACCCAAGGTGTTGGCAATGTGTATGCGTCATCTGGTGTGGGCGCGGGCGGGTTTGAAGCGTCGGGCTTCACCGGTTATCTAGAGTGTGTCGCGCCCGAAGGAACCCCGATGCCCGAACTCCCAGAAGTCGAAACCGTGATGCGCGGGCTGGAGCCTGTCCTGACCGGCCAGCGGATCGATCGCGCCGAGGTCAACCGCGCCGATCTGCGTTGGCCGTTTCCCGACCGCATGGCCGACCGGCTGACGGGCCAGACGATCATCGGGCTGCGGCGGCGGTCGAAATACATCCTTGCCGATCTGACCAGCGCCGAAACGCTGCTTATTCATCTTGGCATGTCGGGCCGCATGCTGATCTCGGGCCATACGCTCGGTGATTTCCACCACACCCATCCGGCTCCGGCAAAGCACGACCATGTGGTGCTGCACATGGGGCAGGGCGTGCGGATCACCTTCAACGATGCCCGCCGCTTCGGGGCGATGGATCTCATGCCGTCGGATGCGACCGAGACGCATTGGTTGATTTCGTCGCTGGGACCGGAGCCCTTGGGAAATGCCTTCGACGAAGACTATCTGGTCGCCCGCCTGAAGGGAAAGAACACCCCCATCAAGACCGCCCTTCTGGATCAGCGTCTGATCGCGGGGCTTGGCAACATCTACGTCTGCGAGGTGCTGTTTCGTGCGGGCATCCAGCCTGCGCGCAAGGCGGGACGCATTGCGCAGGCGCGCGTACGCGGCCTTGTGCCGATCATCCGCGACGTGCTGACCGAAGCGATTGCATCCGGTGGGTCGTCCCTGCGCGACTACCGGCAGACGGATGGAGAGTTGGGGTATTTCCAGCATATCTTCCGCGTCTATGACCGCGAGGGGCAGCCCTGTGTCACGCCGGGGTGTGACGGGGTCATCCGGCGGATCGTGCAGTCGGGGCGGTCATCGTTCTTTTGTCCGCAGTGCCAAAGATAGCTTGAATGCGGCGCTGAAAGCGTCAGTTTGTGCGGACGTCCGATAATCATTGGAAGGCAAGTCATGGCTTACGAGACGATCAAGGTCAGCACGGAAGAGCATGTCGCGACCATTACACTGAATCGCCCCGACGCGTTGAATGCACTTAACCAGAAACTGCTGCAGGAATTGTGTCAGGCTCTGGAAGAGGCTGATACCAGCGAAAAAGTGCGCTGTATCGTTCTGACGGGGTCGGAGAAGTCCTTTGCCGCCGGGGCCGACGTCACCGAGATGGCCGACAAGTCCTTTGTCGACATGTATCTCAAGGCGTTCTTCCAGACCGAGCACGACCGCTTCCTTGCCATTCGCAAGCCGATCATCGCCGCCGTTTCGGGTTACGCGCTGGGCGGAGGGTGCGAGCTGGCGATGATGTGCGATTTCATCATCGCGGCAGACACCGCCAAGTTCGGCCAGCCCGAGATCAACCTTGGCATCATCGCGGGGCTGGGTGGAACGCAGCGCCTGACCCGCTTCGTCGGTAAGTCCAAGTCGATGGATATGCATCTGACGGGCCGTTTCATGGACGCGAACGAGGCGCTGAGCGCGGGTCTTGTCAGCCGGGTGGTGCCCGCCAAAAAGCTGTTGGAAGAAGTGCGCGGCGCGGCCCACAAGATTTCGGAAAAGTCGCTGCTGGCCAGTTTCGCTGCCAAGGACGCTGTGAACCGCGCCTACGAGACGACGCTGGCCGAGGGCATCCTTTACGAACGCCGTGCGTTCTATGGTCTTTTCAACACCGAGGACCAGAAAGAGGGCATGGCCGCCTTTGCCGAAAAGCGCGAGGCGCAGTTCCGCGACCGCTGATCCGGGATGGTCCGAAGCGTGACGTGACATTTTGGGCTTTCCTTTTCAGGGCAAGCCGGTCTATAGGGGCCGCTGAAATGTGCGTGATGCCCACTTTGGCAGATTCGGCCGGTAATGAACCCGGTGGGCCGTCAGGCACAATGACTTGTATTTGAACGACCCACACGAGGAAACCGCACATGGCCAATACCACCCAGTCCAAGAAACGCGCCCGCCAGAACGAAGCCCGCTTTGCCGTGAACAAGCAGCGCCGTTCGCGCATCCGCACTTTTCTGCGCCGCGTCGAAGAGGCAATCGCGTCCGGCGATCAGACCGCTGCCGCTGCCGCACTGAAGGAAGCCCAGCCCGAATTGATGCGCGGCGTGTCCAGGGGCGTCGTCCACAAGAACACCGCCGCCCGCAAGATGTCGCGTCTGGCCTCTCGCGTGAAAGCGATCGGCTAAGCCGAATCTGCTGATTGTGGCATGTCTGCACTAAACAAGCGCGCCCTGATCGGGGCGCGTTTTTTGTTTCCGACCGCCTGATCAAAAGATTCATAAGTGTTTCAAAGGGGTCCGAGATTCTTATTCACCCCCGCCCGAGTCAATCCCCAAAGTCATGTTGGAATGACCATGACTGCTTGCTATCAATTCACAGCGATTCATTCGTTCCGGGGGGGACTCAGGGAGAATCGGTCGAAGAAAAAGGGGTTTGCGCCGGTGGGACGGCTTGAACACTCCGCTTCGATTTTCCCTGTGCAGGTGTCTTTAGGTTGGGCTGTTATGGTCTGCTGCAAGTGTCATCTGGTCTGGTGCACAGGTTTTTGGCCGTTCGGTCGTCCTGTCCTTGGCTGCCCAATTGTGACTGACAAGAAGATAAGCGCACGGGCTGTCCGTGCGACCGTCTTCGCCACCATCGGGTGGGTTTTCAACGCTTGGCTTTAGCCAAGCGACGAGAAAGTCATGCCCTTGGACCTGAAGGATCGCTGAGACGAACGTGGCGGAAACAGGCAGAGGTGAATATGACGACGCAGGTCTGGGCAGAAGTGTGCAACGCACTCAGGGCAAGCAACTCCAAGAACAGCTTTGACAGCTGGATCGCGCCGTTGAAGCTGATCGAAATCGAGAATGGGGTCGCGACGTTCGAAGTGCCGACGACCTTTGTCGGAAACTACACGAACCAGAACTTCGGTGACCAGATCCTCTACCAGTTCAACCGGATCGGCCACGAAGTCCGGCGCCTTGCCTTTGCCGCCGCCGCTGCAACCAAGTCACCTGCCAAGTCCGCAGCCGCCAATTCCGCACCTGCCAAAAGGGTGTCTGCCAACAATCCGATGTCGGGGGATTTTGCCGGTTCTCCGATCGACGCAGAGCTGAATTTTTCGAATTTCATCGTCGGCAAGCCCAACGAACTGGCAAACGCCGCAGCGCGCCGCGTGGCCTCGGGCGGGCCCGTGACCTTCAATCCGCTGTTCCTGCATGGCGGCGTCGGGCTGGGCAAGACGCACCTGATGCACGCCATCGCCAACGAAATCCGGGCGAACCAGCCTGATCTGAACGTGCTCTACCTCTCTGCCGAACAGTTCATGTATCGCTTCATCACCGCGCTGCGGGACCGCAAGATGATGGATTTCAAATCGCTTTTCCGGTCGGTCGATGTGCTGATGGTCGATGACGTGCAGTTCATCGGCGGCAAGGATAGCACGCAGGAAGAATTTTTCCACACGTTCAACGCCCTTGTGGACGCGCGCAAGCAGGTCATCATTTCAGGCGACCGGCCCCCTGCGGACATGAAGAACGTCGAGGACCGGATTCTCAGCCGGTTGCAGTGTGGGCTTGTCGTCGATCTGCACCCGACGGACTACGAGTTGCGTCTGGGGGTCCTGCAATCCAAGTTCGAACGTGCGTCCACCCTGCACCCTGGTATCAAGCTGGCCCCCGGTGTGCTGGAACTGATCGCCCACCGCCTGACCGGTTCGGTTCGCAATCTCGAAGGCGCTCTCAACCGTATCTATGCGATGTGGAGCCTGATCGGCGGCGAAGTCAGCATCGAGATGGCGCAGGACTGGCTGTCGGATACGCTCAAGGCGTCTGAACGAAAGGTTTCGATCGACGAAATTCAGCGCAGGGTGTCCGAGCATTTCAACATCCGCCTGTCCGATATGATCGGCCCGCGCCGCTTGCGCCAGATCGCGCGACCCCGTCAGATCGCGATGTACCTGTCCAAGCAGATCACCTCGCGGTCGTTGCCCGAAATCGGGCGGCGCTTTGGCGGGCGCGACCACACCACCGTCATCCATGCAGTCAAGACGATCGACGGGCTGATGCAGAAAGATAGCCAGATCGCCGATGACGTAGAATTGCTACGCCGCGCGCTGGAAGCCTGAAACAGAACAGAATCCGCTTGCGAGGGGCCGTGAAACGGGTAGCGTTCCGATCCCGGCGGTTTTTTGCCGAAAGACGATGGAGCGTGGGACATGAAACTGAGCATTGAACGAGCCAGCCTTCTCAAGGCCGTGGCCCAGGCCCAATCCGTGGTCGAGCGGCGCAACACAATTCCGATCCTTGCCAACGTGCTGATCGAGGCTGAGGGCGATGCGGCAACCTTTCGGGCCACCGACCTCGACATCGAGGTCGTGGACCGCGCACCGGCGCAGGTCGAACGGGCGGGGGCCACGACAGTGTCGGCGGTCACGCTGAACGAGATCGTGCGCAAACTGCCTGACGGGGCGCTTGTGACGCTGACCGACGACGGCGCGTCGGGGCGGCTGACCATCGAAGCGGGCCGGTCGAATTTCAATCTGGCGACCCTTCCGAAAGAAGACTTTCCGGTGATGGCCTCGTCGGATTACGCGACCAACTTTTCGGCCCCTGCGCCGGTGCTGCGGCGGCTGTTCGACAAGTCGAAGTTCGCGATCTCGACGGAAGAGACCCGCTATTATCTCAACGGTGTCTACATGCATGTGGCCGATTCGGAGGGTGGTCAGGTCCTGCGCTGTGTCGCCACCGACGGGCATCGCCTTGCGCGGATCGATGCGGACCTGCCCGACGGCGCATCCGCGATGGCGGGCGTCATCGTTCCACGAAAGACTGTTGGCGAATTGCGCAAGCTGCTGGACGATGACGACATGCAGATCGCGGTTTCTGTGTCGGAAACGAAGGTTCGCTTTGCCACGCCAGCCATTACCCTGACATCCAAGGTGATCGACGGGACCTTCCCTGACTACACCCGCGTCATCCCGCAGGGTAACACCCGCAAAATGGAGGTCGACGCGACCGATTTCGCCAAAGCGGTCGACCGCGTGGCAACCGTGTCCTCTGAACGGTCCCGCGCCGTGAAGCTGCAACTGAGCGAAGACCGGTTGGTGCTGTCCGTCAACGCCCCCGACAGCGGTGCGGCCGAGGAAGAAATCGCGGTAGCCTACAATGATGAACAGCTGGAGATCGGGTTCAACGCCAAGTACCTGCTGGAAATCGCGAGCCAGGTCGACCGGGAAAACGCGGTCTTCATGTTCAACGGATCTGGTGATCCGGCGCTGATGCGCGAAGGCAACGACACCAGCGCCGTTTACGTCGTCATGCCGATGCGCGTCTGACGGGTTCGAATATCCAAAGGATATTCGAAGGCCTCCGGCGGGAGTTTTCGGGCCGAGATGAAAAGGAGCCCGCTGGATGACGGGCCTTTACCTGACAACACTCAGCCTGTCGCATTTCCGCAGCCACAAGCGCGCGGTAATTGACGTGGATGCGCGACCTGTGGTGGTCCACGGCCCCAACGGGGCTGGCAAGACGAACCTGATCGAGGCGATAAGCCTGCTGTCGCCGGGGCGCGGGATGCGTCGGGCACAATTGGACGACCTGACCCGCCGTCCAGAGGCGCTGGGCTGGAAGGTCAAGGCCGACCTGCAGTCCTTTGCCCAGACCCATGAGATTGAAACCGGAGCAAAGGCCGGCCTGCCGCGCGCGGTGCGGATCGACGGGAAGACTGCTCCGCAGGCCGCGTTGGGCAAGATCGCCCGCGTGCTGTGGCTGGTGCCCTCGATGGACCGGCTGTGGATCGAGGGGGCCGAGGGGCGGCGGCGCTTTCTGGACCGGGCGACCCTGTCTTTCGTGCCGGGGCACGGGGATACGGTGCTGCGCTATGAAAAGGCCATGCGGGAACGCAACAGGTTGCTCAAGGACATGGTCCGCGACGGGCATTGGTATACGGCACTCGAGACGCAAATGGCCGAGGCGGGCGCACAGATCACCGCGAACCGCCTTTCGGCCATCGACCACCTGACTGATGCGCAGGAGGCTGCGGAAACCGCATTCCCCGCTGCTGCTCTGGGCCTGACCAACGCCGAAGAGGATGCGCCGGTGACGCAGGAGGCATTGGTCGAGGCCTTCCGAGAGGGGCGGGGGCGTGACCTTGCTGCGGGACGCACTCTTTCCGGCCCGCACCGTGCCGATCTGGATGCGACGTTTTCTGCCAAGGGCGTGCTCGCCAGGGATTGTTCGACGGGCGAGCAGAAGGCACTGTTGATCTCGCTCATTCTGGCCAATGCCCGCGCGCTTGCAGCGCAGATCGGCGCGCCGCCAATCCTTCTGCTGGACGAGGTTGCGGCACATCTGGACGCGGGGCGGCGTGCAGCGCTTTACCGCGAGATTACGGCGCTGGGCGCTCAGGCATGGATGACGGGCACCGGACCGGAGCTTTTCACCGAGCTGGGTGACAGGGCGCAAGTCGTGTCGGTCACCGACGCGGACGGGGCAAGCCGGGTAGTGCAGGGCTGATGGTGGACGGTATGACGCTTACGATCTCGCTATCCGAGGCGCTGTTGTACACCGGCGCGCTTTTCGTGCTGTTCCTGACGCCGGGGCCGGTCTGGGTCGGGCTGATTGCCCGCACCCTGTCGGGTGGGTTTCAGGCGGCATGGCCCCTTGCCGTAGGTGTGGCGGTCGGGGATGTGCTGTGGCCTTTCCTTGCCGTGCTGGGCGTCACATGGGTCGTGGGCGTTTACGCAGGCTTTCTGATCGCGCTGAAATGGATTGCTGCGGCCACCTTCGTCGTCATGGGCTGGCTGGTGATCCGCAGTGCGGGGACGACGATCGCGTCCGACAGCCGTCTGACCCGCCCCGGAATGTGGGCGGGGTTCGCGGCAGGGCTTGCCGTTATCCTTGGCAACCCCAAGGCGGTGCTGTTCTACATGGGGATGTTGCCGGGTTTTTTCGATCTGCGCACGCTGACATGGGCGGATATCGCGCTGATCTGCGGGCTTAGCGTCGCAGTGCCCCTTGTCAGCAACCTGACGATGGCATTGCTGATCGGCAAGGCGCGGGCTCTTCTGACATCGCCCAGCGCCTTGCGGAGGATGAACCTGACGGCGGGCGCGCTGCTGATCGGCGTTGGGCTGCTGATCCCCCTGACCTAAAGGCGCCCGCCCCGCGATATATTGCGGGTTTCGCTTCACAAATGGGTCGGAAAATCATATATTTAGCGTGCAAAAGAACAGGAAAACCCGCATGTCCGACGAGCAGCTCGATCCATCCGAATACGGTGCCGATTCCATCAAGGTTCTCAAGGGGTTGGATGCTGTCCGCAAGCGGCCCGGCATGTATATCGGTGACACCGACGACGGGTCGGGACTGCACCACATGGTCTACGAGGTCGTCGACAATGGCGTCGACGAGGCTTTGGCCGGTCATGCCGACCATGTAAGCGTCAAGATCCACGCCGATGGCAGCGTTTCGGTGGCGGATAACGGCCGGGGCGTCCCGGTCGAGATTCACAAGGAAGAAGGCGTTTCCGCAGCAGAGGTCATCATGACCCAGCTGCATGCGGGCGGCAAGTTCGATAGCAATTCCTACAAGGTCTCGGGCGGTCTGCATGGGGTCGGTGTGTCGGTCGTCAACGCCTTGTCCGACTGGCTGGAACTGCGTATCTGGCGCAATGGCAAGGAACATCTGGCCCGCTTCGAGGGTGGCTATACCGTCGAGCATCTCAAGGTCGTGGGCGACACCGACAGGACCGGAACCGAAGTGCGGTTTATGGCGTCGCTGGATACCTTTTCGAACCGCGAGTTCGACTTCCACATGCTGGAAAAGCGTCTGCGCGAGCTTGCGTTTCTGAATTCGGGCGTCCGCATCATCCTCGAAGACGAACGTCCCGCCGAACCGCTGCGGACAGAGCTGTTATACGAAGGCGGCGTCAGGGAGTTCGTCAAGTATCTCGACCGGTCCAAACAGGCCGTCATGCCCGAACCGATCTACGTGCGCGGCGAACGCGACGACATCGGGGTCGAAGTCGCGATGTGGTGGAACGACAGCTACAACGAGATGGTACTGCCCTTTACCAACAACATCCCACAGCGCGACGGGGGCACGCACATGGCGGGCTTCCGCGCGGCCCTGACCCGTACGATCAACGCTTATGCGCAGTCTTCAGGCATCGCCAAGAAGGAAAAGGTCAGCTTTACCGGCGACGACGCCCGCGAAGGTCTGACCTGTGTGTTGTCGGTCAAGGTGCCGGACCCCAAGTTCAGCTCTCAGACCAAGGACAAGCTGGTCTCGTCCGAAGTGCGCCCGGCGGTCGAAAACCTTGTCGGCGAAAAGCTCGCCGAATGGTTCGAGGAAAACCCCACCGTCGCCAAGGGCGTCGTCGGCAAGATCGTCGAGGCCGCACTGGCCCGCGAGGCCGCCCGCAAGGCACGCGACCTGACCCGCCGCAAGACGGCGATGGACGTGAATTTCCTGGCTGGCAAGCTCAAGGACTGTTCCGAGAAAGATCCTACCAAGACCGAGATATTCCTTGTCGAGGGCGACTCGGCTGGTGGATCGGCCCAGACGGGCCGGGACCGCGGTACGCAGGCGATCCTGCCGCTCAAGGGCAAGATCCTGAACGTCGAGCGTGCCCGTTTCGACCGGATGCTGGGGTCGCAGGAAATCGGCAACCTCGTCATGGCGCTTGGCACCGGGATCGGGCGGGACGAGTTCAACATCAGCAAGCTGCGCTACCACAAGATCGTCATCATGACCGACGCTGACGTCGACGGCGCACACATCCGCACGCTTCTGCTGACGTTCTTTTTCCGCCAGATGCCGCAGCTGATCGAGAATGGTCACCTCTACATCGCGCAGCCGCCGCTTTACAAAGTGTCGCGCGGCCGGTCCGAAGTCTATCTCAAGGATCAGGCCAGCATGGACGATTACCTGATGGAGCAGGGTGTCGATGGTGCCGTACTGCGGCAAGGCAACGGCGAGGAAGTCACAGGCCAGGACCTCAAGCGCGTCGTGGAAGATGCCCGTCAGCTCAAGCATGTTCTAGAGGCTTTCCCGACCCACTATCCGCGCCATATCCTGGAGCAGGCGGCGATTGCCGGGGCTTTTGTTCCGGGTGCTGTCGATGCAGATCTCCAAGGCACCGCCGACCGCGTGGCGGCGCGTCTGGACCTGATCGCAAAGGAATGGGAACGCGGCTGGCAAGGCCGGATCACGCAGGACATGGGCGTGCGTCTCGCGCGTATCCTGCGCGGTGTGGAAGAGGTCCGCACGCTCGACGGTCAGATGCTCCGCTCGGGCGAGGCAAGGCGCACGGGCAGCTTCACGCAAAGCCTGCGGGACGTCTACGAGTTGCCCGCGACACTGGTCCGTAAGGACAGGCAGCAGCTGATCTACGGACCTCTCGATCTGCACAAGGCGATCCTTGAGGAGGGCGAAAAGGGACTGACCCTTCAACGTTACAAGGGTCTGGGAGAAATGAACCCGAACCAGCTGTGGGAAACCACGCTTGACCCCGACGCACGCACGCTGTTGCAGGTGACGATCGACGACCTGGCCGAGGCTGACGATATCTTCACCAAGTTAATGGGCGACGTGGTCGAACCGCGCCGCGAGTTTATCCAGACCAATGCGCTCAATGTGGAAAACCTCGATTTCTAAAGGTTTCGCTGCCGGTTGCGGGCCAATGGCCCGCAACATGAGTTGTCCCGCCGGGCGTCGTTGCGCTGGTTTGATGATATTCAGAAACGGACGGACATGATGAAGAAGACCTACGGTTTCGCCGCCATTGCGCTGGTCGCCGCCGGTTTCGCGGGCTGGACCGCCCTCGCGCAATCGGCGCCCGGCGAACCTCTCTTGCGCGATGACCCGCAGACTCTGGCGCTGGGGGAGACCGTCTACCAGGTCAACTGCGCCGCTTGCCACGGTGCGGCACTCGAGGGTGAAGCCGATTGGCGCCAACCCAACCCCGATGGCACCATGCCCGCCCCGCCGCATGACGCCAGCGGGCATACTTGGCACCATGACGCAGAGGCGTTGTTCGCGCTGACCAAACACGGCGTCGGTGCAGTTATTGGTGATTCCGATTACGCATCGAACATGCCGGCCTACGCGGAAATCCTGACCGACCCCGAGATCATAGCCGTTCTCAGCTATATCCGGTCGACATGGCCCGAAGAGATAAGGACCATGTACGACGCGCGCGAAATGGACCAGCGATCGCAAAAGGGCCTGACGCACCAAGCGTCAGGCCCTTGTGCTACATGCCGGTAAACCAGTTGGCCAGCATCCAGATGCCCATGCCGAACATCACCACGTTTTCGGTCAAGGATACGAAGCCCAGTGGCACATTCGACCCGCCGCCGACACAGGCGCAGGTCAGCTCGCGTTTATCAATATAGACCGCCTTGATCACACTGATCCCCCCGATAGCCCCGATGAAGATACCGACAGGCGCCACAAGCCAGATCAGGGCCGACCCCGTTCCGATCAGCGCCAGCATGCCAACACCGGCGTATAGTTCGGCGAAGGGGTAGACATAACCGTAGGGCACATAGCGTCTGGCCAGCAGGTCATAGCCCAGAAAGCCGTTCACGAAACCACCGACATCCTGCAGTTTCTGGATCGCCAGCGCGATCATCGAAAGTGCGAAAAACAGCTTCAGCCAGGTCGCTAGCGAAAACCCGTCGACGAAATTCAACATCACCGCCATGGCCGTCAGCGCAGTCGAGGCGAAGATCGCGATCACCGGTCGATAGGTCGTTTCATCCTTGCCCAAGACACGATAGCCAAAGTGCTCCTTCAGCTCGGTGTAGCCACCGATACGCTCTCCGTCGATGAAGGTCTGCGGCGTCGTCGGAACATCATGAGCGGCCCTGAAAGCGTCGATCTGCTCCCGGCTTTCCAGCAGATTGTCATCGATCGTGTAGCCCTGCCGTTTCAGCATGGATCTGGATTTCAGCCCAAAGGGACACAGGTGCCCGGGGCGCGCCATCCGGTACAGGGATGCGGTCTTGCCGGTGCCGGTGCTTTTCGATCTGGCGACATCCGGACCGTCGATTTGGGTTGCTGTACTCATGCGCCCCTCTCAAAGTCTGCGTTTGGATTGCGGAAAGAATATATATACCCCCAAAGGGTATGCAAGGGAGGCACCATGAAACCCGACAAACAGAAATCGCTCGACCGCCTGTCCCGGATCGAAGGACAGGTGCGCGGTGTAGCGCGGATGGTAGACGAAGACCGCTACTGCATGGATGTGTTGGCGCAGACCGCTGCAATCCGGTCCGCCCTTCAGGCCGTCGAACGTCAGCTGCTGGAATATCACGCCAACCACTGTGTCGAAAGCGCGATCCAAAGCGGCGACCCGTCGGAACAGCGCGCCAAGTTCGACGAACTGATCGGCCTGCTGCAAAGGGCCGGTCGCTGATCAGGCGGTCCTGCTTCCCGTCCCATCATCTTGCAACAAATATCCCGGGGGGCGCCCGAAGGGCGGGGGGCTGGCCCCCCTGCCGCATCAGTTCCTGACGCTGCGCTTGCGAATCATGTCCACACCGCTTTCTCCCAGCGGCACGACGGCGAAAGGTCCGCCGTGGCACATGTCCTCGGGGTTCTGATGGTCCTGCGCGGGCGTCGAGGCATAGATATCCCCGGCCATCTCCTCGGCATTGTCGACCGGGCGAAAGCCAAGGAATGACGCCTTGGAATTGTCCACCGGGCAGCGGTCGTTGTTCGACACACCGTAGACCACGGTGAAGCCTGTGGTGGGCGAGGTCACGGACTTCTGCACAAGCTGGATCATGTCACGGTCCGACAGGAACGATCCCACCGCACGGCTGTTGCCGGGCTTGCCGCTGACCGAATAAATCCGCATCGCAACCGTCTCCAGCCCGCGCTTGTCCCAGTAGAGCGAGGCAAGATCTTCGGTAAAGCACTTGGCCAAACCGTAATAGGTGTCGGGCCGGTGCGGCACTTGGGTGTCGATGAACTGCTGCTTGGGATGCATCCCCACGGCATGGATCGACGAGGCAAAGACGATCCGCCTGACCCCGTGGCGATAGGCACTTTCCCAGATGTTATAGGCGCTCAGGATATTGGAATGCAGGATATCCGCCCAGGGGGCCTCGTCAGGGATCGACCCGAAGTGAACGATCTGGTCCGCCCCTTCGAGCAAGGACAGCATCGCGTCGAAATCCCCGATATCCGCCTTGACGTAGGTTTCGTTCGGGGCCAGATCGCCAATTTCGTCCTTCAGGTCGGTGGACACGAGTTCGTCGCACATTTGGGCCAGTGGTGCACGGCAAATGCCGCCCAGATGGCCTGCGGCTCCGGTCAGAACGATCTTCATGGTTTTCTCCTCAGATGATGGCTTGTTCGGTCAATCGGCAGTTGGACCGGATGCGGGCAAAGCCCAGCGGTCGCATATCAAGCGTCTGGTAGGCGCCGGTGGTGATCCATTCCGCCACGGCACGGCCCATGGCGGGGGCCTGCTGCAACCCGTGGCCCGAGAACCCGTTGACAAAAATGAAGTTCGACACCTCGTCATGTGGCCCGACGATCGCGTTCTGGTCCAGCGTGTTGAAGGCATAATGCCCCACCCAGCTCTGGATCAGCTTGGCTCTCTCGAAGGCCGGCACGCGGGTTGCCACGGCGGGCCAGACCTTGTCTTCCCACAGGTCGTGATCCTCGGTGAAGTCGTCCACCGCGACGGCGGAGTCGTCGTCCGGCGGGCACCCGACCATGTAGTAGCGCCCGTCGCTGCGCACATGCACGCCCGACGGGTCGATGGTCAGTGGCAGGTCGCGGTCCAGCGGTTCTGCGGCGTCGAAGATGAAGGTATAGCGCTTGCGCGGCTCGACCGGGATATCCAGCCCCGCCATGCGCGCCGTGACGCTGGCGCGTGGGCCCGAAGCGTTGACAACGGTGCCGCAGGCGACCGTCGTCCCGTCAGACAGGGTCACGTCGGTGACGCGGTCGCCGCGGCGTCCGATGCCCTCCACCTCTGCTGTCACGAATTCCGCGCCCTGCGCCCGTGCGCGCTTGCGGAACCAGTCGAACATCGTGCCGCCGTCGAAATAACCCTCGTCGCGGGTGTTGTGGTTGCCGGCGACGATGTCGTCGAGATTATAGAACGGATACTCCGCCGCGATCTCATCTGCCGTCATGTGTCGCGTGCCCGCGCCCAGACCGGCTTGCAGGACCTGCGCCTCTTTCAATTTGGCGGCAAAGTCAGAATTGGCGGCAAGATAGAGATAGCCGAAGCTTTGCAGCGTGATCCTGGGGGCATCCTCGACACCCATGAAACTGGTGAAGTTCTTGATGAATTCGACGCCGAACTGGCTGATCTGAACGTTCAGAGGGTTGCTGAACTGCTGACGGATGCAGGAATTGGTGTGACTGGTCGAGGCGAAGGCATAGGTCGGGTCGCGCTCGATGACCAACACGCTGGCATCGCTCATCCTTGTCAGCCACCACGCGACCGAGCACCCGATCATGGCACCGCCCACGATCACGACATCATAAGACGACTGTTTGGGGCTCATGCCAACGTGACACCCGCGTCCCGCATCCCCGCCCGTGCGGTGTCCAGCGATCCGTCCAGATCGATGGCGCGGCTCAGGTCCTGGCGCACGGTCACGTCAAAGCCCAGTTGTGCTCCGTCCACAGCCGAAAAATTCACGCAGAAATCAAGCGCGAGCCCGACCATCGTCAGTTTTTCGATCCCCCGTGTCCGCAGATAGCCCTCCAGCCCCGTGGGCGTTGTGTGGTCGTTCTCGAAGAACGCCGAATAGCTGTCGATCGCAGGGTTGAACCCCTTGCGGATGATCATGTCACCATCGGTGCGCAGCGCCTCGTGGAACTCTGCTCCCTTGGTACCCTGTATACAGTGATCGGGCCACAGCACCTGCGGGCCATAGGGCATGTCGATCACGCTCATCGGCTCTTGGCCCGCATGGCTTGATGCAAAGGACGAATGACCGCGCGGGTGCCAGTCCTGCGTCAGGATCACGGTCTTGAATTCTGACATCAGCGCGTTGATCGGCGCGACGATCTCGTCGCCTCCTGTCACGGCAAGCGCGCCTCCGGGGCAGAAATCGTTTTGCATGTCGATGACGATCAGGGCGTCGGTCATGGCGTATCCTCAGGCGTTGTCATCCAAGGGTTAGGGATGGGCGCGAGGGGCGTCAATCTCTGTGAATTCGACCGGTCTCGATTCGCCATGATTGCACATCCTTGCCAGTCCGCTCGGGGTGTCCTATGCCCCGCGCCTTCCACAAGGAGCGTTGCATGATACGTCTTGGCATTGATTTCGGTACGTCGAATACCGCCGCCGCCCTGATGGCGGGTGACAGGCCCTATCTGATCCCGGTCGAACCGGGCAAGACGACCCTGCCCACATCGGTCTTCTTCGATCCGGTGCGCGAGGCGACGCTTTATGGCAACGTCGCCAACCGCGCGCTGATCGAAGGTCGCGAGGGGCGATTCATGCGGGCGCTGAAATCGGTCCTTGGTACTCCCCTGATGCATGAACGCCGGGTGATGGGGCACGAACGTCTGACGCTGATCGAGGTGGTCGCCCGCTTTCTGACAACCGTCCGTGAACGTGCCGAGGCCGCGACGGGGCAGACCATCACTGCGGCCCTGTCGGGTCGGCCCGTGCGCTTTCATTCAACCGACGACGCCCGCAATGCCCGGGCACTGGATGATCTGGCAAAGGCGTATGGCCTTGCCGGTTTTACCGATGTGTCATTTCTTTACGAACCGGAAGCGGCGGCCCTGACGGCCCAACCTCTGAATCCGGGCACCTTCGGCCTGATTGTCGATATCGGCGGCGGCACCTCGGACTTCTCGGTCTTCGAGCGGGCGGGCAACGGGGTGAAGATCATCGCCTCACACGGCGTCCGTATCGGCGGCACGGACTTTGACCGCATTCTGTCCTCGGCCCATGTCATGCCGCAACTGGGGCGCGGGCATGACCTGAAGAACGAGATGGAGCCGGGCACCCATCTGGCGCCCAATGCCCTGTTCAACCATCTGGCGACTTGGGAAAAAATCGCCTTTCTCTATACGCCTGAAACGCTGCGCACCGTGAAGCTGTTTCGCAAGCTCGCGGTCGATCGCAAACCGTTCGAGCGTCTATACGACGTGATCGAAAGCGAGCTTGGCCACGACATCGCGTTTGCCGTCGAGACAGGCAAGATCGCCGCCAATGTCGCTGACGCCCGTATCGACCTGTCGGTCGTGCAAAAGGGCGCTGGCATCCCGCTGACCACGGTGCAGATGACTGACACGCTGGCAGACGCGATTGCGGGTATCGGTGATGCGGCGAACGCGACGCTTTCGCAGGCCGGTATCCCGGCGGACCGGATCGGCACGGTCGTCTTCGTGGGTGGATCGTCCCTGATGCAACCGGTGCAATCGTCCATGCGAGACATCTTTCCGCAGGCCCGCTCCGAAACCGCTGCGGCCTTCACCGCCGTTGCCGAAGGTCTTGCCATCGCTGCGGCCACTTGAAGCCGGACGGGGGCGGGCGTATCCCCGTCGCCATATTCACAGTCGCTGCTCTCTATCACTTCACACGCTTCGACGATCCGGCTGCCGTGCAGGGTCCATTGCGTGACACCTGCGCGGCCCAAGATGTGACCGGCACGCTTCTGCTTGCCCGCGAAGGCATCAACGGCACCATCGCCGGATCCCGCGCGGGCATCGACGCGGTGCTGGCGCATATCCGCAGCTTGCCGGGGTGCGAAGGGCTCGAGCACAAGGAAAGCACTGCGACCGACCAGCCTTTCAACCGCCTCAAGGTCCGTCTCAAGCGCGAGATCGTGACCATGAAGCAACCTGACGTGGACCCCTGTGCAGGCACCGGACACTACGTCCAGCCGTCCGAGTGGAACGCGCTGATCCAGTCGCCCGACGTCGCCGTGATCGACACCCGCAACGACTACGAAGTCGCCATCGGCACCTTTGACGGCGCCATCGACCCGCAGACGAAAAGTTTCGGAGAGTTTCCAGCGTGGTGGGAGTCGAACAGACACCGCTTTCACAACAAGCGCATTGCCATGTTCTGCACCGGCGGCATCCGCTGCGAGAAATCCACGAACTACCTGCTGGGTCAGGGGATCGAGGAGGTCTATCACCTGAAGGGTGGCATCCTGAAATACCTCGAGGAGATGCCCGCCGAACAGTCAAAATGGCAAGGCGACTGCTTTGTCTTCGATGGTCGTGTCAGCGTGGGCCACGGGCTGCGCGAAGGGCCGCATATCCTGTGCCATGCCTGCCGCCGTCCGCTTGTTCCGTCCGACCGCGATCGCGCGGCCTTCGAGGAGGGCGTGTCCTGCCACCATTGCATCTCCGAAACCTCGCCCGCCGACAAGGAGAGGTTCCGCATGCGTCAGCGCCAGATCACCCTCGCCGCCCAAAGGGGCGAGAGGCATCTGGGCTGACATGACGATTCCGCACGCGCGTATCCTGCTTGCCCTTGTGATCGGTATTCTTGCCGGTGTGACGGGATTCCTGATCGGCATGCCGCTGCCGTGGATGCTGGGGCCGATGATCGCCGTGACCGCGGCGGCACTGCTGCATCTGCCCATCGCGGGGCCAGAACGGTTGCGGCCCGGCGTCATTCCGGTCATCGGCGTCATGCTGGGGTCGTCGATTACATCGGACCTTCTGGGGCAGGCAGCGGACTGGATCATGATCCTTGCGGTGCTGCCGGTGCTGCTTCTCCTCCTGGCTGGCATTAGCTATGTCTGCTACCGCCGGATCGGCGGATACGACCCCGTCACCGCCTACTATTCGTCAATGCCGGGCGGGCTGAACGAGATGCTGATCATGGGCGCCGACGCGGGCGGAAACGAGCGTCAGATCGCGCTGGCACATGCGGCCCGCGTGCTGATGGTGATCATGTTCGTCGCTCTCTTCTTCGGGTCCTTTCTGGGTGTGCAGGCCAGCGGATCGGACGGCCCGCCGTGGGTTCCGCTGCTTGCGCTGACGCCGCTCGACTATCTCATCCTCATTGGCTGTGCTGTCCTCGGCGTGCCGCTGGCGAAAAAGGCCCGTTTGCCGGCGGCTGCCGTCTTCGGGCCGATGATCCTGTCGGGTGCGGCGCATGTCGCCGGGATCGTGACCGTCGGCCCGCCGTCGCTGGTGATCATCTGCGCGCAGATCGTCATCGGCACCGTCATCGGCTCGCGCTTTATTGACGCGCCACTGCGCGAAGTGGGCCGCGACCTGACGATCGCAGTGATCGCGACGCCGCTGATGCTGGTCACCGCGCTTGCCTTTGCCTACGGGATCACGCTTGTCAGCGACATGCCCCTGACCCAGACCTTTCTGGCCTCCGCGCCGGGTGGTCTGACGGAAATGTCCCTGCTGACCCTTGCGGTCGGGCAGGATGTGGCCTTCGTGTCGGTCACGCATATCATCCGCATCACCCTTGTGATCGCGCTTGCACCTATCGCGTTTCGCGGTGTCTACCGCTACTTGCGCCCTTAACATCCCTGACCGGCCAAGGTATCTTTTCGCATGTTCGACCGCTTCAAAGCCATCTTTTCCGGCAAGACACCTGCGCATCCGTTGACACCGCATGATGCGCGACATGCGCTGGGCGCGTTGATGGTGCGCGCCGCGGGTGCCGACCGCGCCTACCTCTTCGAGGAAATCGAGCGCATCGACCGCATCCTCGCCCAGAGCTACGGCCTCAACCCGGTCGAGGCCGCCAAGATGCGCGCTGCCTGCGAACGGCTGGAAAAGGAAATGCCGGACACCGCCGAACTGGCCGAGATCCTCCACTCCGCCATTCCCGATGCCGAAGCCGAAGCCGCCGTGCGCTCGCTCTGGCAGGTGGTCTTCGCCGACGGGCAGGAACACGAGGCCGAGGACAAGCTGCTGCACGAGATCGAAGCCTTCCTTGGCGTACCCGCCGATGTGGCGCAGCGCATCCACGACGAGGAAGCGGCCAAGCTGATCTAGCGTGTCTCCGGCTTATGCCTTGCAAGGCGCCGGTCGGCTTGGTCTAACGGCGGGCGCGGTCCCATCGGGCAGGCCGCGCGTCAAAGGACCACCCATGGTAGATATCGCCACCCGCGTCTGGAACAACCAGTGGAAGATCGACCCCATCGTGCGGTCGCTCATCGACACCGACTTCTACAAGCTGCTGATGTGCCAGTCCGTGTTTCTCCACAAGCCGGACACTGACGTCACCTTCAGTCTGATCAACCGGAGCAAAACGGTCAAACTGGCCGAACTGGTTGACGAAGGCGAATTGCGCGAACAGCTCGACCATATCCGCTCGCTCTCTCTCCGGCGCGGCGAAAGCACTTGGATGCGCGGCAACACCTTCTACGGCAAGCGTCAGATGTTCCGCCCCGACTTCATGGACTGGTTCGAAAACCTGCGCCTTCCGCCCTACCATCTCGAAAAGCGTGACGGCCAGTACGAGCTGACGTTCGAAGGCAAATGGCCCGAGGTCATGCTTTGGGAAATCCCCGCCCTCGCCACGCTGATGGAGCTGCGGGGCCGCACGGTGCTGCGCGACATGGGCAAGTTCGAGTTGCAGGTGCTCTTTGCCCGCGGGATGACGAAGGTCTGGGAAAAGGTCGAGCGGCTGCAAACGCTCGATAACCTGCGCATCGCGGACTTCGGCACGCGGCGGCGGCATTCGTTCCTGTGGCAGGACTGGTGCGTGCAGGCCATGCAGGAAGGGCTGGGGGACCGCTTTGCCGGCACGTCGAACTGCCTGATCGCCATGAACCGCGATATGGAGGCGATCGGCACGAACGCCCACGAACTGCCCATGGTCTACGCCGCATTGGCCAAGGATGACGCCGCACTGGCGCAGGCCCCCTACGAGGTGCTGTCCGACTGGCACCTCGAGCACGAAGGCAACCTGCGCGTGATCCTGCCTGACACCTTCGGCACCGAAGGTTTCCTCAAGAATGCGCCCGACTGGCTGGCGGGCTGGACCGGCATACGCATCGATTCAGGCGACCCGGCCACGGGCGCCGAAACCGCGATCCGCTGGTGGAAGGACAGAGGCGAGGACCCGCGCGAGAAGCTGGTGATCTTCTCGGATGGTCTGGACGTCGAAAAGGTGATCGAGCTTCACGCCCAGTTCGCCGGGCGCGTTCGCGTGTCGTTCGGCTGGGGCACGATGCTGACCAACGACTTCAAGGGCCTGACCGAAGGGGACGCCCTCGCCCCCTTCTCGCTAGTTTGCAAGGCTGTCGAGGCCAACGGTCGTCCGACGGTCAAACTTTCCGACAATCCGAACAAGGCGATGGGGCCGGCGGATCAGATCGCGCGATACAAGAGAGTATTCGGTGTGGGCAAGCAGGTCGAGCGGGAGGTCGTGGTTTAGAGCAAGCTTGCCAAATCAGCGTCCGGACCTGAAAGATTCATAGGAAACGACACCAGATCAATTGAGGTATCGCCCGGCAAAGGGGGTTTACATCACTCCCCCACCTCGACCTCATCCGTGACCAGATCGCCGTCCGGGACGGGGTCGTCTTCGCCGATGATGATCATCAGCAGCACCAATATAACAAACCCAAGCGGGATCATTGCGAATATCAGGTTGCGGGGCATGCCGCGTTTGATTCGGTCGAATGCGGACATCTAATTCTCCTTTAGCGTGCTGCTTCTTCACATAGACCCCGCGAAGCCGGTTTCAAACGATGTTGACGGACCCCGTGCCGGCGCCAAACCATAAAGGCTGCCCTGCACCACCGCACGTTTTCCCCGTGGGGAAGGTCAGTCCGGGTCGACCGACCCACGCAGGGATTTCACCTCGCCGCGCACCTTCTTGGCCTTGAGCCGCCGCTTGACCGACCCGTAAGTCGGTTTCGTCGGCACCCGGCGCTTGGGCTTTTCCAGCGCCTTGGAGATCAACTCGGCCAGCCGTTCACGGGCGATTTCGCGGTTGCGGGATTGCTGGCGCGTGTCCTGCACAAAGATCACCAGCGCACCGTCCTGGGTCCAGCGTCGCCCGGCCAGCCGCCTCAGCCGCCGCTTCACCGGGTCGGGCAGGTTGGGCGACCGCTCGGCCTCGAACCGCAGCTCGACCGCACTTGACGTCTTGTTGACGTTTTGCCCGCCGGGACCCGAGGCGCGGACAAATTGCTCCGTCAGCTCCCAGTCCTCGATTTCGATCGGTCCAATCTTCATCTTGCCAAGTAAACTCCCGCCGGAGGCATTCCGCCACCACACCCTAGACCGGCGTGTGAAAAGGAAAAAGGGCCACCCCGGTCATGGGGTGGCCCTTTCCTGAAAGTGCGGAGGTGGGTCGGTTAGGCGCACCACCTTGTGGTCTTCTCAGCCAAGGGCTGCCCTAGCTGCGACCCCCACAAGTTGTCCCGACTGCCTTCTCCAATACTTCATGATGCACTGGATCACCTCCTTTCAAAATGTTTCGTTAAGGACAGGTTCGCATATATTTCGTGTGGATCAAGTAAAAATTCACACGATCTTGCGAGTTTCCAACATCTGCCCCACGATCAGCCGGAACGGCACCAGCGCCAGCAGCGCGATGGACAGCTTCACGCCCCAGTCCGCGACCGCCAGCGACACCCAAAGCGGCACCAGCGGCCCTGCGTTCAGGAACGGCACGGCATCCTGCGCCCAGATGATCTGATCGGCAGCCCCTGTGGAAAAGCCATTGAAAACAGCCGCAAAAGCGATGGAAAAGAAAATCGCCGTGTCGATGGTCGAGCCCACCAGCGTCGATGCCAGCGGTGCTTTCCACCATGACCCTGTGCGCAGGCGGTCAAAGATTGCGATATCGATCAGTTGCGCCACGCAGAATGCGGTGGCTGATGCAATCGCGACACGGATCGGCACGGCAGGACCGAACTCCAGCATGATCTGGCTGCCGATCAGCGAGCAGATGATGCCCACGACAAGACCCGCAAACACCACCCGGCGGGCAGGACCGGCGCCGTAGACGCGGTTCATGATGTCGGTGACAAGGAAGGCCAGCGGGTAGGTAAAGGCTCCCCAGGTCAGCAGGCCGTCGAGGATCAGAAACTGGACAAGGATATTCGAGGCCACCACGATGGCGGCCATGGCGATCACGCCGGGAAGGATGCGGGTCATTGGATATGTTCCGTTTTGGCAAGGGTGCGGCACTTGGTTCGCCGGAATGGCGAACGGGCGGGCTTTAGCCCCGTGTGCGCCCGCCGTCAACGCAGGACGCGGTATTCCACGATCTCGGTGCGCTGGAGGAACAGGAAATTGTCGTCCGATACCAGCGTCAGACGGATCGACCCCGAGTCATCCCGCCAGGCGCTGATGCCTTCAAGATTGTCGTGCCGCGCGTTGCCGGTTTCCAGCAGAACGGTTTCGTTCGTGAAGTCCGCGTCGAACTGGCGGATGCGCGTGCGAAAGCCCAGCCCGGTAAAGTCCCGTTCCAGCAGGTAGAACTGTCCGTCGGGGCCAAGATCGAGACCGACAGGTAGGAAGGACCCGTCTCGGGGGATATCGGCGATGATGGACCAGCCGGTGTCATCCAGCGCGTAGACCGGGAAGGGCAGATCGACACGCCCCGACCGTTCCGGCAACGTCAGCAAGGTGCCGTCGGGCGTGATCGCCAGCGATTCGAGTGACGCGTTTCCCTGCATGTGCGCGAAATCCGGTGAAACCGTGAGATCCTCGGTCACGCCGTCAGGGCCAAGCCTTGCCACCCGCGCGTCGCCCTCGAACGAGATATAGACTGTCCCATCACTGTCGCGGGCAAGACCTTCGCTGTCGTTCCGCGTGCCTTCGCCCCGCGTGGGACCGTTTTCAAGCGTGACCTTTGAAAGGCCGGTTATACCTGTGACACTGCCACCCTCGCGCAGAAGCCGGCCCGACCACAGGATGCTTCTGTCGCTGAGCGCAAGAAAGTCGATCCCGTTGTCCGCAACCTCGATTGCCGACAGGCCGCCAAAGGCCGGGTCCTGTTCGGTCCAGGTATATTCGCCGACAAGCGCAACCCGTTCATCCATCCCCGCGCTTGCACACGAAGACAAGGCGATCAGGACCGCGCCGGCAAACCGCTTCAACACGTCTATTGCGCGTTCAGCACGCCAAGGCACTGCCCCGGCAGGTTGGCCATCGTCAGTTCGCCACGGGGCTGGGCCGGTGCCGGTGTGGCGTTCGGATCGGGCGGGGGCGGGTTCAGGATGTTGTTCACCCATTGCTGGGCGTCTGCGCAGCCGTCACCTGCGGGTGGCGGGTCCTGCGGTTCGCAGTTCCGGTCACCGGGCAGGCAGTTCAACCGCACGTGAAAGTGGTAGTGATGGCCATACCATGGCCTGATTTTTCCCAGCCAGGACCTGTCGCCGGTGGCATTGTTGCACATTTCGACCTTGGCGCCGGGAAAGACGAAGATCCGGGCGACGCGCGGGTCTGATGCGGCACGGCGCAACAAGGCCTCGTGCTGCGGGGTCCAGCTGCTGTTAGTGAACGCCCCGCTGGCACGGCGTGTCGAGATAGAGGAGATGTTTTCACGCTCATTGACCGTCAGGTTCAACCGGTCGGGTGGCAGCATCCAGATATCGGCATCGAGCCCCGACTGGTGGCTTGCATGCCCCGTCAGCATCGGGCCGCCGCGCGGCTGGCTCAGATCACCGACATAAAGACCTTCCCAACCGGGCATCGTCGCGGCAAAGCGCGACAGGTCCTTGACGAATTCGACGGTTTCCGGTTGCGCCCAGTTGCGGTTGCGCGACAGGCGCATCGCCTGCCATGTCGGCCCGGTTTCGGGCAGTTGAGCCGCCCCTGCCTGACAGCCCCGCGAATAAAAGCCGATTGCCTCGGGGCTTTGGTTAGAGCCTGCGGGAACGGCGCCGAACAGCGTTTTCGCAACGCGGTTGTCGTTCACGTTCTGTGTCGACACGGTGGAAGGCGAACTGTCTTCCTCGACACAGGACACAAGGATCAGCCCCAGCGTCAGTGCAGCCAATGTCCTGCGGATGTTCATGCCCGATCTCCGTCCTTGTTGACCCACACTAG
>Ga0307978_1000657_pt1 | contig 28196 bp, 30 predicted proteins | sample OrgLakmetage1056_FD_203151 | JGI IMG/M metagenome (GOLD analysis project Ga0307978, IMG submission 203151) | Saline water microbial communities from Organic Lake, Antarctica - #1056 | ecosystem: Environmental > Aquatic > Non-marine Saline and Alkaline > Saline | place: Antarctica: Organic Lake...
ATCTTGAATGGAAAGCCACGGCCATCGCCGACTTGCTGGCAATCATTGACTACATCTCTGACGACAACCCGGACGCCGCCCAAACTCTCAAAGACGAGATTGAACACAAGACGTCCCTCCTTCCAGACCGCCCTCAGATGTACCGCGCGGGCCGTGTCGACGGGACACGTGAGATGGTTGTTCGGCCAAATTACATCGTCGTTTATGCTGAAGGCCCTGAGACAGTGACCATTTTGCGCGTTCTTCATGCTGCGCAGCAATGGCCATGATCGGGGTGCAGGCCCTCCGCTAAGAAACTGCCCGTTCTACGCCTTCAAAGTGTAGAGCGGGCTTTTTGTCCTTTGGAACTCAGACCCTGATCCAAAGGAAAATCCGCATGGCCAAGCCCAACCCGAACAACCCAACTCGCCCCGTCTCTGATCCTGACCTCGCCACTGCCATCGCGCAAATCGGCGCGGAGATCGACCACCAACCCCTGCGCAGCTCAGCGCTCGCGCGCATTATGCGCGAGACGTTCCATGGCAGCGATGCCGGAGGCGCCTGGGACTGGCGGATGGCCTACGACCTGATGCAGGCCGCAGCCATTCAGGTCCTGCTGTGTGGGGACGCCGCGGCAGGTGACATCGCCACCGCAAAGCTGCTTGCCTCACGGCTCCTGACGGAAACCCGCCGGTCGGAACAGCAGATCCGGCTGCAGCAGTTTTCCACGCCACTGCCATTCGCGGCCTTGGTCGTGCGTGCCGCGGCGATCCACACGGGCGAGACCGTGCTGGAGCCGTCGGCTGGCACCGGTGCCCTCGCCGCTTTCGCCGTTCGGGCCGGTGCCACGGTTATGCTCAATGAAATCGACCCCTTTCGCCAGCGCCTCCTGCGCGCCCTCTTCGGCGGCGAGGTCACAGGCCATGACGGCGAGCATATCGATGATCTGCTGCAGACGCCGGTTCTACCCGACGTCGTCGTCATGAACCCGCCCTTCGCTTCCTCGGTCGATCGCTCTAGGGACAAGCATATCGCCGCCAAGCATCTTATCGCGGCTGCCAAGCGCCTGGCACCCGGCGGACGTCTGGTGGCGATCATGCCGCCGGGGTTCAGCCCGGAGCGTGATGCCGCGCGTTGGTCGCGCGCCTGCGGCCTCCTGATGCCGCGACTGGCGCTGACGTTGCCGGGGCAGGTCTACCGCAAGCTCGGCACGAGTGTGGAAACCCAGCTGATGGTCTTCGACAAGGTGCAGGAGGACGGCGCGTTCATCCGCGCCACTTTGCGGGATCTGGACGAGGCCATCGCATATGTCGACGCCGTGGCCGCGACCCGGTCTGAGGCGCGCCCCGCCCAAAGAGCGCCGGCGAGCCCTTCTGCGCGACCGGTCCGTCCAGTATCTGTCGCACGCAAGCGCTGCGCTGCGCCTGTCGCCGCCTCCAAACCCCGGGCCAATGCTGTCCGCCCGCTCAGTTTCACAAGCCTTGAGATCCCGCGCGACAACACGCCCGTCTCGGATATCTATGCGCGCTACCGCCCACAGCGGATCGAGATCGCGGGCGCGCAGGAACATCCCACGCCGCTCGTAGAAAGCATTGCCATGGCCTCTGTCGCGCCCCCGGTGCCCTCAGGCGCGGCCAGTGCGGAATTGCGTCTGCCCGCCAAGCTGATCGAGGAGGGACACCTTTCCGAGGCGCAGCTCGAGACCATCATCATGGCGCATGATGTCCATGGGCGTGACCTGCCGGGGCAGTTCACCATCGATGCCGACCAGACCAAGCTGACGCGCGCCGATGATACTCCAGACTCACGGGCCTATCGCCTCGGCTACTTCCTCGGTGACGGCACCGGTTGCGGCAAGGGCCGCGAATGCGCGGGGCTCATCCTCGTCAACTGGCTGGCCGGGCGCAGGAAGGCGATCTGGGTCTCCAAATCCGCCACGCTCATCGAGGATGCGATCCGCGACTGGACCGATCTCGGCGGTTCGCCCGCCGATATCCAACCGCTCTCGAAATGGAAACCCGACCAGCCGATCTCCATGGGCGATGGCATCATCTTCGCGACCTACGCCACGCTGCGTTCTGCGGGCAAATGCGGCACCACGCGGCTGAGCCAGATCCTCGACTGGATGGGCGCGGGGTTCGACGGCGTGCTGGCTTTCGACGAGGCCCATGCCATGCAGAACGCGGCCGGGTCTGAGGAGGGCAGGGGGGTCAAACCCTCCCAGCAGGGCCTTGCAGGCCTGCGGCTGCAACTTGCTGCGCCGCGCGCCCGGGTGTTCTACATCTCGGCTACGGGGGCGACGAGCGTGCACAACCTGGCCTATGCCGCGCGCTTGGGGCTCTGGGGGCAGGGCCCCGACTACCCCTTCCCGAGCCGCGAGAGCTTCGTCTCGGCGATGGAAGCGGGTGGTGTCGCCGCCATGGAAGTGGTCGCGCGCGATCTCAAGACGCTTGGCCTCTACACGGCCCGCGCTCTCAGCTTCGATGGCGTGGAATATGACGTGCTGGAACATGCCCTGACACCGGCGCAGATCGAGATCTATGACGCATACAGTCAAGCGTTCCGCACGATCCACCACAATCTCGAGGCTGCCCTGACGGCCACCGGCGTCAATAATGCCTCGGGCGAGACCAATGCCTCGGCGGCGCGTGCCTCGGCGAAATCCCGCTTCGAGAGCACCAAGCAGCGGTTCTTCAACCATCTCCTGATGGGAATGAAAGCCCCGACCATCATCCGTGCCATCGAGGCTGATCTGGCGGCGGGCTACGCCTGCGTCATACAGGTGGTCTCGACGGGGGAGAGCCTGCTGAAGCGGCGGCTTGAGACAATGGACCCGGAGGACGAGCTGGTCGAGGGTGCCTTGACGCCTCGCGACTACGTTTTCGGCTACCTCGAACAGGCCTTCCCGATCCATGCGCAAAAGCTGGTCGAGATCGATGGCAACATGGTGGTCGAGCCCTTGCGGGATGAGACTGGGGCGCTGGTCGTCTCGCGCGAGGCGCTCGCCTTGCGCGATGCGGCCATGATGGAACTGATGACGCTGGCCCCGATCCCCTCGGCGCTCGATCAGATCCTCTGGGCGTTTGGGGACGAAGCCGTCGCGGAGGTCACGGGCTGATCGATCCGGCCACTGAAGGCCGAGGACGGCCATCTCTTCATCGAAAAGCGCGCCGCCAGCAGCAATTCCTCCGAGACCCAAGCCTTCATGGACGGCGAGAAAGACATCCTGATCTTCTCCGATGCGGGCGGCACGGGACGGTCCTATCATGCAGCTCAGACTGCGAAGAACCAGAAGCGGCGCCGGCACTACCTGCTGGAGCCCGGCTGGCGCGCCGATGCGGCCATTCAGGGGCTTGGACGCACGCATCGCTCGGCCCAGGTCAGCGCGCCCTTCTTCCGGGTCTGCACCTCGGATGTGCATGGCGAGAAGCGCTTCACCTCGACGATCAGCAAACGCCTTGACCAGCTGGGGGCGCTGACCAAGGGCCAACGCGAGACCGGCTCGCAAGGCATGTTCCGCGAGGAGGACAATCTCGAAAGCCCGATCGCCCGGGCCGCGCTGCGTGGCTATTTCGCCGATCTTGCCGCCGGGCGCGCCGAGGCGATGAGCTACGAGAGCTTCACCGACTGGACAGCACTGCGGCTGATCGACAAGGACGGGGTGCTCTTTGAGGAGCTGCCGCCGATCCAGCGGTTTCTCAACCGGGTGTTGGCGCTGCCGATCCACATGCAGAACGCGCTCTTTGCCGAGTTCATGCGACGGATCGCCGATCAGTCTGAGCGGGCGCGCGCGGCGGGCACACTCGATCTCGGGGTAGAAACCCTGCGCGGCGAAAAGATCGAGCAGGTCTCCACCGAGGATCTCTGGACCTGCCCGAAATCCGGCGCGGTGACGCGGATCATCGGGCTTGAGGTGACGGACCCGGTCCACGTCCTCAGCGCCGACGAGGCTATGTCGCGCAATCCGGATAAACTGCCGATGGTCAATCGCGCGTCCGGGCGCGCGGCGCTCATCTCAGCACGGCACATGCAGATGTACGACGAGGACATCGTCACCCTTATGCGCAAGGCGGTGCGCCCCACCGGGTCGAGCTATCTCGAGGAGGCGCGGTTTGAATCCTCCGCCTGGGAAGACATCGACAGAGCCGAGTTCACCCGGCTTTGGGATGACGAGGCTGCGACCCTGCCGAAAACCACCACGACCAGGCTCTACCTGCTGACCGGGCTGCTGTTGCCGATCTGGAAGGACATTCCGACCACCAATGAGCGCATCTACCGGGTTACGCCCGACGGGGCGACGGCCATGATTGGGCGCACGCTCAGCGAGGAAGGGGCGGCAGCGCTGCGTGCTCGCTTCCTCGTCTCCAACCCGCAAACGCCGCAAGAGATGCTGACCGCAGCCCTTGGCACCACGGCGCCGGTCGATCTGGGCCGCGGTTTGACCCTGACCCGTCGCCGTGTCGCGGGCGAGATGCGGCTGGAGTTGGGCGGTGCCGACAAGGGCACGATCGATGGTCTGAAAGCTCTCGGGTGTTTCACGGAGATCATCGCCTTCCAGCTGCGGGTATTCCGGCCGCATGGGGACCGGGTCGACACAGCGGGCATTCTGGCCCGGATCGTGGGGCAGGGACCAGACGCCGCGCGAGACGCGGCTTCATTGGCAGCAGAATAGGCCAGGAGGCGATCATGACACTCGAAGATATCAAGGCCGCCGTCGATGCCGGTCAGACCGTGCATTGGGCCAATACCGGCTATGTTGTCCACAAGGACCGGCTTGGTCAGTACCTTATCACCTATGTGCCGAACGGCAGCTGCATCGGCCTGACCGATCGGAGCGGGCAACGGTTGAACGGAAATGAAGCGGAGTTCTTCATCGCTGGATCGGAGGAGGCCCACGAGGAAAATCCGGGCCGCCAATCAAAACCAGACGGGCAGGGAAGGGGCGCAGCACCCGGAGGCGCCGCAGCACACCCACTCAGACGGCAGCGCTGAGCCGGAGGCAGGGCGTAAAGGGAAAGCAGGCTTTCTGATTTGTGATCCCTTGAGGGGTCGAGAAAGCAATCCCGGATGCGCTGGCAAGGACGTCAGGCACCGGCCAATCCAAAAGGAACCATCCCATGTTCGCAGGAACCCTCACCCGCAATGTCGAGACCGCAGCCGCTCAGTACACCGGCATGATCCACTCGACGCGCTTTGACATCGCCATCCAGCTCGAGGCACGGGCCAAGATGTCCGCGCGCAGCCCGGACTACGACGTGACGGCGATCAACAAGTCGGGCCGCAAGGTGCGCATCGGCACGGCCTGGAACGAAACCGGCAATACCAGCGGCAACCCGTACATCTCGATGCAGCTCGATGTCGGCCTCGGCCCATTCCGGGTCAACGCTGTGCAGACGAAAGAGGCGCGCGCGGCGGAAAGCGGCGAGTTCGAGATCATCCCGCTGGTCTCGAACGGCCTGATGAAATCCGGCTCGATCTCGGGCGAGCTGACCGCCATGGACGCGGACAACACCTTCACCGGCTACATCGCCAACATGATGTTCGATCTGGAGTTCATGCTGATCGAGAACAGCTACAAATCCGAGGAGACCCACCCCGATTACCGGATCGAGGTCAGCTCGCCCCGGGGCACACCGATCCGCGTCGGTTCGGCCTGGATGGCGAAAAGCAGCCGCACGGGCAACGACTACCTGTCGCTGCTGATCAACACGCCCGATGGCGATCTGCGGGTCAACGCCGTGCAAAATGAGGAACAGCGCGGCGGCAAGACCTTCTCGATCATCCCTTTCATCGACAGCGGTGAGCAGCCGCAGGACGCCGGCGCCGGGCTGTCGCTGGTCGCGTGATCAGCTCGCAAGGCTGGACAATCTGAACCGAAAGGGGAGCCGTGGGAAGACGGTTCCCCTTTTTCCATGTCCGTTTGCGTGAAGGACGGCACCCACTTGCGATTACGTGCAAATAAGATACGATAGTATAGTAATGTAATATTGGGGGCAGGCGCGTGGTGGCAAGATCGGGGGCAAATCCATGGTTCGACAGCTTCGACGTTGAGGCAGAGGTTGAGACCCTGCTCGCCCATATCGAGCGCTGGACCGCATTTGCGCTTCCCGCCAGAAAACGCGCGGTCGTCATGTCCTATGCCAACGCGAAGCTCGATAAGACCAGGCAGGTTTATCATGAGGCCAAGGCGGCGGGAAAGCGGGTGTCCACGTCGCGGCGCGTCTTTCTGACCGAGATGCAGGACACGATCTTCATGGCGATCCCGGAAGAGAACCTCGCAAAGATGCCGCTGAGCGATCAGGTCCTGAACGACCCGTCATTTTACACGGACGCCATGCACCGTGCCGCCGCGATCAGCGAGGATGAGCTCTTCATGGCGCTGTCCTCTTCGCTGAAAGACATGACGGTGCAAGACGCCCGGGAGTTCGTCTCGAAGCTCTGGCACGGCACGATTGACGACAATGCGCGCAAATATGCCGAAGCCCTGAAGCGCCTCGACCGTGAAACCATGCCCTTTCGGCCGGGGAACACAGTGTAAGATCGAAGCTATTCTCTTGACTCGAACCGTAACGAATTCCCGGTCCCAGAGGCTGCGCTCTATGCAGCGCGCGAAAGCCGTTAAAGGCGCTGAGGGGACGTCTACTGTCGCCGACATGACGAACCGGGATCACATGCGCAACTTCTTTCGGCGCGCCGCGGCGCTTGTAGCCTTTGTCGCTCTGCTCTGGGCGGTCCAGGTCGTCAATTGGATCATGGGCTACGGTTTAAACCCGGCCTTCGGCCTAATCCCCCGGCACCTCAGCGGGTTGGATGGCGTCATCGCAATGCCCCTCCTGCACGGAAGCTTCGCGCACCTGATGGCCAATACGCCGCCGCTGTTGGTAATGGGTGGGCTCTTGGTGGCCACAACCACGCGGGCCTTGCTGCCTGTGAACGCCGTGGTGATCGGCCTTGGCGGCGGTCTAGTCTGGCTGTTCGGAAGTTCGGCAATCCATATCGGTGCGTCCGGGCTCGTCTTCGGCTGGTTCGGCTTCCTCGTGGCGCGGGGCCTCGTGGATCGCTCACCGATCACGCTGGGCGCGGCACTGGTGGTGGGTGTGCTCTACGGCTCCATTCTCTGGGGCGTTCTTCCGGGTCAACCTGGCGTCTCGTGGGAGGCCCACCTGTTTGGCGTGATCGCGGGCGCTGCCGCGGCGTTCGTTGTCCGGACGCATGTTCATGCGCCCCGCCTCGGCCGCGTCGATTTGGACTGAAGCAGGACGCTCGTCCCAGAGCTGAGATCTATCGTTCACTTTGATGCCGCGCTAGGGCTTCCCGAGACCGGCCATTCATGCATCAGCATTCCCCACGTTTCCAACGGGTCAGTCAGATCTGAGAAGGTGGAATTATAAATCCATTACCGCCGCGACGCGGGCCGAAATCTGACCCACGCAAAAATAGAATCTTCACGCATCGTTTTCGGATGTGCAGACGATCTCAGGCTGCGGCCTCGTAGCTTGTGAAGACCTCGGTGCTGCCGTCGCGACGGATCAAGAAAACGTCGTAGGCTTCGCGGCTATCCTCAGGCCCCATGCCCGGGGAGCCATAGGGCATACCCGGAACGGCCAGACCGACCGCATCGGGGCGTTCGTCGAACAGCCTGCGGATATCGGCGGGCGGGACGTGCCCCTCGATGAAATAGCCGTCGATTTCGCCCGTGTGGCAGGAGACCATCTCCTGCGGAATCCCGTTGTCGAGCTTGTGGCGGATCAGGAGCGTGCCGAAACTGTTCTCGGTCGTGACCGTCATGCCGTCGGCGCGCAGGATGCGTACCCAAGCCTCACAGCAGCCGCAGTTGCGGTCCTTCAGGACATGGATGGCGGGCGTGCCTTGCGCGAGGCTGAACTTCGGCGTGAGGGCACCAAGGCTGGCAGCGCCTATTATGAGGCTGCGACGATTCAATTCTGACATGATCTATTCTCCCATCAGGGGTTTGTGCGGTGTCATCCCGCCACGTTCAAGGCCCAGCCGATCACAAGGACTTGGGGCACGGTCAGCAGCGGCAGCAGGAGCGCGGCTTTGAGGCGACCGGTGACCTCGCGCAACACGAGAATCTCGGTGTAATCGGTGGCCACACCTGCCATGAGGAAGGTAAAGGCGTTGCCGGGTGCTGCGGCCCGGGTCATCAAGTCGGCAGCGATGGGCACCGAGCCTTCCGAGCAGACCTCGATGATCGTCGCCGCCACAAGAGTGGTGAAGAGGCCAAGCAGCGTCGCCCCGAACCAGGTCTCGAATATCTCCGTTGGCACCGTCGCCTGGATCAGAGCCGCCAGTACCACCCCGAAGAACAGCCAGCGCAGGACCATGCGGCTGGCGGTGACGGATCGGCGCGCGATATCCTGCGCAAAGGCGGTATCGAAGCGGGTGGCGCGCAGTCCAGCCTTCGCCTCGCGCCAGACGTGGAAATCGACGGGCAGGTCTACGCGGTTGGGGTTCGGCTTCACGCGCCCCGTGCGCTCCAGCGCCTCCACGGCGAGGCCGGTGGCGAAGGCGATGACCAGCGATGCCACAAGAAATACCGCCATCCATTCCCAACCCATCAGCACGCCGATGATGATTGTCAGCGACAGTGAGTTCCAGGGCGAGGCGATCAGGAAGGCAAACACCTGCCCAAGGCTCGCGCCGCGTTCATAGAGCTTGGCGCCAACCATCAACACCCCGTGGTTGCACAGGTCGAGCAGGACGCCCGCCAGCACCGCGCGCACGAGGCTCTTTGCGCCCTGGTCGCGGCCGATAATGCCGATCACGAACTGCCGCGGCACACGGTCGATGAGGCCGACGGCGAGCATTCCAAGAAGGATGCCCCACCACATCATGTTCATCATCTCCTGCACGCCATGCGTGAAGACGCCAAGCCCGAGGGGGGCGTCATGGGGCAGGACGAAAGCGACGATGTAAGAAACCGCGATGACTGCGCCCGAGCCCCAGAGCATCCAGTCCACGCGACGCCATTTCGGTGCGTCGACGCTCGCTGTCGGACCGCAGCAGGACGCCGCCGCCGTCTCGCCGCTTCCGCCACAGCAGGATGCCGCGGCAGCAGTGGCCAACCGTGGAGGAGGATCGCCCGGCATGACGAAGCCGCCCGTGTCGCAGGTTGAGGCCGCGGCGCGGGCTTTGGCGGTCTGGCTGATGTTATTCATTGCACGGTCTCCATCATCTGATCGGGATATACGACCTCCAGCAACTGTAGGTTCAAGCGGTTTTCTGAGTTTTTCTGCATGAAGGCCAGTCAGCCTGTTCCGAGAGCGCCGCCGGTCAGCGCACGGCGGATCTTGGGCAAGGCGAATTCGCGAGGCTCGTGGTAGTCGATGATGCTGACCAGCACGCCTGCGGCGTCGAACAGGAAGACGCCGGCGGTGTGGTTCATGGTGTAGTCGCCCCCTTTGAGAGGCACGCGTTCATAGCGCACGCGAAACCCTTCGGCTGCGCGCGCGATCTCGGCGGCGCTGCCCGTCCAGCCGCGATTTTGCGGATGAAAATAGCTGACATACTCCGCCATCGCATCGACTGTATCCCGCTCCGGATCGACCGTAATAAGGACAGTGGCGAGCGTCTCTGCCTCGGAATCGAGACCGTCGAGCCAATGCGAGATGTCGGCCAGCGTGGTGGGGCAGACCTGCGGGCACCAGGTGAAGCCGAAGAAGACGAGCGACGGTTGGCCGATCAGCGTCTCCGGCCCGACCGGTTGCCCCTCGTGGTCGGTCAGCGCGAAGTCCATGGCGGTCAGCGGCAGCGGGCGCCCGGCGGCCGTGGCGGTCTCCGGCGCGCCGGGGCCATCGACCTGCCACCAGCCTACGGAGAGCGTGGCCGCGACGGCACCAAGACCGAGAGCGCAATACGACAGGAGCGCGCGCCGCCGCATCAATCCGCCGGACCTCGTGCCGCGAAACCGAGGATCGGCACCTCGATCGAGGCTTCCGCGCCATCGGCGAAGACCAGCGACAGGGTATAGCTCTCGCCCTCGACCATCGGACGCTGCAGGTCCATGAGCATCACATGCAGGCCGCCGGGCTCGAGCGCGACCGTCTCGCCAGCGGCGATCTCCACCTCCTCCATGTGCGCCATGCGGGTGACGCCCTGTACATCTGTGGTTGTGGCATGCATCATCGGCATCATCGCCAGGTCGGTGCGAAGCCCCGTCACCACGACCGGCTCCGTTCCCGCGTTGCGAAGCGTCATGTAGGCAACGCCGGGCCGGCCCGTGCCGATCGAGGCGCGCGACCAGGCGTCCTCGATCACCACGTTGTCCCCGCCGGCAAGGAGAGGCGGCGCGGTGGTCAGAAGGGCAAGGGCCAGTACGGCGGTCGCAAAGGGTCTCATGTGTCGTCTCCAATATCTGTTCTGCATCCGGTCAGGACCCCGCGCGGCGGACCTCGTCCGCGACGAGCGCGCGGAGTTCTGCTTCGCCGAAGGGCTCGAGCGGTCGTTCATTCACGAAGAAGGTGGGCGTGTAGCGGATACCGACGGTCTCTATGTCGGCTCGGTCCTGGTTCAGAACCGCGACGACATCGGGCGAGCGGACCTGCGCCTCCGCCGCCGCGACGTCCAGCCCGGCCTCACCAGCAATCGCGATGATCAGGTCGGGCCGCATTCTGCCATGTGAGGCCCAGCGAGGCTGCTCGCGCATCAGCGCATCCATCACCGGCTCGAAAACGCCCTGCATCCGGGCGGCTTCCAGAACGCGGATGGCGACCTCGGACACCTCGCCGTGGAACGGCGTGTAGCGCACCACGACGCGCACGGCGTCGCCATGTTCGGCCATGATGTCCTTCACGATCGGATGGAAAGCGCGGCAGGCCTCGCACGCCGGGTCGAAAAACTCGACGATGGTGACGGGCGCGTCCTCCGGCCCCAGAACCGGCGACCACGGGCGCACCAGCGCCTCGGCCACTTCGGGTGGAACGGTCGCGACCTGCACGTCCGGTCGTGAAACGACCCACGCACCACCGGCGAAGAGGACGAACGCGAGCGCGAGGATCGAGAGGATGAGGGGTCTGCGGGTCATGCGGGGATATCCTTTCGCGAGAGGGCGCAGAGCGCCGCGATGGCAAGAAATGACAGAAGGGCCAGCGCCGGGATCGGCACGCCGAGGATCGCTTGGTTGGCGTCGGTGCAGGAGGGCCCGGTCGCAGCACAGGGCTGGATGCGTTCAGGGATCAGCCCGGCGTAAAGCGCCAGGTGCCAGAGGGCGACTGCGGCTCCGGCCAACGCCAGAACAATGCCATAGCGACCGACGGCAAGATCGCGCCACCAGAGCCCGAGCCCGAGCAGGATGGCGAGCGGGAACATGAAGGCCCGCTGGAACCAACAAAGCGAACAGGGCGTCTGGCCCAGCACCTCGCCGATGAAGATCACCGCGAGCGAAGCCCCGAGCGCCAGAAGCCATGCCAGCCACAGCGCGGTCTCGCCGCGCAGATTATCCATGCGCGTCGATCCGGGCGTTGAGGTCCGCCGTGATTTCCGGGGCGGGCGTGCCATAACCGTAGAGCCGCACGAACGCACCCTCGGGGTCGAACAGGAACACCTGACTCGTATCGCCCATCGTGTAGCCGTCGGGCGCGGCCTCCTCAGGGACGCGTTCGTAGAAGATCTTGAAGGACGCGGCGGCGGCCTCGATCTGCTCCGGCGTGCCGGCGAGCCCCAGGATCGACGGATGGAACTGTGGCACGTACTCGGCCAGCGCCTCGGGCCTGCCGCGTTCGCTGTCGACCGAGATGAACAGCGGCTGCACCACCTCGGCTTGCGGTCCAAGGTCGTTCATGACCTGCGCCATCTCCGCCAGCGTGGTAGGGCAAATGTCGGGGCAGTTCGTGAAGCCGAAGAAGACGAGAGTCCACTGACCTCGGAAATCCTCGGCCGTGCGGAGGACGCCGTCATGGTCGGTCAACTTGAACTTGGCCACCACAGAGGGCGCGTCGCTTTCCGTCACCTCTGGTGAACGTGCGCCAAACAGCGCCAGCGCAACCGCGCCGAGCGCGGCAGCGGCAACCGCCGCCCAAAGTCCCTTCTGAAGTCCCGTCATCTGCCTGGAATGCCTCGCAATTCTTTATCTTGAGAGCGTCTTACAAGCTACAGTGGGTAGAGGTTCAAGCTTTTTTTGCACGCCCGGCCGCACATGACGCGTTCGTGAAGCACTTGTTTGCTTCGCTGGAAAAACCTACACAGACTGTAGCAATCAGGAGGCATCCCATGCTCGCCATCGGCACACTCGCAAAGCGCACCGGCACAAAGGTGCAGACCATCCGCTACTACGAGCAGATCGGGCTGTTACCGGAGCCCGGAAGGACCGGGGGTGGTCAACGCCGCTACGGTGAGGATGACCTCGACCGACTGGCCTTCGTCCGTCATGCGCGCCAGCTTGGATTTACGTTGGAGGCGATCCGCGAGTTGCTGGATCTGTCCGACAACCCGGACCGTTCCTGCGCCGAGGTGGACGTCATCGCGCACCGCCAGCTCAAGGAGGTCGAAGCCAGGATCGCTCGGCTCGAAGCCCTGCGCAAGGAGCTCAAGCGCATGCTTCGGGAATGCAGCCGCGATACTGTCTCCGGCTGTCGGGTGCTCGAAGTCCTGCGCGACCATGGAGCCTGCCTTGCTGACCACGACAAGGGCGTCTGAGATGCCTGCGACGCTGATCTATCCGCTGGCCGCGTTGGCCGAGATCGCCGGCTGCTTTGCCGTCTGGGCCTGGTGGCGGGGCGGTGCGTCCGCGCTCTGGCTCGTGCCGGGCATAGCCAGCCTCGCGCTCTTTGGTTGGCTTCTCGCCCAGGTCAGGCGGACCTCGCGGGGCGCGCCTTCGCGGCCTATGGCGGGGTCTACATCGCAGCGTCGCTGCTCTGGATGTGGACCGCAGAGGGTCAACGGCCGGACGGATGGGACTTGGCCGGTGGAGCCCTCTGCCTCCTTGGTGCCGCCGTCATCCTCGCCGCACCGCGGGCCGCATGAAACAGGGCTTGAAGCTACAGTCGCTGTAGCAATTACACTGATCATGACCCGATTCGAAGGATACGATCATGATCGACGACACCCGTCTGCTTGACCCCACACCGCTTCTCGACTTCCGATCCGAGAGCCTCGTCCGTCTGATCGATGAGCGAGGATGGCGCGAGCTTACGGAACATGAGCGCATCGGCGCCGCATACGACTTCGTCCGGAACGAGATTCTTTTCGGGTACAACCGCGCCGACAACATTCCGGCCTCCCAGGTGCTCGCGGATGGCTACGGCCAGTGCAACACGAAGGGGACGCTCCTGATGGCGCTCCTCCGCGCACTTGGCGTGCCGTGTCGTCTGCACGGTTTCAGCATTCACAAGGCACTGCAGCGCGGCGTCGTGCCGGAATTCGTCTACCCGCTCGCGCCGGATGAAATCCTGCACTCCTGGGTCGAGGTCTTGTCCGGTGAACGATGGATCGAGCTCGAAGGTTTCATCCTCGACAATGCCTTCCTTGGCAGTCTGCAGCGGGCTTTCGCTGCCACCGAAAGCCTGTGCGCCTACGGTGCCGGAACAGACTGCCTGAGCGCGCTGCCGGTCCAATGGACCGGGGGAAACACCTACATTCAGAAGACGGGTATCGCCTGCGGCTTCGGAACATTCGACACCCCGGACCTCTTCTATAGGGAAAACCGGCAGGCATTCAGTCCACTTCGCGAGGCGATCTATCGCGGGATCGTAAGGCACTGGATGAACGCGCGGGTGCGCGCGATCCGCGCGGGCCGGGTTCCGCAGATCCCTGGCCTGAAGCACACAGGACCAACGCGAAAGGAGGTCGCCGATGTCACATAATCACACACATGCGCACATCGACCCCGAATCGGGCGACCGCCGTGTCACCATCGCCATCTGGGCCAATGCTCTACTGACTGTCGCTCAGATTGTCGGTGGCATCCTGTCGGGCAGCCTCGCGCTGATAGCGGACGCGTTGCACAATTTCTCGGACATGGCCTCACTGGTCATCGCCTTCGTCGCGCGCAAGATCGCGCGCCGTCCGGCGGACGAGCGCATGACCTTCGGCTACGGCCGGATCGAGATCGTGGCCGCCCTGATCAACTACACGACCCTCATCCTCGTCGGCGTCTACCTGATCTGCGAAGGCGCGATGCGGTTCATCGAGCCGACGGAAGGTCGCAGGCTGGACTGTCGTGATCCTCGGTGGCATTGCGCTGGCGGTCGACAGCCTGACGGCTTGGCTCACCTACACGATGCAGCGGGGCAGCGTGAACATCCGCGCGCTGTTCCTGCACAACCTGTCGGACGCCCTGGCCTCAGTGGCGGTAATCGCCGGCGGCACGCTGATCATCCTCTACGATGTGACCTGGGTCGACCCGGTGATCACCATCGGCATCGCACTCTACATCCTGTATCTCGCCCTGACCGAGATCGGCGGGCCGATCCGCACCCTGATGCTCGGCAGCCCACCCGACATGGTTGGCGGCGAGGTGGTGGAGGCGATGCGGAGCGTCAATGGTGTGGTCGACGTCCATCACGTGCATCTCTGGCAGATGCAGGAGCATGAAGTCGCTCTTGATTGCCATGTCGTGCTATCAGCGGAAACCTGGTCGCGCCCAGAGGCGGTCAAGCGCGAGATCAAGGACCGCCTGCGTGACCGCTTCACCATCACCCATTCGAGCCTCGAGTTCGAACACGAAGACCGCGCGCATAAAGATGCAGAGCTTTATGGTCACGGGTAGGCCAGCCTGTCGGCCTCCCCTGCTCGGCTTCGCGTGTCGCAGGGGAGAACGGCCCTTCGGTCCGTCGCGCATTCGGCCATGCGGCCTCACCGCGGCGTTGCACCTGGCATCCCGGTTTGCCCGCCTCGCGAGCACGTCCCTCCCCGGCCGCTCCGCCGGATTGCGCTCTGGTCTGTTTTGGCCCGAGGCCAAAACGATCCCGCCGCTTCATCCGTCTCCCGCGTCCGGTCGGTCCGTTTGCCTGCTCGTGTCGGGCAAACCTACCGTCAAAACACACACACATGAGCGTGGAAGCATATCCTCCGGATGGCCCCCGAATCAGCCCGCGTCAAGGATCGCAAAACTTTTCGGTGAGGGCGGAGCCTGTGGCGCGGGGCGGTCCCGTGCGTGAGCGCGCGCATGTGTCGGGCGTGGCGCGCAGAAAACTTTTGCGCCCGGCAAGCCGGCGGCTGCGCCGTCCCTGACCCAGGCAGATTCGGAAACCAGGCATTCGGCCATGCCCCCACACTCACGTGGTGGCCTTGGAACCGAACACTGGAGACCAGACATGGCTTACGATCAAACCAACACCTACGAGACCATCGAGCTTTTCGGGCTGACGGAGAAGGACGCACAGCTGCCGATCCCGGAAGATCACGTCCTGACCGACCGCATCATCCGCGAGAGCTTCGAGACCCTGCTCGGTCAATTGCGCAATACCGGCCTCGAGGCAGAAATCGAACCGCTCGCCCATGGGCTCGCCACGATCCTGCAGCGGCGCAAGGTGGCGCTCGGCAAGGAGGTCGACCGCACCGCCGACAAGATCGGCGCACTGGCAAAATCTCACGACGGATCAGAAATCGCCGAGACCGCTCTGGAAGAGGCGCAAGCGCGCTTCCTGCAACTGCGCGAGATCGTCGGCGCCATCGAGCTGATGAGCGAGGCGGCGGCGGAATGCTACGAGATGGAAACAGGTCATGCCTTCATCCCGGCAGCCGGGTCGCGCGCGAGCGTCCGGGCGCAGGAGACCGGGGCGGTCTTCGAGGCGCGGCAGCTCCTCGAGCAGCACGATCGCGAAACCGCCGAAAAGTCGAAAGTCGAGGGAGTGCCCCTGATCGTCTCGGGCGCGACTGACTGGACCGATGTCGATGTGATCTTCAACACGCTCGACAAGGTTCGCGAGCGGATCAAGCAGAACCGCAACCAGGAGATCTTCCTCTGCCACAAGGGTGGCAAGCACGGGGCGGAGATGATCGCGGCCCGGTGGGCGCGTGCACGCGGGGTCGCGCAGGCGCGCTTCGATCCGCGCTGGTCTGCGCACGGGCGGGCGGCACCGTTCAAGTGTAACGACGAGATGCTGGACGACAAGTTCGCCGCGACGGGGGTTGTGCTCTTCGGCGGCAACGGGGTCGCGCTGAACCTCGGGCAGAAGGCGGAAGCAAAAGGCCTGACGGTCATGCGGGTTGCGGACCCGGCGAAGAAGACCGCGGAAATGTAAACTGAGAGGGTCGCCTTCGGGCGGCCCTTTCGTCATGTCCCTTGGGGCGCGCATGATCGGCAGGCAGCGGTGGCCAGCACCGTCGTCCCGTCCACCCGGTCCGCCAGAGCGCGGCCCATCCGCATCGGTTCGGGCTGGGGGCTGTGCACGCGTCATCGGCATCGTCGGCAGTGCAAGACGCGAGGGCTGGAGACGCAGCACTTGAGGCTGAAGACCAGCACGGCCTTCGGGTGGTGTTTCGGAACATCGTACCCACGCGACGGGCTTCGTCAGCACCCCGGACAGGTTCGGCGGGACGAGGACGCGGATGGTGGCGACTGCGTGATGGCAGAGGTCATCCGGGTCTCTCCTTTTTGCTCAACATGTGGATCGCACGGGGTCGGCCCTTTCGTGCCCTCAGCTCAAGCTTCGGCAAGCACAAATACGGCTTCCACGACGGGGCCGCGGACCCTCCGCATTTGCGCTTGCGACCGGGCCTTTTGCCCCCGTGCTGGGTGATCCCCATCGCAACAAGGAGTAACCCAAATGACCAACCACTACGTCGCCACCGTCCCCGTCAAGTTCACCGACACCGATGGCCAGGAGCGCACCCGCTTTCAACGCGTGGGCGCGATGTTCCGCAACACCCGCAACGGGGACAGCTCGGAGTTCTTCAGCCTCAAGCTCGACTTCCCCGTCGCAGTCTCGGAACTGGTGATGTTCCCGCCAAGCGCAAAGGACCCCCAGGAGTAAATCCTCTGACGAGGATGGGCCGCCCCGAGGCGATCTTGGGGTGGCCCGATCCCTGTTCCAGGGGTACCCGTTCCGGCGGTCAGATCGTACTTGGCGACCTGACCAAGCTGCCGGTCGCTCGCAACCGAAGGAGATTTGCGCCGTGGTCCGATGGGACCGCAACGGGCTGCGGGTCGGTCCCGAAAACCCCGATGCCAAAGCCATGCACATCAGCAACGATCCTTGCTTTGAGGCGGCCAAGTGTGTGGCCTAAATGCCCGCCCCGGATACCCACATCGACAGCTCCAGAAACGTCCCGCCCGTGGTCCCGTCCGAACATGAAAGTTGTTCGGCCAGACCTCGGGCAGGGCCGGGGGCAGGGACCAACGGGAGGGTCCAATTGGCGAGGGTGGGGAGAGGCCCGCGTCCCTGCGGGCCGCGGGGAAGCGGACACCAAGGCTGCCTGAGACTGTAGGCAACGAAAGTATAGAATTGACAGTCTGATATATTATCGTAATGTGGTTGCAGCCTTGGTGGAAGGTGGTGGAAGGTGGCGAGGAAATAGCTCGCATAGGCACCGACAAAGCTGGTCACGGTGCCGATCAGCACCGACAGAACGATCAACCGCGGGAACCGATCGCAGAGCAGATAGGCCGTGGCCCCCGGCGTCACGACAAGGGCGATCACCAGAAATGCGCCCACCGTCATCATTGCCGCCACGACCGCCGCCGACAGCAATACGAAGAAGACCGCGCGCAGCAATTCGGGGTTCAGCCCGATGGACCGCGCGTGGTTTTCGTCGAAGAAGACGACCATCATGTCCTTCCATTTCAGCAGCAGCACGCCCAGCGACACAAAGCCGATGATCGCGAGTTGCAGCGTATCTTCGGGTGTGATCGCGAGGATATTGCCGAGGATGATCGTCTGGATGTTGACGGCCATGGGCGACAGCGACACCATGAACAAGCCCAGCCCAAAGAACGAGGTGAAGATGATGCCGATGATGACGTCGATCTTCAGCCCAGACCGCCCCGACAGGAACAGCATCGCCCCCGCCGCTAGCCCGCCCGCGATGAACGCCCCAAGTGCGAAGGGAAGTCCCAGGATATAGGCTCCCGCCACACCCGGTACGACCGAATGGCTCAGCGCGTCGCCAATCAGCGACCAGCCCTTCAGCATTAGATAGCACGACAGGAATGCGCAGACACCGCCGACAAGCGATGATACCCACATGGCGTTCCACATATAGCCGTAGCCGAACGGCTCGATCAGCGTTTCGATCATGACTTGTCCTTACGCTTCTGGGCACGCTCGCCGTAGTGGACGAAGGGGCGTTCGTCGTCGGTGATGATGCTGACCTCGCGCGGATCGTCATCGTCGTGCAGCTGTTCACCACCCAGATTGAAATGCCGCAACACGCCGCCGAACGCTTCCTTGAGGTTGTCGCGCGTGAAGGTGGTCTCGGTGGGGCCGTACGCCAGAACGGTGCCCTTGATCAGAACGGTGCGATCGCAGAAATCCGGGACCGACCCCAGATTGTGGGTCGAAACCAGCATCACCCGGCCTTCGTCACGCAATTCGCGCAGCAGGTCTGTGATCTGGTCTTCGGTCTTGACGTCCACGCCGCTGAACGGTTCGTCCAGAAGGATGACGCGCCCGTCCTGCGCCAGCGCGCGTGCCAAGAACACCCGCTTGCGCTGCCCGCCCGACAGCTCACCGATTTGGCGGTGACGGAAATCTGCCATGTTCACGCGGTCCAGTGCCTCGGCAACCGCTTCGTGATCACCCCGTTTTGCACGGCGCAGGAAACCCATATGGCCATAGCGCCCCATCATCACTACGTCTTCGACCAACACCGGAAAAGCCCAATCGACCTCTTCGGATTGGGGCACGTAGGCAACAAGGTTTTCGCGCAGGGCTTCTTTTACGGTTTTGCCCAGAAGGCGAATTTCGCCCCGCGCTGCCGGGACGAAGCCCATGATCGCCTTGAACAGCGTCGACTTGCCCGCGCCGTTGACGCCCACCAGCGCGGTGATAGTGCCGGTCGGGATCGCGAAGCTGGCGTCGTGCAGCGCGGTGTGGCCGTTGCGGTAGGTGACCGTCACGTCGCGGACGGAAATGCCCGCCCCTTCGTCCTCTCGCGGGGCAGATGTATCGGACAAGGGCCGTTCCTTAGGTGCATCGAGCAAATCCTGCTCCTTTCGTGTCATTTTATGCGGGGCCGCCAGACTTAGATTGACCTCCGCGGCTTGCGGGCCGCGGAGGCTGAAGGGATCGAATGTTGGCAAGGCTCAGTTCATGTTCGTTGCCATTCCGTCGGCGACGGTCTCCGACGTCACGCGCAGCAGATCGAGATAGGTCGGTACCTCACCATCGGCTTCGGTCAGGCTGTCCACGTAAAGAACGCCACCGTAGGTTGAGCCGGTCTCGCGGGCGACCTGCTCGGCCGGAGCTGTGTTGACCGTGCTTTCGCAGAACACGACGGGGATGTCGTTCTCCCGCACGCCGTCGATGACCTTGCGCACCTGCTGCGGCGTGCCGATCTGGTCGGCGTTCATCGGCCACAGATACAGCTCCTTCATACCGAAATCGCGGGCGAGATAGCTGAACGCGCCTTCGCAGGTGACAAGCCAGCGATCCTCGGCCGGGATCTGGGCGATCCGGTCGCGCAGCGGCAGAATCGTGTCGGTGATCTCGGTTTTGTAGGTCTCGGCGTTCGCCATGTAGGTCTCGGCATTGTCCGGATCGTACTCGGCGAAGGCCGCCGCGATATTGTCGACGTAGATCAGCGCGTTATCCAGACCCATCCAGGCGTGGGGATTGGCCTGACCTTCGTACGAGCCTTCGGCGATCGAAATCGGCTCGATGCCGTCGGTTAGTGTCACGGACGGGATGTCGCCCAGATTGGCCAGGAACTGTTCGAACCACAGCTCCAGATTAAGGCCGTTCCACAGGATCAGGTCGGCATCACTGGCGCGAACGATGTCCTGCGGAGTCGGCGCATAGCCATGAATTTCCGCGCCGGGCTTGGTGATCGACACGACCTCGGCAGCGTCCCCGGCGACGTTTTGCGCCATGTCGGCCAGCACGGTGAAGGTCGTGACGGCCTTGAACTTTTCGTCGTCCTGGGCGTGGGCCCCGGCGGCAAACAATGTGGCCATCGCCGTGGCGGTAATCAGTTGGGTTGGGAATCGGTTCATCGTTGGTCTCCGGTTGTTACTGTCATCTCAGCGCAACTGCGAAGCAATCGCAAGTAACTTGGTAGTGCGATGCACTCGCAGGAGTCAAGGTTAATGAGAATGAGTTGCAAAATATTGCCAACAGACCCGGCGTGCGGTACGCTGGAGCTTCAACGGAATCCAAAGCGATGGACGAATATGACTGAGTATATGGAGATTTTACGAGAAGCCGGGCTGCGGGTCACGCAACAGCGGATGTCGATCATCGCCATCCTGACGGCTTCCAATGATCACCCAAGTGCCGACGATGTGTACTCAAAGGCGCGCCTTCTCGACGAAACCGTGTCGGTCGCGACCGTTTACCGCACTCTGGCTGTGCTGGAATCAGCGGGCATGATCCGCAAACTCTCTTTCGAGGACGCGCCCGCGCGCTTCGAGATGATGCCGCAAAGCGATCATGACCACCTAATCGATGTCGACACCGGCGAGTTGATCGAAATTCCAAGCGGCGAGATCGATAGCCTTCGCAACAGGCTCGCCGCCGATCTGGGCTACGAGATCGTCAGTCAACACACGATCCTGCGCGGGCGTCGGAAAGCATAGATACTCTCGATAATTCCGAGGTGAACCCGACTGGACATGCCGGGTGAAACGGTTCCGCAGTCACAGTAGGGTCAATCTCGATTTCTGGAACGTGGCCGAGGGCGGTGCTAAACGCTGTTGAAACGCATCGTGCTATCCTGGCACCGAACAGACCGGACATTCGATCATCGTGCAGCGTCGCTCGTTCTGGGCTCTCAGCGTGAAATAGCTGCGGGCTGGCCGAACGGCCACTTGGGCAACTCGCGGAAGGAGTCGTCCACGTCTACCACTCGGTCGACAAGTCACCGGGGGATTGCAAGTCCTCCGATACTTCCTTCGTCAGCGTATTGCCCCTCGCCAACCGGCGTCCAAGTGCCTCGACGAACCCCTCGTAGCGCTCCCTCCCCTTCGCGTTCGCTGCGTCGCGCATCGCGTCGGGCAGCGGCGGCGTGGTGGTCAGCCAGAACTTGACAAAAAGCGCCAGCGCCTCGCCGGCGATGGTCTGGTCGCGCTCGAGACGCTCGATGGCGCGGGTCAGCCGGTCGAGTCGGCGCACCACAGCGGCCTCGCGCTGGTCCGCTGCATCCGGCGAAAGGAAGGCGGCGAGGGCCGCCTCGACGATCTGCGACTTCGAGATACTGCGGCGCGCGGCGAGCGCCTCCAATTCCGATGACAAAGCCGCGTCGAAATACACGTTCAATCGGTCTTTTTTCATTGGGCCTTCCTCATTTCGGCTTCTTCACAGCTCGATCCCGTCATCGGGATCGAGCGCCACCTGACGCGCGACGGCCCGGAACTGGCTTTTTTGCATTGCCTTTGCGCGCTGCGCATCGTCATCAGGCTCGTCGTCGAGGTCGGCGAACTCCTCACGCGCCGGTGCCGGCTCGGGCGCGATCTCCTCATGCTCGGGAAGCTCCGGCTCGCGGCGGACGCCGCCATCGCTATCCTCGTCCTCGGTGGCCTTCGCGGAGGGCGGAACCGGGGATGCGATCGGGGACCGTTCGCTCCAGTCATCGCCGCCCGCAGGTTCGGATCGAGCCGGTACGTTCTTCACCAGCACCGGCGGCGAGAGAATACGCGCGTTCAGTTGCATATCCTCGTAGTAGCGCGCCTTCTGCGCCCGGATCGGCGGTGCGCCGGAGATCAGCACGACCTCGTCCGAAGATGGCAGCTGCATCATCTCGCCGGGCGTCAGCAGCGGACGTGCCGTCTCCTGCCGCGAGACCATCAGATGCCCCAGCCAGGGCGAGAGGCGATGCCCCGCATAGTTCTTCATCGCCCGCATTTCGGTCGCGGTGCCGAGCGCGTCGGAGACACGCTTCGCCGTGCGTTCGTCATTGGTCGCGAAGGCGACGCGGACATGGCAATTGTCGAGGATGGCGTTGCTCTGGCCGTAGGCCTTCTCGATCTGGTTCAGCGACTGCGCGATCAGGAAGGCCTTGATGCCGTAGCCCGCCATGAAGGCGAGCTGGCTCTCGAAGAAGTCGAGCCGCCCGAGCGCCGGGAACTCGTCGAGCATCAGCAGCAAGCGGTGGCGGCGACTCTCAGCGTTCAGCTTCTCGGTCAGCCGTCGGCCAACCTGGTTGAGGACCAGCCGGATGAGCGGCTTGGTGCGCGAGATGTCCGAGGGCGGGACGACGAGGTAGAGCGACACCGGCCGGTCGCCGGAGACCAGGTCGTCGATGTGCCAGTCGCAGCGACGCGTCACCCGGGCCACGACCGGATCGCGGTAGAGGCCGAGGAAGCTCATTGCGGTGGACAGCACGCCGGAACGTTCGTTCTCGGACTTGTTGAGCAGTTCGCGGGCAGCTTGTGCCACGACGGGGTGCGGACCCTCGCCCAGATGCGGCGTGCGCATCATCGCGGTCAGCGTCGTCGCGATCGGCCGACGCGGGTCCGACAGGAACGCGGCGACCCCGGCCAGGGTCTTGTCGGGTTCCGCGTAGAGCACATGCAGGATCGCGCCGACCAGCAGCGAATGGCTGGTCTTTTCCCAGTGGTTGCGACGTTCCAGCAGGCCTTCGGGATCGACGAGGATGTCGGCGATGTTCTGGACGTCGCGGACCTCACCGTCACCGCGGCGAACCTCGAGCAGGGGATTGTAGGCGGCACTTGCCGGGTTGGTCGGATCGAAGAGCAGCACGCGGGAGAAGCGGGACCGCCAGCCCGCGGTCAGCTGCCAGTTCTCGCCTTTGATGTCGTGGACAATGGCGGAGCCCGGCCAGGTCAGCAGGCTCGGGACGACGAGGCCGACGCCCTTGCCGGACCGGGTCGGGGCGAAGCACAGCACATGCTCGGGTCCGTCATGACGGAGATAGGTCTTGTCCAGACGCCCGAGGACCACGCCGTCCGGCGCGAGCAGCCCGGCCTTGGTGACATCCGTCTTCGTTGCCCAGCGGGCCGAGCCGTAGGTGGTGACGTCGCTTGCCTCGCGGGCGCGCAGGACCGACAGGAGGATTGCGATTGCGATCGAGGCGAAGCCGCCAGCTCCCGCGATTATCGCGCCCTCGACGAAGACGCGCGGCGCGTAGGCGTCGTACCAGTACCACCAGAGAAAGAAGTTCGGCGGTGGGTAGATGGGCAGGCCCATGATCGTGGTCATCGGGTCGCCGAGCTGGGGCTGGAAGCCGAGCCGCCAGGCCACCCATTGCGTTGCCGCCCAGACGAACCCCAGCGCGACCAGACAGACGATGAGGATCTGACCCCAGAGGATCGCCGTTGCGGGGGAGGTCTGTTTCCGGTTCGTCATGTCGATCCTTTCCGAGGTTCGGGTTCCGTCAAATCGCGAGGCCACGTTTGCGCCCGAGGGCCCAGTCGACCCCGCCACCCGGCGTGACACTGCCCGTGATGGTCTGGCCGAGATGGCGGTCGAGCTGCGGCTTCCAGGGGACGAGCTCGAAACCCATCCCGTCATCGATCATCGCGAAACGGCCGGAGGCGAGGTCTAGCCGCTGGCGATAGGTGCCGGCGACGCTGTCGCCCTCGTCGGAACGACGGCGCGGCAATCCCGTCTCGGCCTCCAGCTTGGCGGCTACGGCATCGAGTTCGCGGTTGCGCAGGGTCGTCAGGAGATCGCGCGCGAAGACGACGCGCTGTCCCTGTCGGCGCGCCAGTCCCTCCGTGGCCAGGTGATCCGCCCGGCGGTTGAGCGCCTCGGCAACGTCCGCTCCGAACCCGCCGCGGCTGAGCGGCGCGCGATCCCTGGCGAGTTGAACCCGGTCGAGCCAGGTCGCACCCTTCGCGCCCACCTGCGCCTCGAGCGACAGGTCGGACCGGCCGACCAGTGACAGCCGTGGCTGCGCGCCGTGTGTCGGCGTCCAGATCCGGGTCTCGACGATGCCGCCGACGGGCGTGTCGCCGGTCGCGTCGATATCGGCGAAGCGCAGATGATGCACCCGCCCGTCGACGCCGTCGATCACGGCATAGGCCTCACCCGAGAGCTCGTCGTGCAACCCGCGATCGGCGAGATGCCCGAGCACGGTCTCCGCCGGTGCACCCTCGATCGCGAAGTCCGTTTGCGCCCGCTCTGGACCGGCCGCCATGGCCCGGTGCATCGTCTTGATGATGTCGCCGCGCAGGGCGAGATCGCGCAGCGTCCGCTCGGCATCTGGCTTCAGCGACCAGACGGCCGGGCCGTAGGAGTCCGCGAGGCCCAGCCGTTCCAGCACCTGCGCCCGGCCGATCAGGCGTCGCCGCAGGTCCGGGTCGCGCGGCTCCGGCGATCCGGGGCGCAGGTCGGCGACGCCGCCAGTCTCGTCTGCGAGGCTCCGCAATGCGCGATCGAGACCGGTCCAGCGCTCGGCGGTCACCTCTGCGTCGAGCGAGACGTCGATCTCGCGGGCAGAGCGCGGGCCGAGCTCGAGATCCACCAGCTGTTCGGCGCGGGCACGAAAGCCGCGGCTGATGTAGTCCCGCGAGATGACGAGGTCCTGGTCCCGATCGGTTCGGCCGCGCAGCAGCACATGGACATGGGGATTGTCGGTGTTCCAGTGATCGACGGCGACCCAGTCCAGATCGGTCCCGAGATCGCGTTCGGCCTGGCCCATGAGGTCGCGGGTGAGGGCCCGCAGGTCCTGCATGTCGCTGGCGTCTTCCGGTGAGACGATGAAGCGGAAATGGTGGCGATCGTCCTCGCAACGGGTGGCGAAGGCGCGATCGTCGACCGCGTCGGTCTCGCGATCGAACATCCCCGCATCGCGCCCGTCATGGGTGACGCCGTCGCGCTTGAGATAGGCCACGTGTCTTGCGAGCGGTGCCGAGCGATAGCGCTGGCCGCGATGCCGCACGATGCGCGCCTTCACGACGACGCGCCGCTGGGTCCGCGAGAGCGACCGTGCCGCAGAGGCGAAGCGACCGCGACCGCGACCGAAGGTCGAGCCCCCGCCGGATCGCGCGCCTCCGCCAAAACGGGTGCCGGTATGCCCCGCCTTCCTGGTGGCCCGCAGGACTTGCCCGACGAAGCTCTTTGCCTTGCGGGCGCCGGGCCCACGATCGCGGATCCGTCCCGGCCTGATGCGAAGGTTATTCTCGCGGTCGCTCACGAGCGCGATCCGTCGAAAAGGGTCGTGGCACGGCGAAAGGCTTGGGATGACAGAGGCTTGCCATGGGGAACGGCACTGCGGTGACCGAGGCGGCACGGTAATTCTCTATCCACAACAACCACATGGCGCGCCGCAGTGCCGCGCCTTTTATCTCGCCATCCTTCCGTTGCTGCACTCCCCGCCGCTAGCACCAGTGCCAAGCCTGCGACCGGGCCACCCAAAATGCGCCATGCTGCGAACGCGTTCGTCATTTCGATTCCTTCGGTCGGGGTCGTACGAAAAGTGTGTCAGGTGCTGCGGGCGCTCTCGATCGCCGCGCGACAGAACCGCCGATTGTGAGGTCATCTCGCATCGCTGCGTCGATTCCGCTCGGGTCGATCTGGTCGCGATCCGGTTTGCCAGCAAAGAGCGATGCGTCTCGCCAGTCGGTGTTGCGTTGCGGTGTTTTGGTTGGCATCCGCTCCGCGTCCGAAGCGTTGATCAGCGGCAGCAGCGACGCGACATAGAGACGGGTTTCGCGTGGCAGCGGGCGACCTGTCGCGAGATGGTCGGCGTAGCGCTCCGGCCCGGCATTGTAGGCTGCGAGGAACCCCAATGAGCCGAACCTGTCGTGCATCATCCGCAGATAGGCGGTGCCAGCCAATACGTTGTCGCGCGGATCGAACGGGTCGGTTCCGAGGTCGAGTTGATCCCGTAAGTCGCCCCAGGTCGCGGGCATGATCTGCATCAGCCCCATGGCTCCCGCAGAACTGACAGCCCTCGGATCTCCCGCGCTCTCGACCTTCATCACGGCCCGTATCCAGGGCTCGGGAATGCCGAAGCGGGTCGCTGCCTCGGCGATGTGGGTGTCGATTGGTGAGGCCTCGGCGACCGAACCAGATGCAATCGTCTCGCGCGGCGGCGACTGCGCCATGGCATCTTCGGGAACGACCGGTGCGCAGGCTGGCAGCGATACGAGGATCATGAAGGCGAGATGTCTGCGACGACCTGGATGCACTTGACGACCCATTTATCAGCCCTCCCGCGTCCAGAGCGGCGTCGCCCGACCGATGATCGTGTCGGAGCCGATTGGTCCGAAATAGCGTCCATCGAGACTCGCCGGCGTGTCCGTGTTGAGGAGGAAAACCTGACCTTCGGCGAGCCGTTGGCAGCCGCTCCAGACCGGCAGCGAACGACCTGTGCGATCGCGGGAAAGCGCCGCCGCGACCGCGCTCCCGTCGATCAGGATCGTCGTTCCGATCCGGCCGACATTTGCGGACGGCAAAGCGGCGACGTACTTCAGGAGTGGCGTGTCGGGACCGATGTAGTCCCGCTCCACCATCCAGCGTTCCAACTGCGCTGGCGCCGTCACGGCGACAAGATCGTCGACATGGAGCTGCTCGATCGGTGTCACGAGGTAGAACCCGATCCGCACGCTAGCGGTCGCGTTCCAGACAATAATCGGATCGCTTTGGACGATTGCCGACATACCGATGAGCACGAGTCCAGCGCTGGCAGCCAAGAGTGTTCGCCGGGCCCCCGTCACGTTCCGATCTCCCGGCGCTTCAGCTAGGCGGCGTGCCGCGCGTGGGTGTAGGAGCGCGGATGCAGACCGGTCGTCAGCCGATTGTGGACATGACGCCAATGATCGGGACAGACATCTTCCGGCGCGATCCCGGTTGCCTCGATCTGGTCGATGGCAAGGAGCGTGGCCTCGACCTTCGGCCAACCCGTGAGACGGAGCAGGATCGCGCCCCCGAGGTGCACATGCGGGACAGTCGAACAGCTCTCGCCGGGACGGACGGCGCGCAGGATGTCGATCCGGCTCTCGGCGGTGCCATAGGCATTCGCCGACCAGCGAACGAGCGCGAAGATTGCGCCAGGATCGAATGCGACGCTGCGTCGGATGGGGTCCCGGATCGTCTCGTCAGCGATTCGGCCGAAGCGGATCCAACGCTCGATCCGGCCGCTGACCCACAGGAGGTCGACGCGCGTGCGTAGCTCCGTCACCGCCGTTTTCCGGAATAGGCCGGCGAGATCGCCGCGTGGCGCTTGGCAGGCAGGACGGTGTCGCCGGTGTCATCGGAGGTCGATCGTTTCTCGCCACGACCGACCCAGGCCTGCAGATCCTCGACGGAATAGACGACGCGGCCGCCGATCTTCGAATAGCGCGGGCCGGTACCGTAGGTGCGATGCTTTTCCAGCGTTCGGCCGGAAAGGCCGAGCAGACGTGCCGCTTCGGGGGTTCTGAGATATCGAGGGGGAAGTCCGGCAAGGGGATCGGGCATGGGTCGCGTCTCCGGCGTTCGCGCCGCGCCGCGGAACTGCGGCGGGCTGTCGGAGGTGATCAAATCGGAGAAGGGTCACCGGGAGGGATGACGATCAGCGATGGTCGGAAACGTCACCCCCAAATGCGGGCGGTGAATCGCCCCGGTTTTGCCGGAGACCTATAGCTTCATTTCACGCGACCATATCGAGCAGGTCACGCTGTGCGTAGTAGTTCTGTTCAGCCTCTGCTGGCGGGATGTTTCCGATGGGGCCAAGCAAGCGCCTGTTATTGAACCAGTCGACCCATCCGAGAGTGGCCATTTCCAGGGCCTGCATGTTGCGCCAAGGCGCTTGGCGATGGACCAGCTCGGTTTTGTAGAGACCGTTTATCGTCTCAGCGAGGGCATTGTCATAGGAATCCCCAACGCTTCCCACCGATGGCTCGATGCCCGCCTCGGCCAACCGCTCGGTGTATCGAATGGACAAATACTGGCTGCTATCAGGGTGGTGGACCAAACCGCCTTTTTGAACGGGCCGTCGATCATGTAAAGCCTGCTCCAAAGCATCGAGGACAAAGTCTGTCTTGGCAGACCGCGAGACCCGCCAGCCCACGATGCAATCGGCGAAGGTGTCGATGACAAAGGCCACATAAACAAAGCCTTGCCACGTCGACACATAGGTAAAGTCGCTGACCCAGAGCAGGTTTGGCGCTGGCGCTCGGAAGACGCGGTTCACCTTGTCGCGCGGACAAGGCA
>Ga0307978_1000660_pt1 | contig 28130 bp, 30 predicted proteins | sample OrgLakmetage1056_FD_203151 | JGI IMG/M metagenome (GOLD analysis project Ga0307978, IMG submission 203151) | Saline water microbial communities from Organic Lake, Antarctica - #1056 | ecosystem: Environmental > Aquatic > Non-marine Saline and Alkaline > Saline | place: Antarctica: Organic Lake...
CTTGTTGAATACGCATTTGAGCACGCTCAGTCTGGGGACCTATTTGTTCGCAAGGCTCCCGCCTCAACCATTGAGGTTCTAGCTCAAGCTTTGATTGAACTGTTCGGCAACTCCTCGAATGAAATTCACCAGATTGGCTTCCGTCATGGCGAGAAGCTCTATGAGTCCCTTCTTGGAACTGAGGAGCGCGCTAAGGCGGAGGACCTGGGAGACTACTTCCGAGTGCCACTTGACTCAAGAGACCTGAACTACTCGGTCTACTTTGAAGAAGGCGAGAAACGACCTGTTGAGCTCGAATCTTATACGTCCCACAACACCGAGCGACTGGACCTCGAAACAACCAAGAAGCTTCTCCTTACTATCCCAGAGCTGCGACAGGAGCTAGGGCTTTGAAAAAACTAAAGGTTGTTACAATCGTCGGAACTAGACCTGAAATCATTCGCCTTTCAAGGCTTATTCCCAAGCTCGATAAATACACAGACCACGTCCTAGTCCACACCGGTCAAAACAGCGACCCAAAGCTCAACGAAGTTTTCTTTGAAGACCTGGAGCTGCGACAGCCTGACTATTTCCTAAACGTTGATACTTCGTCAATGGGCTCGGTCATGGGAGATGTTCTAAAAAAATCTGAGGAGGTTTTTCTAAAGGAAAAACCCGATGCGGTAATGATCTTGGGAGACACCAACTCTTCCATCGCAGCGATTGTTGCCGAGCGAATGCACATTCCCGTTTACCACATGGAGGCAGGCAACCGTTCTTTCGACAACAACGTGCCAGAGGAACTAAATCGCAAGATGGTTGACCACGTTGCGAGCTTCAATCTTCCGTACAACGACTACTCAATGAGGAATCTTCTGGCCGAGGGCATTCACACGCGCTTTATCCAGAAAACCGGCTCTCCGATCCGCGAGATTTACGAGCACTACAAGGACAAGATTGCCGCATCAACTGCAGTTGAGGATTTGGGCCTTACGCCCAATGGTTACTTTCTGGTCTCTGTCCATAGACAGGAAAACGTAGACCTACCTGAGAGGCTTGAGAGAGTTCTCGATTGTTTGGTTGCCGTTAGGGACCATTGGAATCTTCCAGTTTTAGTATCTACTCATCCGCGAACTCGAGTCAGACTAGAGGCCTTGCATAGGTCAGGGCTTGAGGGAATCACATTCCATGAGCCCTTTGGGTATCTTGATTACAACAAACTTCAACTAGATGCCAAATGTGTTATCTCAGACTCTGGAACTATCAGTGAAGAGTCATCGATTGTCAACTTCGCCGCTGTCACCTTGAGGGATTCAATGGAGAGGCCGGAGGCGCTGGATTCTGGTTCGATAATTTTAACAAGTCTGAACGAGGAAAGCCTCTTGCGTAACATTAAATTGGAGTTGCTTTGCAATGACCAAGGAATAATTCCTGACGGATACGGTGCGGGAGACTTCTCAATCAGGGTTATCAAGTACCTGCACTCCACTGCACCATTGCACTCAAAGTGGAAGTCCCTTACTAATTAGGTGCACAGCAAGGGTTCAGAAATTCAAAGACACGTGATGTCAAGGCAATCAAGCTACTTGTTCTCATAAGCCTAGTCGCCAAAGATTCCTTGACATTACACTAAGTTTCTACTCGACGTTATTGAAAAGAGCCTTTTACAAGTGACTCTCTACTTTTTACTAGAAAAGAGACCCCTGTCACCCCTAGATAATCGTTAGCCCTCCGTCAACATCAAGAATCGTTCCAGTCATGTAGGAGTTTCTCGGATCAAGTAAAAAGCCGATTACAGGCTGTACATCATTTTCCCTGGCCATTCTGCCCAAAAGTGTTTTGCGATTGTAGGCGTGAATGAAAGCCTCTCGCTGCCCGCGTTCTACTCCTCCGAGTCTTATCGTATTTACTCTAACTGAAGGACTCAAAACCGACGCAAGGTACCTTCCAAGGGCCTCAAGGCCAGACTTACTAACCCCATAGGCTGCGGGATTTCCCATCGTTTGACCCTCGTAAATCAACTTGTCAGGCGCTAGCGCACCATAAATCGATGATAGGAAGACAATTCTTCTATCTGCAAGACTAGATGGAGCACTAAACAATTCCTTAGCAACGATAAAGGCGCTTGTCAGGTTGACAGCCAAAGCTTGATTCCACAACTTTACGTTTTGGTCTGACAGCGAGCCAGTCCAACCTCGCCCAGCACTGTTGGAAGTCATCGCAGCACAATGCACAAAATTGTCGACTTCTCCGATTGATGCGATGTCGAGGCAACTTTTCCTCAGCAACTCTGCATCACTCAGATCACAACTCATGTAGTGAACACCCTCTATGGTGCATTCTGAACCTAAATCTATGCCGACAACGGTTTCTCCCAGTTCAATCCTCGCTCTTGCAAGTTCACTCGCTATGTGCCCATTCACCCCTGTGATTAAGGATATTCTCGTCATTTGCTCACGCCTGTTCTGCCGACTGTTTTGAACTCATTTCGAGGGGTTACATCCCAAATGAATTCTCCCTCTTTCCCTGAACTCAGGTTTTCGTATTGAATTCCAAGTGGATTGAAAGCTAGTCCACTGCCATCGAAATTTTGCCCCGAGTCGTCTGTCCCAGAGCGATTTATGCCAATAATGTTTAGTTCACCCTCTATTGCTCTGGCTTTCAGGAGAGTCTCCCAGTGATCTCTTCTACTAGAAGGCCAATTGGCAAGAACAATCACCGCGTCAGGTCTTTCGTTCCGATGATGGAAATCTTCTGGGAACCTCAAGTCAAAACAAATTCTGAGTGAAAAAATTAGAGAGCCGACCCTAAAAACAGGGTCCTGAACGCCAGGAGTGATTACTGCACCCTCTCCCGCTAAATCAAAAGGGTGGCGCTTGTCGTAGGTGGTGCTGCATGTTCCATCGAGTTCAAAGACCAAGGCACTGTTGAAAAGAGACCCCCTTCTGGCCTCTGCAATTCCTGCCACAACTGTAGTCTCGGTCTGTTTAGCTAGCTGTGAGAATTTCATGAAGGGGCTATCAGCAGAACCCCTTTCGAAGTAGAGCTCTTCTCTGTCTGGATAAAAACCAGTGATAGCTGTTTCAGGGAAAAGGGCAACCTCGCAATTTGACTCTCTAATCGCCTTTGAAAACTCGAGTAAGAGTTCGCCTTTTCGATAGGAAAACTCCTCCGGACTGGTCGAAAAGCCTGAAATTATCACTAGTTATATTTCCTGAACACTGGCTTTATCGCGGGACCATTGAGAAAATTTTCTACTCCGTGACTAATCGCTCTTCGAACAACTGCCATTGACTTGTCCATGGCTTCAAGGGTTTTCTTCATCTCCCTAGGACCGTGACTGCGGCTGAGCGCAACCCATGGCATGAGTACGCCATTGGCAGCCATCTCTTGCGCGAAAAGTGTTCTTAATGGCAAATTGTTTTCCCCGTCCTCCCCCTTGACAGAAAAATAAGGAGATGCGCCTGACCCGAAAAATCGAATATTGGACTCCAATTCATGAGCACTCGCCATTGAGTTTGATTGCTCAATCAAGCGGGTGCCATAATCCTCCAAATACTCTGTCACTTTTTTCTCCCTAATCTGTCTGAGAGTGCTGGACATAGCTCCCAAACTTGCCGTCTCCGCTCCATGGGTGGTCGAAAGCAGAAAAAGTCGTTCCTGCCCAGGCGTATCGATACCCCCTTGTTCCATTATCTCTCGCCTACCTCCAACGAAGGCGAGCGGGAAACCATTGGCAATAGCCTTACCAAAGGTCGTCAAGTCTGGAGTGACACCAAACCGCGCTTGAGCTCCAGGAAACCCCAGCCTAAAACCCGTGATCATCTCGTCGAGAATCAGCAGGGCCCCGCGCGCAGAGCATTCGGCTTGAACGGCAGTGAGGAAATTTTCAGAACTTGGCCTAAAGCTATCCTCGCCTTCATTTGGCCCGACGTCTGTGGAGGGCTCCATTAGAACAGCGGCAATTCCCCCTGAGTTTTCAGCCAGCAATCTCCTCAACCCCTCGATATCACCGTAGTCAAAATTAACAACATCTTCTCGGTAGTTCTCAGGTATGCCTTTGCTGACTGCCGTTGAGCCAATGAACCAGTCGTCGAAAGAAAAAAATGGGTGTTGCCGACAAACCAAAATCTTGTGTCTCCCCGTGAATCCACGCGCTAATTTCACGGCCGCAGTGACAGCAGTTGAACCGGTTTTTGTGAATTTCACCATATCAACTGAAGGGATCGTGTCTACGATTAGTTCTGCCGCTGCTAGCTCCGCTATCGATGGTCGCGTTAGATTCATGCCTTTTAGCATTTCTCGTCTCGCTGAACGAATTACAGGCGCGTTAGCGTATCCCAGAATTATGGAGCGAAGGCCCATGCCATAATCAAGCCATTTTCTGCCACCTGGCTCAAAAACATAGGCCCCTCTTCCTCTCGCTAGGATTTGGGGTGCGTTGGATGGGAACTGATCTGAGCCTCTTGAATAAGTGTGAGCTCCGCCTGGTATGACTGACTTGAGTCTTTCTTCAAAGCTCATCAAAGTGGGCTTTCATGAGGGCCTCAACAATGATGAAATCATCTATGTCGTCGACTTCAAAGGATTGCCATTTTTCCACAATTATTCCGAGAGTATCGGCACCGTAGATGGCACTGGATTCTCGAAAGTTGGACAACGTGGTGGCATAGAAACTGCCCTCAAGAAAATAAATTCGCTCTACATCCTGCCTTCGCTTGTGCTGCAACGTCTCTCCAGTTGACGGGCTAATAATGCCATTATCTGACAAAGCCATTGAGAAATCCGGATGCTGCCCTTCGATCCTAGATATTGAAACCGCAGATTTTTGGTTCGGGTGCAACCAAAACTCGGTCAGGCATTGGTCGATAAATCCGATTGGTCTCAGGGGGGAAGTGGGCTCTAGAAGAACTAATGCTTGGTACTCGTGATTCCGAATGTTCAGCTCGTCAAGCACGTGGGTTATCACTGCAGAGGTAGAAGTCTCGTCTTTCGCCAACTCTGATGGCCTATCCAAGACCTCTATGCCCAGCAATCTGCCCAATTCTAGGACATCTGGGTCATCTGAAGAGATCACAAGTCTGCCCACCAGACTCGAACGCTGGGCCTGTTCAGCTGTCCACTGCAAGAGTGGTTTACCCATCATCGACTTCAGATTTTTCCCAGGTAGACTCTTCGAGCCTTTCCGTGCAACGATTATCCCAAGAGCGGACTGGTCTGATTGTGACACCAACTTGCGACTCCTTGTTCGATTTGATTTTGTTTGAGCATCTCAACAATAAGTATGGCACTTCAAAAGTTTCACCAGACTAAAGTCAACAATTGCAGCATGCCTTTCCGCTGGCCTGAATCCACGCCGAGTTTGAGATGAATGCGAGAGAAGGCCGCAAGACTCGAAAGAATTGTGTATTGTTTCAGCGGCGACAAAGTCCGATTCCCCTCCCTCATTTCTTCCGACCAAGAATAGCGCCACGGGTTCCGTAGGGCTCATTTTTTGCACCTGATCGAAAGTGTCTTGGAAACTGGGCTAAGGCTCTGGATGTCTAATTAAGGCGCCGCTCACATTTCTTGCATTCTCTCTATAGTAGGAATATCCAAGAGTTTGGAAACTAGTGAAATTTCTATTCTGAACCGAAGGATTGACAAACGCTACACCAAAATACAACACCACCAATGAGAGATTTGAGATTTCTTGAAGAATCAGAGAAAGCCTGTGATTGTCTGCTTGATGGCAGTAAGCATGACCCAGAATGTGCGTGATCGACTCTCCGTCGAAGCTCTCCAGCAAAGCTGCACCCTACATTTTCTTGACATTCGGCCAATCCTTGGATTGCACACCACCACGGCAGAAGATGCCCTCAAAGAAGAGTCTCTGACAGCTATGAGGGACTGGGCTCAGCTCTCGAGAACTTTGCGGGAACTTGCCCCTTCAATTGTCCTCGACATCAGTTCTCCCAATTTTTTATTGCGACGGATTGCTTGGGAATCAAAGCGCGGTCGGTTCTTGCTCATCAAGATTCGCGATGGGTCGTTGCCCAATCCATCTTTTTGGCGAAGGATGCTCATTCGCGTGCAGTCTGTTACCCGAAGACGATCTACGCCATTCATCGCTGAAATAGCGACTGTTGCTGAAACTGGGGTTCGCTTCGCGCTCGCCAAGTCTCTATTGAGAGATATTTTCCATTTAGTCCGCGAGTTTGTATCTAAGAGGATTGGGCCAAAAGTCGACGTAGAGCTCTTTGCAGGTCTTGAGGCATTGAAAAAGTCCACGCATCGTGCCGGCCTTTCGGTCAACATTGCATCGATTGACCTCGAAAGAATCTCTGCTAGCAACCCGATTGCTGCTGATCGTCTCGTATTTTTAGATGACGCTATTTCTGATGCTAAAGACTACGAGATTATTGGAATTCCCTCGCCGATCGAGCCGTCGAGATACTATCCCTGGCTCAAAGCAGCATTGTCACACTTATCTAATAAGTTCAACTGTCGAGTGGTTATTGCGATCCATCCTGATAACCATCACAAGGTAAAGTTCTACAAAAAGGCTTTTCCGGACTTCGATTGTGAGGTGGGTCAATCCTTCGACCTACTGCAAGAGTGCAAATTTGCCGCCTTTCACAAGTCAACGCTCGCATTGTGTGCAGTTGAAGCAAAAGCCATACCTATTTCATTGAGTTTACCAAGCAGTTCAGATTTGATGACACGTTCTTATGTTGAGGCTTTCTGTAGGACAATCGGAGCAGATGTGCTCAATTTTCAGAATGACAGCGAAGATAGCACCCTGATAAGTTACGAGCAAAATTATCGGCCTGAGGAGTTGGCAAAAAGAATAAGGGAGCAGTTTTTAGGCAATGCCTCGATGAAGCGCGCGGATTTGGTAGTTTCGGCGGCTAACTTCATGAGCCTAGGCTGGCCCAAGGATGACGTAATAAATAAATTGAGGGAAGAGACATCGGGGGTCACCTGAAGCTTGTCCTGAGAATCAGCTGGATCACAATTTGTGCAACATGACAACTTCGATTGTTCCACCTAGCGGCAAGAGCGTTTTGCCGAAACCCAAGGCGGCAATCAGAGCTAAGATGGGAAAGTCCATGCATCCAGAATCAAATGAAATTTGCTGAAAAGATTGCTATCAGCATGTTCAAGGCCTGAGATTAATTTGGAGAGGCGGCAACAGTGATAGACTTTGGGACATTCAAAGGTAAGCGAGTTCTAGTCACAGGTCACACTGGATTCAAGGGGTCTTGGCTAGTCGCTATCCTAGAGCGAGCCGGTGCGAAAGTTAAAGGCCTTTCCCTTGCTCCCCTAAAAGGTTCCCACTTTGAACAGCTTGGATTCCAAGACAGGCACGGCGGAGACTCCTACTGTGACATCCGCGATTTTGCTAAGGTAACAAGGTTAATTGAGTCATTTGACCCTGAGATAATCTTTCACCTTGCGGCACAGCCCCTGATTCGAGAATCATTCACGCGTACCAGAGAAACCTTTGAAGTTAATTTCATGGGAGGCGTGAACATACTTGAGTCTGTCCGAAAATCCCCATCACTGATGGCGCTTGTGTTCATAACTTCTGATAAAGCTTATGAGAATGTTGAATGGGAGTGGGGCTATCGTGAGAGTGATCGACTCGGTGGTCTAGATCCTTATTCGGCTTCGAAAGGTGCAGTTGAGCTGGCAGTCTCCTCGTATGCCAGATCAATTTTAATTGACAACCAGTGTAAAATCGCGACGGCCAGGGCTGGAAATGTTATTGGCGGTGGCGACTGGGCAAAGGACAGGTTGGTACCGGATACCATTCGTTCGCTTCGTGCAGACGAACCTGTAGTTATCAGAAGTCCGAGGTCGACAAGACCTTGGCAGCATGTGCTGGAGCCACTTTCTGGATACTTACTGTTAGCTCAAAAAATGCTTCAGGGAGAGACTGAGATACAGGATTCATACAACTTTGGCCCTGACAGTTCTGAGCAGCGAACAGTGGCAGATGTCGTGAACGGACTTATGAAACATCATGGCCACGGAACAATGAAGGTCAGCAACGAGAATGAAGGCACTCACGAGGCGGTACTTCTTCAGCTCAACTGCGACCGAGCAAAACAAGGGTTAGGCTGGTTCCCAAGATGGAGCTTTGAGGAAACTTTGGCAAATACAGGTGAGTGGTACCGAAATCATGCCGATGGGCTAGACCCAAGAGGCCTCACGAATGATCAAATTTCAAGCTACTTCAAGGAGCTGACGTGATTAAAGGTGTCAGAGTCACCCACCTCGACCAATTTCAAGACGAGCGCGGGAAAGTTATGCGAATGCTCAGGGCTGACTCTGAATTTTTCGAAGGGTTCGGAGAGATCTACTTTTCCACAATTTATCCAGGAGCCATCAAAGCTTGGCGCCAACACAGGGAGATGACACAAAATTATGCAGTTGTGCTTGGAGAAATTCAGTTGATATTATACGATGACAGGCCAGGAAGTGAAACCAGGGGGGTGCTTCATGAGGTGCACATATCCCCTGAAAACTACTGTCTAGTCACGGTACCGCCAATGATTTGGTATGGATTCAAAGGCGTCAGCAAAATGGAGGCGGTTGTGGCTAATTGCGCGAACATGCCTCACAACGCCATGGAAATAGAGAGATTGCCGGCAGATTCAACCAACATCCCATATTTTTGGGATATTGGGCAGGGTTAGGAAGAGCATGAAAGTCGTAATTCTTGCGGGCGGATTCGGTACTCGATTGGCGGAATACACAGATTCAATCCCAAAACCTATGGTCACAGTTGGCGGTAAGCCAGTAATTTGGCACATAATGCAGCATTACGCGAAGTTTGGTCACAATGACTTTGTTATAGCCCTGGGGTACAAAGCAGAGATAATTAGGGAATACTTCCTCAATTACAGTTCTCTCAATTCAGACTTTACAGTCGACCTTGCCACTGGATCAGTGCAATGGATAAATTCCTCAGCACCAGATTGGAAAGTCACCTTAGTCGATACAGGATTGGAGTCGCTCACAGGAACTCGGCTTCGTCGCCTTGCCCCACTGCTCGGTGAAGAACGATTCATGTTGACCTATGGCGACGGAGTTTCAAACGTGGACATTAATAGACTGATCAAATTTCACGAAGTCCATGGTCGAAAAATTACTATGACTGCTGTTCGACCGGCAGCTCGCTTTGGTGAGCTTGAAATTTATCAGGGCAACGTGAAGAGCTTCCGCGAAAAACCTCAACTCCACTCAGGTTGGGTGAACGGAGGTTATTTCGTCATGGAGCCGAGCTTTCTTGACTACATTCCTGAGCAAGACGTCATGTTAGAAAGGGAGCCTTTCGTTCATGCAACTGAGGCCCAAGAGCTAATGGCTTTTGAGCACACGGGGTTTTGGCAGTGCATGGACACAAAACGAGACAGGGAGAATCTCGAGGCACTTTGGGATTCCGGTGACCCGCCTTGGATTACCTAACAGCTAATCGAGGAGTTGTGGTGCTGGGGTCTTCAGGAATGGTGGGCAACAGACTTGCAGACCACCTGGCTCAATCGGGATATAGGGTTTATGGGTTTTCCCGGCGCTCACAGTTGCACCATAAGCAAGTTTGGGATGCAAATCAAGTAGACTGCTACGGTAAGGCAAGGGTTGATTTCGAGGCGGACACAATCGTTAACTGCGCGGGACCTTCGTCGAAATGGGCGGAGGAAAACCCAAATCAATTCAAATTGTTCTTAACCGGGCACGCGAATAGCATTGAAAAATTAGCAATTCAAACCAGGGCCAAGCAAGTGGTAAACATGTCATCAGTTCACGTTTACTCAAATCAATTGGCGGGACTAGTTACTGAAAATCATACTCACGACAATACACATCCATATGCCTTGGGACATTCCACGTTAGAGGAACTTCTTTCTAGACGCTTAGAGGTAGCGAATCTTAGGCTTTCTAATTCTTATGGTCCGTCGGGAGGGCTAACAAATTCCACTTGGACCCTTTTTACTCATGATTTAATTCGGCAGTTCGTTACAGCCGCAGAAGGAAGAATCTCGGGTAACCCCTATGCCACAAGGGACTTTATTCCCCTCTCTGAGGTGGTCAATTCCATAGAACACATCATAAAAACAAAAAGCACAGGTGCCTTCAACGTTGTCAGTTCGCAAACTTTGCGCCTAGCTGACTGGGCTAGATACTTAGCTGAGGTCGGTTCAGCCATCCTTGATAAGAGACTTGTTGTCAAACAAGAAGTCTCTGGGGTTCAGGTTCCCGAGTTCTCATTTGTCTCCGATAAGCTCAAGTCGACAGGTTACACTCCTTGCAATGACTCTCGAGCTGAGCTTGAGTCTCTTTTTAAAATCGCAATCGGGGTCAGAGATGCCAAGTAAATTGACAAGGTTAGTTTCGATAGTTATCCCCACCTACAACTACGCACACTTTCTCTCTGAATCGATAGAGTCAGTACTAAGTCAGACTTATGGAAACTTGGAGCTAATAATCGTGGATAACTTCTCAACCGACCACACCGAAGATTTGGTGAAGTCGTTTGACGATGCCCGGATCAAATTTTTTCAGTATGAGAACAGTGGTTCGATAGCAGCGGCTAGGAATTTCGGTTGGAGTAGAGCGACCGGGCACGTAGTGGCATTTCTCGATGCAGACGATTCTTGGCACCCAAAAAAACTATCCCTCCAGATGAGTCGCCATACCTCGAACTATGGAATTTCTCATCACGATCTAAGGCTATTTGGCAATAGGGGGTTTGGGAGAGCCAAAGGACGCCGTGTAAAGGGAAAGCCCGTGGTTGAAATGCTCACAGGCGGAAATCCAATTCTGACTTCCAGTGTCTTGATAAATCGTCACCTTCTGGAATCCTCTGGAGGGTTTCCCGAAAATCTGGAAATTGTCTCTGCAGAAGATCTGGCCTTGTGGTTAAGAATCGGAGAACTAGGTGCGGAGTTTGTTTACATTCCAAAAGCATTGGGGAGATACAGACTCCATGAGTCTTCCAGCTCCTCGGGTCGATCTGCACTCGCTGCGAAACTAGTCACAAACGAGTATCGCGAGATTCTCAGTAAAAAACAGGCGGCGAGGCTCGATGGATGGATGGCCTACGCACAAGGTATTTCAGCCATTTCCAAGAGAGACAAGCGGTTGCAATTTGTGGAAGCTTTATTGAAATCTAACTTTAGATATAAATGGCGAGCATCACTACGAATTATTATTCCCAATGCATGGAACTAGTAGTACTGACATCGATCCGCATAGAACAGGGCTTACATATTTGTCTTGCGGACTGACTCTGCCTTATTTGTGCTTTTTGCAGTTGAGAGGGTCCTAATTTAGGAACTTGCCAATTGGACAACATCATGAATCTCAACCAAGGGTTGAGTCTCCCGCTTTAGTTTGTTAGCTAGCATCACTTTTCGAACACCACGATAGTTTCACTTTGGAGACGCTGATTGCCTTCATTTCATCTTAATGATACTGCGAACATGCCACCACAACCAGCGGGCTACTGGGCTACTGGGCTACTGGGCTACTGGGCTACTGGGCTACTGGGCTACTGGGCTACTGGGCTACTGGGCTACTGGGCTACTGGGCTGAGCTCTAGCACGGTCAGCCTCAGAGCCCTTGCGTGGGCAGCTAAAGTTTAAGTTCTTGGAATCTCGTGAATTCTCAGATGAATGATTTCCACAATCAATCGGCCGACCTGTTTCGACAGGTTTAATCAAATTTTGCATTCTGCCTTCCGACTTCTCCCTCTGCACATTCCTTGCCATCACAGTTTTGATTTTCACTGCAACCCATAAACCGCTGGCCAGATTTCTATGTTTCTTGGTGTCGTAGGAGGATCATGACTTTTTCGTCTACCCTCCTTCGCCAATCATCGAAGCTGACTACGGGTCCAGCTAAATGCACAATCTGCAAACTCGGCGCAACTCTCAAGAAATGATTCGATCACAATAGGCAGATGACGTTTTGACATCTCCATGAAGATGTTGTCGAATCCCGCTGCAGGTAAAGTGTTCAATTTTCCCTGAAGTGCATTCCATTTGAATAGACAGACATGATGTTGCATCAGGCCTTTCGAGGAATTACAGAGTAACCAAAGCGTTTTCAAGGTGACCAAAGTTGCCTGGAACTTGCGCACATTCAAGATTTTTATTGTGTGGCCATTTGAGGATGAACCTAGTCTGGCTAGTCGGCAGGACACTCTTCCCATCTGTTTCATCATCGGCGACAAGAGTTTAGGGGGTTTGCCAGAAACTTTCATGTATCCGGTAATCATCTAGCAGGCTCTGCTGAAGATTTGCAGACGAAAGCACGAGTGCCTGCGATCCGGGTTCCAGGCAATTGAGTGAGTTTGCATAGCCCGCAGGAACGAAGAATGCATCCAGCTCAGTACCTCTAAGCTCAGCTATGGTTGGTTTTTCTTCTGGATCCGGCCTAGACCAGTCGTGAACGCGCACCGCCCCAAAACGAATCCTACCAACGAGAGTAATGAAGATTTTCGATTCGAATTCATGGCCATGCCAGCCCCTGAAGGGTTACTTTAAGGAGTTCTCTATTACGTATAACCTCTTGAAAGCCGATATATCTAGATTGTTGTTGTAAGAGAGCCTGCCTCGAGAATCATGGTGTTTAAAGCCCTTCAGCACCTCTGGCTTCAATTCCATATCTAAATTCTAAAGGATTTATAGTAGTGGGCGGCGATGTTACCAAGCTTGACAGGGTCGTAGCGCGCTTCTATGCTTCTGTATTTTTTTTCCCTAGCGCTCGTTGTATCGAAGTTTGACTTCAGAATTAGGCTGACTGCTTTTTTGACTGAATTGTTGTCGTTTGGTTCAACCAGGAACCCGGTCTCGCCGTGAATTAGCCATTCATCCGCGCACGATGTGCATGTCTGAATCGGTATAGCACCCATGGCCATTGCTTCAAGCATCGAGGTTGAAATGCCGTCTGATAGTGAGTGGCCAATATAGACAAGCGATGTTCGGAAGAGCTCCATGACTTCATCGTGACTCAGAGCGCCCTTCTTATGTGTAGTTATGCTAAGACCAGTTTCTTTAGCAACCCTTCTAGCGGCTGCAATGACGGGTTTATTGCAGCTGTAGAACACCAGTTCGTACCCAGTGAGTTGATCGTCGATTTCGGCCAACGCTTTAAGCACGACAAGTGCTTTACCCCAATGGTTCTCGTAGCCTTTGACAGCTATCGTTTTGCGAGGTCCCTCGGGCAGAACATTGTGCTTGAGTCCACCTGCAACAGGCATCAAGGGCAGTACATCGAAGCCTTCTGCCAGCTCACCTGCCAGGTCATAGTCCCGTTTGCATTCCGCGCTGAATGCATCGGCTAGTTCCAGCAATGCTGTGAGTTTCATTTTGTGCTTAGGAAACTTAGAGAACCAAACTATTTCACTACCATAATTTGTAACGATTAGTTTCGGTTTTGGCCCCTTCAGCAACTGGTATGCCCTTCTTGTTGCGTAGCCCGCATTCTGAAGTTCATGCACATGTACGACGTCTGGTTGAAACCTGATTATTCGCAAAGCAATGAATGCGCCCCTCACCCAATCCGAGAACAAACGGTCGGCTGTCCACATAAAAAGCGAGAAGTACTCGGAAAACCAAGTCATCGAAACGCGAGGTGACTCTCTGGCCCTTATCTTTATCCCAGTTTGGATTCGACGGTGAGGCGAAGAAGATATGACTTCAAAGCTTATGTCACTCGAATCAAACTGCGCCAGCCAACGAGACAGGTGAATACTGTCTGCCATTCCAACCAAAAGAACTTTCATAGCTCCGTTACCAACACCCTGCCAGTTTTTCGCGGGACACCTTCTTTCAAATCAAACCACGATTACCATACGCAGCCTAATTGCCAGCTAGTCAAACTTGCCACGCAAGATTCGTAGACTACTAAGGATACTCAAAACTGGAACGTCGCGTCTTGCTGGAATAATCAAGGAGAGTCAAAGTTTCATACCACCCAGATGGGCCAGGTCTTTGGAAAGTGTCCCTAGATTGTAATTTGGAGTAATCAGTCTTGATTTAACTTCACTCCCTAAGTGGGCGCCAAGCAACACGCCGCCCATCGAATAAAAATCAACCCCTAGGTGATTTAGCCTCAAGAAGATCTCCATCTGCTCGTCAGAAAGCCCGAGGCGTTCGCAGTCAAAAACTGGCGCGGCTGGCCCTCGTCTGGATCCGCGAAGCGGGATCCCAGCAAAAAGCTTCATCAGACCTCGCTGGCCCGCAAAATCTCTCTTCTCCAGTGTTCCATGCCGGAGAGCGTACCAGCCTGGGGGAACGCTAACTTCAGACAGCTCAGTATTTGCCTGCTCCCAAGCCTCTGATTTCAGCCCAAATTTTGCGTGCGATACACGAACCACGTGGTCAAAGATAATGAAGTTGTCAGCTCCATGCAATTGTCTGTTCTTGAAGCCAGTGTCTTGAAGCTTATTTGGATCTCCCCCCATGATCTCAAGCGGAATGCGAATCAGCTGTGCCAGCCAAACTTGCCAGGCTGACATGCTGGACCTCCTCCCCTCAACCAGGCTGATAACACGCCCCAGGCTACGGCCGATTTTCACGAAAGTACGGCTGGCAAAGGTGGTTTTTTCACCCGGAAGCTGGTCCAGTGAAGTCTCGGGTGAAAATACCCATCTTTGTCCAGACTTAAGTGCCTGGAAGAACACTACGGGAAAATCCCAGTACACATTCTTAGTGCCACGGGCTGGATATGGAACGCCCGAAGTAACCACAGACCCTTGTAGCCCATTCAAAACCCTTCCCAAAGCCTCATTCCCTAGTAGAAAAAAGTCAGGGTCCATCACAATGAATTTGTCAGACTCCGGGGGATGTTCATAAAGCATCCAGTCCAAAATTGCCCCATGCTGAGCACTCGGGTGATTAGCCAGTCGCAAATCAAGTGAAGCCAAGGACGTCTCATGTACGCAGAATTGCAAGTTTCTTGAATTAGACGCAAGCTCCAGAGGACCCCATTCTGAAAGGTGACCGACGCACAGCCTAATCTTCGCATTTGGGTTTCTCTTCGCCATCAAGTCAGCTGCCGATTGGAGAAAGTCGACACCTCCTGGAACATCAAACCAGAAGTAATCGCTAGCTCTTGACGGTCCAGTTACGGAATAAATTGTAACGCTGAGAGGGGGCATTTGGTCAAGGCCTTATCATGATGTGGGACAGAATAGTTTGAGCTCTGAGACCTAGCCTAGAGCTGCAAAAGCAGAATGCGAAATGAGATGTTTTCAGTAGCCCAAATAAGGCACCTTGGCTCGCCTGCAAGATTGATATCCCTCTCCATTTAAGTGGGATTTCAGGCTTGGCTAATCGAAATTCCTCTAAATTTTGGATAAATCATCAGTTAGTGGAGGTCCCAAAATTTCACCTGACTCAAATTCCCAAGCCAATTCCCATGATGGCAACCTAAACTCTCTATGCGAATACCCGGCAGCTATACTCATCAGCGGACGCGAAGCGGGGGAATTGAATTCTTTGGTGGATATCCTGCATAACCGATCTGGGCTCACGGCTAAATGGTTTGCAATTTTTACTCCAAATTCGAACCAAGATGTCACCCCTTCGGAGACCCCATGAAACACCTGACCTAAGCCATCAATACTCGAGACATTCACAATGTATCTAGCTAGATCACGGGTGCTGGTTGGTGACCCAAACTGATCATCAACGATTTTCACTTCTTGACCTGACAAAAGCCGAGAGGAGATGGTCTTTGGAAAGCAGTTACCAAATTTACCATAAAGCCAAGCAGTTCGGATCACTTTAGTATCTCTGTAATTCAGGACAGCTTTCTCTCCCTCCAGCTTACTTTTACCGTAAACAGAAATCGGATCAGGACTATCCTCGGGCAAGTAGGGCACAGGCGAGTCTCCTCGGAACACGTAATCTGTAGAAATTTGCACAAATTTGGCCTGAGCCAACTCGGATGCTGCAACAAGGCGCCTGGGTAATTCGGCATTCGTGAAGTACGCTTCAGCCACTTCAGTCTCCGCTAGATCTACCCGTGTGTACGCAGCAGCATTGATCACCACATCGACGCCCTCAAACGCTTTAGCTATCTCAAATTGCTTGAAATCAGGTTTCAGATTTTCTCGATTAAACTCCAAAACATCCTGCCCTCGGTGTCTAAGAAGGTTCACCACTTCTGTCCCAAGCATTCCGCGAGAACCGATCACAGCCCATTTCATAACATAACCTTAGTGTGGGATGATTTCTGCAAAGGAGGAAATTTGCCATTTACCCAAACAGAGATTGCCGGGGTGGAGTTATTTACCCCGAATATTTTTTATGATGAGCGAGGTCACTTCTATGAAGCGTTCAGAGCTACACAAATTCCAGATTCTTTGGGAGTCTTCTCAGTTGAGCAAATCAATAATTCGACTTCGAAAAAAGGGGTCTTGCGGGGAGTTCACTTTAAGAATAGCTTGGAAGGTCAAGCAAAGTTTGTTTCCGTACATGCAGGTGCGATCTACGACATCGCAATCGACTTACGGAAGTCATCTGCAACTTTCGGCAAGTGGCAAGGGTTTTTCTTGAGCTCAAGCAACAATAAAAGCCTTTTACTTGCGAAGGGTATAGGACACGTGTTCCTGTCACTTGAAGACGAGACCAAGGTCAGCTACCTTTGCAGCACCAGTTACGAACCAGAAAAAGAGGTTACTGTCAACCCTCTATCCTTTGATCTAAATCTGGCGGAGGTAGCAGATGCCCACAGTGTTGGTCAGATTACCATGAGCAGCCGAGATAGAGAGGCCCCGCCTTTCTCGGATTCTCAGCATTTGTGGCCGGACTAAGCGTTCCAGGTAAAGAGATTCTCGATCATCCAAAAAATTAGGCCGCCTAATCAGGATCTAGTACTCCGAAGCTCTCTAAGCCAAAGGCCGCTGTGTAACCCTGGACAATCTTTACCAGTCCCTTCTCAAATTTGGTGAAGTTTGGCTTCCAGTCAAGCTCTGAGATGGTCCTTGACGCATCTATAGCGTAACGAACGTCATGACCGGGACGATCCGGCACAAATTCTATGTAACTATCCTCAATGCCCATTATTCCCAAGATAGCTTGGGCTACCTGAAGGTTTGACCTTTCTCCGTTAGTGCCCAGCAAGTAAGTTTGGCCGTTTTGGCCTCGATCTATGATTGCCCAAATACCATCAGTGTGATCGTCAACGTGAATCCAGTCTCTGATGTTTGAACCATCTCCATAAATTCTTGGCCTGAGTCCGTGGGCGGCGAGCAAAATAGTCTTTGGTATAAATTTCTCCTCATTTTGATTCAAACCGTAGTTATTTGAGCAATTGGAAATAGTAGCTTTGAGGCCAAACGATCTAACCCAAGCCCGAACAAGCATGTCGGAAGCGGCTTTGGATGCAGAGTAGGGAGAAGAAGGGTTGTAAGGCGTCTCAGGTTTAAATCGTTGTGTTCCGCCGATTGGCAAATCCCCAAAAACTTCGTCCGTAGAAACATGATGGAGTCTAATTGAGTGTTTTACGCATGATTGAATGAGTTCAAAAGTTCCCATTACATTTGTCTCGAGGAAAGGCCGCGCATCTGCCAGTGAGTTGTCGTTGTGGCTCTCCGCAGCGAAATGCACTACTAGGTCCACCGAAGGCACAAGAGTGTCCAAAAGGATAGAATCTCGAACATCCCCGTGCACAAAAGAAATTTTCTTTTCTAACCCATCGAGATTAGACATGCTACCTGCATACGTTAATGAATCAAGCACGAAAATCTGTGTACTCGGCCTCTTGAGAATGGTCCTTCTAATAAAATTAGATCCGATAAACCCTGCTCCGCCGGTAACTAAAATGCGCAAATGCTTTTCCTCACAAGTTGTTCTATAGGCTAGCACTCAAGTGTTTATAAACATGTCATGAAGGAAACATTTTGAAAGGTATCATTCTTGCTGGTGGGGCTGGAACTCGGCTTCATCCACTCACCATTGCGGTATCCAAGCAATTACTCCCTGTCTACGATAAACCCATGATCTACTACCCACTCACGACTTTAATGTTGGCGGGAATCAGAGAATTCTTGTTGATAACTACTCCTCATGATCAAGCGTCTTTTGAAAGGCTGTTGGGGGATGGAGCCCAATATGGTGTGACTATCGCTTATGAAACTCAGACAGAGCCAGCCGGTCTTGCTCAAGCGTTGATTATTGGAGAAAAGTTCCTAGATGGAGATTCAGTGGCGCTTATTTTGGGGGATAACTTCTTCTACGGAGAAGGACTCGGAAGGAGCCTGGGGAGGTTTACAGAAATCAACGGTGCTCAAATTTTTGCGAAGCTGGTGGCGGAGCCGTCATCTTACGGTGTTGTGGAATTTGATGACGATGGGTTAGCTGTCTCACTCCAGGAGAAACCTATCGTTCCAAGAAGTAGTTTCGCTGTACCAGGAATCTATTTCTACGATAATCGGGCCTCGGGGTTTGCAAAATCCCTTGAACCATCAAAACGAGGCGAGCTTGAGATCACTGACTTGAACCAAATCTATTTATCTAGAGGTGAACTCAAAGTTGAAGTACTTGGCAGGTCAGTTGTCTGGATGGACATGGGCACGTTTCAGGACCTTTCAGAAGCGACAGAGTTCGTTCGCGTCGTAGAGAGACGTCTCGGAATCAGCATAGGCAACCCACAATATATTACTCATAATTAATCTTGGGAGTCCACCTCCGCAATGCTCGTTTTTGTCAAGACTGGGGGAATCACATGAAAGCCCTTGTGGACAGGTTATATTGCCGGATACCTTATGGTTCGACACATTTATTCTCTTTAGCGGAATGTTGAGTTGGTTTTTTCGAGGTGTCATCGTGTGAGATTTGGCGACCACGACTCAATGGCAGTGTAATGTCCTCGCCTGTCCATGGTGGTAAACAACCCAACAACCGGAATTCTTTAGACCCCTCACTGATCACAATAATTTGCTTTTCCTCACCGCAAGCGCAAGGAAGCCTTTTCTATTTTCTTTCTCGCGGATCGTACTCAAATCAATTACCCTTTTCGAATTCTTCTCGAGCTCTTTGCAAATCTCCATGAGAGCCAACGTCAATCCACCGTTGATATAAAGGGAAGGTACCTACATGCTTTCCACTAGCCACGGCGGCATTGATCAGATCCGGCATGTCACTTGGAGAAGGAGGTATTAACGAAAAGACCGGCCTAGAAATACAGTAAATTCCCGCGCTAACCATATCGAGGTAGCTTGGTTTTTCCTCAATTCCCGAAACGACCCCATTATCTACTTTGACTACTCCAAATGGAATGGATGTCAGGTGCTCCCTAACGGCGATAGTTAGGTGGTTTCCAAGTTTGCGATGATGATGTACTAGAGTTCTGAAGTTGTCATTTGAAAGCAAATCAGCATTCATGACAAGCAACTCTTCGATGTCATTCAGATTTCTCAGCAGTGCCAAGGGGCCCGCTGTACCCATCGGCTCTTGTTCGTGAATATATTCCACACTCAGGCCGAACTGAGAGCCATCAGAAATTGACTCTTCGATTTTCTCCCCCATGTAATTCACGCTCAAATAAACCTTCTCCACGCCCATTTCGGACAAGGACTCAAGCACCCTGTGAAGAATAGGCCTGCCGCCGACTTCGATTAGCGGCTTTGGCTTCTCCAACGTCAACGGCCTGAGTCTGATTCCCTTTCCGCCAGCGAGGATGAATGCGGGTGGCATTTCGATTGCCTTGGACTTATACCTGTAAAGACCGACTGGCGAAGCGCCAATCGCACCCAGAATTACATGCTTTACGTCGTACCGTTCACAAAGTTGTCTGGCCATGAGTGAAGATTCTCGGCTTAAGGTGACTGGATTTCTGCTAATGAAAGGCGATGCGCCGTCTTCCATGCTGGCTCCACTCAGCAGAGCCCTGCGCACATCCCCGTCGGTCAGCACGCCGACCAGGTCGCCGTGGCTGTCTACAACTATCGCAAGTTGCACTGCGCCCCGGTCAATTACCTGGAGGCACTCTCTAAGGGTGAGCCCCTCTTCCTTGACTAGGAAATCATCCATGGAGATTAGAAGTTCCAAAGTTTCCTTTCAACTCGTTTTTGGGAATGCCGGAAAAGCGCCATTTGGTCAATGAAGTTGGCTATTAGTTTAGTGCCGCAAGGTGCGGTTTGTGACCCGATTGAGAGTGTCACGCAATGTCTCGAATGTGCTTGGCAGGATTCCCTGCATAAACTGTAAAGACTGGGACAGCCGACGAAAAGACCGAACAAGCACCTACCACTGCTCCTCCGCCTATTCCTTTCCCTGGAACAACAATTGCTTCTGCAAGTACGGTTGAATTACGGCCCATCGTTACTGCACCTAAAACAATGGCACCTGGTGCAACAAACGTCCCCTCCTCCAATCTCGAATCAAGCTCAATTATTGCCCCTGCTCCCACAGAGATGTTATGGCGGAGAACACAGGCGGTCTGGATGATTGCTTTTTGGAAGACTTGTATTCCAGTCCCTAACTCGACATTGGAATCAACGTACGAATTCTTAGAAATTTAGTTTGTTGCCTTGAACCCAAACTTGGTGAGGTTCTCAAATATTTCATGTCGCTTGCTCGCCTCAACTGAGAGACCTACTCCGTTGAGCAGCTCAGCGCCGTATAAATGGCTCAAGGCGCTGGCTGAGCCTAGGAGTTCAAGCTGACCAATAGGCCCGGCCTCCTCGGGTTCAACAGGGATGTAATTTAGTACTGTTTTGGCATCCAGCAAATCGGCCGCTAGAGCCAATACTGCCCGAGCGTGGCCCCCTGAGCCGAGCATTAGAGCGCTCCTAATCAACGAAACGCACTACAGTCCGCAGCAAGGCTAAAGTTTGACTCATCGGTTAATCACCTCATACCTGATTTGCTTGCCATCGCTAAGCCCCCTCTAAGGAACCAAGTTGTGACTTAAGTATCAGGTTAGGAGACGAAGGTAAGCAAATCACTGAGCCTCGAATCTCACTGGCGTTTGCGGTGCTACCCGAAGAATTTCTGTTGTATGGAAGCTGTTCAGACAAGAGGTCCCAAGCTGGCCGACACTGGATCCCCTCATTGTTTGTCTGGTCTAGCAAATTGTCCAATAAAGACTCATCGCTGTGTTTCAGCTTGATTGCTATGAGCCAGTTATTGGGGTTTTGGTTTGGTGGGTTTTCCAAGAAGTCAAAAAACTGTGCCTCTTGGAATGCAGCCTCATACGCCGTGTATAAATCCTCTTTCGCCGCCAAAATTTCAGGAAGTGCCTCCATTTGGCCTATCCCGAGAGCAGCATTGATTGCTGGCATGCGAAAATTCCACCCCACCGCATCATGAGAGAACCTCCACGGATGTGGTACTTTCGCCGTCGTTGAAAGGTGTCTCGCCTTTAAAGCAATCTCTTCAGAATTTGTTAGGAGGGCTCCGCCTCCACCGGTTGTAATCGTTTTATTTCCATTGAAACTTAGAATAGCGGAACTAGATTTGCCGGGGTGAGACTTGTCTTTCCAAAAACTTCCAATCGCCTCCGCAGCATCCTCTACAACTTGAATACCCCAATCTAAAGCAACGTCTTTTAGCTCCCTAAGATCCGTAAGTCTGCCAAAGGTATGCATTGGAACAACGGCAGACAATCTAGCCTTGGTCTCTTTATGACGCGGACCTTCTTCTGTCCTAACGTAGTTTTCCAAAAGTGCTTGCAATGACTCCACAGACAACCCCAAGGAACTCGAGTTATGCAGCTTCATGCTGTCGACAAAAACGGGCACAGCCCCAAGCAAAGACACCGCATTTGCCGTGGCGATAAAACTCAAAGCTGGCACGGCAACATGGTCTCCCGCGGCAACTCCGTGGACCTTTAGCGCTAGCTGAAGGGCGCTTGTGCCAGATGACGTGCTCACGCAGTGTTTGACGCCTGTGAATGACTCAACTCGGCGCTCGAATTCACCCACCGCAGGGCCGACTGAACTAACGAAACCTGATTGAAGTGTGGAGAGAACAGCATCGCTAGCACGGTGATCAAGAAATGGAACGTGAAGCGGCAGTGGTTTCTTCATACCCGCCTCGCCAAGAGCGAGTTCTATAGTGGAAATCAGTTCGTTAGCCACCGCCTCAATCAAATTTTTATTTGACATAGGTACCGGCTTTTATGCTTCCGTCTTTCACGAACGGTTCTATCCAATGCATCGTTCTGGTGATGCCCTCTTTCAGGCCATCTAGCCCAGCCAATGAGGGACTCCAGCCCATTAGGGTTCGCGCTTTTGTGTTGTCGCTTAAGAGCCGCTCCACTTCAGAGCCCGGTGGCCGCAGCCGCTCGTCTGCAACATTGACTGCGATTTCGCGACCAACAACCTCGCTGACAAGTTTCACTAAATCTCCTATGGAGATCTCATAACCAGTGCCTAGGTTCAAGGTCTTGCCTTCAACATCTTGCGCACTCAAGGCGGCGATGAAGCCAGACACAGTGTCATCTACATAGGTGAAATCTCTTGTAGGGCTGATGGATCCAAGAGAGACTGAATCCTCACCCGCTATCACCTGTGCTAAGAGAGTGGGAATCACTGCTCTCATTGATTGCCGAGGGCCAAAAGTATTGAATGGCCTCAGAGTCACCACAGGTAGGTCAAATGAAGACCAGTAGGAAAAGGCAAGTGCATCAGCCCCAATTTTGGATGCGGAGTACGGAGACTGTCCCTGGAGGGGGTGCTCCTCGGTAATCGGCACACTCAATGCGGTCCCGTAAACCTCTGAGGTTGAAGTTTGAACGAACCTCCGGACTCCTGCGCGCTTTGCGGCATTCAGGACATTTAAGGTCCCTATCACGTTGGTTTCCAAATAAGAGGCTGGGGCCTGATATGAGTGCGGAATGGCAATGAGTGCAGCGAGATGCATAACGCTCTCTGACCCATCAACAAATGTATTCATTTGCTCAGGATCACGAACGTCTCCCATGACGATCTCGAGTCCTTGACTTTGTACGCAATCTTTCAACCAACCCAAAGAATTAAAAGAGTTGTACTGAACCAATGCTCTGACTGTGTGCCCCTCTGCCAAGAGCCTCTCGACCAGGTGTGACCCAATAAATCCCTCGGCACCAGTAACGCAAATCTCCATGAGGATGAGTTTACAGGAAAGCCGGGTTGGTGAAATTTTTGAAGATGAAGGCTAACCTCATAAAAGCAGCCTAAATCGCCTCGCTTGCCGTCTAACTTTCGACTGAAAAAGTTGTAGGAGGTGGCGCACTCTAGCAATAATCGATAGCTCCATTTGTTTGCCACTTGTCAGAAACAAACCCCTAAGGGAAGAGAAAATTCGAAACCGATAGTGAATTTTGATCCAGTGAAAGAGCCTTTGCTGCTTCTAGTTTCGAGGTCCTTAAATAGAGTCGCCAATTTCAAAATTACCTGCAGCCTTTTGCCCGAACCTGTCCCAAATGTTCACTGGCAGCTCGCCTTTACCAGCTCGAGCGGTGCCCAGATTGCTCGGGCCAAACTGCTCCCCTTGAGCTACCTTCTTTGAGGCAACTATTCGCTGTCTTGCCGCCGCACGGGTGTCCCACTCGCTTGGCTGAGTTAGTTTTCGACCGTGACCCAATAAAACTTCAATTTGCCGTATGTCCGCAACCATCTGCTTCAGTTCACCGGGCTCCAGCGAAGCCAGGTGATCGGGTCCAGGTAGATTTCGATCAAGAGTGAAATGCTTTTCAATGATTTTCGCCCCCATTGCCACTGCAACCGATGGAACAAGCAAGCCCTGAGTGTGGTCTGAGTATCCGGTTGGCAATCTAAATGCTTTGGACATTGTCCCCATTGCAGACAAATTTACTTCTTCAATGGGTGTCGGATACTGTGAGGTGCAGTGCAAAAGTGTCAAATTTTTGGCAATAACAGCCCCGGCTTCGATGGTTGCCCAATGCCTCCACACTTGCTCTAGTGATTCTGGGTCATCCTTTTGGGTATACCCCCAGGCCAGGATGGCCAGTGCTTGCTCTACCTCACCCAAGGAAGACATGCCCGTTGACAGGACAATTTTCTTGCCGGTCCGGGCAAAGCTAAGCAGTAGTGGCCCGTTAGTAATCTCCCCCGATGGGACTTTATAGAAGGGAAGGTCCAAGGTTTCGAGAAAGGCAAGACTGTCCTGATCGAAGGCAGTTGAAAGGAATTCAATTCCGACTTCGTGTGCATGAGATTGAAGCTCAAGATGCCAATCCAGCGGCAGCTCCAGGCTTTTGAGCATGGCCAGCTGAGACTCATCGTTTGCAGTGTTCTTCTTTTGGTAAGAGGCCTTAGGCGCCGAACTTGAGGCTAGCTTGTCGGCGTTGAAGGTCTGAAACTTAACCGCATCTGCCCCTGCAGCGGCAGCCATCTCTATCAATCTCAAGGCCGTGGCCATATTCTGATTGTGGTTTACTCCAGCTTCGGCTATGACATATGTTTTCATCTTCAGCTCTCCTTGAGTGCCATGTAATAAGTACCTAAGACAATACCCGTGTTTAGCTTGGTCTTATTGGCACATTCAATTGCAACAGTACTCCAGCGCATCAGCTCGCCCGATTCAGACCCAATCGTTTGTATTCATTGGCATAGTGGCCCGAATTCAAAAACCGAACTACTCCGAAGTTCCCAGATCGAAAAACTTCTTTTGCTGGATGTTTTGAAAATCAGTTGACGCTATCGTGCTCACAATTTTCTCTGAGGCAGTGCCGTCTCCGAAAGGATTAGTGGTGGTCCTGGAAATTTGTTTGTGTGCGTCTGTTAATGCTGCAGCCAAGGCTGAGCGAATTGATACCAGGTCTCCTTCGGCGTGGACAACTGAACTCGGCCTAATTCGCCCGTTTTGGCGCGTTCCTATATCCACGGTGGGAACGCCGATGGCTGGGGCCTCAATAACTCCGCTAGAGGAGTTTCCAACAACCGCTCCCGAAACTTTTATAAGACTGAGATAGTTGATGCGACCAAGCGACTTCGCTAAGAAGACGCTTTCCGGATTCTCACTTGCAAATGCCTCGAGCAAAGAGGAGAAGGCCGCTCCTTGTGCATCTGCATTTGGATAAGTCACAACTATTTGGTGGTCGACCAGCTTTTCAGCCAAGGCAACTAGTAAGTTCTCATACTCAACTAGACCACCATCCTTTTGCATGGTTACCGGATGGTAGGTCACCAGAAGCGGTGCCTCACCAAAATCAAAATTCAGAGTTTTCTCTAATTCAGATTTGGTCAAGAGCTGAGTTCGACGAATATTTTCAACGCCCGGAGCACCTACGTTGAAAACCAGGCTTGGGTCCTCACCCATTTGAATGACTCGTTTTCTATACTCTTCTGCAGTCGTGAAGTGCAGGTGTGACATCTTTGTTATCGAATGACGTATGGCGTCATCCACAGCACCTTCTGTAATTTCCCCGCCATGAATGTGGGCAATTGGTATCCCCAAAACGGTGGCAGTTTGAGCAATTGCAAGCGCTTCGAACCTATCTCCCAGAATGACCAGGCAGTCAGGGTTCAAACGAGTCAGAGTGTCTGCAAATGAGATAACGCCCACTCCGATTGACTTTGCTACTCCGACTTTTGAAGTTGATGCAAGTAACATCTCAAGATATCTCGTCCACTGTGTTTCCAAATTCGGGTGATAGGTGCATCCCACTGACTATTAATTGCAAGTCAAGACTTGGGTGCTCTCGAATTCCCCTCAGTGTCCAGTGAAGAAGGCCGTATTCAGCCCGAGAACCCGTGAAGACCGCGATTTTCCGATGACTCATTCGAACCTGTCCCCGACCTTCAGCCTCACCGTACTCTCAAAGCCAACAACTTTTACGAACGAATCTTCAGTTTTTACGACAAATCCAGAGGAGTCTTTTTCCAAGATGGCACCAGGGATTCCCTTGTAGGACAGTGCACCAGCCACCATCTCTATCTTGGTAATCTTCACCTCTTCTCCTCTCACAAAAGACTTTGCTATCGGACCAGGGCTGGATAGTGCTCTCACAAAATTGAATACATCTCTGGACGGATTGTCCCAGTTCAAAACTTCGTCACCGTCCTTCCTCTGACTGCAATAAAAGCCGACGGGTGTAATCGAATTTTGGGGAATTCGCTTTGATTCCCCGAGATCAATCTCGACAAGCGCCCGATACAGCATGTCTGCGCAGTATCCGAAAGATCGTTCTAGCAAAGTCGCGTAAGTATCAGAGTCATCGATTTTGTAGCTTTGTTGCAAGATTATGTCGCCAGTATCTATGCCTCCGTCAACATAGTGAACAGTAATTCCAAACTTCGTTTCGTCATTAATTAAGGCCCAATTCAACACATTCCTGCCCCGGTAAAATGGAAGCATCCCCGCGTGGCAATTGATGATGCCCTTTTCGGGAATTTGGATTATAGATTGTTTGAAAATTTGGTTAAACGACATTGAGACAAAAATGTCACTCTTGAATTGACTTAAAGTCTTCTCAAAATCCGATGAATTCACATCTTCGTGAACGAAAAATGGAATTCCAGCTGCCTCCGCGTTCTTGCGCAATTGCTGGTCTGGCTTGTCAAATCTAGCGCAAACAAAATCGACGGAGAGATTCCGGTCTTGAATGATCTTGTCGAGAGCTCGATGTGACCAGGGTCCATCAGCAAAATATCCAATACGCATAACGTCCTTGTAACTGCCAGGTAAGTACAGTCCTTGAGTCTAGCGCCAAATCTCGGGGAGGCCCGATTGTCTCCCGGTTGCTCCGGAAGCAAAAAAGGTGAATGCGTAAAATTCCTGAGTGGCAGCCCAGCACGATATCTATCAACTTACTAAAGTGCGCCGTCACAATTTTGAGGTAGCCCCGGATTTGGTGAATTCGAGAAATGTTGAAGAAAGGCCGACATTTTAATAGATTAGGACCTCAAGGCCTCCTTCGTTGGCCCAAGCGAGTATCAAGGGTAGGCTCATCGCATGTCAGTGGCTTCCAATAAAACAGCAGTGGTAATCTGCATGCTCGACAGCATCCACTCCGCCCGCTGGCTAGACCAATTCAGTGATCAAGAAATCGACTTTCTCCTTTTCCCTAGCTCCCCAAACAGAAGAATCCACCCGCAACTAAAAGCATTGCTGGAGCGCAACACAACTGCCAATTACTAAATTATCCCCTTCGGCAAATGGTTTGGTTTACCGCTCTGGATACTTGATAAGTTCACAAACAACTTCTTTAGAGGAGCCCTGCTTCGCTGGACAATCAAGAGACATAAGCCTGACATCCTGCATGCACTTGAGCTTCAGAATGCCGGTTATGTAAGCCTTATGGCGCTTTCAAAGAACAAGCCCGAAGGACTGCGCTTCATTGCCACAAACTGGGGCAGTGACATCTTCTGGTTTCAAAGGTTCCCCAAGCACAGGACCAAGTTGCAAGCCTTGCTGAAATTGGCAGATGCCTATTCGGCAGAGTGTCACAGGGACGTGGCACTGGCAAAAGAGCTTGGGTTCACCGGCGAAGCACTTCCGGTAATTCCAAACGCAGGTGGTTTCTCAAAAGCTGATCTTTCGCTACCACTCGTGCCTCCAGATGAGCGCAAGACCATAGCCCTCAAGGGCTACCACGGCTGGGTTGGAAGAGCCAAGGTATCGCTGGAAGCCGTCAGAGGATTGGCAGAAGAACTAGGGGATTATGAGTTAGTTGTCTATTCGGCGAACAGATTGATAATCAAACTGGTGAAGCAGGTGGCAAAAGAAACTGGGCTCGACATTACCTCTCATGCCAAAGGATCACTTAGTCACCAGCAGGTGCTGAAGCTGTTTGCTAAATCAAAGATTTATGTTGGTCTATCTGAAAGCGATGGCATCAGCACCTCAATGCTTGAAGCCATGGCCATGGGTGCTATTCCTGTTCAAACATCAACAGCTTGCTGTGATGAGTGGTTCAAGGATTCAGGGGTTGCGGTGAGAGAAATCACTGTTCGAGCAGTAAAGACTGCCATTCAACAAGGGTTGGTCATAGCAGAAGACCCTGCAAACGCTAGGGCAAACCGCAAGACCATAGAGCTCAAGGCCAATGCAGAAGATGTTCGGAAAACTGCATTGACTTTCTATGACCAGTAACATCAGGCCTCTTTGTTAGCCCCCTGCGACACCCAAGGCAGGTTGTTCTAACAACACTGACATATCTCTAACTGCCAGTCGCTAGACAGGGCTCCAGATAAAATCTTG
>Ga0307978_1000661_pt1 | contig 28104 bp, 16 predicted proteins | sample OrgLakmetage1056_FD_203151 | JGI IMG/M metagenome (GOLD analysis project Ga0307978, IMG submission 203151) | Saline water microbial communities from Organic Lake, Antarctica - #1056 | ecosystem: Environmental > Aquatic > Non-marine Saline and Alkaline > Saline | place: Antarctica: Organic Lake...
TATCTGACGAATGTCCGAGGCGAACTGACCCAGGGACTTGGGGAGGTCGCTGTCGTTCCACTTGCCGTAGAGGAGCGACGTCTTCATCTGCGCCACGCACAGGCGCTGATCGCTCTCGACGCTTGGGGCTCGAGACCCACTTCGAGAGGGTCTTCAACAACGTAAAAGAGTTGGCAACTATTATGACGGGGTACCTCTCCTCGTTCTCGACGACAAACCTCCGCGCCGCCGGGCGCTCCTGCAAACAAAGCTTCGTGCGCCATCGGCGTCGTGAAGGCATTTTGTGAGGTTTTATTTTGGGGTTTGGTGTTACTCTAGCCTCAAGAAAATAATCCCCCGCCTCTTTCAAAGAACTAGATGGAAACAATACCCGGCCGCGTCGATGACTTTGAGGACAGAGTCAAGTATTCCGGAGGCCCTGTTTCGCCCTGTGCCTGAGGTCGGACCAGCCGCGGAACTTCTGGATGCCGAGTCCGGCGAGGTCGTAGGGCTCTTTCTCCCAGAGGTCAAATTGCAGGAGTCCCTGCGAGGCCGGCGAGCCCGCGAATGTCTCGTAGGAGGCGCCGTGGTCCACGGCGAGGTCGCTGCTGGCGGTGATTGCTGCGTGGTAGACACAAGCGTGGAGTGCTTCGTCGAGTTCTTTGGCTTGCGCGCTGCCCCAGGGTAGGTTGAAAGCGCAGAAGCAATCAGCGAGGCCTTGAGTTCCGAGGCCGAGGGGCCGGTGTCGTAGGTTGCTCTTCCGGGCCTTTTCGATGGGATAGTGCGTCTGCGTGACGACGAGGTCGAGGAAGCATGCCATGCGATATGTTGTTTCCCAGAGGTTGTCAAAGTCGTAGCCGCCGTGCTCCCAGTGCTTTCCGGGGCGCGCAAATTTTGGCAGGCATACGGATGCGAGGTTGCAGACAGCCGTCTCAGTGGAGTCGCTGTACAGCACGACTTCGGAGCAGAGGTTGCTCGAGCGGATGGTTCCGAGATTTTTTTGGTTGGACTTTCGATTGCAATGATCTTTGAAGAGTAGGTAGGGCTGGCTGGCGTTGAGCTGGACGTCGATGATCTTCCAGAAGACTTGTCGGGCGGGCAGTTGCTTCGAGGCTTTGCCGTCGTCTTCGTACTGGCGATAGAGGCGTTCGTATGCCTCGCCCCAGCACTCTGAGAGCCCGGGGCAGAGTTCGGGGCAGAAGAAGGACCAGAGCCCATCTGCCTCGACGCGCTGCATGAAGAGGTCGGAGACCCAGACTGCGAGGAAGAGGTCGTGCGTGCGGGCCTCGGAATTCCCGTAGGTCATGCGAGCTTCGAGGAACTCAAATAAATCCGGGTGGTGTACTTCGAGGTAGGCGGCGATCGACCCGCGGCGTTTTCCGCCGCCCTGATCGACGGACTTCGCCATCGTATTGAAGAGCTGCATGATTGGGAGGACGCCCTGGGCTGTCCCAGTGCCACCGTTGATGGGCGATCCCCGGCAGCGAATATCGTGCAGTGAGATGCCAAGCCCGCCGGACATGTGCGAGATATTGGCGCAGTCGTGCAGTGCCGAGAAAATGCCGTCGATGTTGTCTTCTTTGCTCGTGAGGGCGTAGAGGAAGCAGGACGAGAGGTTGGGGTTTTTGGCGCAGCCGGCATTGAAGAGCACGGGCGTTGCGAAAGAAGCACGGCGGGTCGCGAGCGTCACAAAGAGTGCGTAGATCTTGTCGACTGGGACCTCCTGGTCGAGCGAGAGGGCGAGGGCGACTCGCATGTACATATACACTGGTCTTTCGACGATCCCGGCAAAGTCGCGGAGGAGGTAGGAGCGCTCCAGCGTCATCAACGCAAAGGCGTCTAAGGACTCATCGTGGTCTTCGAGGGCCCGTACCCAGGCATCGTAGGTCTCCGAATGCTGTCGCACGGCGTCGAAGAATGCGGTGGAGACGATCGGTTTTGCTTCGCCACTTGTCCCCACGTTCTCATGGAGGCGGCGCATGGCTTCGGTGAACGTCGGCGGCGTGCGCACACGGATGGCCTCAAGGAAGAGGCCGTCGGCAGCCCTCGAGGGTTCTGCTTGAGCGGTGTGCTGTTCGAGGATTTCTCGCGCGGCCGCTTGCAAGGCCTCGTAGGCATGAAGGTCCCCGGCGACAACCTTCGTCTCGAGCTGTCGGATGATGCTTTCGTTTAAGAACGGGCGGGCATTTCGGAAGGCACTCGTCGATGCCATTGTGTCTTGAGAACTTCAAGAGAGATTTTTGCGGCGTGCACAAACGCAGTGCTCATGGGGGGCTCGTCCCTAGTCCCTACCCTCGTCCGTCCCAGTTGAAGGCGAGGAGGCGAGCCCGCGTTGGATGGATGGCCGCGCAGACGGCATCGATGATCTCCTGTTGTAAATCCTTGCTGCAGAACTGCTTTGCAATCACGCAGCTCTCGCCGTTCAAGATATTTTTGGTGATGGACGAGATGGCGGCGTCGCCGGACGCTTTCTGCGCGACGCCGCCGTCCATTGGGGCCATGAGGGCCCGCAAGACGCCGAGACGGAGTCCGGTGGTGCTGACTTTGTGGAAGATGTCCAGCAGAGGAGTCATGCAACCCATCAAGGACGTCTCGTCGGGCTTTGTCCCAAACTGACACGCGAAGAAACAATCCGTGTCAAACTCGAAGAGGCCGCAGGAGATGGAATAGGTGCACCGCAGTTTCTCGCGCATGACCAAGAAGAGAGGCGAGTTCATGCGCCCCTGGCCGCCCAAGAAATAGGCAATCACTCTCGCGTGGTATTTCTCGAGGTCGGTGGCAGCCTTGCCTTCAAAGAGCGGAAAGATGAGATCGACAATTCCTTGGGACCCAGGAGAGCCCTCGGGGACGGGCAAGACCGGCGTACACGTGCCATCGACACACGCCACCGTCGGCTCGATGAATGGCGGAATGCCCGCGAGCATGCGCCGAGGGTTGTACGCCGGCAGTTTCTTCCACTCGTACTTCCGGAGGAAAGTGCTTTCACCGAGAGACGCGAGCGACGGACAGAAGAGCACCACGAGCGCATTGCTGGGGCGGTAATGTTCCGCATAGAAGCCTTTAATGATGTCGTGGTTGACGTTCTTCAGTGTCTCGTAGCCCGCGACAGACGAGCTCACGGGCGCTGCGTAGAGGTAATCCAGGAGGACCTCTGTCATGCGACTCCCCTGCTCGTTCTTGTAGCGGAGGAGCTCTTGCTCGACGATGTCGAATTCTTCCTCAAAGGCATCTTTGTCCAGTGTCGCATCAAAACAGATATCGGTCATGAGGTCCAACGCCTTTGCCATCTTTTCCAAGCTCTTCTGCTCCGTCCCCCGGATAATCCCAAAGAACTGCGTAAAGTTGTAGTGGGTGCTCGCATTGAAGAGGCACTGCAGTCGCTCGAACTCCTCTTTGATTTCCAGACCCCTTTTCGTTCGAGTCCCCCGGAATACGAGGTGCTCGAGGAGGTGTGCCATGCCGTGCAAGTGCGGCGGCTCGACGACAGCTCCGACGGCGAGCGTAATCGTGAACGAGGGAGCGACGGCGACTCCGGAGACGACGACGACTCGGGGACCCTCGCCCGAGGAGGGCGAGTACTCTGCGATACCACTTTGCTGCTGCCCCATGTTGTTACAAAAAGGAGATTATTCTCGCCCACAAGAGTCGGCGGAAGAAGTTTTTTCTACCGACTCTAGAAAGAGAGAGCATGCTTATTCTTCTGGGGCTCATCATTCTCACGCTGCTACTCGTTGCGATATTCATGCGGCTCTTCCCGACGAAACGGAACAACGTTGCTCTGCAACTCTGGACAAAACGGACCACGCAACCGCCGGCGCCCTTTGAAGAGCTCCAGGCGAGTCCCGATGCCACGGCGGCGGGGTACCGCACGTACGAGCGCGCCGCGCTGCAAGAGATCTACTCCACCTTTGACTCGGGTGCATATCAAAGTGCAGCCCTCACGGACGACATGTTAAACTGTTATCGTCGCCGCTCCTCGGATGACATCTGTGTTCCAAACATCCTCGGGAGCACCTGCATGTCTTGCCAGGATCACGAAGATCCGCCGGGGTCGGGCTGCTTCGCCGGTGACGAGACTTGCCGCAACAACTACTCACAGGCCCGGAGCGGCGGGACAAAGAGTCCCGTGGAAACATATCCCGTGTCGTACACGACGGCCACCGCTCTCGACGGCTTCATCTCGGGCCTCTGCGTAAAGGCCTACTCGGCGAAGACGCTGACTTACATCGGGGAATACAAGAGCGATAATAGCGGGAACTTCGCGCTTCCGGAAGCGCTGGGACTCGTCGTGCTCGAGTCGACAGCGTGCAACGACGGGAGTACGCCCATCGACATGACGACGGAGGTGGCCTACGAAGGAACCTTGAAATCCGTCGTCGACACCACACAAGGCACGCCTCCCGTGATGTCGCCCCTCACAACTCTCGTGGCAGAACTCACGGTTGATGCCCTGCAAACAGCAATCGACAGCAGCAGCGAGGTCGATGCTTCCACGGTCTCTGCCCTCCTGGACACACATACCACAGCCATTGCGAACAACTTTGGCATTTCCAAGGTTCAGCTCTCGAGAGATTACCTCACCGACGTCGACGGGGACGCGACGGGCGCAGCGATGCAAGTCGCCGCCATCGACAAGTTGCTGAACGGTGTTTCGGGAAGAATCACGGGGTCAAACACGAGCAAAATCCTCGCGCAGCGCATCGCGGCATCGGGAGGCACCTTTGATCTCAGTGATGAGGCAACTGTCGAAAGCCTCGCGACAGCCATCCTCGTGGACACCGGCGTCGACGCCACCGAGGCCGCATCTCTCGCGACGTTGGCGACGTCCGGCATCGCGAATGTGGCGAGGGTCATTCAAACGTCCACGGACATGGATGACGTGTCCGCGGTGATAAAATTCAGCGAGCTGAACAAAAAAGTGTCGCAAGCTGCGCAAGATGAGACCGGAACGCTTGCCTTCACGTCGCTGACGGATGCGGACATCGACACGTCGGTCGGTGGAAGCGGCATCCGCGCGTCCTATGCCTGGGACTTCCGGGCGGCGGCAAGCCCCGGGAGCGATGTCGTCGGACTCTTCCCGGCGGCGGAACTGGAGTTCTCCGTCGTCGACGAGGCCTCTGTCGTCGAAAACTGGGAGGACATCTATACGAGCACCTCCCGTGGTCTCGTGCTCAACGAAGGCGGTGGAGAAAAGCAGGAGGAGCTCAAAATTTACAACCTCCAAAATGTCAAAGCCATTGAACTCGTGGCTACATACATTGGCGAGGACACGGCGGGCAATGGGACCATCCTATCTATTACCCTCGGGGCTCGCTGGTGGACCCTCAAGGTCACGAGTGATGGTCGCTTCTACCTTGGGAAATCGAACCAGGTCTTTTGGTGGAACGACTTTATTCCGGGGACAACGTATCACATCGTCTGGACGGAGAGGGAGGTGTATTTCAACGGCACGAGGCGTGTCCTGGCGACGGATGATACCATTCTATGGGACAATGACAACAGTTACCTCGTCCTCGGTCAGCAGGGCGGGAGACCTACGGATCCGCGAATACGGGGCGCCATCGTGGATATCGAGTCCCTGAAAGTCTATAACCAAGAGCTCAGTGCCGGCGACGCCCAGGGGCTCTACACCGCCTACCTCTCCGCCTGAGAAACTATGAAGGAACGGAATCTCCCCCCCTCCAAAGTCCAGAACGAGAACCAAAAAGAGGCGCAAAGAAAAAGCATGGAGCCGGAGAAGGTAAGAACGACACTCTTGAGCGTGAACCACCGCATCGCCATCCACTTTGAACCCAAGGATCTGGACGAGACGCAGCAGATCCGCCTGCGTCAGCTCTCGAATTTGTTTTCCGGAGCCCTCTCCGAGCAGCTGCAGGTCCTCGGTGACCTGATAGAAGGGCGTCACCGGGTGTCGCTGCGCCTCATTGATTTCGTGTGCGTGAATTATTCGCGGAAGAAACCAGTCGTCTACAAGCTCGTGACGGACTCGGGAGATGTGCTGTGGAATCTCCATCAAAGTTATCAGCAATGGCTCCGTTGTTGGCGGCGCCGCGGCTTTGACGTCTTTCGCCGCAGCGGGCGGATAACCTGTCAGTGTGGGCCGGTGGCCATCGATACGACGTACTCTCAATTTAATTTCATGTACTGGCTGTTGAATTATCGTGTTCTCGACTTTATTCAGGCAAACCAAGCTGCTCTGGAATCGGACATGATCCAGACGCTGCGCGAGGCAAAGGAGAAGCTCGAAAAAAAGCAGCGTTCTCATCGGGGGCACATCACGCAGCCGTCCAAGCACCGCGTGAGCATTTACGAGACGAAGCGGTCTGTGATTTTCGATTCGGACGAGTCGGACGGGGCGAGTAGCTGCTGTGAAGAACTCGACGACGCGACGGCAGTCTCTCCTTCGCTCCAGGCCCAATTTTGATTTTGCTCCCTGAAGCGGTAGCGACCCATGATCCACGAGGATTCGCTCGGTGATTCCATCGTTCTGTTTGAGTTTCCCTGTCTCCATAGTTCATACTTTTTCTTTTCTAAGTATCCGAGGGCGGTGAGGATAGCTGCCATGCGGCGAGCGAAGTTAGTCCTCATATATTCCGAGCGTCCAAACTTTTGGACGAGGAGGCCTCCTTGAAAGAGGCCGTCTACGAGGGAGGGCACACTAAAGAGCTGTATCGCCGCTTTCTCCGTGAAGGACCGATCGCAGTGATTGGTCTCGCTATTTATGCTGGGGTGTGTCTGACCCCCGAAGAGGGCTCGGAGGCTCGTGCTCGAGAGGTGTTGCGTCTCCTCGGTGGCGCGGGCATGTGGCGGGTATTGCGTCAGGAGCTTTATGAGGTGTGAGAATCGCGGGCTGATACTTGGATCAAAGGGGACCTCGTACACAAAGGTGACGTAGAGCGTGTCCTGAAACTTGAAGGTCATCTTCATGACGTACTCGCCGTTCCGGAGGCTCTGGGCGAGGCTGTCGTACGATGCGATTGGGAAGTCCTTATCTCGGTGAGAAAACCGGAGTATGCCCGCAGTTTCTTCCCACGATTCCCGCGCGGCGGTCGTCTCTGGAGTTTCACACGTGCCCATTTCGTCGAACTGCACGGACCCCGAGAAATCCGACCAGCGATCGGCGTCTACCCAGCAGGGCGTTCGTCGTTCTCTCCCGAGGATGAAGTAGATGTTTCCATAGCGGGGATCTCGCGTCACGGGCAGGAGCGAGCAGCCAACAACTCGCGACATCCATACTCTGTTGTTTCTAAGGCCACCGAAAACAAGTCGCCGCCAATGAACACACACTTCTCCATCCGATGAGAAGATGATTCCTTCAAGAATACTTCTGGATGATGAGAAGATGATTCCTTCAAGAATACTTCTGGATGATGAGAAGATGATTCCTTCAAGAATACTTCTCGATGAGAAGATCAAAGTAGGACTTTGTGATTGCTTTCTTTGTGCTGCCATCTTTCGGCGCGAACCCGATCACGCGGTCGAGGTTGGTCCCATATTCCCCGCGAGGAATCGTGCGGTAGCGCTGAGCCGCCGCCGCGCCAGCTTGTGAATTGAGACAACCTGAGCTTTGCTCGCAGCTTTGCTCAGGAGCATCCACAGGAATGGCAAACACGACGACAAAGCACATAACCACCGCAACAACGAGGAGAGAAAGGCTCAACCAGTAGACGAAAAGTGGAGCGTCGGGGAGCACGGGATGCTTCATTGCGCTGTCATCTGTTACTCTTCCTTTTCAAAAAAAAGATTATAATTTACATTTTGGCTCGTGGTTCGATGGAGAGGCCCAGGCCGACCGAGTTTTGGCCGTCGTGGACGGTCCTGCTGCGCTCGGGGAGGTTAAAGTCTTGGGGGAGGTCGAAGAGGATCGGGACCGCCCCGGATCCGAGGATTTTAGACGTATTTTTTGTCCACTGATCGGCAAGGATCTTCTCGCGCTCGGCGGAGAGGTGGAAGGTTTTTGAGGTGTGGAAGGGCATTTCTTCCTTGCGGTCGCTCACGGGTGTCAAACCCCACGTGGCCCGCGATAATTTCTTGCGGAGGTCGCCGGTCTGCGCGGCCTCGATGAGGCTGCGGTTTGCTTCCATGACTTTCGAGGAGCCTTCGAGGTTGTTTGCCCGAGGCACCGTCGGGAGTCGCGGTGCGGGCAGAGCCTCCTGGGCGATGCCCAAGGAGTTCTGCATGCCCTTGATGTCCCCGAGCTTGACCCTCGAATTCTGCTTGAGGGGTTGCGGCATCGAGCTCAACTGCACTCCCTTCTTCGCACCCACGGGACTCTTTCTAGTTTTAGTCGGAGGGGCTGCCTTCTTAAGGAGTTGGACGGGCTTACTGGGGCTAGGCCGTGCTTTGGGGGAGGAGGAAGAGGTTCTCTGCGGAGAAGAGGTTTTCTGGAGAGAAGAGGGAGGGGTCTTCTTGAGGCTGGTCGGTTTTCGCGTCATGAGGGCCGCCAGCTGTTCCGGGAGCGTTGTGTGCTGCCGCACGACGTAGAGGAGGATGATCGCAGCGACGGCGCCGAGGACGACCGAAATCATAATCATTCCCATGGAACTGTCATCGCCCCCACGAAGCTTCACCTTTCCGACGGGCGTCGGCGTCGGCGAGAGTCCGAAATCTCCAAACTCGCCACTGATGGTGTCTCTTGCCAGTAAATCAAGGTCGAGATCCGAATCGATGAGTGACGACATGGTTTTTATGTTTTGTTATATAGGCATGAGATAAAAAAGGATGGGAGTAGCACTGCTTCCGTGGCCTCGCACCCCACGTCTCATGGCATCGGGCAAGAGTCGCCGCAGCAAACGGTGTCGTCGACGACTCCCGCGAGAACGGCGGGAACTTCCACGCGGGCCTGCTTTTCGGCCGGGGGCTTGTTCGCCTTATCCTCTGCGACCTCACCGTCCTCGAGGATCAAGTTCGCGCCGAGATCGAACTGCTCGATGCTGCGTTTCCGGTCGGGCTTGTACACCAGGATTTGGTCCACGCGGAATTCAAGTCCCCAGCCGATGGAACCGAACCAGCCCGAGTTGAGGGACACGATCGCGACGGCCTGCGAGCCCTTGACGAGGTCCCCGATTTCCCCCTTGTTGCACAGGATGTCGTCGCCAGCGATCCGACCGACGAGAATATCCGTCTTCTGGTCGTCTCTCCCCTCGAGCATGATCTTGGCCTTGAATTTGGGCGCGTACTTGCCCTCGTCGTCGCGCTTGATGCAGTTGAACTGGTTGGTCGTGATCCACACGTCCGACTTGCCCGGGAAGATGGTCGCCTTGTTCTCCATGCAGTAGGCGGCGAAGGCCGCGTCGATACCGTCGAGAACTTCCACAAAGGCGGGGTCCTCGACATTCATGGTGATGGCCGCCTTGGACTCGTTCTGCTCGTCCGGGGTGACGTCGAAGGGCACGTAGCACTTGGCCGTCTGGAATTGGACTTTGCCCTTGTTGGTCGCACTCGCCTGGATCCACATGTGCTTGCCGCGGCCGTTGCTGCGGTCGTGCGGCGGCTGGAAGGCAATCTCCTCGGGCTTGACGTTCGTGTACTTGAGGCTCGCAGACATCTTGGCTCTTGTTTTTTTTGTTTCTTGGAATGAGTCGTTGGTTTTAGCTTTCTTTGCTCTACTTTGCGTTGCTGGTTGGTGAAATGCTTCGGCGGTGGTCCCTAGTTTCAAAAAACAAAAATAATAGAGGGGTCTTCATTAATGGAGGGGGGTGGGCGTTGCCACACAGCGTTGCGAACGTTCCCAGAGCGTTGCCACAACATGAAAGAGAGAGAGAGAGAGAGAGAGAGAGAAGGAGACATCGACCTCAGTAGGCAAAGGCCTGGTCATCGAAGGCCCCGCCTCCGCGGAGGCCTTGCGTCTGTTGTCTCTGGTTCTGGCCACCACCGGAGAGACGCCCCGCTCGTTGGTTGAGCAGGAGTTCGCGGATGAGGCTGCCGTCGTCCTCGAGGTCCAGGCCCGCGAGCTGGGGGTTCTTGACCGTTGGGCTGGCGTTCCCGAAGCGCGCGCGCAGCTTCACGAGATCGTGGCGGTCCTTCTCCCGCTCCGAGTTGCTCTTCTCCTGGATGAACTTGTGGGCATCCTGCGCCGCGCGCCGCTCCGCGGGCATGAGCTTGTTCAAGTACCAATTGACGAGGGCGTCTTGTCCGACGGCCGCCTTGACGCTCTTGCGGTCGTTCTGGTGGCGCGCTTCGAGTTCGTTGATCTGGTCTTCCACCATGGACGGGACGCAGACTTTCTTCTCCGCCAGCGAGCGCGGATCCTGGCGCCAGCGGCATTCGTCCGCGGGGATGTATTGCCCGCCGAGGGGGCTGCGCTGCATGTCGCTCCGCGAACAGTCGCGCTCGCTGTCGAGGGGAGCGCACTGGTAGGCCTGCTGGATGACCTCGTCGGGTGAGTCGGCGCGGTACGTCGAGTACTTCTCCGACTGGGGATGCACCTGCGTCATGTATTCCCGGACGCCGGGGTACATCGGGACGCCGCCGTGGGTTTGATCGACGACCCGGGCATCGTTCGCCGAGGCGCAGTAGCCCTGGCCGTCGTCCCGCCGCGGGTCCATGTCCACTTCAAAGCCCCGCTTCCAGGAATCGGACTCCTTCTCCCACTTGTTCGGGCGCACGTAGCGCGCGGGGTCCGGCTGGTTGGGTTTGCCGATGGTGTAGTCGCCGTTCGCCTCGCCCCAGCTGTGCTCCACGCGCGGGTCGCAGCCGACCGTCCCGCTGCTCGGCGTCAGGAGGGCCTGGTAGGCCCCGTACTTGCGGAGCTCGTCGAGCTTCTGGATCTCCTGGAGCCGGTCCTGCGAGACGCGGGCGTTGGACATGCGACTATTCGTCTTCCCCCGGAGGTTGTCCGCCGTCATGCGTTCGTGGAGCGTGTCGACGCGCAGGTCGCTGAGCAACTGCTCCGCGGCCTCCGCCGTCGTCTCGAGGTTCACGAGCTCCTCGATGGCCTCGGGCGTGTTCACGAGGCAGAGGCCCTCGGGCGACACGACGGGGCCACGGACCGCCGCACCGTCCGTGTCCACGTCGATCACCGGGAAGAACTTCGTAAAGTCCTCTTCCGTCACACCGTAGCGGCTGCCGTCGCGGAACTTCTCCAGGAGCTCCGCGGCCTTGGCCGCCGGCAAGGCGTAGAGGTTCTCGAGCTTCCCCGTCTTGCGGTTCCGGAACTTGAGGGAATTGCAGGACTTTTCGATCATCGGGGCCGAGAGAAAGTCCTTGACGTGGCGAATGGCCGCCGCCTGCTTCGCGGGGTCGGCGCCGCGGACCTTCTGCAGGAAGAGAGCCGCCGCGATCGCATCGTCGGTGAGAGCGACCGTCTCGACGCCGCCGCCCGACAACGAGTGCCCGGCCTTGCCGCCATTCTTCTGTTGCTGCTGGGTAGTCGTGTTTGATCGGCGAGGCATTGTAGGAAAAGGGGTTTTGTCCTCGCGCGGTGTTTGTTGTCTTAAAAAAATATATTTTTTTCCTTCACGGGAGGCAACGCGAAAGAGAGGAAAGTGAAGAAAAGTTCGATCTTTTACGATCTCTTAGGCCACGTAGGCGCTGACGCGCACGTCGTTGTCAAAGGCGGCGATGGACGACGGCAAGGCGAGGGCCACCTGCTTCGACTCCACGATGAGCTTCTTCAGGGCCCCCGTGATGCGCTCGATGACCTCCCGCGACCCCGACCGCGCGCGGTTCGCGAGGGCGTCTTTGAGCGCACGGTTCAAGACCTCGCGCGTCGCAATGGTCTTGATGATGCCGTTCCAGTTCGTGACGATGCGGCTCTGCGCCCGGTTCTGCGCCGTGGAAATGAAGCGCGCCATGAGGAAGTGGAGCAGGAGGCCGTACTGCAGGCGGGCGTCGAGGACATCATTTAAGTTGCGGCCCGCGCGCCGGGCGTCGGGGATCAGGCACTGCAGGAGCTTCACGAGCTGCCCCGACGAGAGCACGGGCGACGTCGAGGGCCCAAAGGCGTTCTTCTCGAGGAGCCGCGTGTAGGCGTGCACCATGTAGTGCGAGGGCTGCGCCACGTCGTAGATCAATCCCGAGAAGTTGTGGAGGCGGCCGTTGGCCTCCGTGTAGAGGACCCGCGGGCAGTCGCGCGTGTAGTTCACGGCGGCCTTGATGGCGTACTGCCGCCGCTTCACATTTCCGTCCACACCATTGGGAGGAGTTGTGATGGCTACTTGTCGGTTCCCGATTTGTGCGTCGGTTATTTTCTTCCCCGTCGCATCGAATTGGGCCTCGTAGAGCTCGTCGCCGGACGGGAAGCGCTTGCTACCCGTGGACATGCCCCGGGCGGGACGGAGCTCGTACTCGTCGGAGGCCTTTTCATAGCCGACCTTTTCTGCTGTAGTGCCTGCTGTAAACTGGTCCTTTTTGTTGCGGCCCGCCGTGGTGCTGCTCAGCGACTTGTTAAAGCCCGCAATGTCGTAGCCCATGGGCTGGATGAGTGCGATGGGCTCGGTGTCCGCTGAGAAGCTGCCGAGGGTCGGCGCGAGCTGGCAGGGTAGGCTCGGTGCGTCCGTGAACATGGGCAGCTTCTGCGGCGCCTTGAATTCGAGGGCGTGGGAGATGCGCACGGAATCGACGGCGGCGGCGATCTGCGCCGGGAGCTTCGACTTGTTCAACTCTGCATTGTTCCTTTCTCTTCCCTTCGTCATCCGGAAGACCTTTGGTGTGCCGGTGCCGGTTCCATCAAAGAATGTTTCGAGATAATCTTGAAGGTCCGTTGTCGCACACGGCGTATTTGCTATGGTCCCGCCGTCCTGCACGTCTTCGGGCGTGTCCGCAAAGAGGTTGGTCATCATGTCCGCCATGATCGCCTTAAAGTCGACGACGGCGACAGTTTCAAAGTCCATCGCGAGTTCCTTCCCCATGCCCGTGATCCGCTCGATGAAGCTGTAGCGCGCGGCTTTGGCGCCCTTTAACATGTTGTTCTTGGTCTCGTCCTCGACTGTGATGCCGTAGGTCTCGAGCTGCATGAAATATGCGTTCGCGCGGATGTTCCATTCACTTGTACCTTGATAAACTGTCTGAGTAGTTCCATCAGCTTTAAGTGTATCCCACCGATCAGCGGCAGCGGTGGTCGTGTCGATGTCGTGGGTGAGGGCCAGGGCCTCGATGACGTCGTACCAGAGGTCCGTGACGAGCTTGTCGTTGAAGGCCGGGTCGTCCTCGGGGATGAGGCCCGTGTCGCCGAGCTTCCGCGACTCCTTCGTGCCCGACTCCTCGTCGGCGATGCCGTGGTTCTTCTCGCGGTAGAGGGAGAGATAGCCCACGCGGATGTCCTTGGGCGTCGACCGGAAGGTCCCGCGGGCGCTCGTGTCCGTCTTGTCGTAGGCCCGCGGCGTCTCCTGGAACTGGGTGTAGTGGTTGAACATGGCCGCGCGGCCGTTCTCGGCCTGGGCGATCTGGAGGAAGGGGAGGGCCCCGCGGACGCTCTCGGCGATGCGCGAGGCGTCGGCGATCTTCGAGGCGTTGGCGGGATTCAGGATCTCGTTGGCGAAGACGGAATCGAGGACGATGGACCCGACTTCGCCCTCGGGGTTGAGGGTCTCGCGCGAGGCCTCGCCGACCTGGCGGCCGTAGCTCGAGGACGACTCGCGGAGCATGCCGCGCTTGGTGGACCCAAAGGCCTTCCCGGCGACGCCCCGCGCGGCCGTGGCCACGCGATTCAGGACGGCGCCCATGATGCCGGCGGCGGGGGCGCCGTTCTTCACGGCGTTGAGGTCGCTCCGGAGGGCGGCCTGGGCCTCCTTGTTGAGGCGCTGGTTCAGGATGGCGTTGGACCCCCGGAAGTCGTTCCAGTAGACGTACTTGTAGGCGCCGTCGCCCTTGGCGTCCTGGGGGTCCTTCACGAGGGCGAGGCGCATGATCACCGAGTCCATGGCGTGGTACCACCCCATGTCCTTGAGGAGTTTGCAGAGCTCGCGGATGCCGCCGGGGCCGATGGAGCCCATGCGCTTCGGGAGGACGGTGGCGAGGAGGGCCGCGTAGTAGAGGCGGAAGGCCTTATAGTCCGTGACCCCGGCTCTTGCAGTACCTGTACCCGTGACCGCCTCTTTTGGTCCCTCGTCGTTGAAGCCTTCCGTGAGCCAGGTCCGCGAGATGGGGATCACCTGGTCGAAGACGTCCGGCTGCGACGGGAAGGGCCGCAGGCTGCGGACCATGAGTTCCGTGATGGACGGGATGAAGCCGTCGCCCATGACGGAGTCCATGGAGATCTGCTCCAGGTCCCGGTAGGCATTCAAGTTGCCGTTCTTCGCGGGGAGCAGCAGCGCCACCTCGAAGCGCTTCACGAGGTCAAGGTCGATAGCCGGAGGCTGAGTGGTGGTAGTTTGTACTTCCAGTCCCAGAGTGCCGCCGAGGGCTTCCTGGAGCTGGGCGGCCGTCGTTGTGAAGAAGGTCCTAAGGTTCGATACGTTGATGTTTGTGGTTTTGATCAACTGGTCGTCGTTGTGGGCGAGGTTGAGGATGAGGTGCATGGCGGCCGTCGACACGTGGAGACTCCCGGCGCGCGAGGAGACGCGCTTGCTGCGGAAGGACCGGAAGCGGGAGTTGACGGACTCCGCGAGGACGTGCTGGGCCTTGACGATCTCGAGGTTGTTGGTCTCGGAGACGAGTTCGGCGTCGCCGAGGCGGCCGATGATGCTCACGGCCTGGTTGAGGTACTTGTTCTTGAGTTCGTTGTCGAGTTCGGAGCCGTACATGGCGCGGGCGTACTTGGAGAGGACGCCGTCGTACTTGAAGCGCGGGTGGCGGGCGAACATCTCGCTCAGCATGCCCGTGAGCATGACGCACGAACCGGCGCTGAGGACCTTGTCGTCGACGAGGGGGACGACGCCGGAGTAGTTGCCGCGGGCGTCGGTGTAGGTGGCAAAGGGGCCGAGGCCCATGCGCTGGGACATGTCCTTGGTCATGACGACGTAGTGCTGGATGGGCACGCGGTCGTCGCCGGCGCCGCGGGAGATGCGGCGGACGACCTCCTGGCCCTTGCCCTTGTTGCGGGGGAGCTGGTAGTAGATGGGCGTGGAGGAGGACTCGTCGAAGACGCTGGCGAGGCTGCACTTGCCGCCGGGGTGGTTGGTGATGGCGCGGACGATCTGGTCCTCGTAGGAGAGGATGGTCATGACGTCGGCGTCGTCGAAGTTGTCCATTTCGAGGTCGAAGAGGGTCGTCAGGAGGATGCCGAGCGTCGAGTAGATGGACATGCGCGCGTCGTACATGGAGTCTTCCGTGGCGAGGGCGCGCCAGAAGCGGTTTGCGCGCTCGGCGCCGGCGCCGTCCTTCATGTTGACCGTGTAGGCCCCCTTCTTGCGCTGCTCCTTGTCTTCCTTGCGGTACTTGATGGCGAGGTCGGCGGGGATGTTGGTCTTCTTCTCGAAGGCGACTTTGGCGTGGTTCAGTTCCTTGAGGCAGAGTTTGACGGCGGAGCGGAGCTTATCGAGGCGGCGGTCGTCGTGGTCGGCTTGGGCGATGGCCCTGCGGCCTTCGCCGAGGATGATGGCCCAGGCGACGTGGACGTCGGGGTGCGCCTTGATGGCGCCGGGGGACGGGCGCGTGGGGTCCATGAAATACTTCTCGCGGTTGACGATGCGCTGGAATTCCTTCTGGTTCAGCAAGCCGAGGGCGCCCTGGGATTTCTCGTCGGCCGCTTCCCCGAGCTTGAGGTAGGAATCGAGCTTCTTCCCTTTGTTCTTAGGTTCGAGGGCGTCGCTCTGGAGGAGGGTGTTCTCGATGAGAGCCTTGGCGATCATGGGGTGCTCATCCTTGGTGGTGCGCATGTACGGGAGGTACTTGTTTGGCATGCACTTGGCCGTGAGGTTGTTCATGGCGCGGTCGAGGCGCGCCATGGCGCGGGCGTTCTTCGCGTCGGCGCGAACGGCGATGGCCTTGCCGTCCTTGGAGGTCACCTGCACTTCGTAGGGGTCGACGAATTCGGCGATGTCCAGGTCCTTGTAGCGGTTTTGATCGGTGTGGTCCGTTCGCATGCCGAGGCCCACGTCGTCGAGGAGGCCATTGCCAGTGCCGCCGTGGATGGCCTCGATCGCCGGCACTTTCTCAAAGCCTTGGTAGACGAGGAGGTCGGGCGTCCAGGTGCAGACGGTGCCGCCGCCCCCCGTCACGCTCCGCTTCGCATCGCACTGGAAGGCGTTCGTGGCCGTCTCGCAGAAGCCCAGGGGGATGTCTGTCTTTGTGTCGGAGGAGGTGGTGTAGGTCGGCGCCGTGCCGCCCTTGCCGCTGCTGCCGACGATGGTCGTCGGCGCGCGGACGCGCTGCTTGGAATTCTCGAAGAAGCCCGAGCCGATCTGCATCATGTTGGTCACGTCGACGCCAAAGTTGGCGAGGTTCTTCGCCCCCTCGGCGGTGGCCTTCGACTGGGACGCCTGGTCGAGGGCCTGGCGGACGTTGTGCGATGCCACCAGGAGGCGCTTCGTCACGGCCGCGTGGCGCTGGAGGGCCGTCTCAAAGCGCTTGCGGGCGTCGTTGTCAAAGGCGAGGGAAGCGCCTTTCGTCAGTTGGTCCTCCGTGAGGCAGACCCGCTTCGCTCCGGTTTTCACGTCGACTTCGACGATGCCCGAGCCCATGGCCCCGGGCGGCGGGCAGTTCTCCCCGGGGGTACAGGCTTGGAGATTACTGTCGTAGGCATTGCAATCGGACACGATGATTTCCTCCATGGGCTCTGTCAAGTTGCGGTCGCTCTTCAGCATGTTCTTGATCTCCTCGAGGCGAGAGATGATCTCGCCTTCCGACGACTTGAGAATATCAGCAATCTCCTTGGAGGTCATGCCGTCGAGGGAGGACAGGTCTACGTTCACGCCCCCGGGAAGAAGACCCCCGGCCCGTAGTTTCTCCAGGAGGCTCATGGTGGCGTTCATGTTTGCAGCGAGAGACTCCGCAGCCGTGGTCATTTTTTTTGGTGTTGGAGAATTTACCAATCTATGTTGTTTATGGAATAGATAAAATTTCTTTGGGGACAAACACACACAACAAAGGATCTACAAGGATCTACTTTTGCGTTGTCTACTTTGTGGCAAACTTTTGAAGTTCCGGTTGCGACGAATTCTCGTCGCAGCGGACGCGCTCGAGGCAGAAGCCCGCCGTCTGATAGTAGCTTTCGCGGCCCCGCGCCATGGACGCGAAGACGCTCGTCTTCAGGTCGCACACGTCGACGACGAGGCGGGAGCGGACACTCGCCCCCTGCGCCCCTTGCCGCTGGCAGCGGCCGATGCTCTGCTCCAGCGTGGCGCCTCGCTTGAGCGGCGTCGCCAAGACGACGGTATCGATGCTCGCCCGGTCGAAGCCCTCCGACGCCATGGCGCGCGTCGTGAGCAAGATGCGGACTTCCGCGGCGTCCTTGTCTCGCTGTTCGCGCTTGCGCTTCGAGGTCTCGCCGACGTATTTCGCCGATGCGAGCCCCAGCTCGGACAACTTGGCGGCGAGGCGGTCGAGGTAATCGATGCGCTCGGAAATCACGAGGATGTCGCGGCCCTCGGCGTAGGCTCGGTGGATCTCCGCCGAGAGGCGCTCAATGCGCACCGGCTTCTGGAGTAACTGCGTCAACATCTTTGGGAAGGCGATGGTGTTCCCGCCGAACGTGCCAGACTTTGTGAAGGAATCTTCCACGTGCGTGTCGTTCATGTATAACATGCGAATCGTGAGGCCCGACGCCTCGGAGGCATCCACGGGCCGCGTGCAGACCGCCACCGGATAGCCGAGCATCCAGAAGATCGCCTCCTCGTTCCCGTCGGCGCGCTTGAGCGTGGCCGAGAGGCCCATGGTGTAGCGCGCCCGGAAGAGGCGGATGGACTTGCTGAATGTCGCCGCGGCGATGTGATGGCATTCGTCCACGATGACGAGATCAAACATGTCAAAGGCCGTGGCAGACGCAAATTTGCCCGTCGTGATCGTCTGGATCATCACGATGGTGATGGTTCCGACCTCAAAGGTGTCCCCCTGGACCCGGCCCACGTCGATCTCGGGGCAAAAGGCATGGATGCGGTCCGTCCACTGCGTCAACAAGAACTCTTTGTGGACCAGCACGGCTGTCTTGACCCGCAGTGCGCAGGCGATGGCGATGGCCATGCACGTCTTCCCCAATCCACAGGCCGCCGAGAGCATCGCCGCGTGCAGGGGAGGCGTGCGCAGACAGTCGACGACGTGTGTGACCACCGTCGCTTGCCAGTCCTTGAGGACGAGACTCGTGCGGAAGAGCTCCTGGGGCAGAAGCAGCGCCCGGCCCGCGGTGCGATTGTCCACCGTCGGCGGACCGAACTGGAGGAGACCAAAGACACGCGGGACCGCGAGGTGCGTGCCGAGATCCTCGTACACCGGATAGCACGAGGGCTTTGCCGTCGGGACGAAACTCCTCTGCACCAAGGTCAACTTTTTGGTGATCGTCTCCTCGTTGCCATTCTTGCGGAACACGTAGCTGGAATTCAGCTCCGTGTCTGTCTCCAGGCGTCGCAGGATCGGAAGCGGCGCGTGCGAAGCGGATGTCTTGGGCTTGAGGAGCCGCACGTCTGGTACGCCAGACATGTTTTTGAACGAAACGGAAAAAGTCTCTGCTCTGTGGTTTGTTTGTGCCGTTTTCTAGTGTGGCCACAGCCCGCAAAACGGCGCACTCCCCCCCACAAAAAAAAAGGCTGAAAAGTAAAGAATACATAGTCTAGGCTCTAGCGGATGCGGAGGGCGAGATGTGTGGCGCCGAGTTCTTGCTGCAGGAGCTTATTGGCCGCAGGGATGTTCTTTTCGACACAGGAGTTGAGGTTGCAGTTGCGGCAGTAGGATTCTGTCGCAAAAGAAGTCAAAGAGAAAAGCAGGCGGAAAGAACTCACCGGCGCCGCGGGGGCCGTAGGCGAAGGAGCGGTTTCGGGCGGGCTCGGCGAGGAGGCCACACTGGCGACAGACAGAGACGGTTTTCTTGTCGCTCGAGAGGAAGAGGCGTTCGTGGAGCACGGAAGCGGCCCCGTGGGCCACGACGCAATCTGTGACATCGCTCAGCAAAGACAACGAACGAAAACACCACTCACCTCTCTCCATCTCGCCGATGCGGAGGCCCCCGCCTTTGGCGCGACCATCCATGGGTTGCTCCGTTAAGATGTGCTTGCTGCCCCGCGCCCTCGAGTTGATCTTGTCCATGACGAGATGTCTCAGGCGCTGGTACGTGACAACGCCGACAAAGAGCGGTCGATGGATCTTCTGCCCGCTGCGGCCATCGTAAAAGGTCTCGCAGCCCGAGGCGGCGTAGCCGCACTCCCTCAGGATGTCCGCAAACTCGCTCTTGGGGACATCGCGGAAGGGTGTCGCATTGCAGAAGCGTCCCTGGACGGCACACGCTTTCCCGGCGAGCGCTTCGACGAGCATGCCGATGGTCATGCGGCTCACGAAGCCGTGCGGGTTGATGACGATGTCGGGCTGCATGCCCTCGCTGTTGAAGGGGAGATCTTCCGCCGGGACGAGGCGGCCGACGGTGCCTTTCTGAGCGTGCCTCGAGGCGAATTTGTCGCCTTCGACCGTGATGCGGAGCTGGCGCACGCGGATGCGGACTTGTTGCTTCCCTTCCTTGGAGATTGTCAGCGTCACTTGATCGATGATCCCATCTTCCTTGGCGATCGTCGACCGGTCGCGTCGCACGGGAACATGCTTTCCATCGGGACCGAGCTCCATGCTCTGGGCTTCCTTGCCAATGATGACGTCGCCAGCTTTGATGGTCGACCCGACCGCCGCGAAGCCGTCCTCACCGAGGTTGGCGTAGTTGGCCGTCTTCATCAAGGCCGCATTCTTCACTTTACAGAACACTTCTTCGTCGTTGCCGCGCCCGTTCAGCTCGTCGAAATATGTCTTAAAGGTCGTGACCCGCGAGAAGCCTCGTTCGTTCGAGGCCTTGTTGATCAAGATCGAATCTTCCTGGTTAAAGCCGTCGACCGATGCGATCATCAAGACGGCCTCCGTCGACGACGAGTACTCCCGCAGATTCATCACGGATGCCATGTCTGTCTGGCACAGGGGGCGTTGCGGGTAATGGAGCACGTACATGTTCGAGTCGAGGCGCGTGTCGAAGGCGTCCGTAATGCTGCCGATTGCTTGCTTGCCCATGGACGACTGGTAAATCACCCGGGGACTCTGGTTATGGTCGGCAAAGGGGATGAGGTTGGCGACGATGCCCATGAAGGCAAAGTTCACATCCACTTCGAGATGCGTGTACGTCTGGGGACTCTTGCGGAAGCTCTCGATGTCGGTCGCCACCACGCAATGTTCCGCCTGCTCCTCCGTGTCGATGTACTCGAGGAGCCCTTGGGCCTGGAGCGTCGTCCAGACCTCCCCGAGCGCCGTCATCTCCCGGTTCTGCACCACCGCTCGTAAAAATTGAAAGTACTCCTCCAGGCGCGCCGCAAGGATGACTGGGCGTAGACAGACGCCGTCGTCGCCGTTGATGCACACCGCCATGCCGGCGTAATGCACAAGAGACACATCAAAGGGCAGGAACATACGACGGCGCCCAGCCTTCAGGGCCGCCAAGGCAGCAGCGCCATCTCCGCACATGCCACACAAACTACCATTCACAAGCACAGGCACGTGGCCTTGCAACCAGAGACTCTGGAGGAGTGGCGCATCTTCGCGCACGTGGTCGCTGAGAATGACACGGACTGCTCGCTTCAGATCGTCCGTGTTGTACCCAAGTCGCACGTGCGTCAGCGCGCAGAAATTCAAGACGAGGCCGCAGCCATTGCCCTCGGGGGTTTCGACCGCGCAGCTGTTGCCCCAATCGCTCGTGTGCAGCAACCTCGGGGTGCTGGTTTTCCCATCGCGGTTCACCGGGCAGTTGATTCGGTTGAGAGCACTGATGGCGGCCACGGGCGTGATGCGCGTCAGCGGAGCGCACACTCCCGTGCACGCCGACGGAGACACGCCGCGCATCACACTCCACGTCCCCGTCGCAAAGTGATATCGAATGTTCGTCTCTAACTTCCGCGAATTGATAAAGCCGTCGATGACCCTGAGCGTCCATATCGACGTCCCCGTATCGAGAGCCTTGAAGATCCCCGACTTGATCGACCCCACAAACGTCCGAAGCAACTGCCGAAACAAGACAGATATGAGCGAACCCGTGCAATCCACCTTCTTGAAGCGCCAGTTGTCGCGATCGTCTTCCGCCCCAGCGCCCCCGCCGCGGTGCATGAGATGCTTGATCGTCGACGTCACCGTGCGGGCCGTCATCAGCAGAATATACATCACCTTGGCATTGTTTGTATGGGATTCGGACCGAGTCCCGATGTGCGGGAGAATGTCCACCGCCAGCATCTTCAGCACACAATGCCTCCGCCGCTCCGGCGTGCGCTCCTTTGTCCCTTCCTTCCCGATGTGCGACATGACGTCGTCGTCGCTCAAGGACGCAAAGGGATCGCGGAGGACAAAGGCCACGAGCGGCTCGAAGAATGCACTGGCCCGCTCTTCCTCATTGATGATACCCTCAAAGGCGCGAAGCACGAGCCCCCGCTCCAGGGGAACACCCAGCAGGCGGCACAAGGTCGCCACCGGGAGCGGTACGGAAATGTACGGCAGCGATGCAAAGATGTTTGGGACAAACGGCAATTGGAACAGGAGGTCGGAATCGCTCCCGACGTTTGCCGTCGATTTACTCTTGAGCAAGAGGTTCACTCGCAGGGAAGACGTCGTCTTCCAGGCGGCATCGTTCGAGGACCGCACTTCGGCGTAGAAGCCGTTATCCGACCCCTGCGCCTTAAACACGTGCGTCGAATTCGCTCGCAGCTTGATCTGAGCTTGGATCGCCTTCTCTTGGCCGTTGATGATGAAATACCCACCGAGCCAGTCGTTCTTCCCCCGAGGAGCGAGTCCCGACAGGCGGCAGAACCTGCTTCGGACCATGCACGGCAACTTCGCCAGTGGGACCTCCTGGAAATCGTAGGTCTTGACGAGTCGCCAGTCGTTGTTGGCGGGCTCGGTGCACACATAACATTCCTGCCTCAAGTCCACTAAGATCGAGTTCTGATACGTCAGCTTGCGCAAACGACACTCATCGGGGAGCACGGCACGAACGCTCCCATCCGCCTCTCGTAGGTACATGGGAGCGATCGTCGACGTGAGGAACTTGACAACGATCCGATTTTGCCCACTCGTCACGACGATCGGCTCAATGTTTCTCAGAGTCTCCGGGAGAACTTTTTCGATGAAGTTTTCAAAGCTGTCGATTTGCTGGCGCACAAACGAATACTTCGCAAAGTATGCCTTCAAGACCTCGAGCGTGCCAGTGCGCCACATGCGTTCGAAGCTTTCCGACTCCTCGTCCTTCGACACACCCGACATCTCGTAATCCATGAGATCCATACCAGCCAACATTGCGTCCATTTCTTTCGTTCCGCTGTCTTCTTTGCAACTGTAGAATAACTTTCTAAAGTCACGACTCTACGATTCTTCGGGGGGGTGCTGCGTTCACAGCGCCACATGGAAAACATCAAGCAGAGTGCAAAGAGACGACGTACATGGACAACAGCTCCGGAGGAACTCCGAAGGAACTCCGAAGGAACTCCGAAGGAACTCCGAAGGAACACGACTCCGGCGAAAGCGACACGGGACACGACTCCGACGACTCCGACTCCGACTCCGACGACTCGATCGGCTCTCTAGTTGATTTCATAGTCGATGATGACAATACAACAATCGCAACCGAGGAACGCCTCGGCCGTAAAACAAAGAAAAATGAAGTCGAAGAACTCAAGGATGGTTTTGCGGAGGTTGAAGCAACGAGGCTCACAGACGACGGACTCCGCCGCTCGACCCGGGCACGAAAACCAACAAATCGTTTCGTAGAGGAATTTGCCACAGACATTGCTAAAGTCTTACTTGACGACATCCCTGACGATGAACTTCCCGCAGCCCTCGGGCTCGACGAGGATGATGACGAAGACGACAACAACGTCGACGGCGACGACGACTATGGAGACGGGGAAGAGGATGATGACGAGGAGGATGACGAGGAGGATGACGAGGAAGAGGAGGATGAGGAGGATGACGAGGATGACGAGGAAGAGGAAGAGGAGGAAGAGGAGGATGACGAGGAAGAGGAGGATGACGAGGAAGAGGAGGATGACGAGGATGACGAGGATGACGAGGAAGAGGAGGAAGAGGAGGAAGAGGAGGAAGAGGAGGAAGAGGAGGAAGAGGAGGAAGAGGAGGAAGAGGAGGAAGAGATAATCCTTCTTCCGCGGTCCAAAAAACAAAAAACGTAAAATGAGACCTTGCTCAAAATCCATGGCGGAGTGAACTCGGCGGAAACTCTCCAATGACAAAAAGTGCGACCTTGCTCAAAGTCCATGGCGGGCCACTGTAGGTAATTTTTTTTATCTTGCTATAGTAACCCCACAAATCACAAACACAAAATCAACTAAAATGGATCCCCACTCACTCGAACAAGATGAATTCGATTGGTTTGCCGCGCCGTCGGCCATGACCGGTGGCAAGCGTAGGGGAAGACGCTCGAAGAAGTCGAAGAAGTCTCGCCGGGGCTCGCGCCGCCTTTCCGGCGGTGGAGCCATCGTTGCTGGCAAGCGTAGGGGAAAGCGCTCGAAGAAGTCGAAGAGGTCTCGCCGTGGGCGCCGCTTTTCTGGTGGCGGCATCCCCCCGGCTGCTGTCGAAGGTGGCAAGCGTAGGGGAAAGCGCTCCTCGAAGAGGTCGAAGAAGTCTCGCCGCAGCCGCCGGTAAAAGGTAAAAGCATAAAAAGGTAATTACAATTTTGATGTGTTGTTGTTGTTGTTGTTGTTCTTGCAGCGCGCCGCCGTCCTCTTTCGAATTTGTTTTTGGAGTCGGGCATGGATGTTTTGTCAACATGTCTCGGAGAAGGTTTCACGGTTTTGCTGCGTTCAAGGTGGCACTCTTATTATTTTTGCACCCAATAACACCCACGGCAGACCGACCATCATGCCTCCTTTGAAAAAACGCACGTCTAAGAAGAAAACGCAGGACAGCAGCGAAAGCAATCTGCAAATCGTACTCGAGGGCAAGGAGGAGATTCCCGAGGAATCGTCAGTGGCCGCGAATGAAGTCCAGATGGAGGCGATCCCCGAGGAATCGGAGGAAGCCTCTGCCACGCCGCCGGAGGCGATCTCCGAAGAATCACCGCCAAAGATCTCCGGGTCCGGGGAATCGCCGGACGAGCGACGCCTGCGACTCTGCGAGCAAAATGTTGCCATGGCCTTGAAACGGACAGAGCATCTCGCAGAAGGGATGCAGCGACTCGTGAGCGCCATGGTGACGCCCGAGACCATGAGCAAAGGGCTCGATGAGGTGCTGACTCCACTCGTCGAGAAGATGCAGGAGCTAGATAAGTCGAAGTTGCCCGACTTGAAACAAATGGCCAAAGTCGACAGCGTCGCGAGAGAGGTGCGTAAAGAGATGCAAATACTTCACTTCGACCTCGCGGCCCTCGAGGCGCGCCTCACGTCGCTGTCAAAGTCACTCCCCGATCGATCGATCGCCCAGCCCACGGCCTCTGCCGTCCCCCAGAGCCATCGGCCTCGTTCCTTGTAGCATCTTTTAGAGTGAGTTTTTTCTCTGTCCGAAAGCAAACCCCACTCCACGCTCTCTCATCAAATGTCTCGTGTCTGGAAACGCAAAATTACCTATACGACTCCCACTGGTACTGACACACCGGACAACCCATTCGACACACAGAAGCAGGACATCACCCAACCGAGCGCGGCCGTCTCGAACACGGATGCGGACGTCTACGGTGGCGTAGCCAGAGGCTTCTTAACCTTCCAAGATGACCAAACCTCCGTCGCGATGAGCACCGATTCCGGTGGTTCGTCCGAAGCCGTGCAGATTACAAAGGACATGTTGAACTGTTATCGCCGCGAGACTCTGGCAAGCCAGGAAGGGTACTGCGTCCCGGACCCCTTCAACAACGTCTGTCAGACATGCCAGGATGTCGAAGATCCGCCGGGGTCGGGATGCCTCGTGGGCGACACCACCTGCGCGAACAATTACTTTGCCTCCCCGATCGCGGGAGCCACCAAGGGAACAACGACGTAGAGCCCGAATTCTCATAGTTTTTTTTGCTTCACTTTCTGGGAGGGGGGGGACGAGGGCGCCAACGCAAGAGTTGCAAAAAGCGGTAGCCAGCAAAGACAGCAAGGCAACGAACGATGCGACTTCTGGTTCATGAACAATACCCGCTGCCAATAAGAGTCGCGAGCGCGCCGCACGTTGATGTCAACATAAGTCTCACTCGACAAGATGACATTCTTGTGCTGCGCCACAGCAACTACACGTTTTTCATCGACGGCGACACAACTGATCTCGACGATCTCCCGAACGCTTTCCAGACGTACTTGAGGTCGCAGAGCTTCTGGGCCCAGAGCGTCGACGCTTTCAAACTGCGAGATCTGATTGCTCTTGTCCCAACGCCAAATTTCGTCGCAACATTTGAGGCCGCGAGCGTTCCTTGGTCGCGGATCCTTGAACTACGGGACGACGGCCAGGTCATCCTCGAAGAACCGCCGACGATGTCGTCGCAGCCCACCGTACGAGGGGCCGCCGCGTCATCGGGACAAGTGCTTGCACCGCGCATCACGCGGCGGTCGGTGCGAGCGCTCAACAGTGCGACGAGCATCCTCCGAGTTCTGGTGAATCACAACCGCTTTCAGCCAGCGACGACACCGCCAACGATGCTGCCCCGAATGATGCCGCCACCGCCGCCGCCGATGCCGATGCCTCCGCCACGGGTGCCACGGGTGCCACTACTGCCGTTGCTGCCGATGATGCCACCGCCGCCATCCATGCCGCGCCCTGCGTGTATTATCTGCTTCGAGACTACCACTCAAGCGCTGCACACCTCCGGCTGTGGCCACCACATTTGCCACGACTGCCTCTCGACCATGATGAGTCAGCCTAATTACAATCACGCCATCTCAAGCCTGAACCCCAATTTCGTATGCCCCTTTGACCAATGCCAAGAACGCTTTGACATCGACGACGTCAAAAAGGTCATTTCCCCGTCGGCGCTGGAAAAACTTCTGACACACCTCGAAGAGCTGCCGCTCCGGTGTGGCATGCCAATCGTGTGTCAACGGTGTGGAGAAACCTCTCACCTGGACCTCGGAGACCGTCTCAAGCAAGATCAAGATGTCGAGTGCCCCGGGTGCAGCGCGATGATCTGCCGGCACTGCGCCGTGGCAAAACCACGACCGTCGCGCGGCTCTGCCACGCCAACATCGCCCACGCGAGTCGTCGGCGTGGCCAAAACGTATACCATCAACTCTGGCTGCCTCTGCGACTCGGACGAATACGTTCCTTCGCGGTGGTTCCGGGGCCATCTCCGCGACACGGAGCAAAACGTTGTCTACACCTGCCAGACACGCGACCTCACCGAGGACATGGTGCGATCGACCGTGCGCTACATCGCAACAGCACCAACGCCCTTTTGCTGCTCGTGCAATCATTGCAACATGATGCTCGAGAGGAGCGAGGCCTGTACGGAACTGAAGCATTGCGGGACATCGCTCTGTTCCATCTGTGGCATCAAATCCATGCCCGGGGACACCAGCGTCTCTCCGTCGCACTGGAAGTACTGCTTCCGCTACGAAGAAGATCTCCTCGACGTGTACTATGGATCGGATGCCCAAAGCAAGGAAGAAGTCGTCCGAGCCATTCGTCGGGCAATGCACCTCATTCGCTTTATGTACGAATTGCCGCTGCGGTTATACCCGGCAGCGAAGCAGGCTTTTGACGGCGCCGCGGAAAACGACATCATTGGCAACAGCGGGGCCGTCGATGGCTATCACGAGCTTCAGCTTGGAATCGTGCTCGTCATCAACGGTCTCCGGGACCTCGATTGCTGTCACTCCATCTCGGGCGTGTGTGCAGAGGGCATGGCTCTCCTCTTCACGAAACCACACGTCTTGTTTCAGTACGTATACGAGGATGCGATCCGAATGTCGCACGATGTAGACTCGGGAGACTCGGGAGACTCGGGAGACGCGGGAGATGACTCCGATGGTGCTTCGGAGCACGACTCGGACTTCCGAAGCACCGCGAGCGTTTCTTCCGGGGAACGTGAGCTTGCTTCTTTGGTCCCAGGAGCACCCACTCAACCCCCAACACCTCCTGCTATCGGGATGATCTGGAATGTGAGCACGAACGAGGTTTCCACACCGAACACATTTGTGGCCCAGAGGCAAGCGGCAGCACCAGCGGCTTCTTCGCGTGCATCACCGACTCCACCGCGCCAAACGGCGAGGGCAATGCTCTACTCCGATTCGGGCGAGAACACTGAGGACACTGTCCTTTCCCCATCACCCCCACCACCACCTCCTATCCGGAGGTCCACTAGGAGGAGGGTCCGTCGAAGATTATTTTGACTTTTTCTTTTTGGGAGGGGTCTTGGTTCTAGAGGGGGTCTTGGTTCTAGAAGGGGGTCTCTTGGTTCTAGAAGGGGGGGCTTGGTTCTAGAAGGGGGGTCTTGGTTCTAGAGGACTTTAGAATTGAGGGAAACACAAAAAAAGCAGGCAGAATGAAACGCTGCAGAGAGAGAATTGTCGTTAAAAGCAACAGTCGCCTACTGGTCCTCGAGGAAGTGTACAAGGATGCCCCGCGGTTTGCACATGCCTGGTGTGAGATGTGCTCTTCCTTGGATTCCGAAGGAAATCATGCGCGCCTGGCGCGCACGACTGCCCTGGGTGTCGTGCTTGGGCGTGCTCTCCATTGGTTCGCGGTCTCAAACCTCCAAGGGCGCTACAAAAAATTACTAAAGAAGGATGTCTATGCCCTCATCGTTGCCATGGTCTACTCCGACATGGACGACTACGAGGCCGAGTGTCTCTGTATTGCATTAAAGGCCCAGGGCCTCCTAAAGCGATGCAAGCTCTCACGGCCGCACGATGTCGCCCTTGAGGCCATTACGAAATACGGCATGCCACGGCACGAAAGACATCAACCAAGGTCCGCACCGTCGCATTCTGAGACCACTGAGACCGACATGGAGTTCTTTGCACGCGTCTTCAGAGTAGTTATCGAAGACACCATCGAAGAAGACTCGACTTGTTCCGAAGGAGTTCCGTTGCTTTGCGACTCGTCCACATCGTCCACATCAACGAACGACACGGTCTCGGCCACGGTCTCGGCCACGGTCTC
>Ga0307978_1000662_pt1 | contig 28056 bp, 23 predicted proteins | sample OrgLakmetage1056_FD_203151 | JGI IMG/M metagenome (GOLD analysis project Ga0307978, IMG submission 203151) | Saline water microbial communities from Organic Lake, Antarctica - #1056 | ecosystem: Environmental > Aquatic > Non-marine Saline and Alkaline > Saline | place: Antarctica: Organic Lake...
TATTGCAGCGACGAAGGGAAAGAAGGAAATGGAGGAAACGGACGGTACGGGAGATGATGACGACGATGAAGACGCTGAAGACGCTGGAGATGGGGGAGACGCAGGAGAGACGGAAGACAAGGACGAGACGGAGGGTGCGGGGGACACAGAAAACAGGGTGATTCCTGCTAATAATAAAGGGATTTGTTTAGAAGATCAAACCGTCTTGAACATTGAGCCTGGTATCAACCAACTTCCCGAAAACTGGCCATATGAAACAAAGTCTACGACAAAGGCGCCAAACGCCTATCGAGTATTTTCTTTCTCTGAGGGGCGACCACGAGCTTGGGCCACGTGGTTGCTGCGAAACAAGTATCATGTTTTAATCGGATTCGATACAGTTCTTGACAATGACGATGTCGAGGCGTTGGTTGACTTATATACACGATTTCCGGTAGATATGAACACGTATTTGTTAGGAATTTGTGTAGGGAACGAACCAGAGAACACGGAAATCGGAAAAATCACGGAAAAGATTGGTAAAATCAGGAAATATATTGATGAAGGTAATTTGCCAAAGAAACCAGTCACTTGTGTTGTGAATTTGACCACTGTATGGCTTCAAAAATCGTATCCGCCTGGTGCTGCTGAGTTTTCGACGGACTATCTTGAGATAGTGAAAGATCTGGACGTTGTCTGCTTCAATTGTTATGGAGGGTATTTTTCAGAAGAAGACCCTAAAATTTTATTGGACAATAGTTTGTCATGGACGTCGGCAGGGGGTAAATCGGTTATAATCAATCAATTCACTGCTTTGAGATATGCCATGATAAAGGGAAAAATAGAAAAGCCCTTATGGATTACAGAAACTGGATGGTCAAGTGCACCAATAAGGAGTGATGACGGGGTTATAAGTACGGACATGTGGTCAACTGTACAGAATCAACGTTTGTTTTATGACAATTTTTTACGTTTTGACCTAGGAGCACGTATCGAGTTTTCAATCACTGATGATGACGGCGTCATACAAGAGTACAGTGTCAAAGCGCCTGAAAGAATTTTCTTTTTTTGCTTGCGTGATTCTAAATTTATCGACCGTGGTACAAATGAATTTTTCGGATTATTTACAGACCAATTAGGTCGTCTTCAGGAAAAGAATTAGGTTTATGATCATCAGCGGATCCAAAGATCTAAAGATCCAAAGATTGGCGAAATGTTTTGACTCGAGATTGTCGTTTTGCAACCACCTAGAATTTCGTACGTTGTGCTACAATTCAAGGCTTCGTGACCTCATGGTTTCCGATGAGAATGTTTGTAGCGAAGACAGTGATTGTAGTGCTGCAAGCGATTCTAGTGCAATGACTGTTCCAAATGGTTCAATGGAAGCGTACCATCTACAAGAATCCAAGGCCAAGGAAACTCCTTCATTGGTCCATTTTCTGAGCGAGATACCATGTGCACGCGTGTGTCAGTTTTTCTCTCGATCGAAAGACTGTGATGATTTGGGTACAGACATCCCGAAAAATTGGCGCAGGATCCTGTCGAATTTCTGTGCCGCTCGTGTCAGAATCGGTAATTGTACATACTACACTCCGGAGCATGCTTTCCACGCAGAGAAGGCGATGTGTTCGTCAAAACCCTCGATGGCCCTGAATTTCATTGTCGGGGGGACGATTGGGCCACTGCCCAGAGACGCTAAACATGCTGGCGGCCGTAATTATTACAAACTAAATGATGCTGTTTTGGATCGACATTTGTGGTTCGACAAAAGAACGCTGGTCCAACAGAAAATCATCGAGGCACGCTTGGAGCAACACCTTGAATTTAGGTCTATCCTGAAAGTTGTTTCGCATCAAAACATACAATTGGTACACTATGATCGGTCAGGGGTGAGGAGTTACTGGGGGGCGAGTGTGAACGCCCGGTCTGGTCAGGTGCAAGGTGCAAATCGTTTAGGGTTACTCTTGATGGAGGCCGCCGCACGTCTCTCGAATTCTAAAACCACAACGTCTCTAAAATGAATTCAAACAGATTAAACTTTGTATTACGATATGGTATAAGTCTGTGTGTCATAGTCGTGCGTGTGTGTGTGTGTTGGCTGTCGTGCGGGTTAATATGTTCTGTACATAAAAACAGTGTAAGATGCAATATACCATCGAAACGCAGTATTTTCCTTTTGAAGTCTACAAGAAACAAAAAAACCATGAAAGTTTCGAACTAGATGGAGTTTATTTGAATTTGAATGTCTTCCTTCGGGACCGAATATTACCAGAAGAACACAGAGACATCAAGAACTTGAACAGGTTTTTTGCCGGCGTGTTACACAACGGGAGAAGGTATGATATCTATATAAAGATGTTTTCGGACACTAGAATTCCTTCGGTTGTGAAGGATAATCTTCTGTTTGATAAAGCTTGGGCAGCGTCTTTACCGGAAGTGTTTGTCCCAGAGGTTCGTGCAGCCTTCGAGATTTATTTCGAATCAAAATACGGGACTGAGGCTGGGTTTGGGTTTGTACATATTGAAGACTCCATTCGTAGGAGCAAAAGTTCCATCTGTACACTACGGGAGTATTTCGGAGGGGTTGTTGGGGGTGCATGTCCCGCTCGTTTTGTAGATCATGTCATTCAAGAATTTTTGATTACGATCGATCGTTGGTATGCTCAACTGTCTCCATCTTCATATCCGCATGGTCGGTTAACTATAGACCATCTCTGGTTCGAGAAGTCTAAAGTCATTCTCAATCATTGTGTGCATGGCCATCCGGAAGAAAAAACAAGGGATGGACTCAAGCTCTGTCAGCTCGAGCAAAAAAGCGATGTATTCGACATCTGTCAAGTCTTGAAAAGCTTGGTGAATTATTCTCTGGAATATCAAGCACAGCACGGTGAGCTACTCGAGTTGCTTGCACGATGTGAAAAAGACCTAGCTGTTGAACAATGGTCTGTACAGACCTTCTTGGCCAAGGTGATCATATCGACGAAGATGTGGTCTATGTCCGATAACAGTATATTTTTACAACACATCAGTCTTGCTTCTATATCTACCATCGCCGCAGCTATCGAAGTAAACAACATGAGTGGACTACATATAGCTGAGTCGACGTTGACTATTGAACAGGACCCGGGTGGGCGCTATGAAGACCTGATGGTTCTGCCTGAAGTCAAACAGATGTTGGCGACTCAAAAACATATTCGTATCGACCGCCTAACGCTTCGCATCAATCTTCCATTTGCCAATAATATAGATAGAAAATCTGATTGTTTAGATCGACTGTATAATCTGAGGCGTCGGGTTACTCGCGTGTACGAGAATGTTCAATGGGGGATTGACTACAGGTGACCATGATATCGACAGGGTTTAGAGTTGGACTGACACGGGGTCCCACGTTTTGTTAGAAAAGAACAGTCTGATAATACCACCGGTGCTAGTATGGGTGCGAATGTGTGTTCCGCGGACAATTGTTCTACGGGTTCATTATGTAGTACTCTGCGAAAATTATTACATGTCTGTAGAGTAGAGGATAATTTTTGTTTATACATGTGGTACTCTGGGCTGTCAATAAAGTTGTAATCGGATCTGATCGTATTCAGGTGTGCTAATTGCTTCAAGGTGTCCGTGTGATATTGGGTACTCTTCTCTTGTATGGCATTGACTAGACAGTAGAAAACTCTGTAGACATATTTGATCGTACTAATAATAATATAATCTGCTAGAGCCGTCACATTCCTCGACGAAGTCAGCCCATGTTCAACGAGACAAGCCATATTTTCGATTGCACAGGTCTCGTAGCAATGGGTGGGTAGATTCAATTTGCTTGTTGTCGATTGTAATTCTACAACAACGATCGATAAGGACGACAATGTCCAGTATGAATCTGGTTGTAATGATTGTGAAATGTGCATGCGGTCGATGAGCTTACTCCATTCTTTGTTATTGTTCAGTGTTCTCCAGTCCACATCGAGTGCTCGCTCGATTTTTTTTGCTGCATTATATAATACACTCTCCTTGCTTATCCCTTGTTCTTGTTGTTCTTGTTGTTCTTGTTGTTCTTGTTGTTCTTGTTGTTCTTGTTGTTCTTCTTGGTTCGCTTGTAACTCATTGGAACGGATGGATCGTTCCCATCGTTTGTTGGCTGCGTTTCGATCTTTTGTGCGAAAATGGCCCATCTTGGGAATCGGTAGATATAATCTGTTAGTATCAGGTCTGTCCACGTGTACAAAGTGTTGCATGAATGATTCGTTGTTAAGTTGTTCGGGTGTCGCCAAAAGCCATGGGTTGAAGTAGAGGTTTGTGTCCGCGTAAGAGCAAAGGTCATAATTGGTCTCGAGCTTAAATCGATAATTAATATGTTTTGCAAGCCTGGAAGCGTTCTTGCCCGCCATAGTTACATCGTAATCAGATGTGATGCTGGTCGATCCTGTCGCCATGCAGTAAATCTGGTCCTCTTCGGGAAGGGATTCATTCCAGTTAGCGACTTCCACATCGATCAAGACGCGACTTAGTGCACGGACATATAAGAGATGGTTCTCGGATCTGACCTTGCTGTGTGGTAAACGAAAATTTCGATTCTCGGTGAACCACATCTTGGCTTTCTTCCACGAAATATCCTCGGATAGAATCTGGGTATCAATGTCTAGTACCCGCAAATGTTTCTTCTTGTGTAACATGTTTGTTGTACCGTATGTAATTTTATGTAATGTTCCGGAGCATAGATGACTTTGATGCTCATCGAAGTAAATATGGTTGTCTTTTCATGATTGTGGGGAGACTGAAGGATAACGTTTTGTCTGGGACGTTATTTAAAACTTCTGAATAGATTAGATTGAAATGATCCAGCATCATTTGCAGCCCATCGGTCTTTTGGACACGTAGTTGATTCGCCAATGTTTTGCAGACCAGAATCATTTTGGTGGGGTCCGTGACTGCCAGACCGAGTCCAGTCTGTTTGCTAGCAAAACCTGGTTGTGGGAAAATGGGTGCCTTGTCAATGTAATACGTGGCTCGAACCGTCCCAAACAACCCGAACAAGCTCTCTATACTTACTCCGGACTTGTGTTTGATTAATTGGAGGTATTCGTTTTTCTTGTGTGTGCAATGGTCGGTCCATTTCTCTTGCCTGGTCTTTTGCACCTCCGACCGGATAAACTTGATAGTCTGTTTTTTAGTGAGGTTGATGGGCATCTGACGTGCTGATGCCATTCTCGTCAAATTCTGAATTAATTGGATGTGTTCTGCTGTCGTGGGCACGGGCATGTCAATCGTATTCTGTGCTCCGTCGCCCTTGAGGAAATACTCCAAGTGTAACTGGACCATGGCTAATAGTCGTGCTATCAATTGTTTCATTGTCGTCAAATCAATGTCCCAGTACATTGGCAAACAATTTCCATGGGTCGATTCGCAAGCGGCTGAAAATCGTTTGATGTTTTGTAGATATGTCAGACATGTTGTCTGGCATTCGTCAAAAAGTTTGTATTGGTTCTGTCTTGCTACGTCCATGCCGTTTCTCATGTCAAGAATACATATTTGATTAAAATTTGATGTGTATTTTATTCTGAAGTCTCCGAGTCAGTATGTGTGGCCCACAACTTGAGACTGACTGTGTCTAGCGCGTGAACGAGTCTGAAGTATTCTTCTTTTTTCTGGTCATATAATTGGTAGAAGTTTGGGCAGTTCCGTAGAATAAGATCGACGAACGTTCGTATCTTGTTCAGTTGCTGTACTTCATCACCCGTGAATCCATCTCGCCAACTAGCCTGGAGCATTTGGACAACAATTGGACTTTGGTCGAACGCTTCTGGTGAGTACACTGGATGGGTATCTATACCAAATGACTGTATAACCTTGTGTATGCCAAGTGCAGCCTTCAGCATATGTAAACATCGAGCGGCTTCTGTTTCAGTTTGTGATTGATTGGTTGTCGTATCAGTAGACCATGCCGGAAGAACCTCGTTCAAGAAGACGTAGAGACATCCTGTTGAAACATAACGCGTGACTGTGCGCCCTCGCGTCCCAATCGACTTTGTCCTTGGTTTCAAAACGTTCGCGAGCTGATTCATCAGATTCAAACTGTTGTCCACGTCCATTCTTGAAGAGTACTGTCGACGAAAATTATTCTGGGAGTATACTGTAGGCAAAAAAAACCAAACAGAAATTCTAGTGATTAACACGGGATCCATAGAATGTTTAGATCTAGTGTATTGTGCGAAGACCGATGATGGTTACATACGTTCATTATTCCGACATGCGGGATGCCAAGTGGTTGCATGATTGTATGGGTACATTCGATGACGACCAGATTTCCAAGGGTACGTTCCGTGTCCGTGCAAAGATTGTGCGTTGCCTCCAGATGTGGCAGGGTATTTTTCTGACAGTGTTTGGCGGTTTGATTCGTCGAGAAATATTCTCTTCTAATAAAATAAAAGAAAACAAGCGTTTGCAGGAACGGCTTTTTTTAGATGGATCGTCCGGTGTATCGGATCTTGTTGTGACCAGTGATCATTTTGTTGACACTGACACGGATATCGACCTGTGTATTCAGTGTGAGAATCAAAAACAGGGTGAAAAAACGCTTGGGGAATTGGTTGTCTTCTTGCAGGAGAGGCTTCCTGGGTACAAGGTAGTACATCAGCACAACATGAAACGATATTGTCATGAAAGTATTCATGTTATGACTCACTTTCACGTTCTTGCACCAGTAATTAAGGTCAAAATCGATGTCGTTCTGACTGTCAATCGAATGTTGCCTGTCGATTTTACATCGAACCAGCTCGGGGTTATGACACATGACGGATCTCTGAGCCTGTTTGAACATGGTAAACACCATAAATGGTGGATGGCTTATGATGTTGCGGAGCAGATCTTTGGTCAAGTGTTCGAATATGGGTCTGTTCTAAGTGGTGCAGGCGACACGAAGAGGTTGACAGTCTTGCAGATATGTGATGATATCAAGAAGAAAATCTCGAGGGTTCTGTTGTATTCTTTTAAAACATGGAAGAAGGAATGCCGGTTTTTTGGTGAAGATGTGCGGCTTAAAAATTATTTGGCGTACGTTTATAGAATTATCGGATACCGGCGTGTCAAATTAATTGAGGATGGATATTTTGTGGACGGGTTTGCCCAACCAATCATCGATGAGAACTTTGTTTGTCACCAAGCAGGATATCTCACCGCTATCGATTGCAATCTTGTGATCCGCTGCGTGAGGTTACACGAGAGGGATGATGGGAGTGAATTGATCGATGTGATGGGTGACGAGGGCGACGAGGGCGACGAGGGCGACGAGGGCGACGAGGGCGATGAGGGCGATGTGGGCGATAATGTCAATGATGGTGAAGTGCACAAGGTGCTTAATGTGGATGAAGACTACGATGTGTATCAGGAGACCACCATGTACTTTTGTACAGGGTGTGATCGCTATCATGAGATTGTCAGGTGTCTAATATGATGACATGGATTGCGTTTGAGTTATATATCGAACAACTCTTGACTGTATAAATAAACACTTAACATGGCTATTTATTTGACATTTGTTCCCGGTGAAACCAAAACTGCTCTTCTGGCTGTGCCGGCTTCACAAGTCATTGTCTTTGATGGTCGGGGTTCGGTAAACGCAAAGTTCGTGATCGATGTCTCTGGGTATCTCTCTCTGGGTGCCTCAGTTCGCGTAGAATTTAAGAATGAGGCACTGCCCGAGAATGTGACTTGGAATATCTCTGGATATCTGAGCTTTGGAGCAGGTGCACAATTGTCTGGTAATGTCAACGTCGGAGGATACACTACATTTGGTGCCGGGGCATCTATGGTCGGGACTCTAAATTCAACAGGTACCATCACAAACAGCAGTGTGAACCCATTTCCGATTCGCGAACCACTGAGGGTTGGACCTAAGGCTGGTGCTGAAGAACTACTCATCATCTCTAAAATGTACGTGGACTCAGCACAGGCTATGCTTCGTGCCGATGCACAGGCGGCCAGACCTGTTTCGGAGACCATCAAAGATATTAAGGGTGCGTGTGAGGCAGTGTCGACCATGTCGAATGCGGTGCAGAGCAATTATAGTTCAATCTGGCTTGCAAAGCCTCCATTTGAATTCGTTACCCCGGAGGGGAGGTCGGCTTTCGAGCAAGTCGCGAGTCGTCTTAGCAAGGAAGCGATTCGTATTGGGAATAAGCTTCGGTCCGATGCCGCAGCCGCAGCCGGTGCTGCATCCGCCGAATGACAACAAAGTGGCTCATCTGGCTGTGTCTTCTGGATCTACATAATGTTGAATGTTACAAGGTTTAGTTTATAAGTAAATTACACTTAAATAAAAATGTATTGGATTTGTTCTGGTTTTTGTATGGTGAGTGTTACGTCATAAATTCCTTAAATTTGATACAATCAATCACATTCGACTGCGTGGCCAGCGAGTGGTTCCCAGTCCGACCACGTCCAAAGCCTTCGTAATTGCAAATCGATGCACCGGGTGTCTCTCGCGCAATAGTGCTTTGGCATAGTCGGCGTATCGGAAATTCAAAACAGACTCTGTGTCTATTGCGTTTTGTCTTTCCTGTCTGGTACCCATTCTAGACATCGTCTGTAAAACGACGTCCAAGGCACAGTAAACACCGATCTCTTGGGAGACTAGATAAAACCAATGGTTACCTACTCCCGAGTTGAAATGTACCCCACCTTGATCGTATGCAGATGGGTCCGTGTCTCTCCAAAATGGGCCTTGGTAGACCTGGGGCATCTCGTAAACAGTAGGTTGCATGAAATTTCGACGGTAAGCGAGCCTTGGCTTTGGTTTGAATCCAGCCAGTTCTTCACCAACAATCCAGTCCGCTGTAATCGTTAAGTCATCTGACTTGTTGTTGTTTTCGTTGTATTTGGTGTAGAGCCAATGTTCGTAGACCATTGCAAAGACGTCGGAAAAATGCTCACTTAGTGCACCCGATTCTCCTTCGTATTCCAATGCGACGAGGGCAAAGGTAATACTGTGTCCTAGCTCATGTGAAACCAAATCGGCAGTCACCAATGGAGTCAGCGTGTCACCTGAACCGTAATAAATTGCATCCACAAAATCGTAGTTAAAGGCACTGTCACTTTTTTTAAAATTTGCAATTGAATACACGCCATTAGGAAACATGCGGTTGTCTAAATAGCCTAAAGACTCGATCATCTGCAGAAACTCAAGAGTGTTGAAATGTATATCCACTACGGACAGTTCCTCAAGCGCTTCTTGGAACTGCATTTTTTCTTCTTCTGTAAGGGTTTTCGTCTCTCTCTGGCGCAGTTTGTATACTAAATCGTGACAGGCCTTATTCTTTGTTCGATCTACTTTGTGTGCGGGTCTTTCACGAATTGATTCGAATGTGTGCTCGCCGTTATCAAACTCCTGCTGGAAAGCAGTGTCGGAAGAGAGTGTAACGACCCGTCGGAAATTTTGTGGTCCGTTGGACTGTAGCGTGACATATTCACTTGTATTTTCTTCGTCTGTTTCATGGTCTACCGAGAACTTGACCAAACCAAGGTACGCGCTATACAGTTCAACCGTTTCAGTAGCCATCTTTTTAATGTTTCTAACTTGCATTTAGATTTCAATTGAGACGCAAATTATGCGCACACGGTAAATCATGAGATCTAGGTGTGATGGGATCTGGGTAAAAAGATTGCGGGATCCTTTTTTGTTTGCAGTTTGTCATTTTTCATTAGGTCACTCTGTGGTCTGCATTCCGCAACTTTGTATGCTTGGCTGTGCTGTGTCATTGTATAAATCGGAGTTCCATGATGGGGGGTTACGAATATGCACGAATGGCTCGATACCGTTTGCCAACCTGTCACATGGTGATCGCTTGTTCAACATTGACGACACTGCGGATGGGCCAGTTCGTACTTTCGCGGTCAGTACTTCGGTGTTATCCACTGGTTTCTTGAGACATCCTGTGCATCTAATAATACAGATTGTCATCAATGGTAGAGTTGTCACGACTTCTCTGGTCCAGGTGCCCCAGGGGCATGCTTCTTCTGTACAATCTCTGTCTTTTGGACCTACTCCGCTGCTGGATGGTGAGGGTTTTATTGAATCGATGCGTGGATTTCAAATGGTGCCAAACTCGGATGCTTTCCCTGTGGATGTCTCTATTTCCGGATTCGCGCTCAATGAGATCGTTGTGCGTGGATACACGGTAAGTTGTCCACTGCAGTCTCCCGTGTTGCGGCGTGGTGGTTTGGTATGTGGGAGACGTGTTTTAGATGGTGATGTTGTGAATGGTATTGATTCTGACAAGTTTTACAACAAATGTCCTCTACGTGTGGGTGAGAGCGAGCGTACGGCCGTTGTGGATGTGTTGATGGGAGATTTCTCTCAGCTGTGGCTCTTGGGTGGGTCCATGCCAGTGTTTGAAAATGTTTCGCGTTATGCGAGTGGGAGCAACTTCGACCTCATTGTTCAGAATCATCACAGTCCATGGCCAAGAGAAAACAGTCGTCTGACTTGGATTCGTCCGTGGGTTGGCAGCACGCCTCATATTTGTTACTGTGGAGTACATCAAGCTGACCAACCGACGTATGCTGGTTCAGATTTTGATGATGTACCACTGATTGTTTCGAGGGAGCGAGATTTGAAACGGAAATGGGTATAAAGATAGTGCATTTTATATTGAAATGTTTGAAAAGTCGAATTGATATATAAAACATATTTACATGCTTACGCTGCATTCGAAGTTACGTGGGTTCATGTTGTGACAAGGTGTCTGTCTTGTATCGATTCTGAGTGCAAGTGATTCAGTCTTGCTCTGGAACGCCTTCCATGCCGGTAGCATCTTTTCATGGATCACAGGTTCCCATTCTGTACTCAGAAGTTTGGGCATGGGTCCACTTGTTGCAATTACGAGACCGTATAACAATGTTAACATCTGGGGAGATGGTGTATGACGTGATGTGTCCTTATGAATGGCAAAGCAGGCGAAAAAAGGATCACTTGTAATCACATCTATCGTACCAACATTCTCGTGGATGGCGGTGACTTGGAACATGGTGTACGTCAGCCATTGTTGTAGGCCTTTGAATGACAACGATGATGACAGTATTTGTTTGGCATCTTGTGGTATGCGTGTGATGACTTCAGACCAGTAATCTTGTAGTTGTGAATCGTCTTGTAGGGCGTTGTCATCTGGCCAATATACATGCAAGAAATCGTGAACAAAGTTGTCGACTATCTCGTAAAAGGAGATACCATCTTGGGCATACGCCCATTCTGGTGGACCATTTTGTTGGGTCACCTGGTCTTTAAAAGAACGCACGTCAACAGTATCGGACCCATGTTGTACCATCTTGCAAGTAGTCTCAAAAGGTAATCCAGACTTGCGCATAACTCCGTTTTTGGTGATTAGAAGGTCGGCGAGATTTTGATTGACTTCACGAGTCCCATGGGTAATGATACGCAACAGGTTTTGCAGTGGGTGTGACTTGTCGAGATGATTTTCTTCAGCAATGACATTAGCGGCACCAAGGTGGGTCCGTCCAGCGTGTGTAACCATAGTCACATACGTAAATACTGAGCATCTCCAGAAATACTTAAATTGCTCCCAGTTCGAACTGTGTGGGTACGAGATCTGTTCATCCCGCTGGATACACAAGATCTTTCGGTTGTGATCGAATACAGCATTGGCACCAAAATGCATAAAGGTGTCATTTTTGGTGTCATCATCGTCGTTCCATGTCAAGGGAAACTGATCTTGCATGCTCAGCAAGTTGACCTCATATCGTGGGTTTAGCCCTCCGTATTTGTCTGGTTCGGGTACACGTCGTAGAAGACATGAACCCATGCCGTCAAAGGCCAATTTGGAACACTCCTCGTCTGTGGTCATGTCTTTCGACATGCTCCATGGTCCGTCGGGTCGTCCTTCTGGCATTCTGTCTTTGAAAAGAGCTTGTGTTTTGTCGATTGCCTCCTGCTTGTCCTCCCACTGGTCAGTATAATTCGTCTCCGATAGATTTTGTGCAAGAAATTTGATCGCTCCCGTCCGAGCGCTTCCGAGCACACCGTTTGGTCCTGGCATCTCGATTTTTGTTCCAAGGAGAGTTTGGGGGGTGATTGGAGTAGGTGCCTGAGCATTTGTTCCTGCCTTGATGGTGCTGATAGGTTTCTCATCTGAATTACCACCAACAAGTGTTACGAGTTTGGCAAATGAATTTATGATTCTATTATCCGCTGAAATGATGGAGGCTTCTTTAATTGATCGTTTGATCGTGTCGAGTGTAATATGCTGATTCTGTTGTTGGATGTCATTATGCTTGGATTGTTTGACGCCAAGTAAGAAAGTACCAGTGTCCAAGTTTGGTTGGGCAGCGTGACGCAAGTTTCCTGAGACCTCGAAATAGGAGTCGTTCATATGATCTTCGAGGTTGATTTCCATATGACCCAAATAGTCATCTTCGGTAAAGCTGTCTTTGTCGTATGCTGCTATCCACACTTTCTTTGTTTCTTGACGACTACTGACCCCTACCGTCCAACCAATGTCGAATGTCGGCTCAAGGTTATTATTTTGCGTCTCGGTAGTGACCTGTTGATCGTCATGCCATAAGACACAATAGACGTCGCTTGTGTTAAAATAGTCTGTATTTGGTACGACCAGCTTAAGACTTCTCAAGGTAAAGTATGTGATATCCGACGCCACTTCTGCCTTTTTCTCTGAGTCCTCAGATTTTTTCTCCATAGGCATCGTTTGTTTTTGAGTGTAGCTCATGATTTGATAAGATCTTTATTTTACATGATTTAACATTTTTGTCGATGTTCAGACGCGATAACAAGTAGTAGCATTATGAATGCAAACAAGAAAAGGCCCCTCGTGGTCCAGATTGCCATTTTTCCCTTGTGGTTTTTTTTTTTCGTGGCTTCGAGTGACAAATCCTGGTTATATAATAAACACGTCACATGCTGACGCTGCACTCGAAATTACGTGGGTTCATGTTGTGACAAGGTGTCGGTCTTTTATCGATACTCAGTGCGAGGGCTTCAGACTTGTCCTGAAACGTTTTCCATGCTGGCAGCATCTTTGAGGGTATGACTTGTTCCCACTCTGGACTCAGAATGCTAGGCATAGGTCCACTCGTTGCTACTATCAGGGCATATATCAGTGTGATCATTTGTGGAGATGGTGTATGACGCATTGGGTCCTTGTGAATGGCAAGGCAAGCGAAAAAAGGATCACTGGTCATCGTGTCAATTGTACCAACGGTCTCGTGTATGGCAGTGACTTCGAACATAGTGTACGTTAGCCACTGTTGTAGGCCCTTGAATGATAAAAATGGTGATAACATCTTTTGAGCATCTTGTGGTAGGTTGGTGATCACCTCAGACCAGTAAGCTTGTAGTTGCACATCATTTCGTAGGGCGTTGTCATCTTGCCAATATATGTGCAAGAACTCGTGAACAAAATGGTCGACTATATGGTAAAAGGAGGTACCGTCTTGGGCATACGCCCAGTCTGAGGGACCATTTTGTTGCGCCATTTTGTCTTCAAAAGAACGCACATCAACAGTGTCGGATCCGTGTTGTACCATTTTGCAAGCAGTCTCAAAAGGTAATCCGGACCTGGTTGTAATTCCGTTTTTGGTGATTAGAAGGTCGATGATATTTTGATTCACTTCGCGAGTCTGGTAGGTGATGATACGCAAAAGATTTTGGAGTGGGTGCAGCTTGTCGAGATGATTTTCTTTGGCGATGACGTTAATATTAGGAGCACCAAGATGGGTTTGGCCAGCGTGCATAACTAGAGTTACATATGTGACTACCGAGCATCTCCAGAAATATTTAAATTGCTCCCAGTTTGCCTTATTTGGGTATGAAAGTTCATCATCTCGCTGGATATACAAGAGCTTTCGGTTTTGGTCGAACACCGCATTGGCACCAAAATGCATAAAGGTGTCATTTTTCGTGTCATCGTCGTCGCCCCATGTCAATGGAAACTGATCTTTCATGCTCAACAGGTTGACTTCGTATCGTGGTTGTTGCTTTCCGAATTCGTCGTTTCCGGGTACACGGTGTAGAAGGCATGAACCGAGGCCATCGAAGGCCAATTCGGTGCATGCTTTATCTGTGGTCATGTCTTGTGACATTGTCCATGGCCCATTTGGTCGTCCTTTTGGCATTATGTTTTTGAACAGTGCTTGCGTTTTGTCGATTGCCTCCTGCTTGTCTTCCCACTGATCAGTATAATTCGTCTGCGCTAAATTTCCTACAAGAAGTTTGATCGCTGTCGTCTTGATGCTTGATAATGCACCGTCGGGTCCTGGTACCTTGATTGTGGTGCCGAGTAGAGTTTGGGGGGTGATTGGAGTAGGTGCCTGAGCAATTGTTCCTGCCTTGATGGCGCTGATGGGATAATCACTATGTGAGCTACCAATCATTGTTACGATTTTGCCAAATGAATTGATGATTCTATTGTCTGCAGAAAGAATGGAGGCTTCTTTAATTGATCGTTTGATCGTGTCGAGTGTAATATGCTGATTCTGTTGTTGGATGTCATCACGCTTGGATTGTTCGACGCTAAGTGAGAAAGTACCAGTGTCCAAGTTTGGTTGGGCAGCGTGACGCAAGTTTCCTGAGGCCTCGAAATAGGAATCGTTCATATGATCTTCGAGGTTGATTTCCATATGGCCCAAATAGTCATCTTTGGTAAAGCTATCTTTGTCGTATGCTGCTATCCACACTTTCTTTGTTTCTTGGCGACTACTGACCCCTACTGTCCAACCAATGTCGAATGTCGGCTCAAGGTTATTATTTTGCGTCTCAGTGGTGACCTGTTGATCATCATGCCATAAAACACAATAGACGTCGCTTGCATTAAAATAGTCTGCATCTGGTACGACCAGCTTAAGACTTCTCAAGGTAAAGTATGTGGCATCCGACGCTACTTCTAGCTTGTTCTCGGATTCAATGGAGTTTTTCTGCACATTGTCGCGTTTTTGGGATGTGTTCATCATTGTTTTGTTTTAGGGAATTTCAATATTTTGTTTAGTGTCATACGCTGTACATTAAGAAATTGGTGACGGATCTTGTGTATATACTATGAAAGCGATTGGGTTGTCCTTCTGGTCTAGTGTGTTTGAATATGGGATTGGTTTCACTGTTTCAATAGTTGACAAACCATATGTTGTGAGTGTAGCGAATAATCCGGCTACGATGACAGCGTATGTGATTCCAAATGGTTCATAATTGTAGTATTCTAAGCAATCGTTACCCAAAAGAAGCAGAAGTAACGTAAATACGAGCAGAAATCCAAACCATGTTACAACTGAAGCGTACATGATGTGTTTCTTCCAGTGAAAAAAACATACTGTATGTAATTTTCGTGGGGTGACCAAATATTCGGTTAATCAATTTGATCGAGACGGAGATTTTGATAATCGATACTAAAAATTATTAAGGATTAATCTACCAAACGGCCCCGTCCACACATGCGGGTACAATTGAGTATAGTTGTACATCTGGGTAGCCCATGTGTCATTGTGTTAATTTGTGACAATTCGGGTAAACTGTTGGGTCATGGTCGGCATATGCCGCCAGATTTGAATTGTCTACAGTCTGTTGACGGTTCCGAGTGTTCGCTTGTTCCGGTCTGTCCAAATGCTTCTGTGTCTCCGGTCTGGTTGATTCCAGTGAGATCGTATCGTGTGTTGGTCAGAACTCTGCAATCCATTGAAACACCGGTCGTGGTCGATGTGATCCCAGAGACGGTCGTGAATATGTTTTTGAAACCTTTGGCCGTCTGTCCGAATTTTGATGAAGGGCGCCTACAATCATTACAATCTTTTAGAACATTGCATGAATACCAAAAAACCTCCGTACGCTTTATTCTTCAGCGAGGTGGTCGGGCCTTAAATGGCAGTGAGATGGGTACTGGAAAGACTCCAACCGGTATTTGTTTCTGTGAGTATTATGCTCATCTTTCACCGCAGTTAATCGTCTGTCCGTCAAGTCTAAAATACAATTGGAATGTAGAATTCCAAACTTTTGCAGGCTGTGACGTTCCCATAATCAAAAATGGTCGTGGGTCGTTCTCGGATCGTAGCATTATTTCGTACTCATTGTTAACGTCCAAGAAAATTCGGTCTAAATTACCTCGCTTCAAAGTAGTTGTGTTGGATGAGAGTCATTACATCAAAAATCTACAGTCGAAACGTACCAAATTGCTGCTCAAGTTGTGTAAACAGGCAGATAAGGTGCTTCTATTGACCGGTACGCCGAGCTCAAAATCGTCGGATTTGTTTCCACAGTTGAAGGCGATCGATCCGACGACTTTCGTGAACTTTTTCCCTTATCAGGGTAAACATTTGGCGACGAGTCCAGCCTCATTATTTTTTGCCTCTCGATATTGTGTGCCAACTAAGATTTTTCTGGGTAGGAATCGATTCGGTTTTGCTTTTAATGGGAACGACAAATCGTGGGAATTATATGCAATTCTGTCTAGATACATGACAAGACGCACAAAGGCCGATTCACTCATGTATTTACCCCCAAAGACTCGAATACGAGTTGTGCTTGAAAAATTGAATGCAAGCCAAGCAAGATCTTTCCAACAGAAACTACAATTGATCGAAGAAGTACGTACTATGCAAGGTGGTCGGGCAGCCGATGCACAGCTGATGGCTCTGGTTCGTGAAACTTCTGTACTCAAAGTGAAATGTGTCCTACAGTATGTCCAGTATATTCTTGATTGTGGTGACAACGATCGCAAGTATCTTTTGTTTGCTCACCATCATATGATGCTCGATGCCATACGAGAGTTACTTGCCACCAAGAAACAAACATTCATCTGTATTGATGGGCGGACTCCCGCGGATGCTCGACAATCGTTAGTGGACTCGTTCCAGGATACGCGAGGATCAATTCGTTTCGCAGTTCTGTCTATTCGTGCCGCAGGGACGGGTTTAAATCTGTACACAGCTAACACTGTCATCTTCTGTGAACTCTTGTGGTCGGAGAAGGATCATATTCAAGCGGAGGACCGCGCCCATCGCCAAAATCAAACCAGACCCGTTTTGGTGCAGTACTTGGTCATTGCCGGGAGTACGGATGAACTTGTCTGGCGTTCGTTGTCACGAAAAGTCACCACCTCGTCCGCGCTGTTGGATAATCAGCACTTGACGTTCCAAGCGGCCTACCAGAGATTACCGCCTCAGATAAATAAAAAACGACTTCTTACTGAAGATTCTGTTACAACCTGAATTCAAAATGATTTAATCAACATAAATGCTATTTGCCAAAATCTCGATTGTACAATTTTCAAATGTGACACCCGAAAAAGATGTGTCGTCTGTATCTTTGGGCTGTACTTCTAATTCAAAAGATAGTACTGTACCCGCTTCTAGCATACCGGTGAAGCGGGTGGTCAAGTAGAGTTTTTTTGCCCCCATTGCGGAACTGGACGCCAAGATCTCGATTCTATCTGATGGCGTCTGTTCAGTCTTTTTTGTCTGTAGTTGTATTAGCTCTTGGTTTTCAGCCATGTTCACACCCACAGAACAAGTAACAGTGTAGTAACCCTGGTCGGGCACTAGAAACTTTCCTTCAGAGTATCCTTCTCGGGTGTATTTCTGACGTTTAGTTGGTTTCAGAATTGTGACTTGTTTCGAAATTTGTTGCTTTTTGTCCTGTGTGTATCGAACAAAGTAGAGACCGTCGTCATCTTGATTACGAACTTCTTCTATACGTCCCAGAGCGATCAGCGCCACAATCAAGGCACTTAATGCGAGTAGGAACGTGATTATTCCTGATAAACCCATCTTCTTTTCTATGTCATCATATTTAATTCTTTGCGCTTCGTACACACTCAGGTTTGGTTTGTGAAAATGGTGGTTCGACCGGACGATGCGACTACTCATCACACGTATCAATTGGAGGCTGGGCAAACGCTATTGATTAGCTATGCTGCTCATGCCTCACTCACAGGAACGATGCCATTGTCGTGTAGTGTCACGTTAGTGCAAGGTTCAGCCCAGGTGCAGGGCCAACCCTTGGTCTTGTTGCAGGAGTTTCAACCAAACAATCTACGTGATGTTGTTATTGATGTTCTGTCAGACACTATCCTATATGTCCTCACCGATCGTTTTTGTGTCATATCGGATCATAGTCCTTCTATCAACCGTCAACCGTGTCGATTGGTAGAACTCAAAAAAACCTGTACATTTGAAGACACCTGTGTATACGTTGCATCATGTACAACAACCGCAGTAATAGAGACTCTTTCTTGTGAATATGAACTCCATGGTGTTGCAATTCTTGTCATTGATCTCGATCATCTCGGCTCGGCGTTTACGCCACGATATGTGATAGGGTCGTGCTTCCGTTACGGTAATAGCCAGACCTGGCATACGGGTCAACAGTATTTTCATTCGCGTTCAAACCGGATCAGTGACACAGTTTATACAAGAATATCGCGTGAAATTTCAGACTTCCAAAAATGTGGTGGTTTTGTGTTGATCAATGGGTTCTCGTGTCGGTACGATGAATCTTATCCGGAAATACGGCGCGTTATTTCTTTGTTATCGGTATCGCGGGTGATCGCTGTAAATGTACCAGATATCTTTGTGCAAGTACAAAGGATGTATATTCCGACCACTCGATTACTACCATGGCCAGAGCTCAGAAAGAATCCATCTTGTGCTTTTGAAGCAACACAAGGTCAACCTTTGTGCTTTAATGACGTCATTTCACGGGTTAGAGGTTTGTTTCGATACATTCCAGTGGCCCCAGATAGCTGTTTACCGATTGGGTACACGCGGTTATTAAAACATACGTTTCTGATGGTATCGGAACCTACCAGTTTAGAAGGCACCTTTGGGATTACTCAGGTTGTACCTTCGAATGAGAACCTTGAGACCATATCGTACGACGGGCTTGTCCGATGTGGTACAAAACAAATGTCCCTCTTGGTTGGTAGCTTGCCGGACACCGGAGATCTTTATGTTGTGACGTGGACAGGGTTGGTTACGTTCTGCGCCAAGATGTAACTAATACGGTTGGTCCCAATACGTACTAGTCAATGCTAACGTTCAAAAGTTGTTTTAAATACAATCTGGGACTGTTTGTATTTTTTGAGAATGTTTATTGATAAATGGGGGTTAGTTGTTCCAAACTAAAAGCGGACCAAACAGACAAAGCAGTCAAAATGGCGGAGGTAGTAGCAGCAGCTAAAGCAGCCAAAGTGGCGGGTAAGGCAGCAGAAGTAGCCAAGGCAGCAGCAGTGGCTGCAGCAGCGCATAAAAAAGCAGCGGTATCCGAGGCAGTAGACAAGGTATTGAAGGCAGCGGAGGAGAAAGCAGCAGCAGCAGCAGTCAAGGTATTGAAGGCAGCGGAGGAGAAAGCAGCAGCAGCAGCAGCCAAGGCATTGAAGGCAGCGGAGGAGAAAGCAGCAGCAGCAGCAGCCAAGGCAGCAGCAGCAGCAGCAGCATCTGCAGCATCTGCAGAAGCGGAGAAAAAAGCAGCGGTATCCGAGGCAGTAGACAAGGTATTGAAGGCAGCGGAGGAGAAAGCAGCAGCAGCAGCAGCCAAGGCATTGAAGGCAGCAGAAGATAAAGCAGCAGCAGCAGCAGCCAAGGCAGCAGCAGCAGCAGCAGCATCTGCAGCATCTACGGAAGAGGAGAAAAAAGCAGCGGTATCCGAGGCAGTAGACAGGGCATTGAAGGCAGCAGAGGCAGAGAAGGCAGCAGCAGCAGAGAAGGCGAGGACAGACAAGGCAGCAGTAGAGAAGGTAGCAGCAGCAGCAGAGAAGGAAGCAGCAGAGAAGGAAGCAGCAGAAGAAAAACGAAAGACACCAGAACAGAAGGAAACAGAAGCGTCTCTGGCAAAATTAGAAGCAGAAAGGGCATTTTTATTGAAAGCAAACATACAGTTAGATGCTATAGTATCAAAGTCAAAAGACAAATCTGAAATCGAACAATTGCTATCTATAATTATTGCGCTAACCGAGATTTCCCAGGCAAAACAGTTGAAGTCTGAGATGATCTACAAACGTGCAGCAGAGAAGGCCGCAGAAGTAGAGAGGGCGAGGACAGACAAGGCGGCCGCAGATAAGGCGGCCGCAGACAATGCAGCAACAGACAAGGCAGCAGCAGAAGAGAAGGCAGCAGCAGCAAAGAAGGCAATAGCGGAGAAGGCGAGGACAGACAAGGCAGCAGCAGCAAAAAAGGCAGCAGCAGCAGAGAAGGCAGCAGCAGACAAGGCAGCAGCAGCAAAGAAGGCAGCAGCAGCAGAGAAGGCAGCAGCATCAGAGAAGGCAGCAGCAGACAAGGCAGCAGCAGACAAGGCAGCAGCAGCAAAGACGGCAATAGCGGAGAAGGCGAGGACAGACAAGGCAGCAACAGAGAAGGCAGCGGCAGAGAAGGCAGCAGCAGCAAAGAAGGCAGCAGCAGCAAAGAAGGCAGAAGCAGCAGAGAAGGAGGCTGCAGAGAAGGCGGCCGCAGACAAGGCAGCCGCAGAGAAGGCATTAGCAGAGAAGGCAGCAGCAGAGAAGGCAGCGGCAGAGAAGGCAGCAGCAGCAAAGAAGGCAGCAGCAGCAAAGAAGGCAGCAGCAGCAGAGAAGGAGGCTGCAGAGAAGGCAGCCGCAGACAAGGCAGCCGCAGAGAAGGCAGCAGCAGAGAAGGCAGCAGCAGAGAAGGCGGCAGCAGAAGCAGAGAAGGCAGCAGCAGCAGCAGCAGAGAATGCAGCAGCAGAAGCAGAGAAGGCAGCCGCAGCAGAGAAAGCAGCAGCAGCAAAGAAAGCAGCAGCAGCAGAGAAGGCAGCAGAAGCAGAGAAGGCAGCAGCAGAGAAGGCAGCAGCAGAGAAGGCAGCAGCAGCGTTATCCGAGGCAGTAGACAGGGCATTGAAGGCAGCAGAAGCAGAGAAGGCAGCAGCAGCAGAGAAAGCAGCAGCAGCAAAGAAGGCAGAAGAAGCAGAGAAGGCGGCAGCCAAAGAAGAACTAAAGACACCAGAACAGAAGGTATTAGAAGCGTCTCTGGCAAAACTAAACGAACAAAGAACAGCTATATTTGATGAAAAACAAGTTGTAATTTTTAAATTGGTAAGGTCGCTAGGCAACCCAGAAAAATTGCAATCTGAAATTGATGTGCTAAACAGCCGTGACAGTATACTATTGTCGATGTATGGGAAAATACAAGACCAGTTGCTTGACCTAATAAAAGGCATAACAAGAGAATGAAACATCGAGAAATTCGGGAAAAAATATCCATTGCTTCTGAAGCTATGTCTCCTGTATCCAATTAGTATACTATAACTATTTTCTGATACAAAATTTAAATCATAATATTTAAAATATACAACTTATCATTCTAACAATCAAATCATGAGTATATACAAACTATACAATTGTACGATATAGTAAACATCCTTTTAGTCGATGTTTGTAAACGAGATTTTATTAAATGCCGAAATTTTTCATGGTTTGATTCGATACATCAACTCGGCCAAGAAAACTCTTGTGTTGTCATCCTTCGTGTTGGATGGTCGCGCTAGTCCTGGTCCAGAAATTGCACAAGCGTTGAATCTGGCAGCTCGTCGGAATGTACACATCAGTTTACTGTATTCAATGTCGGCCGTGGTGCTCAAAAGGCAACAGACCAATCAAGCGGAGAGCTTTTTGATGTTATTAGATGGTGGACCCGCTTTTGAGATCCGACAGTACAACCATTATTTATTCGATGCTATGCATATGAAAATTCTAATCGCGGACAGTTGCAACGGAATGATCTTCGGTGCAAACATCGAACCTTTGGTAATATCATGTGGGTGGCGGGACACTGGTTTATCTTTCAGTGGAGTCCGTGCATCGCATACTATATTGAAGCATTTTTATGAAGTTTGGACAAAATCCACTCCTCATACTTTATCTTATTCCGTCAAAAAACGTACATTTGGTAATGATCGAATGAAAAGAACCATTTCTGATTGTATCCCGGTACACACTAATATTCCTTATCGGATTGCGGTGCAGACTGGGTGTTCAAGTTGTCTTCCGGGACAACGCATTTCACAAGTTACTAAGTCGTTAGTTCGCACGATTTGTTCGGCGAGGTCGTGTGTCGATCTCATCACTCCTAATCTGGCGGATGCGCGTATTCTCACATGTCTAGTAAACATGGTAGAAACCCATGGTGTACGCGTCCGAATTATCACGACATTGGAAATGAACGTTTCCTCGTATTCCGCTCTTGGCTTGTGGACAAATCGGGAAGTTTTCCATCGTTATGGACATCTGTTTGCTTTCCGTTTTTCAAATCGCACACGATGTGACGGTAATGGACAGAACTGTCAGACGTGTGTTGTCAATGGTGCTGTTGTTGGTGCAAATCATTCAAAATTTGTATGCATAGACGGTGGTGTCAGAGTAGTCATTGGTAGTGCGAATTTAGAGCCGATTTCTATGACATCTGCTGTAGAACTAAATGTGGAATTGTGTCCGGACGAACCACGAACTCAAGCACGGTTTCAGGACGTTTTTACACGATTCTGGAAGCAAGCTGTTGTTACAAGTTCTGGGTTAAGCAAGAACGGCCGAACATCCTCTTGACCCAACAAGAATTGGATAATGACCTGAACATTCTGTAATGTTGAATCTTTGTTTTGCTGTCCTTCATATTTGGTGACAAGTAAAGTATTTTGTCGACATTCCGAAGTTACTATCATGTTATCGTCAAGTAATATTGTTCGGTTCAGCGGGAATCTAGTCTTAGATAAGATCTTCTGAAGCGTGTTAGGTATACAGTGTTCACGAGACATGATCTGAATAATCTTTCGATTTGGATCGATATCTAGACAAATCATTTTAGCATACCAGGCACTACCACCGGTATAAATGTAGACACAACAGTGTTGAAATAACCAATCTAAGAATTTTTGCATACCCGGTCTATATGATACCATGTACACGAACCTGTCATCTTCAAAAATGAAATCGTGAGGCTCGGGTCGATAAGAATACTTTGTCTTCTCGACAACACGTGTGAATAACAACGTAAGATCCAAATCAAGTAGGACTATAATTGGGCTTGATGGTGGTGAATGTGTTATGTCTAGTGATTTTGCAAACAACGGGAAACAGGGTACTGTAAAAACATGGCTGCGAACGGTTTCGCCGACTATTTTGTTTGTTTCAGAGTGTTCCTGTGAATATTCTTGTGAATATTCTTGTGAATATTCTTGTGAATATTCTTGTGAGTATTCTTGGCAGAGTACTTTTGGACATGGACGTTTTTTACGATTTCTTTTGAAACAAAACATGGATTTTTTTTATATAAATATCTTTCTATCCCAAAGGTACGTTTGTGAATGTCACAGTTCATAAAAACACGTGTAGAATCAAAAGTTGGAATACTTCTTAGAGTAGGTGTTCGGATAGAATGTTTGAATGGTCAAATAATCATACGTTGGATATGTACTCACTATAGCTGGATCTCGAAAATGTGGGATCACTGAAATTACCGTATCTGTGAATCACTAAATTATTTGCTTGTCAAGTAGCGCCAAATTTTTTGTATTAATCATGTTGTCAACAATGGATTCCGATGAACATAGCCGCGCGGTTGCAAACCGTATTGTCAGTGCACTATCCTTTCATGTCAGTGGGTGCCCGATTCGATTTGGAAGGACACACAAGGTTACGCAGCGCTTCGAAGGTCGTGCCCACGGGATACAGTGGAAGGGACCGTGTCGTCGTAGGGGAGGGGCGTTTGTTGTTTTATGCGATTATGGAACAATGAAAAAACAGGAACATCGGATGGTCCTGAAACAGATGTTGTTGGATTATTCTGAATTCCTGCACTATCTTCGTTGTTCGAATGCACAGCCATTGAAAAAACGTCGCAACCCATATGAGCCTGTCCGTAACAAAGCCGTGAATGCCTCCAATGACCTGGAACTTTTCATCAAGGGTGCTTGGATTTCCTTTGGAAATTTGTTCCCTACAAAAGTTCGTCAACTACAGAGTCCACATGTGGAGAATTGGCTCCTGGCGAACCCAGAGCCATCCATGGAGGAACAGGAACAGATATTGAGGACTAACAACGAAGCGTGTCAGATCCAGCAAGAAAGAGATTGCACAAACCAATTCGAGTGGAAATTAGGTGATATGCAGGATCCGCATCATATGGAATACGATTCTTGTCATGATTTTGGAGAACATGTCGAAGATGACGACGTGTCGGTGGACTCCTTGAATTACGAGAACATAAAACAAGATCTGAGTGGTTCATTCGATTCAAAGGTGCGTTTTCTGCTACATCGTTTTCTGTTCTTGTTGCACCCATGATTGTTGTTTTGTTCATAGATTGCATGCTTGGATATCTCATGTTACCTTTTTTGTTGTTGTAGGACCTGGACTTTGTTCAGCATTCTAGTATTCATTCCGATTTCCAGAATCTATTGCGTGCTTCTGATCTGGACGCGGTGACCATATGTCCAGAGTTGACCGTTGATTCTGTTGCCATAGCGGCTGAAGCCGCTGTCGCAGAAGGCCATCGACTTATTCAGCAGGAATCGAATGCTGCTTTGATGGCAAAATTCGGTCAGTTTATTCATCAATTGGCGATATCAGGAATATCTCGCGCTGGTGTTGACTCAATGTTGCAACGCGCAGAGCATGATGTGCAGCGACTAGGACTAAATTGGGGTAGGAGTGTTCAAGAACTGTCAGTCAAGGGATAGGTTTCAGGTGAAATCTTAAAGTTTAATGATTGGCAAAATAAACTAGAATGCGTACATGACGATTTCTTTCAGGCTAGCTATTTGTACAATTCAAAGCCGGTGTCCGTATTCGGACAGAACGCCTTCGACGGTTCCTCGGAATGAACATGTGATGTTGCAATAACATGCAATATTCAACAGAATAAACATTGATTTGAAGCAAGATAACCCTCCTTTGATTGTATTTCCAAGTTGAACTTGCCTGTTGAAAGCTTCGATATTCTCAGTCTTGTGCTCAACCTGGGAAGGCTCCAACAAAAAATCATACATTGAACAATGGAGTGTGTACATATTAGCACAATCTTGAGCATTTAGCACGATTTTGTCATCGCCGATCAGTATTGGTTTTGCTTCTATCAATCGATGCTCCCATTCTTGAAAGGTACCTTCACGAGATAATCGAACCAGTCTAAGGATCTCTGCGACTAGATTGGAGTTGACCGTAGACACATTCCCGAAGTCAACAGCGTACACTTGACCTTCACCATCAACCATAAAATTACCCCAGTGTGGGTCACCTATAATCAATCCTTCGCAGCCACAAGTGAACACAAAGCGGAAAAGTGCTTTGCACAATCGTATTTGTTCTGGTTTCGAGCACTTCTGTATGTATTTACTAAAGCTTGTGGTGTCCGAGATATACTCTGTGACGAGTACATTTTCTTCGCACAAGTGGGTATGCACACGTGGTACACGCACCGTATCATGGGATGTGTATGTTTCGTTGTGTGTAGCCATAAGTTGACCAATCCGTTCCGTTGTGCGACGTTCAAGCTCGTAGTCCAATTCGGTCTCAAGACTAGTTGCCATTTGAATAGCCGACGGTGATGCGTTTGTACCACCGAGTGAGTCGGATAACTTCGTCATTGTCAAAATAGCCTGTAAATCTTTCTGGATCATGTCTTCAATACCAGGGTACCGAATTTTGATGGCCAAAATTTCTCCTGTCGTTGGATCTTGTGCCTTGTACACTCCCCCGATACTACCCGATGCCGCAAACACGGCTGTGTCATGGTTGATACCATGTCTTAGGCAATATTCCAGGAATATAGCATCCAATCGATCTTTGTTGACAGGGACACAGTCGTCGAACACGCTCCGTTCGGGTTGATCCAAGCATGTCAGTTGTGCCAGTTTACTATATGTACCACCCAGCTGCTGCAGAATATCCATGGGTGATGTTGCATCAAAACCGACCGCATTCTTCAAGAGATTGAACCCAAGTTTGCTTCCGAAATGGGCCGCTCTTAGCATTGTACCTATTTCTTTACATCGCTTAGATCCATACAGATAGCTTTAGAACGCAGACGATTTAAATCCTAGACCAAATATCGTATGAAAATAGTTTGTCAACAAATCATTTCTAAAATTAGATTATATCTAAAGTTTTGATCAAAAATTCTGATCCAAGTTTTGGAGAAGTACGTCCAAATTATAGTATATTATATAGTTTGTCAACAGCGATTATAAAAAAACATTTTGCTGTCGACAAACCATTTTCAAAATTAGATTGTATAGTTTGAAATTTTGATCCAAATTTTGGATCAGTATATCAAAACTATAGGTGTGTATTATATAGTTTGTCAACACCATTTTCAAAATTAGATTATATAGTCTGAAATCAACAGCAAAATGGTGTGCACGATCCGAAATATTATTAACACTTGTATTATTGACATGGTTCTTTCATAAATTTGTATTATTGACATGGTTCTTCCATAAAATTGCACTTCTTTCCGAATGGTTCCAAATTGCTAGAGTCGCGATTAGGTAAACTATTAGATGGATTTTTCTGTACTTTAGATTGTACGACCTCAATCTCCGTTTCTGTTGCTGATGTCTTGATATTGTTCCATCTTAGGTACGTGAGACTGCCGCCAAAAATTAGATATAAAATACCCTCCAAGAATTCAAAACCAACATGTCGTCCATAAATACCTGACTTATACAAAGTTTGAGCAGCAATAAGTAGAATAATAAATCCCAGTAGGGCCATACATAATCCGGCTATCACGCCGAATAGTTCGTTATCTCGTACCTCGCAAACCATATCGAAGCTAAGATATATAATTTGAATACTAACTACGATACAAAACAAGAGCATATGTCGTGTATGTGGCTCATGATGTTTTGAGTGCGTTGTCATTTATAGAAGGACGTAACAATATAAATGGCATTGAAATTTCAAAAGATACAAAAATTCTCGCTTAATGTATTGGACTAATTTGTAAATTGATGGGAATACATTCACAATCCAACGGACAACTCAAAACTACCATGTCGAACGAAAATTTTATTATGAACGCCGTTGATCATATTAATCTGACATCGGATCCAGATAATCTGACACAATTGGAGCCTTTGTTAACTCCAAACCCAAATCGATTCACTATTTTTCCAATCGAACACGCAGACATCTGGGAATTTTACAAAAAACATGTCCAGGGTTTCTGGACAGCTGAAGAAATCGACTTGGCTGGTGATTTACAAGATTGGGTAGATCTGAAAGAAGACGAGCGGTATTTTATTAAGAATATCCTGGCCTTTTTCGCAGGTAGTGATGGTATTGTTCTGGAGAATCTAGGTACACGGTTCCTTTCCGAAGTGCAGTATGCCGAGGCCCGTTGTTTCTATGGATTCCAGATCGCGATGGAGAATATTCATTCCGAGACGTACTCATTACTAATCGATACATACATACAAGATAAACAAGAGAAATTCAAACTGTTGAATGCTGTTGAAACTATGCCTATTGTTCAGAAGAAAGCCTCTTGGGCTCAGAAATGGATTTCTTCCGACAGACCATTTGCAGAACGGTTGATTGCGTTCGCAATTGTTGAAGGAGTTTTCTTTTGTGGGAGCTTTTGTGCAATCTTTTGGTTGAAGAAACGTAACAAGTTGCATGGTCTCTCTTTCTCGAATGAGTTCATTAGTCGGGACGAGGGGTTACATACAGAATTTGCTTGTTTATTATACACAAAACATATATTGCATAAGGTCGAGAAAGAGACTGTATACGATATCATTAGAGACGCGGTTGATATCGAGTGTGAATTCGTGTCATCTTCTCTTCCGGTCGAATTGATTGGTATGAATTCCAAGCTCATGATACAGTATGTCAAATTCGTAGCCGATCATCTATTGATTGCGTTAGGGTATCCCGCAATTTACAATGTCACGAATCCTTTTGATTTCATGGATATGATTTCTTTGCCCGACAAAAGTAACTTTTTTGAAAAACGCGTGTCGGCGTACAGTAAAGCTAAGGTTGGTCTGACAACGGACGAAAACCAATGTTTTACCTTGGACGGCGAGTTCTGAGTGATGCTCACATTCGTTTCTTCTTCGATGCA
>Ga0307978_1000663_pt1 | contig 28041 bp, 24 predicted proteins | sample OrgLakmetage1056_FD_203151 | JGI IMG/M metagenome (GOLD analysis project Ga0307978, IMG submission 203151) | Saline water microbial communities from Organic Lake, Antarctica - #1056 | ecosystem: Environmental > Aquatic > Non-marine Saline and Alkaline > Saline | place: Antarctica: Organic Lake...
GCTGCCTTTTTTCGGGCGAGCATGACGCTAGCAAAACCGCCGCGCCCCAACTCGCGAACAGAATCGTAGATCTCACCCACTTCGGGAGGCCATTGCGACGGGACTTGCCCTTTCGGCTTGGTGGTAGAAGAGGCTGTCATGGTGGATATGCGACTATATACTGTACTGTACTGTACCAGGGGTATACGAATACAGTTACTGTTGTTGTGCAATTGTTGCTTTCGGCATTATATCGATTATCGCGAAGTTGTCATCATTCACGACGTCCATGACGTCGTTGAATCTCCTTTCTCTCATTCTTTTACGATAGTATCAGCTGAGTCCTCCCCGGGACTGACGCACTTCGTTTGGTTGTTGCATATCTTATTGTACGTACATATAATACCGCGACGCACTTTATACCTTGTACCCTTGCGTTGTTCTTTGCTGTAGACTAGAATACCGGTAGATTACGATACCACCACGACCATGCGGTTCTCTTTTTTCGCTGTGGCTGTCGTAGCGCTGCTTTCATCGTCGGTCAGCGTCTCGACGACGGATGCCTTTGCCCCTGTGACACGCGCGTTTGCCCCATCACCTCATCGCGTCGTATTGGATAGCACCGAGCTTTCGTCGACTGCCGCCGGTGCTGTTGTTACCACACCAACGACTCCTATTGCTGGAATGAAACCTGGAACGTCCGGGCTGCGCAAAAAAGTGGAAATCTGGCAAGGTGTTGATGCTGCCAACAAGTATTACATCGAGAACTTTATCCAGAGTCTCCTGGATACAGCCTGTGAGAAGAATGGTGGTGTCATGCCAGACACGTACGTATAAGGTGGTATGGTGTTACGATTGCAAGTCCGATGGAGAGCTTTATTGATCGTTGGATACTCATGGTACTTTTGGCTTGTCTTTCTCTTTTCTCCCTTCAACAGACTCATTGTCGCGGGTGACGGTCGCTACTTCAACACGGAAGCGATGCAGATTATTTGTCGTGTCTTGGCGGCCAATGGCGTCGCCGACATTTGGATTCCCAGCACCGGTATCATGTCGACACCGGCAGTGTCGGCGGCAATTCGAATGCGAAACTTTGGACAGTGTCAGGGAGGTATCGTCCTCACGGCTTCACACAATCCGGGTGGACCGGGTGAAGACTTTGGCATCAAGTACAACCTTGCCTACGGACAGCCAGCAGGGGAAGACTTTACCGATGATGTATGTCTTTTGTCTTGCGTCGTAATCTTAATATTGCCATGGATCTGATTGACGTTCTCACGTTTGCATCCTTTCTTGTCGAATAATACACAGCTCTACGAACGAAGCCTCACTATCCAGTCGTTCAAGACACTCGATAGCACGACAGATTTGGACTTGAATGCCCCAGTCGGCACGACGTACTTGCTCACTCCAAAGTCTACAGTGACTATTATTGATCCGTTTGAAGAATATGTCGCTGTGCTAAAAACGTGTTTTGACTTTGATGCATTGCGCGACTTTGCCAAGCGACCGGAATTCTCTCTAATCTTTGACGGAATGCACGGTGCCGGCGGGCCGTTTGCCCGTCGAGTGCTGATCGAAGAGCTTGGCTTGCCCAAGGTAAGAAGAAACGTACGTCTTTTAGGGCGAAAATACTGATTCGTGTCGACTTATGCACATGCTTTCGTTCATTCAATATCGTTAGAGTTCTCTTTTCCGCTGCGATCCGAGGCCCGATTTTGGCAAGGGGCATCCCGATCCGAATCTAACCTATGCAGCCGACCTAGTCAAGAAAATGGGCTTGTTGCCGGACGGAAGTGCCAATCCAGAAGTCGACCTATCAACCATACCCGTCTTGGGAGCGGCAAACGATGGTGACGGTGATCGTAATCTCATTGCCGGGGCTGGATGCTTTGTCACTCCGTCCGACAGTCTTGCTTTGATCTGTGACAACTGGGAAGCCATTCCTCACTTTGCCAAAAAGGGTGGGCCGCGTGGAGTGGCACGATCCATGCCATCATCCGCAGCTCTAGATGTGGTGGCGGAGGCACGAGGGATTCCCTGCTTTATTACACCAACTGGGTGGAAGGTGAGTAGTAGTATTAGAACCCGGTCCAATCAATCTTCAATGCATGAGTGAATATGCAGCTGAACCAGTATCAATAACTGACATGTGTTCGTCCTTACCTAGTTCTTTGGAAACTTGATGAGTTCAAAAGAGTTATTTGGAAAGAGAGATTACACTCCTTTCTTGTGTGGAGAAGAGTCCTTTGGCACTGGAAGCGATCATATTCGAGAGAAGGATGGTCTATGGGCGGCTTTGGCCTGGATGTCGATCCTCAGCAAGGCAAACGCGGAAACTCCAGAAGGGGCATCGCTCGTATCTGTGCAAGACATTGTTAACAAGCACTGGGCAAAGTACGGTCGTCATTTCTACTGCCGATACGACTTCGAAGCTGTTGACAGTACCGACGCCAACAAGGTCATGGATCTGATTCGAGATGAGTTTGTTTTGGGAGATGTGTCGTCCGCTTTCAATGATGGCTCCGGAATCAAGTTGGTAGATGCAGAAGAGTTTGCGTGAGTAATGTTTCGTTGGTGTGTGTCGCCTTTGCCGCTCAATTGGAGATCTCACACTGGTATTTCTACTTTGTCAAAGCTACGTTGATCCTGTGGACGGTTCCAAGGCTTCGAACCAAGGCCTGATACTTTCCTTTGAATACGCAAACGGCGACCCTGCGCGTGTTGTCTTCCGCTTGAGTGGTACAGGTTCGGCGGGGGCAACCGTACGTGTCTACCTAGAAAGGTTCGAAAAAGACGTGAGTAAACACGGCGAGTCCGCGCCTGTTGCTTTGAAGAGTCTCGCCGATCGAACAATTCGACTAGTAAAGATGAATGAGCTAACAGGACGGGACGCACCTACTGTAATAACTTAACTCGATTGCTATGTATACGATAATCACCATATGCTCTCCACGTGGCTTCGCAATATATATTGCGCTTTCCGATTTCTGCTTTCGATACAGTACCATCAGTGCTACACGTCGGCCTGCAGCTCTGGACCATCCTCCTCGTGCATGCCTGCCTCGACCTGCTGCTCTTGATCTTCCTTCTCTTCCATCGACGGCACATGCTTCTCCAATTGTGTGATGTCCTTGGTATTCTGGGGGTGCCGAGTAGCTTCAATGACAGACTCCAGCTTTTCCTCGCTGTCTCGCGATACCCTTTCGACAGCGTCTTTGTAGCTACCCATTGGCAGCGTGAGGGCCACTGCCGCCATGCAAAACATGGGAATGAGGCCGAGCCCCCAACGCTGATCGACTCCATTTTCATTCAAAATAGTGTACAGGAGTGGTGGAATCCAACCAATGATCTGACCCATGAAGGTAAAGAGTCCCATCATTTCTGTTTCTTGGCCCTTGGGAATAAGTGACACCAATAGGACTCGCTGACTGGGGTAAGTCCATCCCATAGTGAAGCCCCAAGCTGCGCTAAGCCCATAAACGGCATCCCGTCGCTCGGGGCCTGTAAACACAGCAGCTGAAATGGCAATGGAAATACCAAGCATCGAGAGGCCTGCGCGGTATGAGTTCAACGGGTTGAACTTGGCGCAGCACCACTTGGAGAACATTGACCCAGGAAGATTGGCAGCAATGAGAATGAGATTGGTCTTGGCGATCTCGAGAGCTGAAAACTTCATTACTGTCGTCAGAAAGGTGACAGCAATCGATTGGATAACACCAGCTCCGGCCTCTGGACTCAGTAGAAGCGAAATCATGAACCATTTGAGCGCAACGTAGTCTTTCCAGATCTTCTTGGATGTCGTGGCGACTTGTCGGAAACCCGTGGTAAGCAGGTTGGCGCCTTCAGGGACCTTGGTGAGGGCCGGACGCTTGCGGAACAAGAATGTCCAAGCATATCCGATAAAGAGAGTACCAATAACAAGGGAGAGGCTTGCAGCATCTCTAGCTGTTTGCTGAGAACTAGCAACAGAACGGTTGAGGTCACGAATCTGTCCGATAATAATCACCAGGGACAAGTAAACAAACTGGACACTAAACTGTCTCATGTTGATGCGCGAAGTAAAGTGCGACAGAATGCCATAATCCCGGGTGAGATCTGGCAAGTACGCAAAGACACTCGCAGCGTGCACCAACAACGCAAAGCCTCCAATCGCATCCATGATAAGAACGAAAAACCACGTGTCTTCCGAGATACAAATTTGAATACCAACCGCAAGCACGGCCACGAAGCCGGAAATCACTCCAACAAGCTTGCGGTGGCTGGTATGATCAACAATAGCACCAAACACAGGCATGAGAAGAGCTGCTAGAACTCCCGAAATAGTGCTCGTGGCCGTCAAAAGACTGCTCGGCTTGATACCGTACACGCTGCACTTGTTGGGCCCTGGGCATCCTGCATCTTGCGCAGCCAAACGAACAATGGCGTTTCCCATGTAGCCTCCCACTTGATTTAGAGGACCACGGGCTGCGGCATCCATCGCTTGTCCAGCAACTTCGGGGAGTTTCCTCCCAGTGTCCGGATCCGCAATGTGAAAGGGTTTCTCGAACCAAGAGAGGTAGGCTGGGGCATTCCACCCTCCCGATGCAACCTCCGCGGCCTCGGAAACGGATGCCTTGCGCAGAAGCACCCGCGATGACGAGGGGATTTCTGGAAGTGCATCCACAACTGAAGCATCCGTGGTGACTTCTGTTTCAGCTGCAACTTCGACGTCTTTTGTGCCAGTAAGATCGTCAGATGACCCCGGAGTATCTGCTATATTTTCTGTAACGGTCATCTTTCAACTTGACTTGTATCTAAATAAGGAGGGAGGATTGGTCTTGTTGGTCCTGTATGCTTGTGAATGAGAGAGTTAGTGTCGCTTCGGGGAGGATGAAGTGCTGGAGAGCGTCTTGCAACCTTGAAAATGTGGTGGTGGTTGGAGGTCATCTTCTTTTTGTTTGTTTGTTCTGTTTCGAGGCAAGTTAGATATAGGCCAGTGCTCAAACGGGCTGTACAAAACCATTCCTACCTGTACAGTTTATGGCGTTTTTCACGTGATGCCGTGATGCCCCGTCGGAACGGTGGTTTTCAGTAAAGAGTTAGGGGGCGAAACAAAGTTTCTGACGTAAAAGAGGATAGAATGACATTCTTCGTCGCAACCACATAATATTACTTACAAAAATGTTGGACTAGCCACGTGTGAGCAATAAAAGGCCGAACAAGAAAATGACCTCCTTCTATCGACGCCCTTCAATGTTCTATTTCTAAACCGCAAGAAGGCGTCATCACAGTAAAACGACAGGCTCTAGCTTGGCCAACGTACATAGCTATTGGCAGGGTGGCCAAAAACTTCCGTCCAACTCCAACGAACCAGGTACCGGTACGGTAGTCTAGGAAGATGCGTGTAAGTTGCAACTCCGTTAAACAAAACGTGCGAGTTAGAAACGCTACGTACTGTAGTCTAGCATAATTCTAGAGTAGGCAAGACGGAGTCTGGATTTTAGATACAGTTGTACAGTCGGCAGGAAATACCTGTACCGATACATATACGCCGAAGTAGCCTGACTATTAACTATCCGCGACATTGTCATATTGTAGTGATACAGTAGCACTGTTTGCCTCTAATTGGGTTTATTCGTGTTTCGTTGCGGCGCCATACATGCATAAATATATATATATATATATAAAGTGGCTACTACTCTCAAGTAGGAACAACAAAGCCAAGATTTCCCGCCAGTTCAGTTTGGGCATTCACAGTCGAAGAGTGGGCATAGTTGCCTGGTGGTAACCACGAGGGATCTTGCAGATCCATGGCGAACAAATGGTGGTCTCGTCCTCTGGTAGCTCCGGGATGGAGATTCAGTGATGTTGTAAACTCCATAAACATTGGATTATCGGAGTCAACTCTGTGGTAACCAGCTTTTTCGTACAAAGCAATGGCCCCTCGATTGCTCACGTCCACGTGGAGATAAAGCGTCTCCGTCTCGCTTTCCTGCGCCAAGTTTTCAATAGCATGCAAGAGGCGAGCGCCAATACCTTGCCGCCGAGCTGCTGGATGTACGGCAACTTCGGTTACATATAGAATCGAGCGTTGTGGTCGCCTCTGACCCAGACCTGTCGCATAGAATTCGTGGAAACTGCATTCAGCACTCCCAAGCAAAATGTTTGATCCAGTCTCCGAATATTTCCGCGAGGCTGTGGCTACCACGCACTGGGCACCCCGTAGTCGTCGACTACTAATCGCCTGACAGGATCGCGCACAGAATTGACTCTGCATCTCGGGTGAAATGTCAGAAAAGACGGACAGTCGCAGGCAGGAAATGTCAACATCGTCCACTGGAGTGGCGACTCGTACAGTCACGTCGTCGTCTACGAGGCTGCTGGTCTTTGGGTAACGTGGTGAAGAACCGGCTTGGCGGTAAGCGTCATTACGCCCAACTTGTAGTTCGCCGAGAATACCCATGGTGCGCCCAATGGAGGACCTTGCAGCTGATAACCGTGCTTCTTCCCTTGTGGCGGGCGCCTTTGAAAAATGCGGTCTCCGCCTATCGAGAATATCATCAATTATCGAGTGAAGCAAGGACGTGTTCAGCTTGGCTACCGTCTTGGGTGAATCTTTCGTATCACCGGTGTCCTTGTTGGCACCCCCCGCAGCAGCGACTCGCGCCGTCTTGCGGACTGTATCCATGATGCGGCTCGTTGCTCGCGTTCCCCGTCTTTCCATGCTAGCGCTTCCAACTCTGCGTTCTCCTACGCTTGTAACCTTTGTTGATGTTTGTTTTGTTGACGATCGGCGCCCTCCCGGGTTCTTGCCCAACAGAGCTGTGCGTGCTAAAGTGGCACGGCGTCGTGCGGTCATATTTTCATCCTCGTCGTCATCCTCATCATCATAGATGACAGGCAATGGGGAGTCTTGACCTTCAGTGGAACCGTCCTCGTGTGCACTGCGAGGAGAAATATTGATGTCAGTCTCTCCGCTGCTTGTACCTTCGCCATTATCATCGGCCGTGTCATCTAGAGATGGCAACACCGGTGGATCTAGGAGCTTTCTTCGTACACGCGGTTGTTGGGGTACTGTTTTTACAGCGTACAGTGTGCTTTCCTGGCATCTTCTTGGAGTAGACGCAACCGCTGCGGTGTGGTAAGCAGCGCCGGTGGAGGGAGCCACAAAACCGGAACAAACGTGCAAGATAATCGAAAGCAATCCGATCCTCAGCAGAGCGCTAGGACTTGTGGTGCGTCTACCGGTATACTTTTCGTCGTCTTCCAACAGTGACGTTGGCAATAAGTAGCGTCTTTTTTGTCCCAACAACAGTACATTGGAACACTTCTTCTCTTGTGGGCCGTTTTCACGTAGAAGAGCCTCTGTCTCTTCAATGACCATCCTATTCAAGCAGCTGTTGATTTCCATTGGAGTATAACCGTCTTCCATCGGAGAATAATCTCTGTGGAGCCAGGGAGACTGCAGAAAAGAACTTAACGATGCCATGGTGCCGACGCTTTTATTGCCGGAAAGTATTCTGCGATAGAGAATATCTGTTTGCGTGAAATCTCCTCCACCAATCAGAATTGTCCTGGAAGAGTTCAACGTGAAAAGATTTGCACCGAGTAAAAAAATCTAGCCTCATCACACTCTAGGGTACTATTCTACTATTCCAATGCCCCTTAATTCAGAAGCACAGCACCTGCAAGCTGGCACTCTTGGAGCACCAGCAAGTTGTCTCCGTAAGCCCTTGGGAGCCAAGCAAGAAGCTTAACTCATGATCCTCGGTATAGTAGTATGGCCTGTCGTCGCACCAGCAGCACCCGTAGAAGTTGGAGTCAGTGGCCCTCGCAAAAAGCTACCGTACCACGGCCGACACCCAGCGCGACAGCCATGCGAAAATATTGACAAACCAGACTATTTAGCTACTACAAATAGACTTAGTCTTCTAGCAAGAATGTACCATATGTATAGATTTAACTCGAGAGATATCACACAACTAATCGAATAATCGCTACGTAGCCTGTACCGGTAGGCCAAAAGAAGTCAGTAGCTCAGCTGTGTTGATGTACGAAGCAACATAAATATCCCACAAGGGCCGCCACAGCCACTCCACAATGTTTTTGTTGTGGTTTGCGTCCCTCAGCCGGCCCCCTCCCTTAATCGTCCACTTCTCCAAACAAAATGCAGCATCCGATAACAATTGTATCGTAACGTATTTGATTAGAAGCGCCCTTACGCTTTCTTCTCCGTCAAAGAGGACCTCGATGAGATAGTCCAATGCAAATCTGAAGGCATCACATGCTTTTGGCAGCAATGCTTTGGTTTCTTCTGTCAGCGCGAGTTCATGCGCACCCGGCACAAACCGGTTTTTCCAGACACCATCCTTGCATTCTTCTTCCATACCCAGAGTATGGAAGAATGAAAAGAGGAACTGTGCAACAGATTAGGGACGAGAGAAGGTGTGAGTAAGGGCGTTGCAGAACTGTGCCTCTATTCGTTGCATGCGTCAGTCAGACTAAAAAAACGCACCTTTGTTAGGACAGCTGGCAATGGTTGCAGGGTAGGCGCACCAAGATCAAACAGCCATAACTGCCCAGACGACGACAAAAAGAGATTATGTATCCCTGCATCTGCCAGGCCACAGTTGAAGACGCGTTTAAGTGCCGCCTCGCCTTTTAGGTTCACTGCATCCTCCAACAAAGTAAGCCATCGATGGTCCCACACCTCCTTATCCAGCTCTGGAGACGACTGGGGAAATCCAGCGAAAAATCGTACCAAACAAGAGTGCTCTGCCAGAAAACTACATGGAATACGCTCCTCAGGCTCGAGATGGAGAGAGTTGGATCGAAACTGCTGACCCAGTCGTCGCAAAAAAATGAAACGACCAGTTTCGGGATGCCAGTTTTTCACAATCTGTGCAGCAGGTTACGTAGGGAAACAAAAGCTGAGTGTGGGTGATGGGGCTACTTGCATTCATCGGATCTGTAGGATTCACTTACGGCAAAGCCGACAAACGCGTCACTTTCTGCCGATAAATCGCCTGGTAGAGCTGAACCATTCTCCTTCAATATTGCGAGCTCAAGTCGTACGCGGCTGACTCCCTCCTCCTCTTCTGCAAGGGTGACACTCTGTAGACTCCGTAGCACTTGAACAAACTCACTTATTAGCGTTTGTAACACAATGCCGTGCAGCTCACCAGCCGCTAGAATCGAAGACACAGTTCTGGGAGAGGAGCCTCCAATCCTTTTTTGTGCCAGCGTGAGCTTCCAAAGCCAAACTTTCTGTGTGGAGGCCAGTTCTTCCACAAAAGTCTCCAAGTATGGATATCCCTCACCAGCAGCACCATACTGCAGTGATTCGTTCTCGGTCGCGATCTCGTCACCAGGCCCGATAGTCAGATCTACCACCTCTGATTCTGCAAAAAATTGTACGCCACCCCCCTCGCTAACAAAGAGTCGGATCTCCCTTGCATGCTGGTGGATGATACCGGTATCACTGTCAGCCTCGACGCTGATTTCTGGGGAATGCATATGTTGGTAGATAATGGACAACTCAAGCTTGTTCCGTATTGATCGCGGCAATTTCCTCAAGTGTTTCGGACTGATGTAGACCCCTTTGAACTCTGGTATTCGGTTCAGAATATCCCTGCAAGCCGTTCCATCTCGTTTCCGCAGTGTTTCTGCAATCTTGGCCAAGCTAAAAAGTTCTCGTGTATCCTTGTACCCGCCGTGCTTCATTACCAGAGGCCCTAGACGCGGATGGTGCCCCGCAAAGACCCGAACACCGCTTCCGCCGCCGCCGAGACGACACAGATCCGTCAAGCTGGACGGTCCGTAACCGTTGGGATGAATTTGGTCCAAGTGGGCGTCAGGCGTGTATTCTAAGCGAAGCGTCCCCGCTTCGAATGTGATGAGTAATCCATAGCCCTCCGGCGCATCGGCACATATGCGCTCTCGACACAGCGCTAGCTGGCCCATGGTCCGGTTCTCTTTTTTCCGCTCCGTTTTTGATTTTGTGAGAATTTACGAACAAACCCGAACCGAAAGCCGTTGCGACAGATTTGCAAGATATTTCCGAAATTTGGCGCGAAAACGCGCTTCCACTTGAACGCGATTAGCATAGACTTTACAATAATTCTATCGGCAATGGCAATGCGTTGCTGCTGCTACTGCTGACTGACACACGCTAGCTGTAGATGTACTTGCCGACCATGTTTCATCGTCATAACCGTCCAAGCCGTCGCAACCTCCACAGCAAGAACAACTCGTCCGACGAAGAAGAGGATGAGCACGCGGGAGAAGTATTTTACCGCGAGCAGTCGCAACAAGCGCATCCTCCATCAGCAGCCGCGGTGGCTTCCTCGCAATCACAGCTGTCGCAATCGCAATCCCAGTTTCAAGAATCGAATAATAATGCTACAGCAGCAGTTATCCAGCTCTTGCCCCGTCACGAACGCAAACGACGGGCTCGAGAAATGGCCATACGCAACTACGACTATTGCAGCATGTCGTCGTCCGAAGACAGCTCGCAGGCTGGTGAATCGTCTGCCATTGCTTCTAATGGCAAAGAGACCAACGCGTTTGCGTCTCTGGAAAACATGCTGAATCAACAGCCGGAGCATGAGCAAGTTCTGCCGCCGCCAGAAGTACAAGCAGACGATTCAATGGAGCAAGAGAGGGAGGTTGCGCACCCCAATATCTCCTTACGTCAGTTTGAATCTACTGTGAATGCACCCGTCCTTCCCGTGGCGTCTACTACGGAGCCTGCTGTGGCTATTACTGCTCATCTGACTAGTGCCGCATCGCTCCCAAGACCTATGATGCGAGAGGAACACGGAATCGATTCGTTGCAGACTGACAACGCATCGGAGGTTTACAGTTTCTTGTCAGACGTTCATAGTGGGTCGCAGGCAACGACTACAATCGCAGCCAGTAATACGAACCGTCCGCGACACAGTCGAGACTGGCGCGACAACTTGCCCACGCCATCCTACACGACTTGTTCGCCTCCGGCCAGTAACTTGGACGACTCGTCTTCTTTCTTGTTGGAAAAGACACGCCGCATGGCCATGAAGCAACACGCGCGTATCAATAGCAACAACAACCACAATACTGCTACGAAAGAACAACCATTGTACTTGAGTACAAACACGTTGCAGGCGAATGTGGGAAAGAGTCAAAAACCAGCTGCCATTGTTCAGTCCAAGTCGATTGTTGGTACACGGTACGATGACTGGGATGCGCTCTTTATTTATTGTATGTGTTTGCTTGTTTACCAATCGAATTGTATCGTATCCCATTCCCATTTTTCTTCGTGAACAGACCCAAACATTGGGGCGGCAGCATGAACGTTCGCAGACGAGTTACCAATGGACGTGGTCCATTGGCACGCCAAAAGTCTAGGGGTCTCGCTGCGGAACTCTCCAAAGCCGCCCAAATTCGTACGCTCATGCCTCCCTCTCCGCGTGCTATGCCTCCCACCATGAGTGCGAAGCGTGCCCGTACTGAAACTGTAGGCAATGTGCCAATGGATCCTGCACCATCCACCGATGGCTCTCCGTTTGAAAAGAATGCCACATTCAGCTTTACACCGGCCTTTCTCTCGTCACGAGTGTCGGAGATCGTCCCGGCCGAACAGGTCGAAGGAGTGGATTCGGCTTTTCCTGAAACATTGACAACCACGAATCTTTCTCCCCGTTTCGGCTGCCCCTCGGGAATGTTCTCGCCTCCCACCAGAAAGTCGGGCAAGAGCAAAACCAACAAGACGGGTCCACTTTGCAAGCGTCTCAAGGTTCTCCGGGACGCTGTCAAGGGCGATTCGGTTCGTTTTCAGAGTGGGCAATATCGCTTTTCGGTCAAATCCACCTTTGATCTCAACGATCCTCGCAATCGCGCCAAGTCGTACATGGATGTGACTGTCCTAGGAGAATCATGTTCCTGGGCTGGCAAGGACAGCCAGCGTGTAACGGTGCTCGTGTTTATTCACGCACACTGTCCGACGCACTCGACTGATGCTGGAGACGTGGCCTTGGTTTCGCAAAAATGTTTGGCCTGGCTGTGCGTGTCTTTCGAGACAGCTCGTGCGCAGAATATCCGTACTGGTTCCGAGTTGCGCCTTTACAATGCCGTGGCTGTTCCCTTGACATTGCCAAGCGACGCATTGGATGTGAACGCTCGTTTTGTCGTCGTTGCACAGCTCTGCGAGCCATATCCAGCTGTCCTTGAGAAACTCCCCGATGCCGCAAGCATTGCCAACACTGTACAGGGCCAGAGCAGCGAGGCTTGAATAAGCCCGTATCGGAAGTATCAAAAGCTATGCGTAGCCTGTAGAAACCTTTCGCCTCCTATTCGGACTGAATAGGAAAGTTTTGTAACAAATCCAGTCGTCTTCTTGGATCAACGTCTTGTCTTCCTTCTAGTTCGCCACTTGTCATTTCCGCTGGTGGTCCGAGCGCCGCCGAGCCAGGACCAAAGGTGTCAAGATCCGACTCACCAAAGAACATAGACCGACGCCGGTTCCGTAGGACGGGTAGCTTGAGATACCGCATTTGCTTTCGAATCTCTTCGCAACGTTCAATGTTTTTCTGCGAAGAAGACAAGAGACCCGGCGAACCAGCGCGTCCTACGATGGATCCCACCCGAAACTGAACAGTGCTATCGTTGGGCGTGAAATAGAACTCTCCCACTGACTCCTGCCCACTCTTGCCATCAATAAAGAGGACACGTAGATAACGACCATTCTGCAACAGCACTCGAACACTGTCTCCACGACGAGAGGCTACGAGCTGTATGGTAGGCAGCAGCACTTTCATTTGATCGTTCCAATCCATCGATGAGCTTTCCGAGTAGTCCCACGGCTCGGAAAATATACCCGGCGTGTCGTCCTGTGACGATGTACACCCTTTGGCACCTCCCGGGAGAGCCTTGGAATGCGGGCAATCTGCGAGGAGCCCATCCCAAACGCCGAGACAGGTATTATCGTTGCAGTTTGGGTCTTTCCCCACGGTTTCCGAGGCACCAACCGGTGCCACCACCACCAGCAGTAGTAGGGGAGTAACGCATGCTGTAATTGTAGCGAGACAGTCACGACGGGACATTGACCAACCTCCTCTTGTCCACAGTGGGCTGTTTGATTCAAAGAGGTGAAATGACCGAGGAGTAATTTTACCACTACGGGCCGTTTCATCGTCGTTGTAATTCGGGACCGGTCCTTTATTGTCGCCCAACAATGACGATGATGACGATGATTCTTCTTCTCCTAAGCCATCACTCGAACTCGATATACTACTATCCGACTCGGGTACGCCGCTACCAACCAGCGAGGTGATCCACTCGCCCCCGTGTGCGGAGAGCAATAACGGCGAGGACCCGTCGCTGGTCGCAGGATTCCGTGTCTCTGGTATCAGGCATAGAACCGCAGAAAGCTGCAGCAGAAGCAGAATAATTGCGGCTTGCGAGGATATACGACGAGGTCCCATGATCAGGGTATGCGGTAAGGTTGTGTACTATGATGTGATGATGATGCCGATCGTCGGGGGGATGGGAGAAAAAAATGTGACGTATCGGCGCCGATGACGTCACCGCCATCACTTTTTTGAAAAATTAGAAAATATCAACACAATAAAACCAATGGACCATGACGACCCCGACTTTTCCGCTCACTCTCTTTATCCTCCTTGCTAGCGTATCCCAGATGCAGGCCTTTGTGCCTATCTGGAAGAAAAATGGAAGCATGGCTGCCCCGTTCTGTAATACCCGACCAGCATCGTTCGCACTATCGAACAACCGGGCCAGTCGTACGCTACTAGTCACCACCTCTTCCAAGAACGACAACGAGGGGCAAGACACCCTTGGGGATCTCAGTGAAGAACGCAAGTCCACTCTGTTTCAGTTTATTTTACGAGACTTGCAAGTGGAAGGAGTTCCGCTGCTCGCTGTCGATGCGGATCAAGTACACACAATGCAAGCGGCTCTCTGGACCACAATGGCCGAACTCGCCGAACAAGACGACGCCCAAAAGGCCTGTCTCATTTTTGAAGATATCCCCATGAACGCCTTGAGAACGTTCGTGGTTGATTTCTGTACACTGCAGTCGCAAGACCGACTCATGGGGGCTCTGCCAGACTTGGAACGCTACCGTATTTCCTTGCTGGGAAAAGGTGTCGGACCGGCCATCCTCGTGGAAACAACACCAGCCGTCGTATCGGACGAAACGACGCCAACCGCTGCTGGACCTGTGGAGATCGTTCGTGTCAACGAGTCAACAGCCGCCATGAAAATGTTCATTGACCGCGTGGTAGTCGAACAAAATGTTTGTCCGTACGCGTTCAACAACCAAATGGCTCCGACGGGTCTAGAAGATGCTGGATTCCCCGCTGCTCCGATTGGATACCGCGTCTGTACCGAGACGGAAGTTTGCCACGTGCTGTCAGCCTTTTGGAACTCGGTCTGCGAGATACTAGTCACTCCTGCAGATCAGCTCAGTACGACCGTCTTGTCAATGCCGGCTGTGAGGACGCATGCACGCTTTGCGGCCGTCTCGGAAATGCTGAGTCGCAGTTTGTGTTTATTCCGAGGTGACAGTGTCTTGGAGCTGCTTCACTTTCATCCCGCCTACGATCGTGACAATGTTCATCCTATCGACATACCCGCACATGGTCATCTTCCACCAACACAATGGCTGCGACCCATGCTGAAATACAATGGAAACACCGAGGCTGCCAACCGTTTATCCGACCAAGACTTGGTGGCGGGCAGCAACTACCAACGCCGCTCGCCAGTGACAGCTGTCTGCATCAAACGTGTTGAAATGCTGCAAGCTGGTACAGATGCTGCGAATGGAATCGTTGATATTGTCTTGGAAGATCAGAGTACAGTCCAAGCCAGTGGCGTTCCAACGTATGCTCGAAACGCACTGGGACTGGCCGAGCAGGGTGCGGGGGCACTACAAGAGGCTCTAGATCGAGAGATTGCCATTGCTACTAGTGCATAAAGATAGAGGCTCTTATAGTTGTTACTTTGAGAGACTACTCGTATCCTTTAGCCGTAGACAAGTTCAGTGGAAGCCGAGGTGCATCTCATGGAAAAGACTGGAAGGTGGGAGATGACGGCCTCGTTATCAACGAGGTCACAGTCTGGGTACAATGCCGCGTGCGATAGCCCCACCAAGTCGTTGCGATTGAATTTGTGGCTCTTTGATTCAAGCTTTCTAGTAAGAGGACCCCAAATATCTGGATTCCAGCCGTCTTGAGCTTCCAGTCCAACAAAAATGTTGCGGCACAGGGGCCCCCAATCCGGAGGGTGTTGAGGATCGACGCAATAGGGGCCAAGTCTCTGTTGGCGCATGCGCAATTGTGCAGCTAGCTTCTTACACCAGACGCTCAAGTCGGCAACCGAATCCGATACAGAATCAGACTGAATATCCGTCCTCTTCCACCATTTGACTTCTACATAAGATTGAGTCAAGATATCGACCCGAAGAACGACAGCAACAGCTCCACGATTGTTCCCAACTTCAAAGGCCATAGCAAGCTCAACCGTTTTTCCACTATCTGTCACCGAAACAATGGCGTAATGCAACTTTCGATCAGGGACGTTGGAGACCAGATTCGGTCGTCGAAGAAGAAGATCCTCCAAAAGATTATAAACACGAAGATGCGCAGTGAAACGGATAGAAATCCCCCCTTTGTCAGTACGTCTCAAATTCTTCGGCTTAGGCATGCTGGCACCCGTCCGTGGGTCGCTAAACTTTTCCTTCCACTCACTGGTGGAGTGCGAACGAGAAACAATGTTTTTTGTTTTCGGCGCTTGGCTAAAGGGAGACGGTGAAATGGGCGAGAGTTGGTCGTGTTCATTCGCGCTGTCGGACACCCATGTCATTAAAAACCCGATACTCTCGTCAAAAAAATGAAGATATCCAGGCGTGTCCAAGACATGAGTCGCCAATTGATACGGGTCCCCACATGACTGTTCATTGATGAATGGAATACACTCAACCTTCCAGAGGAGGCTTCTCAGTGATAGAGATCCAGAGTCGGTGGCAGTATCGATATTCTCCAGTGTATAAGTTCGAACCCAATTCGAATATGCATGCACCGTCTGAACCAATGGAAAGATGACCAATGTGGCGCCCTGATTTCGATGCTGAAACCGCCAAGGCCAAATCAAAACAACTCCCATCTTCCAATCGTTAGAAAGGCATATCTTCACCGGAAGGGTTGTTACCAGTGAAGCGAAATTGAAATGACCAAGCACATCAGACCCTGGAAGGTTGGTGTCGGAGTCGTATCCCAGAGGAATGGTCAGAAGTAGTGGGGCCACGACCGTGCTACTCGTTTGAAGGCGCACCTTGCGTCTCTGCAGTACTGAAGGGCTGGGAATGCCGTATAATCGCAACGCCAACGACGGGCCTTCCCCCCCTTTTCGTGGTACCTCGTCTTCCCGGTAGTCCCCATGCGTTCCAAGGCTCAATACGTAGGATCCTGTAGATTCAAGAGCGAGAACGGCGTCGGACGTGGGCGTTTCGAGTGCAGTAAAGGGAATCTTTTGCTGGGCGCAAGAGCGCCAAGATCGGCGCTCAGGTTGGTCGATGGGACCAGTCGTGTCTGTAGATACGAGCATCTCCCACTGCCAGTATATCGTCGTTCCTTTCCAGCAACCCCGTTCTCTCTGTGCCAGCAGCATGGCATGCGACTGAATGCGATTGCGTTGCCGTGTTGGAAAGGATCGAGCTGGAATTGCCACTTTGATGCGAATATCCGAATCTTCCAATACGGGCAGGGATCCTTTGGGAAAGGTTTCACTATTTGTACGTCGCACACCTGATTGCCGACGTCTCTTGTGACGCCCGTGGCGGATAAAAGAGGAAGCAGTGCTGATTTCGGGCGCCATGTTCGATCATAGCCTCGACGATCGAAGAGAAATGAGAATAAAGCTGAGCAAAACGGCGAAATCCATGTCGCTACGACATTAGCCGCTTTTGAACTAAATCAACTCTCCATCAATGCACATGCACATGCACCCCTTGAATCAAAAACATAAAACATAACATCCCTAACTCCTGGAACACCACCACATACCTAGTCTACTTGCTTCCTGAAAGCTAGCAATCAATGTCCGTGACTGATCAGGTGGCGGCCAATGTCGCCCATACACGCGCCCAGCCATAGTACACGATGCCGACGAGGGGGATCATGCATCCAGCAAGACTTGTTCTTGCCATTCACCTGTCTTGTGCACTTTTTGCATCTCCCTCCCGGCAGTTGTCCAACAATGTACTTCGTCAACTCGCAGAAATTGTTGCTTGCACTCGTGTTCCATTGCATACTCCGCTGCTTCGACCGAACTGCTCTTAAAATCGTGATGTAGTAACAGGCCCTGCTGATTCTTGGGATGGATAGAGACTTTTCTCGGATTCATGCAGTGGACTTGCGAATGAAGCAATCTGGTTCTATTCATATCGTACAGCGATATTGTAATGCCGACCGTGTGTTGATAATGAATCACTAGAAATTACCGCAATTATTGTAATAATATACCGAGGAACTGAGCTCTGTGCTCACGAACCTCTAACCGAGAAAGAGAGAGACGAACGAAACCTCGTTCACACGCATCACTTAGAGCCAATCAACGGCATCCAAGAGAAACTCTCCAAACTCGACAACGTCTTCTTCTTCGTCCGTTCCTGAAAGGACCGCCACTGCGTCATCCATGGGATTGGGGAACAAGGCACTGTCGATCGGGTCCAACTTGGCTGTGTCCGAAAGGCAAGGTTCCGGGGAAAGCATCGTGTCGTCGGGAAGAATAGGAAATGTAGGAGCTGCACCAGTGATCTTCACTGCTGGAATGGTGATCTTAGAGATTGGAGTGTGAATGATCGCGCACACAAGACAAGCGTTGCCTCGTGTGTGCTCACTTTCACACAACAACCACGAAAGAAAGGTGGATCAATCGTGACGCCCGGGTTGCGACAGTCGAGCCGATGAGACAGCTGCTGCGCTATTAAAACAGATGGAACGAGTCCATGCTGTGAGGGAGGGGGGGGGGTTGGGCGTCACGAGGCCTTTCAATCGGATTAGTGGGGATGAGCCTTTGACTGTGCTGGTCGAGAAGTCATCTTAGTTGGATGCAGTTCCTGTTCTTCTTCTTCCATGACAACGTGATTGCTTTCTTCCTGGGAATCATCGCCTGTAAGAACAACAGAAGAGCATGACGTGATCGTCGGTGAGGCACGAGGCGTGACAGTTTGAGCCTCGGGTTTAGGCGTTTCCGCGCGGCTCGTCGGCACGAATTCCGCGGTCGTAATGGCAGAGCCAGTGGCTTCCTCAAGCTTGCGGATCTTGGACATCATGTTGTCATACTTGTCCTTCCATCCGTCCACTTCAATCTCCAACTCGGAGATACGATCGCGCTGACGCTGGCGACTTGCAGCCGCACTCTCTCGATTGCGCTTACGTCGCTGTTCCCTCCTCCACGCCGCTGCGTCCTCCTTGGTCATGGGAACGTCGGGATCGTACTTCATCTGCGGTTTCTTGCCAGCCTTGGACGTCTTGGACGAGGAGGAGGATTTTGATTCCACCTCAGAGTCCGAAGATTCGTCCGTAGAAACCCTACGCTTCTTTCTCGTAGGAACGCTTTCGCACATTTCCATACTCGAAGCGACGGGCTCTAGCACAAGAGAACGCTGAGACGACAAGATCTCGCGACGACGCTTCCTTGCTTCCAATGTAGATGGATCGGAAAACACAAGGTCCATGGTACAGGGGAGCGGAAGAGGGGCAACAACAGCGGCAGTCATGGTGATGCAACTTTCACGACTTGCAAGTTTTGCGCCCTTCACTGGGTTGGGGCAGATGTTGCTAAAAAAAGTCTTCTACATCAAGCGAACTTTTTCCTTGGCTGGTACACATTTCAACGAGACCTTGTCGTAGCCAGAATGGACGGCTCTCATGGCAACTAAGATTTCTAAACATTTCGGAAGCGATTCTCTGATCACGATTGAATCAAACGCGGAGAACTGGCCTTGGCAAGTTCAAGGGAACCTTGAACCAAGGTGTCAACCCACCTTTGAAAATCTACAACTTCAACCAACTAAGATTCCGTCCTACTAGTCCAGACGTGCGCCGTGCCACCCGCCACGCCGCCTCATTGGCAGACCCGTAACTGTTGGTAAGTTGAAGCCGAGATCCAGATGCCACGCGAGCACAGCTAGGAAAGGTTAGAAGTCTCGGCCTACTTACCAGGTAGTACTGTGGCAGTAGCTAGCTAGAGCAACTGTCGAATGCGGCCTTAGTCAAATTTAGGAGTAGATACACATGCATTCATCACATTAATTCTTTATGAGTGTAGATCTTTTGCGGCTCGTTGCCGCTAAACTCGGTCACACAATTCACTCCTTTGGATCGCAGTTGCCACTTGGTTGTGAGCAAACCTTCGACGCCAACGGGACCGCGAGCATGAATACGTCCAGTGCTGATGCCAACCTCGGCACCCAACCCAAAGCGAAAGCCATCAGCGAATCGAGTCGATGCATTCTTGAAGACACATGCGGAGTCCACGCGACGTAGGAATTCTTCTCCCAATGCACTGTCCTCGCTACAGATAATGGATTCGGTATGTCCAGAGCCATACGCGTGGATCCAGTCAATCGCTTCGTCCATACTATCAACAACCTCGATTTGGCAAGTCAAGTCGCCATACTCACACTTGAACTCCTTGGAGGCATAATCACAGAGCCCCATTTTCATGGCGGTTGGTCCACCCAAGCATTTAACGCCGGCAGCGCGCAAAGCCATGAGAGTAATTGATGCTACTCCATTCAACAGAGTGTCCTTGTGAAGAAGCAAGGTCTCCATGGCGTTGCAAGCCGATGGGTAATCGGTCTTGGCATCCACGGCGACTCTGCTGGCGGAAGCTGCGTCGGCACTAGAGTCCACGTACACGTGACAAACACCATCGGCGTGTCCCAACACTGGAATACGAGTGTTGGTTTTGATATACGAGACCAAGGCGTTGCTACCGCGAGGAATGACCAGATCAAGCACGTCATCCAAGCTCAGCATATCGGCAACTTGTCCCCGACTCGTCACGAGACCGATAATATCTCGTTTGATCTTGCCACCACTTCCAGCTTCAACGGCGTCGCCAATCACCTTGTGAATCGCAGCGTTGGAGTTCACGGCCTCCTTTCCACCCTTGAGTAGTAGTCCATTACCACTAGCAATTGCAAGAGCCGAGATCTGCGGCATGGAATCTGGTCTCGACTCAAAGATGATCATCAAGACACCAATAGGGACGGTAATCAGCGAGAGCTCCAGGCCGTCGGCCAACTCTCGCTTACTCTTGACAACGCCCAAAGGATCCGGGAGTCCGGCCAGCTGCAACAGACCAGCAGCCAAGACCGCAATCTTTTCGTGCGTCAACTTGAGACGCTTCTTGAGAGCTGATGTAACGTCATCCCTTTCGGCAGCTTGCATATCTAGAGCGTTGGCGGCAAGCAATTCGTCTTTGTGCTCTTCCAGAGTCTTGGCAACGGCTCGAAGGATATCTTGACGTACACTCCACGGAAGGGCTTGCAGTTTACGGGCCTCACTTCGCGCGGCCAGCGCCTTGAGACGGGCTTCCTCCGAGACTGTGCCATTCGAGTCCGATGCTTCCGTTGCGACATCCTTGGCTGCCTGGACTTCAAGATCACTCCCAGGAGTACAAAAGAGGGTACCACGGGTTCCATACTTGGGACTAGAGCCCAAGACGGCTCGAATTGAGTTCAAGTCGGATCCCGATGCCACAATGCAAGCACTGCATTTCGATCCCGATACAACGGCTGCCGAAGCGGCTTGAATTTTGCTACCCATGCCACCGCGACCTTGGGCACTCTTTTCGCCAATCGCCACTTCAGATGACTCTGGCCGGTACAGGCTCAACATTTTGGAAATTGGATCTGTCGGTGGGCGGTCGAAGACCCCTTCAACGTCGGTCAATAGCAAGAGCACTTCGGCGTCAAAGCTACGCGCGCAGATTGCCGCCAAGGAATCATTGTCGGAAAATACATCGTCTGCCGTGTAACCCATATTGCCAGATACAGCGTCGTTTTCGTTTATAATAGGGACAATGCCCAAGTCAAGTAGACGCTCCACTGCGTAGTGAAGGTTGTTGAGTCGAGCGGGGTCACTAAAGTCCGCCTGTGTGACGAGCAACTGCGACGCGGTCACGTCGCACTGTGCAAAGAGCGACGAATAAAGATTCATCATTTCAAACTGCCCCGCAGCGGCACACGCCGAATCGTAGTACTTTTTCTTTTGCGCCCACGTGTGTGGGCGCTCCGCCACGTCCAACAAGGAGGCAAAGCTCGTCGAATTCCTTGACGTGCTCGTGTCCAGTACTGGCGCGTGTTCGGCCAGCACCATGGCACCGCTGCTTATATCCTTGAAAGACATTTGCTTTTTGGTTTGATTGCGAAGCACTCGCTTGCCCATGCCGACGGCACCCGACGAGACAAAAATGACTTGCACTCCTGCCGCGTTGAGCTCGGCAATCTGTTCCACAATGGCGCCGAGTCGCGTGAGCGAAGGGCGGCCGTCTTCGTTCGCCACGACTGAGGTGCCCGCCTTGACGCACACGCGACGAGCCCGCCGCAAAGCGGCTCGGCTAGGAACTTCTGTTCTGCTGCTCATGGTACTGATGGTAGGAGTGTCAGCGACACGAGTGATGGGCTTTGGTTAGTGTATGGTCGACAATTCTCAACTAACGCACCATACATACCCGGCAAAGAACAAATAGCTCGACCTTTGGCACGAAGTCTTGTTGTGGACTGATGAGTAAGGGTTCCGGTCAGATAGAAACACAGGAAAAGGGTATGCTAAAATAGTCGAACTCGTGTTTGAAATTTACGTTTCTTCGCTTCATTCTCGTTCGATCATCGTCAATCGTCGACCATCGCAACCGTATATACCAATTACCATGTATCATATATTTGTTCTCACAGTTGAGGATGGAGGACACATCACGCACTCAATATAGAGAGACTGTTGCGTAGGTGACAATGAAAGCGGGAATAAACACCGTACTACGATCAAACTAAACTAAAAGGTTGAGCTCATCGTCCGCCTCTCGGTACTCGGTTGTCGCCTCCCACCTCCGTCCATACTACTACTACTACTACTACTACTACTACTACTACTACAGTAGCCACAAAAGAAGCTAGCAGCAACCATGTCGTTTGGTTTCGGCGTCGCAGCCGCGCTCGCTGCCCCCGCGGTCATGACGATTGGTATGGTGGTTTGGGAGGATCACTGGAAGGGTAGTGCCTTTGCCCTCAATCTCTTCAAGTGCTGCACGGCCACGGTCGGCTTTTGCATCTTGTCAGTCAGCACGGGCCGAGACGAAAACAACGAAATATTTCCATCCGACGTCTTTACGACAGAGGCGATTGGCTATCTCATTCTATCATCAACACTTGGGATCCTGATTGGTGACTGGATGTGGCTGAAAGGGCTGTTGGCACTAGGGGCACGGCGTGTGATACTGATTGATGCCCTCAAGCCGTTCTTGGCAGCTTTTTTTGGTTGGGCCATTCTTGATGAGGAGTTGCGACTGGCGGCGATTGGAGGGATCGGATTGACCGTGGCTGGGGTGCTTTTAGTCAGCCTGGAGACTACCAGTGCTGCTGACGAGACGGAAGAAGCAAAGGAAGAGAAGAAAGACGAGGCAGTCGAGGAAGAAGTAGCCAGATCCGCGATGGAGACGAGGGAAACGACCATCCAGGAGAGCGGAGGAATGCCCAACTCGGAAGGCATTAAAGAGGAGGGCGTATCTCAAGAGCCAGTCGAGGATGCAATTATCGAAAGTCTAACGGAAGAAGAGGCGCCCTCCGACCAACCGGCTGTGACTACCGTGGTAATTCCGCAAAAGCAACGAACCAATCGCGAGATGCGCCTAGGATATGTGTTTTCCGTTCTCAATGTTGGATTCGATACCTACGGGGCAGTCCTCATCAAGCAATACGGAGAGGGAATGACAGTTTGGGACATTAACTTGGTGCGCTTTGGATTTAGCGGTTTCGTTATGCTTGTTGTATCTGTCGTCTTGAACTTACGAGATTGGTGGACCGTCCAGCAGCAGTCTCGCAAAGAAGAATCTTCCACAGGGACAACGCTGGCTATCATCAATGACGAAAAGGTGCTCAAGATGCCTTGGTACGCCCTACCAATCGGTAGAATGTCGCGATCGTCGTGGGCCCACGTGTCGGTGGGTGTCTTACTTGTGACCTTTTTCGCGCCGTCCTTGACGAATTATGCACTCTTTCAGATTGCACTGGCCTTGGCACTGACGCTCGGATCGGTCGGCCCAATTTACGCTTTGCCAGTCACCTACTTGTTGCAAAAGGAAGTACCGACTTGGAGAGCCGTCGCTGGCGCAGCCCTCGCCGTGGCGGGTATCGTTGTCCTGGCGTTTCGTGGCACGTTGCCACAAGAAGTAGTCGATGTATAGATTGTAGGTACGCGGGAGTAGTACGAATATACAACCTTGGACAAAGCGCTCTTAAAATAACAATAGAACAACCTTTGATCGCTTGCTATACCGGCAGGGACCCCTCTCTCTACTAGTATAGCTAGCTCAATGGAACCTTTTGCTTAATGTATTAGGGTTAAGGCTGCAGCCGGAAGGCCACGAATTCGAAAGTCGAAAGTCGAAAGTAAAACCACATTTATATTCAATTCGGTCGTTTCACCATGGCGCCCCCACCATCGCAAGCTGGAAAGTTCAAGCCACGCAAGGCGGTAAAAAAGGTCAGAGTCGGTGACATTACTCCAACAGGCGTTCCATCATCATCAGCAGCAGCTCCTACGGAAAGATCTGCTGGTCGCGGTGGAAGGAGTGGTAGGGGTGGAAGGGGTGGAGGACGCGGTGGTGCAGGCCGGGGTCCGCAGCCACAAGGTCAAGTTTTCTTTACCGCTACACCTGCTGATGTTAAAAAGGGTGCCGTCAAGTCCCAATCTCTGGCAGCCAAGGCTCAGGCAGCAGCAACTTCTACCAATTTCAAGTCTTCAAAGAACAGTGCAGCGAGCCAAAAGGCAGCAGCGGATGCGGCGCGAGCAAAGCGAGAAGCTGATTCACACGAAGAGGTGGTTGGAACGTTGGAGGAAGGAATTGGTTCCTCGAATCAGGATGCTGATGCGAACGGTCGATCTAAGAAAGGTGACTCCAAGTCCGAGGGTACCTCTACCCACGACGATTATTACGACACGCCCATGGGAAAAGCAAACGGTAAAATCTCATCCTCTTCGAGAAAAGCAAGCGCCGCAGCGGCAAATTATACCTATGAGACTGATTCGAGCATGGAGGATGACGATGATTCCTCTAAAGCTGAAGCAGACCCCAAAATGCAGCCTGTAGTCCTACCCTTTCCAGGCAGTTCGGCGTCGGTTGGCATCGGCGAAACTCAGCGACCCGTATTTTACCCTTTAGAAGCGAACAACACGGCCCCCAACCAGCCACTATCGAAGGCTCCAGCCACCATGGAAGAATCAATCATTAAGGATCCAGTAGGGACTTCGCCCTTCGTCAGTTCTGGGGACGCTCGTGCTATAGCAGCCGAAGATGATTCCTGGTTCTTGGTGCAGTTGCCCACGCGTCTACCTCCCGTGCAGCCGTCCAAGAACGCGTTACCGATGGATGAATCGCAGGGATTAGAAGTTCGGAATGCTCCTGTACAAGTGGGACGGTTCGATAACTCACTGGCGTCGGCACGTTCAGGGCGATTAGGAAAGATGGGTAAGTTTTGCGTTCTCGACGATCCGCCGAATGGATATCCTGTATCAAGCGTCACCTACTTACATTTTGTTTGTCATCTGTACTGCAGTGGTATACAAGAGTGGAAAAACAGTTCTCATCCTCGATGGGACTCCATCGGTACGTACTTGCGTGTCAGGCTGCCGCTGTCGAGTGTGGTGATTCGACAACCGTAAATGTCGCGTATAGCCATAGTTTGCTCAACCTCTCTGTTGTTGTCATGTTCTGCAGGTGCGATTGAATGTAACGGAAGGTCTGACATGCGGGTTTCGGCAACAAGCTGTCGCTATTGATCCAGACGAAGGAGAGTTCGTGGCGCTGGGTGATGTTGAAAAGACAATTGTGGTGACACCCGACTTGGAAGGGGCATTTGGAGCATGAATATATTCTACAGACTACTCGTATGAGAAACCAAGTATCGGTATGGCATAAATAGTAGTTTACACTGTCCTACTTTTTAACGATTAAAACATCTGTCGTACTGAAAATGCGGCACACTCTAAGGATCTTCACCCCAGTCGCCTTCGTCCCCAACCTTTCTGGAGCGGCCACCCGACGATCTACGTCCCTTGGTAGGGGCGCGACGGCTGCTGTGGCGGCTAGGAGGCAAGAGTTCCCTGTGACTAAGAGACTTAATCAACAAGTTGGTCATTGCGTGGTGTAGATAGCACGCGTAGATGATAAAAATGACACTGAGTGCGATGGACACTCCGAGCAAAACGTTCTGCTCGGTGGTGGGAGCGTAGCTCCAGCTGGACCCGTCAAGAAACGAAGTCAGCTGGCCAGCCTCATCATAAGCACCGAAACGAAGACTTTCAATGAAAGAGCAGTCGCTGGCTCCGTCTTCCTCGCCATCAAAAAGATCATACATTAATCCAGAAGTGCACTTAGCCGATTCTTGGTGCAGCTCGTTACACATATTGCTGTTGGAGTCGTAAAACGGTGCATATTCCTATACAAGAAATAAATAGATTGGAGAAAAGGGTGTGTAAGATTCTGAATGTTTGCCAAAGAGATAGTTTAGGTCACAATTGGTTCGGTGCGGTTGTACTTACACTCTCGGAGCAGTCAATGCAAGCGCCGTCGTAGAACTGGTAAAAGATACTGTCGCTGAGACCCAAGTTGAGACCGTTCACAGTGACCTTGCCAGAGGCGGACTCAACGCAGTAGTCATCATAAAAAACTGCAAACTCGATCGCACCAGTGTATCCGTTGCATGTGGGCTTGACAAAGTAAGCGTAATCATTGTATGCAACTTGGGTGCACTCCATGTACTCTTCAAACTGCTCAAAGTTGTACCCGTTGTATCCATTATTGTTGTTGTTGTTGTTTCCATTATCGTTCTCTTGGTCGGCGCACATGTATTCGTAGTCAGAACAGTACGTAGTAAAGTCGTCTCCGCAGTTGGTGTAGCCGTCGTCAGCATTATATTCATTTTTCTGGTTTTCATTGTCTTGCTGTTCGTCTTCTTCATCGTCCTGTTCGTTGTCCTCGCCATCCTCTCCATTATCCTCGCCATCGCCGTCTTGGTCTTCTAGTCGACGCTCTTGGTTGTCTGTGTTGAAGCAACCCTCGCAGTATTGGCAAGTGCTCTCTTGAATTTCCTGCTTGTATTCCATCATGGTACGCAAGTATTCGGTCAAGGAAAGGGCATACTCGGCGTAGTTGTAATGACAACCGTACTCAGCAGATTCTGTGCAAGAGCTCTCCGGGCACAAACGAAGGATAACAATGTCTTCGGAAACCATAGGCGAGCTCATGCCGTTCTGAACGGCCTCGTCAGAAAAGTACTGGACAGGCTGGCATTTCGCGTACTTCATGGAGTATCCGCTGAAACTGAACATGTTCTCTGCATCTTCTGCACGACGGCTAACAGTCTTACCGCCCATCTTGGCTTCGTATTCAGCGAAAGGAACCGCCTTGGACAAAAAAGAAGACTCCAAAGACCGTTCCTTCTTGTTGACAGCGCTGGCCTTTTTGCTTCCTAGGCGGACCACATCCTTGTGAAAGGTTGCTAACGTTGGAGCAACCAACAGGAATCCAACGATAATAGAAGGGAATCGCATGGTTAATCTACTTGAGATAGAGAGAGAGAGTGACTATTGCGGATAGAGTGCACTACAAGCAAGTAATGAAGAGCAAAGCAACCAGCGAGAGTGTTCTGGTCGATCGGGTCGCAAAAAATGAGCGACGATGCCCGACTGGCGCAAAGAACATTGGACATGTATATCGTAAACCGTTTCCAATCATAGTAGAAAACAAGTTTTTGGCGATTTTTTTGGCCTGGGAAGAATCTCTCGGCTTTGTGACGTCATAAATTTAGCTGATATGACTACTTCGACTCGTAATCTAAATGAATGATTCTCCGATTCAATCCTGTCACGAGGAATCACGTTTCCGTGTTTCTGCGTTCTTCCTCGAAGGTCGCCGCTCGGAGTAAAATATTAAGCCGCAGAAGCAGACGAGGACACAAACAGCCGAGAGACCGAGAGCCCATGGTAATCACCCGCCTCGATTAGTCCACTTCTACAGAGTCCCCTTGCCTCTTTAGTGCACAGTTACAAGAAATGAGAGTCGCGTCGAAAGTTTGCCTCCTCACGGCGTTTGCCCTCGGCTCCGTCATGGAGAGTGATGCTTGGACGGCCACCCCGTCAATGGTGTACCAACCCGCTCGAGCACAAGCGCTGCGAGCACTGTATGCTGTGCAGGGCGCCGATATCGAGCAACCCCCTGTAGAAGGATCTATGAAGGGACTGGCGTCAGCAGAAGATGATCCCAGTCCAGCTTCCTCGACTGGGATGTTACGCGGCAAGGTGAATGAGATAGACTATTGCATCGCTCCGGCCGATGTTTCGCTGTCCAGATCCTACGATATCGCTGCCGAAGTTGATACTTCCACGTTGTCGTCTCAACAAGAGGCTCCTGTATCCATGACACGAGCACTCAACAACGCCTCGAACCGTGCTGTCCGTCGTATTTTGCTCGCCAGGTCTTGGCCATCTGCCGAAGCACTCAATGAGTCTCTGCGGCAAGTGATTGCGGCCGAAAAGGCACGAGAAGCTGCCAAACTGGCGGGATCGACAGCTGCCGTGGAGGCGATCGAATCTGCCGCTGCAAAGTGTACCGTTCCACGACCCATTTTGAACGTCTTGACGAGACGCCGCAGAAACAGAGAAGCTGCTGCTGCTGCTGCTTCTTCTACCGGCGCTGCTGCTTCTACCGTGGAAAAGCCCCCGTCGCCTCGCAGTCGCACTGACGCCGAGTACGTTGCCGATCAACTCAAGGCATTTCAAGAGCGCTACGGTG
>Ga0307978_1000675_pt1 | contig 27681 bp, 16 predicted proteins | sample OrgLakmetage1056_FD_203151 | JGI IMG/M metagenome (GOLD analysis project Ga0307978, IMG submission 203151) | Saline water microbial communities from Organic Lake, Antarctica - #1056 | ecosystem: Environmental > Aquatic > Non-marine Saline and Alkaline > Saline | place: Antarctica: Organic Lake...
AAGTCCTCCTGCCCGTGCAAAAGTATAGCCGGAGGGCGAAGAAATTCATCCCGGTGCTGCAGCTGTTGGAAGCGAAGCGACCTTACAGATGTACAACCGGGAAGTCCTCCTGCCCGTGCAAAAGTATTAGAGGGTAGTATACAAAGCGTATAATCCCATAGGCACTACGGTAGCCATGGGAAATCCCCTTAAATTGAAAGGACATATTTAGTACTTCAACTCAACAAGCGAGGTAAGATGGAAAGGTTGAAATTGTATATTCTAGAAAGCTATAACGAGCTTGTTACTAAGGTAACCTGGCCATCCTGGTCAAACCTTCAGAGCAGCACGGTTGTCGTTTTGGTAGCTTCAATTCTGCTTGCACTGATCATCTTCCTGATGGATGTCGTATCTAAAGGGGTTTTAGATCAGATCTACAGCCTTTAATTTTTCAGGATAACCCGTAATGATGTCTGAGGACAACGAAAAGAATATTGAAGAAGAAGAAGAAGTTGTTAATGAGCCATTAGAGCCCACTGGCCCTGATAAGAAATGGTATTCTTTAAGGGTGATTAGTGGTAAGGAGCGCAAAATTAAAGAGCGAATTGAGCTCGAGATTGACCGTTCTAAATGGGGGGACTTCATTACGCAGATATTGGTGCCGACCGAAAAGGTATACAAGATTCGTGCTGGTAAGAAAGTGATCTCTGAGCGCAATATCCTTCCCGGATATATTCTTATTGAGGCTATTCCTACCAAACTGTCTGGTGAAATTATCCAGACGATCGCTAATATTCCAAATGTGATCCATTTCTTAGGGAAAAACAACCCTATTCCGATGCGACCTTCTGAGGCCAACCGGATGCTAGGTAAGGTTGATGAATCTCAGGAAGCTGGCGAAGCAATGATTGAACCTTTTATCGTTGGTGAAACGGTTAAGATTATCGATGGGCCATTCAGTGAGTTTGTCGGTGATATCCAGGAAGTCAATGATGAAAAGAAAAAGCTGAAGGTAATTGTAAAAATCTTCGGTCGTGGAACAGAAGTGGAACTCAACTTTATGCAAGTTGATAAGAACGGTTAATCTATTTTTTGAACTGAAATTTAGCTACTAGCTTTTGTACCTGCTTTCTTTCTTGATGCAATCGGAAAGTAGGAGCTTCCCCTAAGCAACGTAGCCCCAAATATTTTTAAAGCGAGATACAATGGCTAAGGAAATAAGTACTTTTATCAAGCTGCAGGTTCGTGGTGGTGCTGCTAACCCAGCCCCACCGGTAGGTCCGGCTCTTGGTGCCAAGGGGGTAAATATCATGGAGTTCTGTAAGCGCTTCAATGCGGAAACACAGGACAAGCAGGGACAGGTGTTGCCGGTAGTTATTACGGTTTTTAAAGACAAGTCTTTCTCATTTGTCATCAAAACACCACCGGCTGCCGTTCAATTGCTTAATGCTGCAAAACTCAAAAAAGGGTCTTCTGAGCCTAACCGCGATAAGGTAGGTACGGTAACCTGGGATGATTGCAAAGCAATTGGCGAGAACAAGATGGTGGATCTAAACTGCTTTACCATTGAGTCAGCCATGAGAATGGTTGCGGGGACGGCCCGAAGCATGGGGCTTGTCGTTAAAGGCACACCTCCCTGGATGACACCGGAAGAAGCTGCACAAGCAGAAAGTTAAGAAAATCATTTTTAAGTAGGGAGTTCAGGAAATACCTGGACGCTATTCACCTCAAAATATTTTATAATGGCAAAAGTAGGTAAGAAACGAGCTGCTGCTGAAGCTAAGGTTGATCGTAGCAAAAGCTACCCTTTGGCTGAAGCCGCTGCACTCGTAAAAGAAGTCAATACTGCTAAGTTTGACGCCTCTGTTGACCTGCATATCCGCTTGGGTGTAGATCCAAGGAAAGCAGATCAGGCGATTCGCGGTACTGTTGTATTGCCGCACGGAACAGGTAAAACCAAGCGTGTTTTGGTGTTCTGTACACCTGATAAGGTAGAAGAAGCGACAGCTGCTGGTGCAGACTATGCTGGCCTCGATGAGCTGGTACAGAAAGTACAGGGCGGCTGGACTGATTTTGACGTTGTTGTGGCGATGCCGCAAACAATGGCACAGGTTGGTCGTTTGGGACGAATCCTGGGGCCACGTGGTTTGATGCCAAACCCAAAGACAGGTACCGTTACGCCTGATGTTGCTTCCGCAGTATCTGATGTCAAAGGCGGTAAAATCTCTTTCCGCGTTGATAAATACGGTATCATTCACGCTTCCGTCGGTCGAGTTTCTTTCGATGCGGAAAAATTGGCGGATAACGCCAGGGAATTGTTGGCTACACTGACCCGCATGCGACCTGCATCCGCGAAGGGCAACTACATGCGAAATGTCACTATGGCCAGTACGATGAGCCCCGGCATCCAACTTGACGTCAAAAACATTGGTTAAGTAAACGTTTCAAAACCGAAGAGCAATGACTAGAGCAGAAAAAACAGCTACCATTGAGGCGTTGAAGGAGAAGTTATCTGGAGTAGAATACTTTTACCTCGCAGATTCTTCTACGCTTACGGTAGAACAAATTAATAAGTTCCGCGGCATGTGCTTCGAAAAAGGCGTGGAGATGAAGGTTGTTAAAAACACCCTCATCCAAAAAGCCTTTGAAGCTGCTCCCGCAGAAAGGAATTACGAAGAACTTCATCAGGCACTGAAGGGGCATACAGCCATACTCTTTACAGAGATTGCTAACGCTCCCGCAAAACTGATCAAAGAGTTCCGCGGAGACAATGAGATGCCAGCACTTAAAGCAGCTTACATCGAATCTGATGTTTACATCGGAGACGACCAGCTGGATGCATTGGCTACCCTCAAGTCGAAGGAAGACCTGTTGGCAGAAGTTATTACACTGCTGCAGTCTCCTGCGAAGAACGTCATCAGCTCCCTCAAGTCTGGAGGTCAGACCATTTCCGGTCTCCTAAAGGCACTGGAAGAGCGCGCGGCGTAATTCACCCTGGCGATCCCTTGCGGGATTGCCCAATCAATACGGCTTCCAAGCTGTACGCACAATATATTTTTTAAAAGTACACTACTTCAAAAATCATTTTACAATGGCAGATCTCAAAGAATTTGCAGAACAGCTGGTCAACCTTACCGTAAAGGAGGTTAGCGAACTAGCTGGCATCCTGAAAGAGGAATACGGTATCGAGCCCGCTGCTGCTGCAGTAGCAGTTGCTGCTGGTGGCGCTGGTGCCGATGGCGGTGCCGCGGCTGAAGAACAGACCGAGTTCGACGTAGTACTGAAGTCTGCAGGTGCAGGCAAACTCAAAGTCGTTAAGGAAGTTAAAACCTTGCTTGGCGTTGGCTTGAAAGAGGCTAAAGATTTGGTCGACAGCGCTCCTGGCACAGTCAAAGCAGCTGTGTCTAAGGAAGAAGCGGAGAAGATCAAGGAAGCACTGGAAGGCGCTGGTGCTGAAGTTGAGCTGAAGTAATCAGCAAATACACAGGAAGGGGAGTGGCTGTATAGCCGTAAGGCAAATATCAGCTATTCCCCTCCCCATAAGGCTTAGCGAGTTGGTTTCCAACTGGCTAAGCCTATCGTCGTATAGATAAGTTCAGGAAAATTGAACTTTTTCCATTATTTTGGGTATTATTACAGCGGTTGCTTTTGAGAGAAAGCTCTTGACTGCCAAGAACACAAACAATATTGCCAAATGACGTCAAACGGTAAGGTATTGACCGCCGAAGAGAAGAGAGTGAACTTCGGCAAAATAAAGCTTCCCTCACCATACCCTGATCTTCTTGAAATCCAGTTAAAGTCCTTTCAGGAGTTTTTCCAATTGGAGACGACTCCCGAAAATCGTATGAACGAAGGTCTTTACAAGGTTTTCCAGGAGAACTTCCCAATCACGGATGCCAGAAATATCTTTGTTCTGGAATTTCTCGATTACTTTGTCGACCCACCCCGCTACACCATTGATGAGTGTATGCAGCGTGGTCTTACATATAGCGTGCCGCTGAAAGCAAAGCTGCGCCTTTCCTGTAATGACGAAGAGCACGTGGATTTCCAAACTATTGTACAGGATGTGTTCCTGGGCAACATCCCTTACATGACACCTAAGGGTACTTTCGTGATCAACGGTGCTGAGCGGATTATTGTATCTCAGTTGCACCGGTCCCCCGGGGTATTCTTTGGACAAAGCTTTCATCCAAACGGAACGAAAATTTACTCCGCCCGGGTTATCCCTTTCAAGGGGGCCTGGATGGAATTCGCTACTGACATCAATACGGTCATGTATGCTTACATCGATCGTAAGAAGAAGTTTCCTGTCACCACATTGATGCGTGCCATCGGCTTCGACACAGATAAAGCCATTCTCGATATTTTCGACCTGGCCGATGAAGTGCCAGCTACCCGTGGCGGACTGGAAAAGGCAATTGGGCGTAAGCTCGCTGCCCGTGTGTTGCGTAGTTGGTCTGAGGACTTCGTGGACGAGGATACTGGTGAGGTGGTAACTATTGAAAGGAATGAAATTATCCTGGAGCGCGATATTGTTCTCGATGAGGATAATGTCGAACTTATCCTCAATGCAGAAACAGAAACTGTTATTCTGCAAAAGGATGAGATTGACCAGGATTACTCCATTATATACAATACACTGCAGAAAGACCCTTCCAGTTCTGAAATGGAAGCGGTGCAGTACATCTATCGTCAACTGCGCGGCACTGATCCCCCGGATGAAGAAACAGCGCGCGGTATTATCGACAAGTTGTTCTTTTCTGATAAGCGCTACAACCTCGGAGAGGTAGGGCGCTATAAGATTAACCGCAAGCTAAAGCTGGACATTGATCGGGAAACGCTGGTATTGACGCGTGAGGATATTATCTCAATCGTCAAGTACCTCGTTAGCCTTATCAATCAAAAGGCAGAAATTGATGACATTGACCACCTGAGCAACCGCCGCGTACGTACTGTAGGTGAGCAGCTTTATGCCCAGTTTGGTGTCGGTCTGGCACGTATGGCCCGTACTATCCGCGAACGTATGAACGTCCGGGATAACGAGGTCTTTACACCAATCGACCTTATCAACGCACGGACGCTGTCATCTGTAATCAACTCTTTCTTCGGTACCAGTCAGCTGTCTCAGTTCCTGGACCAAACCAATCCACTATCTGAGATTACGCACAAACGGCGTATTTCAGCTCTTGGGCCTGGTGGTCTTTCCCGGGAACGTGCCGGTTTTGAGGTACGTGACGTCCATTATTCTCACTACGGTCGACTCTGTACAATTGAGACACCGGAAGGACCGAATATTGGTCTTATTTCCACCCTTTGTGTTCACGCGAAAGTGAATAAAATGGGCTTCCTGGAAACGCCGTACCGAAAAGTTTCTTCGGGGTCAGTTGAAGTAAAACTGGAGCCCGAGTACCTATCGGCAGAAGGAGAAGACTTTAAGCGGATCGCTCAGGCGAATGCACCCATTACTGAAAAGGGGGCTTTCGAATCTGATCGTGTTAAGTGCCGTGAACACGGGGACTTTCCTGTATTGACGCCGGATGAAATTGAATACATGGACGTTGCCCCGAACCAGATTGTTGGGGTGTCGGCTTCTATGATTCCATTTTTGGAGAACGATGACGCCAACCGTGCCCTGATGGGCTCTAACATGCAGCGTCAGGCCGTACCATTGTTACGTCCGAGCTCTCCGGTGGTAGGTACAGGACTGGAAGGTAAAGTAGCACGGGACTCCCGAATGCTGATTAATGCAGAGGGAGATGGTGTCGTTGAGTACGTTGATGCCAATGAAATCATTATCCGCTACGACCGTACAGATGAAGAGCAGCTGGTTTCTTTTGAAGACAACCGAAAGATTTACAAGCTGATCAAGTTCCGCAGGACCAATCAGGGAACAAGTATCAACCTAAAGCCAATTGTGAAGCGCGGTCAGCGCGTTACCAAAGGGCAAATCCTTTGTGATGGCTATGCTACCGAAAAAGGAGAACTGGCACTCGGTCAGAACCTGAAGGTGGCATTCATGCCCTGGAAAGGATATAATTTTGAGGATGCAATTGTACTCTCTGAGCGCGTTGTGCGTGAAGATATCTTTACCTCTATCCATATCGAGCACTTTGAAATGGATGTCCGAGACACTAAACTCGGTGAAGAGGAACTGACCAATGACATCCCGAACGTAAGCGAAGAAGCAACCAAAGACCTGGACGAAAACGGTGTTATCCGTGTTGGTGCCTGGGTTGGCGAAGGCGACATCCTAATCGGTAAGATTACACCTAAGGGAGAGTCTGACCCGACTCCGGAAGAGAAGCTGCTTCGTGCGATTTTCGGTGATAAAGCTGGTGATGTAAAGGATGCTTCCATGAAAGCGCCTCCGTCAACCAAAGGAGTAATTATTGATAAGCAACTCTTTGCACGTGCCAAGAAGGACAAAGTCCAGAAAGAGCAGGAGAAAGAGTTACTGACCAAGCTGGAAGACCAGCATAAAATTGCGCTCAACGAGCTCAAAACTATCCTGATTGATAAGCTTTTGATTCTTATCAAAGGCAAAGTTTCTCAGGGTGTTAAGAGTATCTACAATGAGCCGATCGTTCCGAAAGGAACTAAATTCACACAATCTCAGCTGCGTGAAGTTGACTACACAAGCGTTGACTACACGAGTTGGACCGATAATGACGACACGAACAGCCTTATCGCTAAGCTGCTGCACAACTACAGCATCAAGGTAAATGAGGAAGTGGGGCGCTATAAGCGGGAGAAGTTCAACATCAGCATTGGTGATGAGCTGCCTGCAGGTGTCTTGAAACTGGCTAAAGTCTACATGGCGAAAAAGCGTAAGCTTCGTGTAGGTGACAAGCTGGCGGGCCGTCACGGTAATAAAGGTATCGTATCCCGTATTGTACGTACTGAGGATATGCCTTTCCTTGAAGATGGTACTGCTGTGGACATCGTGCTCAATCCACTGGGCGTACCCTCCCGTATGAACCTCGGACAGATTTTCGAGACGGTACTGGGATGGGCAGGCGAAAAGCTTGAACTGAAGTTTGGTACACCAATCTTCGACGGTGCCAGCAAAGAAGAGATTGATGAATACATTCAGCAGGCAGGCTTGCCAAGTCTTGGACAAACCTATCTGTTCGATGGCGAGACTGGCGATCGTTTCCACCAGCAGGCAACAGTAGGCGTAATTTATATGCTGAAGCTGTCTCACATGGTAGATGATAAAATGCACGCTCGTTCCATCGGGCCATACTCGCTTATTACGCAGCAGCCATTGGGTGGTAAAGCTCAGTTTGGTGGTCAGCGTTTTGGTGAGATGGAGGTTTGGGCACTGGAAGCCTTCGGTGCAGCGAATATCTTGCAGGAACTGCTTACGATCAAGTCGGATGATATCAACGGTCGTGCCAAAGCTTACGAGGCAATTGTGAAGGGCGATCCACTACCGACCCCGAGCATTCCGGAATCATTCAACGTACTGGTGCACGAGCTTCGCGGTTTAGCACTGGACGTGAAGTTCGACTAGGTCCTGCTGCATTTGCAGCCTAACAAATAAGATTGTTTCACTGGGGCAGCCAAGTTGCTGCCCCATACCAACAATACCATATGTCCTTTAAGAAACAGAATAATATTCAGACCCAAAACTTCGACAGCATCACCATCAGTCTGTCCTCTCCGGATGAGATACTGGAGCGTTCTTATGGTGAAGTACTGAAGCCGGAAACGATCAACTACCGTTCCTATAAGCCGGAGCGTGATGGTCTTTTCTGTGAACGCATTTTCGGTCCTGTTAAAGACTACGAGTGCTACTGTGGTAAATACAAGCGTATCCGCTATAAGGGTATTGTTTGCGACCGCTGTGGAGTAGAGGTGACGGAGAAGAAAGTCCGACGTGAGCGCATGGGGCACATCAAACTGGTGGTACCTGTTGTGCACATCTGGTTCTTCAAATCACTGCCCAACAAGATTGGGTACATGCTGGGCCTTTCCTCTAAGAAATTGGAGTCAATCGTTTACTACGAGCGTTACGTAGTTATTCAGCCAGGTGTCAAAGAAGAAGAAGGAGTAGCCAAAATGGATCTCCTAACTGAGGAAGAATACCTGGAGATTCTGGATACTTTACCTCAGGACAACCAAATGCTGGACGATGGGGATCCAAACAAGTTCATGGCAAAGATGGGAGCGGATGCCGTTCGCGATTTGCTGATGCGGCTTGACCTCGATCAGCTTTCCTTTGCACTGCGCCACCAGGCAGCCAATGAAACTTCGCAGCAGCGTAAATCCGAGGCACTTAAGCGCCTGCGTGTTGTTGAAGCTTTCCGTGACGGACTAACTCGTATCGAGAACCGCCCGGAATGGACGATCATTCAGTACCTGCCGGTTGTGCCGCCGGAACTGCGTCCGCTGGTTCCATTGGACGGTGGTCGTTTTGCAAGTTCCGACTTGAACGACCTCTACCGCCGGGTAATCATCCGTAACAACCGTCTCAAGCGCCTGCTCGAGATTAAAGCGCCGGAAGTAATCCTGCGTAATGAGAAGCGGATGCTACAGGAAGCTGTTGACTCACTGTTTGACAACTCCCGTAAGTCTAACGCTGTAAAAGCGGAAGGCGGGCGTGCGTTGAAGTCGCTGAGCGATATTCTTAAAGGTAAGCAGGGGCGTTTCCGTCAGAACCTGCTCGGTAAGCGTGTGGACTATTCCGGTCGTTCGGTGATCGTGGTGGGCCCAACGCTGAAGCTGCATGAATGTGGTATTCCTAAAGCAATGGCAGCGGAATTGTTCAAGCCATTCGTAATCCGTAAGCTTATTGAGCGCGGCATTGTGAAAACGGTGAAATCCGCTAAGAAACTAGTAGATCGTAAGGATCCCATCATCTGGGAAATCCTGGAAAATATTTTGAAAGGGCACCCGGTTATGCTTAACCGGGCACCAACGCTGCACCGTCTTTCAATCCAATCTTTCCAGCCAAAGCTGATAGAAGGAAAGGCGATACAGCTGCACCCACTTGTTTGTGGTGCTTTCAACGCCGACTTTGATGGTGACCAAATGGCGGTACACGTACCTTTGAGTCACGCAGCGATCCTGGAAGCTCAGGTGCTAATGTTGTCTTCGCACAACATGCTTAACCCACAGAATGGTTCTCCGATTTCCCTTCCTTCTCAGGATATGGTATTGGGGCTGTATTATATCACCAAAGAGCGTACCTCTACAGAAGAAGTTAAGGTAAAGGGCGAAGGTCGCCGTTTCTACTCTCCTGAAGAGGTAATGATTTCCTACAATGAAGGTCAACTTGACTTGCACGCATCAATTAAGGTTCGCGTGCCTGTGGAAGATGAGGAAGGTAAATTGGTGACTAAACTAATTGATAGCACCACTGGTCGGGTACTTTTCAACCAGAATGTACCTAAAAGTGTACCGTTTGTCAATGTCCTTTTAACCAAGAAAAACCTGAAGCGGGTTATTGGCAATGTCATTGAAAGAACGGACTTTGCTGTAACAGCTGATTTCCTTGACGCGATCAAAGAGCTTGGTTTCCTTTGGGCATTCAAAGGTGGTTTGTCCTTCAACCTTGGTGACCTGATCGAGCCTTCTGTCAAGATCAATACACTGGAGGAAGCACAAGCTGAGGTGGACGAGGTTTGGGACAACTACAATATGGGTCTCATCACCAACAACGAGCGTTACAACCAAATCATTGATAAGTGGACTTATGCTGACAACCGCATCACAGATGTGCTGATGAAGGAGTTAGCTTCTCACAAGCAAGGCTTCAACTCTGTGTTCATGATGCTGGACTCCGGTGCACGGGGTTCCAAGCAGCAGATTAAGCAGCTGTGCGGACTGCGTGGACTGATGGCGAAGCCGCGGAAATCTGGTGATACCGGTGGAGCAGTTATCGAAAACCCAATTCTGTCCAACTTCGTAGATGGCTTATCTGTACTTGAATACTTTATCTCTACGCACGGTGCCCGTAAGGGTCTGGCTGATACGGCATTGAAGACAGCTGATGCGGGTTATCTGACTCGTCGTCTGGTTGATGTTGCACAGGATGTTGTTATTCACGAAGATGATTGCAACACGCTGCGTGGTATTGAAACGACAGCGCTTGTCGACAACGACAAAGTGGTGGAAGAACTGAAAGCCAGGATTGCCGGGCGATTTATCCTGCATGATGTACTGCATCCAGAGACGGATGAGGTTATGCTCAAGGCAGGGGAATATGTCACAGAGGTAATGGCAGAGAAAATCGAGGAAGCGGAAGTAGAGTCGGTGACGCTTCGTTCTGTTCTGACTTGTGATACTAAACGCGGTGTCTGCGCGAAGTGCTACGGTAAAAACCTGGCGACAGGGCGTAATGCCGAGTCTGGTGATGCAGTTGGTATCATCGCTGCTCAATCCATTGGTGAGCCGGGAACACAGTTGACGCTGCGTACCTTCCACGTTGGTGGTATTGCATCTGTATCAAAGTCAGAATCCGAAATTGTTTCCAAGTTCGACGGTAAGATCGAGTTCGATAGTATCCGTACGACAGAAATGGTGGACGAACCCGGCGATGATAAGGATATCGTACTCTCACGGACAGGTGAGATACGTGTTGTAGATGCTAAAACGGGCAAGCAATTTTCCAGTCACTATGTACCCTACGGTGCTAGCCTCCATGTTAAAGAAGGTCAGAAGATCAAGAAAGGTAATATGATTGCGGATTGGGATCCATTCAACGCCGTAATTATTTCAGAATTCTCAGGTATAGCTAAGTTTGATTCTATCGAAGAAGGCTCCACCTATCGTGTAGAAAGAGACGATCAGACTGGTTATGCAGAGAAAGTAATCGTAGAAAGCAAGAATAAGCGCAAAATTCCAACTGTCAAAATGTTAAGTGCTGACGGTGAAGAACTGCGTAGTTATAACCTGCCGGTAGGCTCTTACCTCTCTATTGATGAGGGCGATACGATCCGGGCCGGGCAGAAGATTGCCAAGATTCCACGGAAGCTGGGTAAGATTGCGGATATCACCGGTGGTTTGCCACGGGTAACTGAGCTTTTCGAAGCGCGTAACCCATCCAACCCAGCTGTTGTATCTGAGATAGATGGTGTGGTTTCTTTCGGTAAGATCAAGCGGGGCAACCGCGAGGTAATGGTCGAAGCAAAAGACGGTCAGAAGCGCAAGTATCTGATTGGTCTTTCCAAGCACATTTTGGTGCAGGAAGGTGACTTCGTTCGTGCCGGAACTCCGCTATCTGACGGTGCAACGGCACCACGCGATATCCTCAATATTAAAGGACCGTTTGCAGTACAGACTTACCTGGTCAATGGTGTACAGGAAGTATACCGTGCTCAGGGTATCACCATCAATAACAAACATATTGAGGTGATCGTACGTCAGATGATGCGCCGCGTCCAAATTGAGGATCCGGGTGATACAACCTTCCTCGAAGGTGAAGCGGTTGAGAAGTACCAATTCCTGGAGCAGAACGACTGGATCTTTGACAAGAAGGTCGTTACCGAGTCTGGTGACTCTAATACACTGCGCCCGGGGCAACTCGTTACACTACGCCAGCTAAGGGAAGAAAACTCTCAGTTGCGTCGTAATGATCATGAACTGGTACAACACAGGGACGCTGTCCCCGCGACATCAAGCTCGCTCCTGCAGGGTATCACTAAGTCTTCTCTGGGTACAGAAAGCTGGATTTCAGCTGCGTCCTTCCAGGAGACCACAAAGGTACTCAGTACAGCAGCCATTGGCGCTAAGATGGACTTCCTCAACGGATTGAAGGAGAACGTCATCGTTGGTAAGCGTATCCCGGCAGGTACGGGTATGCGTGAATACGAAGACCTCTTTGTAACGACGATGGAAGCCCATGAGTCGCACGAAGCACGCCGTAAGCAATTAGAAGAAGTGGCTGAAGAGTAAATCTTCGGTACTACAGGATAAAGAAAAGCCCCCTTCTGGTGTATGCCGGGAGGGGGCTTTCATGATTTCAGGAATCCTGATGCGCTGTAAAGTAGTTAAACTGTCAGTTGATTATTGTGCCTGAACCTCTCCCTTTGGCAGGTCAAAAATAATTGTATTTAAACCCATTGATTTTATAACCCAAGAGTAAGTCACAAATGCCTATCCACCAATACCTCTATATTTTCACACTACTATTGTTCGCTTTTGGCTGCACTAGCAATGAAATAAATCTTTCTAAAGAATCCGAAACCACGCAAATTGACACAACGACTCCTATACACAAAAAAGATGTGTTAAATAACATGGACAGAGTGGCCAAATGGCAAATGGCCCATCCAATTGAAGGGAAAGAGAAGCGTATCCATAAGCTTAATTGGCTTTATGGCGTATTCTACATGGGCTTGTATGACTACTACACCATTTCTAAAGAAATGGCTTCTATTGAAGAGATCAATCAAGTAGGTCAACAATATGAATGGCGCTTGCGTCAGGACTATTTCAATGCCGACCGATTGGCCATTGGGCAAGTCTTTTTGGATGTATATCAATCTGAAAATCAATCTTTGTCCGCAGTGAATAACATATTGCCACAATTGGATACCATCATGGCAAAGAATACCCATTCGCAAGATGGAAACCCAAGGTTGGAAAAGGAAGATTTTTGGTCTTGGGCAGATGCTTTGTTTATGGGGCCTGGAGCCTATGCAAGAGCCTATTCCATTACTAAGGATGAAAAATACTTGGACTATATAGCCCAACAATGGGCACTTTCCAAAGGTGTTTTATATAGCACAAAAGACAGTTTATATTACCGTGACAGAGGAGCAAAAGAAGAATCGACTCCACAAAAGCAAATCTTTTGGGGACGTGGAAATGGATGGGCAATTGGGGGAATGGTCAGAGTATTAGCCGCATTTGATGAACCCAATAAATTGCATGACCAAATCATCCCTCAGTATAAAGAAATGGCTTACAAAGTTTTACGATTACAACAAGCAGATGGGTTGTGGAGAACAGATTTAGAAAACCCAAATTTTCACAAGGTTGGTGAAAGCAGTGCTTCTTCCTTGTTTCTTTATGCGCTTGCCTGGGGCGTAAACGAAGGGGTCTTGCCAAAGGAAGCCTTTTACCCTTCCATTATCAAAGGATGGAAAGCACTTCAAGAAAATGTAAACGAAGCAGGAAGACTAGGCAATGTCCAACTTGTGGCCTCCGCTCCAGGAAGATTTAAAGCAAGTGATTGGAACAATTATGCAAGCGGAGCCTATCTACTGGCTGGCACACAAGTGTACAAGTTGCTAGAAAACACGCCGTTCACTGATGATTATCCGAACCAATCGACCTATATCCAATCCTTACAGAAATTCCCTCAGTACGTGAACACAGGCTTTGATTCTGCCTACCAAGGCAATCCAGAATTGGGGGTGCTGGGTTGTGCAGATCATGAGGAAGAAGCATCACGGACAAACGGGAACTTGGTTTTAACCTATGCCACTATGTTTAATTCTCCTTTGTATGACCCTAGTGTGAGTGGGGAAAGCAAAGCCGATTTGTTGGAGAAATGCAAAAAGGTGATCCGCTATATGTGTGCCACGCATAAATCAGGGTCTGTGAAGTGTTCTGACGGAATGCAATGGGGCAGAAAATGGCAATCCTCTTGGTGGACCAGCCGTATGGTGATGGGTGCTCACATGGTTAAAGACCACTTAAGTAACGAAGAATGGGATGATGTGATGCGCGTGCTGAAAAGCGAAGCAGACACCTTGCTCAACAGACCCGTTCCTATTCGATTGGTTGGCAACACCTCTTGCGAGGAAAATGCTTGGGAAACGGAAGTGCTTTCCTTGGCTTATTTGCTATTGAAAGACCACCCTGATAGAGATGCTTGGCTGGAAAAGATGAACGTATTTGCCATGAATACTTTCAGCACTTCTTCTTCTATGACCAATACTACCTTGCTAGAAGGAAAAGCAGTCAACGATTGGATTTTAGGGCCTGTCATTTACGATGACTTGACCATTGAAAATCACTATGCTTTCCACATTTGCTACATGGCCTCGCCTTTGCTGAGCCTTTCTTGGACCAAATACATTTGGAACCATTTTGGTGAAGAATTTCCCAATACGCTTGCCTACCGGGAACGGGATGTATATGAAAAATTCATGAACTATGCCCTTTGGGACGGAAGGGTAGCGTATGTAGGTGCAAAAGACTGGCCACGGTATATTTACGGCCTGTTCTTTATCATGCCGGCCTTGGTCAACCAACAACATCTTCACCAAGACCAAGAGGCAAGGCTATTGGAGCAACAACGTTTTTACACGTTTGCCAAAGAGCAAGAACTACATGGAAATGGAAGTTATTTTGGCGACAGGATTATCGGAAATGGATTTTGCAGGCGTCCACCCGAATGGGAAACGGACGTCGCCGCTTGCTTGGCTATGTCATACCTGATGCACGAGGCATACGATACCAAAGTCAAGCCTGCCGCAGTAAACGAATTATCAATAAAGTATGGCACTACGACCTATTCGACAGGCACAAAACACGCTTTGACGAAAGACGAAAACAGGTTTGTAGCATGTGGCATTAAAGCCAACCCTTGCTGGAACAAAGAGTCCGGCCCCACTTTTTTGTTTAGTCCCAAAAATGGAGAACACGCTTTGGAATGGAATGGGAATATGCTGCCCTCGTTTAGAACCGAAGGTGGTGGCTACTTTATATCCGATGAAGGAAAGCTAAACAAGCGAATTGGTGTGCGCAACTATGTGTTGCGGGACACCACTCAGCTGTTTGAAGGTGGCTTTGTGAGTATGATAGAAATGGCTGAAAACTGCTTGACCAAAGATGGACTTGTATATGGCAAAGCAGGTAAGCCAAACTTTAGCATCAAGCATCAAAACATTTTCGTTGCCCTTCCGGATGGCGAAACCGTAGTGAAATTAGACCGTTCGAAATGCGTGCAAGACAATGTGAAAATAGTGGAGAACAAAGGTTTTGGTCTGAAAATCCCAAATGATATTTTCAATGACTCTACGAGGACCTACTTCCATCAAAAAGGCAAAACTATTTCAACAAGTTTTGATCAAAAAAGTAAGGATATAGCGCTTACCAGCAATTGGATATCTGTTGATGGAATTTACACGATTTATTTGCCTAACGAAAAAGCAGGCACTTGGCGATTGCACGATGACAACACCCGAAAAGAATCAAGGTTCGACATCAACAAGCAAGGCCTAGGCAGTTTGCTGACCGACAAGCTATATTATCCTTTCCAAACAGAAATCATTACTGTCCCGAATAAAGGTGTGGAGTTTTATAAAGAAGCTTATCTGTTATCCTCGGGCAAACCAAGTAAGAACATACGTTTTTCTAGTTCGACCAAGAATGGCATCACCACCTACAATATCGTCAATAAAAAAGGGGAGAAGTATTGTATGAGGGAGTCGACAGCAAAACTTCCCTCCTTTAAAAAAGGGAGACTTGTCGCAAAACTAAATATAGACGGACTATATTTTGAGCTTTATGATATGTAAGAGTTTTCGCTAGATAATCACACGACAATTATTTAAGCTCAACAGTAATGGGCCAACCTCTAAACTGCTTTGCTTCAGGTGATGACACATCAACCTCTCTTGACCAGCACTCAAAGACTGCTTTTTGTTCTTTTGGCATAAACTTGATCAAGCCATATCCCGCACCATTGGATTTGGTGTCGGGGTTGGCATAGGCATGCATCGTTATTTTGTTGTTAAATCCGTCCAGGTAAGCCTGAATTATTAGTCTAATCTGATCCATACGTTTTAGTTGTGCCATGTTTGATCTATTGATAGACCGCAAACCTGGCGTTTCTAATCGTATTTCTCCACTTTTTTTAGGTCTTCGATCCTGATAAGCAGCATGCTTCGTCAGGGGGTCAAAGCTCCGGAATGTTATTAACATTAGGGGGGTCAAAGCTCCGGAACGTGGGGGTCAGACCAAATCGGAATGGGGGGGTCAGATGCTCCGGAATACGCATTAATCCTCAGTTTGGCTCCCCCACCAATTATTGGTTGGGTCAAAACCAGTGCTAAGTATTTCTTTTCTTTTTTGCTCCAACTCAAGCAGCAACTTATTTCTTATCTGAGCTAAATAGGCAGCTTCTTTCGATGCATCGTAAGCAGGGTCAGGAACAGGGTATTTTGCTCCGACGGTATTAAGGTATTTAAACAAGGAGGTTGATAAGGATTTTACCAGCTCTACTCTTTCGGCTGAAAGGTCCCTTTCCTCCGAGAGGTCATCGGCAAGGTGATACAATTCCTGCCTACCGTCTTCATAATAGTGAATCAGTTTCCAATCTCCTTGGCGGATGATAGAGGAAGGTTCGCCCCCCTGATTGCCATAGTGGGGATAGTGCCAAATCAAAGGTCTTTCAGGTAGGTTTTGTCCATTTATGGCGGGCAAAAGACTGACACCATCCTGATGCTGATCAGGCTTTAAAGGTATATCGGCTAAATCCAGCAAGGTGGGATAAAAATCGGCACCTGTTGCAGGTTCCTTGAGCCTAATACCTTTTTTCTCTAACCAAGGGATTTTGATCAAGTAAGGTTCTCGTACTCCGCCTTCAAACTGGTAGCCTTTCCCACCTCTAAGTGGTAAATTAGAAGTAGAATATGCGTCACCGGCAGCTACTCCTCCATTATCAGAAGTAAATACAACAATAGTGTTTTCTTCCAAACCCAGTTCATCGAGGCTTTTTAAAACTGTACCTACGGCATCATCCATCGTTTCTACCAAACCCGCATAAATGGGGTTATCTTGTACTTGCCTTATGGGTAAAAAGTGCCCCATTTCATAACCACTGGACGCTATCCCCATTTCCTCTGCCTTATCCCGATACTTGGCCCACTTCGCTTGTGTGGTCTGTATGGGGGAGTGTACGGCATAAAATGATAGGTAGGCAAAGAACGGTTTTCCCGTTGAGTCAGGGTGATTACTTTGCATAAACTCAACCGTTTCGTTGGCTAAACGCATGGTAAGGTTTTCTCCCTCCTGCAGGTTCTTCAGGTTGGGATTTTTCCACGGAGAGAAGTATCCTCCTTGCGGGGCGCCCCTATCCCAACCGCCTTTATTGATATCAAATCCATGATTTTCGGGCCAAGAACCTTTTGACCCGAGATGCCATTTGCCCGCAAAAAAGGTTTCATAGCCGACTGCTTTGAATGCCTCAGCTAAAGTAGTATCTGCTTGGGGCAATTCCCGCACGTATTGAGGAGGTAGTAGTTTATTGAACCTGCCTTTTTGTCGCCAAGCAGTATCGGTTTTGGCACCAATCCAATCGGTTATGCCATGGCGAGCAGGAAACGTTCCTAGCATAATGCTCGCCCTGGACGGACTGCATACTTGGCAATTGGCATAACCATTGGTAAACGATATGCCTTCATTGGCAATGCGGTCAACATTGGGGGTTTCGTAGTACTCGCTTCCATTGTAGCTCAAGTCCTTCCAACCCAAATCATCGACTAGTATAAATACAATATTGGGTTTACGGGGTTCTTCTCTCATTTCAGTACAACCTATAAGACATAGTGAAGCTATGAAGGATAATATAAAAGGTATTTTAAAGTATCTCATTTGCGTTTATATTGAATTATTATCTTCTTTGAATGCTTAGAGCTTTAGGTGAAAAACGTTTTCTCCTGCATCAAGCTGTTTATAGATAGTTCCTAATCTAAAAGCTGTTTCCGTGTTGCCGGGAACAATAATTGTAAAGCATACTTCATTCTTCTGTTTTTTCCAAGATACTGACAAATCTCCATTGATCGTGTTGACCACTCCTTTAGCGTAATCCATATCTCGAGGGAGGTAAGGTGAAATTTCAATTTTATTTGTATAGCCAATTTTTTCACTATCGATGCCTAATAAAACTTTATGCATAAAATCGACTGGAGGACCGCCAAACATGGCATGGTTCAGGTCTCCATCCCCTGAAAAGCCTTGCCATAAAGAAGTTGCTCCTTGAGAGATCTGGTACATCCATCCTGGATATTCCGCATCCATTACAATGGCATGCATCCGTTTTTTATTTCCGAACGAAATAAGCACATCAAATAAAGCCCTTATACCGTGTATGCCTGTAGTTATTTTGTTATGATGCGCTTCAATATTTTCAATTAGCAAATCATACACACTTTGTATGAGCGCATCTGGCACAATACCCGTCTGCAAAGCAATCGCATGAATCGTTTGAGTATTGTCAAAATTTTTGGGTGGTAGTCCTCTAACAGTATAGTTGTGTTTGGATACATCCCAATAATGCTTGTTGAACTCAGACTTTATTTCATGAGCACGTTCAATGTATTTCCCCTTGATTTTGTGTCTATTAAGAATTTCACATATTTCGACAAAGTCTTGAAGCAGCTTGTAGTAGTATGCTTGAGAAATGTAATCCAACAGTTCTTTTGTTTTTCCTCTTTCCTTCATCACGGTCTCACCATCTGTCGGTTGCTTATGATCACCCCAATAAGCAGGTAAGGAACCTTCTTTATACGTTGATTGATAGTAGTCTAACAATCTTTTAATACTTCCAAAGTGATTCTCAAGAATTGAGTAATCGCCTGTTCGATAAAACAAGCCTAATACTAAATTTACATAATCTTGTGCCCAAGCCGGCTCAGCGCCATAGGATATTTTGCGGAAGTTAGGTACGGTTTCAGGAATAGAACCATCTTCTTTTTGGCTATCTTTTATATCCCGTAACCATTTAATCCAAAAGGATTCCATCTTGGCCATCCTATCCAATGCTGTAAAGAAAAGAGAAACGTCCCCTGTCCAGGGGTACATTTCAGAATGGGGATTACTCAAAGGAAATTGATTGACCGTTCCCAATAAGGTAGAAGTCGCATTCTTGTATAGCTGGTTAAGCTGTGGGTTGCTGCACTCAAAGTGACCCTTTATTGGATAATTGTGATAAGCCTGTATGCCTTCTACTTCTGAGATTTGGATATTTTCATCGCTCAAATCCACTTGTACATATCGATAACCATGGTAGAAAAAGTTAGGTTCTAGCATCTCTTTTTCAGTTCCACTCAGGATAAACTTGGTAAACTTATCTCGGAAGTAGTATCCTCCAGCTTGTCTTTCTGTTAAATCTAATTGACTCTGTGAATCAATCTCACCAACAAAATCAGTCCCTAATAACTTTTCCGTTCCTCGTATCGAGACTGTATCGCCAAGACTTCCTTTTACCTTTAACTTCCACCATCCGACTACATTTTCACCAAAATCGTATATGATTGTAGTTGGTGCGATTTTAATAAATTTCGCAGGAGAAACTGCCCCCTTTCTTACGACAGGGGGTATGTTGGCAGGACTAATTTTACCTCTATAATCTGCATGAACAGCTCTTTCATTAAGCTCAGAATATTTTTGTCGTAAGTCAATATCTTCTCCACCGTAAATGTTTGCATAGCGTTGATTACCCTCCCCCACACGCCATGTCGAATCGGTACCTATGATTTTTTCGCTCCCATCTGCCAACTTTATAAAAACTGTAGCATTGATTGCCGGCTTCTGGAAGCCTTCTGCCATTCTACGATTGTAGTAACGGCTTGAATCAGAAATACTAAAAGCCCCATAACCTTCCGCCAACTGAAAAGAAACCGTGTTGGCTCCCTTTTTTAAATACTCAGTAATATCAATTCCTGAATAAAGTGACCTGATCTTATAGTTTGAAGCAGGTGGACTTAATCTGTAATGCAATAAGTCTTTTCCGTTAATTTTCAGGTTTGCCCATCCTATGCATGCAAAATATGCTGAAGCGTAAAGTACTGATTTATCCAAATCAATTGATTTTTGAAAAATAGGGGTTCTTGCATTTTCGTCATGATGCGCGATAAACGTGGAATGAGGCATGAAATCCTTATTCACGAACCCCGCACCGAACCTCATAAAGGAACTCCAATCAGAAATATTCGATCCCTCATCTTTGATTCTCACCCTCCATTTATAGCGGGCATAATCTTTCAGCTTTTCACCCTTGTATTTTGTGCTTGTACGGTTTGAAGCTACCCAAGTTGTTTGCCATATCATTCGCTGAGGAACTCCACTGACGTCATACACTTCTATTTGATAAGCTAATTGGGTTTTCAAACTAGGCGGTATTTCCCAAGAGAACAAGGGGGAAACTTTGTCCACCGTTAAAATTTCATAGTTGTATTCAACCCTAAGAGAAATAGGACTGTTCGCCTCTCGTGTAGCAGCAGTTAATAAAATACCGTTACATAAAATTGCACATACAATAAGAACTCGTTTAACCTTTTCGTATATCATTTGTAGTTAGCTTTTTGGTAAACTCTTTATTCAAAATCAAACTGAAAAGGTTTGCTATCAGATTTAAGATGTTCCTTTTCCATTATCGCTTCTATTTGATTGATAACCTCTGGGTGGTTATCTGCTATATTGTTTTCTTCTCCTATATCAAAACTAAGGTCGTAAAGCTCTATTGGGCCATTGGGAGCTGTATTTACATTTAAGCGAACGCCTTTCCATTTGTTTTGCCCGTAAGTCAACTCGCTTAGCATAAGAATGAAAAGCAGGAACATTATATTTTTGAGTTTTTCTTTCACTTTCATTATTGAACTGTTCATTTAGTGGATGTTAAATTGGATACTACTTGCTTCTAATTGTGGTGATGACACTTTTACCTGCACCTCGCCTTTAGTACCATTTGCCTGTAACCAGAGCTTAGCCAGTCCGCGAAATGTTTTTCTGCGATTGGTTTTATAGTCTGACAAATCGAGCGGATCTCCATTATCTACGCCCACAATCTCGCAATCTCCCATTACTTCAAAACTCAATGGCATATCTGCATAAGGGCATAGTATGCCATCCTTATCTACAATTTCTATGGATACTTCCATCACATCGGGTTTATTGGCTCTCAAAAAATCTCGGTTAGTCGTCAATCTGATTTTTTGAGGCGTATCGCTGGTCTCATAGCTCATGGTTACTACTTCATTTCCCTGCTTTGCCTTGGCTTCAATGGTGCCTTCCTGATAGGGCACCATCCAGACCAGTTGTTCGCCCTCATACTTTTTCTCGCCTAGTGATTTTCCATTTAGGAAAAGCTCCACTTTTTCGCAATTGGTATAGACTACTACAGGTATTTTAACCCCTTCTTTACCTGTATGCGTCCAATGTGGTAGGATATGCACCATTGGTTCATCAGTCCAAAGGCTTTGGTAGAGGTAAAATGGGTCTTTTGGAAAGCCGCAGATGTCGATGATGCCAAAGTTCGCAAACCTGCTGGGCCAGTTGTTGGTCTCTCCTAGATAGTCAAAACCTGTCCACCGAAATTGACCAATCACATAATCTAGGGAATCAATGCGCTGCCACATTTGTCGTGCACCAATCCTTGCGGTGGCATTGTCGTAAGAAGACTGATAGAAGAGTTCGCCACCCCAAGGGTGATCTACCTCAATGGGCTTGTACACGCCATTTTGATAATACTGCGTAGTTACTTCATTAGTGAATACCTCATTTTCGGTCAAATCGGGAATTTCGCTCTTCTTTCCATCCAAGAAAGAGAAATTTCCCGCTTTTCCACTTCTTAGCTCCCACATTGCGGGAAAGTCACGCACCCTCCAATGGGTCTTGGTACGATATACGCCTCTGGTTGCATAGGTATGTGGTACTTCTGTTCCAACCAGTAACTCTTCGGGAAATGCTTCGTGGTGGTGTTCAAATTCACCTGGAATCTCCCCATGTCCATTAAAACCTTTCACATCTAATAAGGTGGGGATTTCATCACCTTCCATATCGCGGCTAGGGTCTCGCCCTCCCTGTGTAATTGTGCGGAGCGTATCATATTTTCGTATTGTATGGATAAGTTTTTGCTGCGTTTCTAGGGTGGGGCCCTTCACTTCATTACCCAAACTCCACATGATAACAGAAGGATGGTTCCGGTCCCGAAGTATAAAACGGGTTAAGTCTTGTTCCCAGTTTTCTTCGAAGTGAAGTCCGTAATCATGGCTCGCTTTTTCGCGCTCCCAACCATCTGTAAATTCATTTAGAACCATGAACCCAAGGCTATCACATAAATTGTAAAAGGTAGGCGAAAACGGGTTATGGGCAGTGCGAATAGCATTAGCCCCCATTTTCTTCAGTAGTAGCAAGCGGTTCAATAAAACATCATCGGGAACGGCCGCACTAAAGGGGCCTGCCGTATGGTGGTCGCAAACACCTTTTATTTTAGTAGGTACTCCATTGATAAACATCCCCTTTTTAGGCTCGTAGGCAATATCCCTAAATCCTACTTTTTGCCTTTGGATATCAACGGTTTGGCCATCGACCAACAAAGAAGTGGATAGCTCATACAAGTAGGGGCTTTCAGTACTCCACCTCATCACATCTGACAAATTACCGCTCACTTCAGCCTTAGTTTGGTCTTGCGCCCCCACAAAAAATGGTAACTCTTGGGTAGCAACGACCTTGCTATCTTTATCGCTCAGCGTTACATTCAACTTTCCTTTTACCTCTTGTCCCTCATGATTTTGGATAGCTACTTCGATAAAATATTTTGAGGTAGTCTCATTGGTATTGGAAGAAGAGAATCCCACGCCCCAGTTTTCGATATGAGTTTGGTTTTTCACCTTTAGCCACACATTTCGGTAAATGCCAGAACCTGTGTACCACCGCCCCGTCTTATAGTTGGAGTGGTCAACCCTAACCGCTAGTACGTTTGTGCCTTTTTTGAGATAATCCGTCAGATCGTGCTCAAAACCGAGATAGCCATGATGCTCATGTTCCAGGTGCTGCCCATTGATATAAATATCACTATTGACGTACACGCCTTCAAAATGGACATAAACTTTTTTACCTTCCCAGTCATCTTGCCAACTGATTTCTTTTCTGTACCAGCCTATGCCCGTCGGAAGAAAACCTGTTTGCCAATCTGCTTTATTGGCTAAACTGTACTGCCCTTCTACGCCCCAATCGTGCGGAATATCTAGCTTTCGCCAGTTTTCAGTATTGAGTTCAGGATTTTCACCTTTGGCAAAATCTCCCAAATGAAATTGCCAATCAAAATTTATTCTTTCAGTTTCTTGTAGCATGTCCTTTTTTGAACATCCTAGGATAATGAATACAAAAAGAAAAAAAGCTAGAAAGGACGGAGCGTTTATGAAGTTTTTTACTTCCATTTTAGAATATTCCATAATATTGCTATTCAGAAAAACGAATAATGTAACTGAATCGGTAGGTGTCCTCATCCAGTAAAAACTCCTCATGTACCTGTGGCCTCCAGCTGGTGTCCCCTCCCAGTCCCATTTGGGCATGGTCAAGGTTTAGAGTAACGAAATCCCCCTCCTGAATGTCCGGTAAGTGTTTAGCTTCTATCAGATTTTCCAACGTGTATTGATGAGCAGAAAAATTAATTCCCTGTGCTGCGGTAACTTCCATAGTTGGCATGCCTTTACCAGAAAGAACCACCCGGTGCACATCCTTTCTATTTCCATTTTCCTGTGGTTTTCCATACGGGAAGTAAAGGTCTTCAATTGCCATTTCGTACCGGCCATAGTGGGCAGCAATGTACAGGTCCGAATAGTTTTCATGCGGCCCCTGCCATGCTAACTGATCGTATGCTTTGTTTAGCTTAAAAAAAGACCCCACTTTGGCGAGTGATTCATCCACACTTTGAATCATAGCAGCAAACACCGCATTGGTTTCACTGGTCAGCAAATTGGCTCCCGTCTTTTCATCATACCGATACGTAGTGTCAATTCCTAAAGCTTTTATTTTGTCTTTGTACTTTTGAACTAATTCGGGTTTTCCTTCTTGACCTGAGTGAACCGCGTAATGCCACAGGTTAAGGTAAAAAGGCTTTTCCTCGTCTTTGTTTTCAATCAGTTTGATGGCTTCTCTAGTCAGTCTATCGGTCAGGTATTCGCCTTCTTTTCCTCCTTCTACCAAGCCGGGAACACACCTTCTTTCTTTGATACAATTACCTGTAGAATCTACCCCATAAGGCCAAAAGTATGAGCCGGGTGCCCATGAGATATGTCCCCCAATATTGACATCAAAACCTAAATCTTGAGGCATTGTAGCGTCTTCAAAATTACCCATATGCCATTTACCTATATGCCAAGTTTGATAACCATACTCTTTCAAGTATTGGGGTAGTATTTTCTCGCCTTTGGGAAGTAAATGAAAGTGATTCCACATACCCAATTTGACAGGATGTTTACCAGTAAGCACAGAAGCTCTTGCAGGTGAGCAAATAGGTGCTGAAGTATACGCATTCATAAACTGAATACCTTCATTTGCCAAAGCATCTATGTTTGGCGTCTCATAAAGTTTTGCGCCATAACTCGTCAAATCTTTCCATCCCATATCATCTATGAAAAAGAAAACGATATTGGGTTTAGATACCTTTATGATCGTGTCTTTTTTATTAGAAGATTCACAAGAAAAAATCGCAACTCCTATTAAAACGATAAATAGATAATTCAACATAGCTTTATTCATCATACATCGGCCAATAGGTTGAAGGTTCGTGTTCTTTTGCAATGATAGCTTCCATTTCAGTAATGATTTCAGGATATTCTTTTGCCCAGTTAAATACTTCTGATGGGTCTTCGTCGATGTTATAAAGCTGTAAAGGTTGATTCTTATATTCCTTTACGCCTTTCCATTTCCCTTTTCGTACGGCAAATTTGGCATTTGGGATATCCATGTAAGGAAATTCCCAATACAAATACGGACGGTCTATACTGTCTTTTTCTGTTGTGAATAAAGGAACTAAACTGGCACCATCTGTTTTGGGGAGTTCAACGTTAGCCAAATCGGCAAAGGTTTTCATAAGGTCATAGTAGGCAACAGGTTCGTCAGATACGGAGGTAGCAGGGATTACACCTTTCCATTGGGCAATCATGGGAACTCTAATACCTCCCTCGTACAAATCACGTTTCATGCCTCGGAAATTGCCATTGGATTTAAAGAATTGGACGTAGTGATAGAATATTCGCTGACCATTTCCCCCACCATTGTCGCTCAAAAATATCAACAGGGTGTTTTCTGCTATCCCTAACGAGTCTACTAAATCATTCAGCCTACCCATGTGCGCATCTATAGTGGAAATCATGGTGGCATATCGCTTATCTCCTTCGGGCCAGGGCTTGTTTTTGTATTTGTCCATAGCTGTGTAGGGCATATACAAATGCGGTAACTGTGTTGGCACGTAAGCAAAAAAGGGCTTATCGCTTTTGGCTTTTTCTTTGATAAAATCAACGGCTTTGTCCAAGTACCAATCCGAAGAAGCATAGTTTATAGCTGTATCGAGTGCAACAGGAATTTTCTTATCGTTGTGCCATAGCGAATCTACATAGTAGTGGTGGGCGTTCCGTTGGTCTAAAAAACCATAAAATTCATCAAAACCCTGCTTAGTTGGAATACCTTCCGTTCCTTCGTTTCCCAATCCCCATTTGCCAAATAGTCCCGTAGCATATCCTGCTTCTTTGAACATATCTGCCATGGTATAGGTGCTGTCTGTGAAAAAGATATTTTCCTTTTTCATGGTTCTGTTGTTCCGTACTCGTGTACGTCCACCATGTAATCCTTCCATTAGCGTAGAGCGAGATGGGGCGCATACAGGAGCACCACAATAGGCTTGTGTAAAGCGTATTCCATTCTTAGCCATTTTATCCAAATGAGGCGTCTGAATATCTTTCTGTCCATAACAACCAGCATCTCCCCAACCCATGTCGTCTGCTAAGAATAAAATTACGTTGGGTGGTGATTGGGGTAGTTTACCTACTTCAGCTTGTTTACTTTTTCCTGAATATTCAACGGTTGTTTTATCATCTTTCTGCTGCGAGGTGCAGGCCGCTAAAATCACTACGACAATAACAGCTAAGGGGAATAAATGCTTTTTCATAAATACGCTAAATTATTTTACGTTTACTGTTGTTTGGCCGCTCTGCAAGTCTTTTCCTTGAGCGGTTATTTTGATTTCGCCTGCTTCGTCCAACACTTTGATATACAGTTTTGCCCTGCCTCTAAACGTTTTTCGTTTCGGAACACTGTAAGACGACAAATCCAGCGGGTCACCATTTTCTGTTGCTATCAATTTGCCTGGCCCTTCTATTTCAAAAGAGAGATACATATCTGCCATGGGACAAAAAACTCCATTCTCATCTAAAATGGCTATTTCTATTTCAGCGATTTCTTGCTTGCCCGATTGCTTGGTTTTTTGAACAGGATTGAGCGCTATTTTAGATGGCTTTCCTGCGGTGGTATGCTTATGTGTCGCTACTACTTTTCCGTTTTTATATGCTTTTGCTTCTATCGTTCCAGATTCAAACGGAACCATCCAAACAAGTTGCTCTCCTACATACTCTTTCGTGCCCAACGATTTTTCATTTAGGTATAAGGTCGCACTGTCGCAATTGGTATAAACGACCATCGGTATTTTTGTACCTTCTTTGCCCGTATGTGTCCAATGTGGCAGTAAATGAACCATGGGTTCGCTAGACCAAAGACTTTTGTAGTTGAAATAAGAATCTTTGGGGAAGTTTGCCATATCAATGATGCCGTAATTGGAAAAACGACTTGGCCAAGCATTGGTCTCACCCATAAAATCGAGTCCTACCCAATGAAATTGCCCAATAACAAAATCCATGGAGTCAATCATCTGAAACATCTGTCTGATGTTGATTCTTGGCGTAGCGTTGTCATAACTTGACTGGTAATACTGTGTTTCTTTCCAAGGGTTGTCCACATCAATTGGGTAGTACTTATCGTCCTTGAAATACTGTGTGGAAATCTCTTCAGGAAAAACCTCCTTTTCTGCTAAGTCAGGGATTTCCGTTCTTTTGCCATCTAGAAAAGAAAAATTACCCGCTTTACCCGCTGCCTTCTCCCATTGCGCAGGGAAGTCTCTTATCCTCCAGTGTGTAGAAGTCCTATAAACACCTCGTGTTGAATATGAATGAGGATTTTCTGTTCCTAGAATCAATTCATCAGGAAACTCTTTGTTGTGCTGTGCCAACACGCCCGGTATCTCTCCATGACCATTGAACCCCTTTATATCGAGTTCCGTTGGAATTATGTCCCCATCCATATCCAAACTGGGGTCACGCCCTCCTTGGGTAATAGGACGCAAGGTGTCGTACAAATGAATGGTTTCCATGAGTTTTTTCTGTGTTTCTAGAGTAGGTCGCTTTACCTCATTTCCGATGCTCCACATAAATATGGATGGGTGATTTCTGTCTCTTTTGATGAAACTGGTCAAGTCGCTTTTCCAGTGTTCTTCAAAGAAATTCCCATAATCATCACGGGCTTTTTCTTTTTCCCATCCGTCACCAAATTCATCCAGAACTAAGAAGCCGAGACTATCACACAGACTATAAAACGATGATGAAGCAGGATTGTGAGCTGTTCGGATACCATTGCAACCTATCTGCTTTAAAAGGGTGAGTTGATTGAGCAATACATCATCATATTTTTTACTTCCCAAAGCACCAAAAGTGCTGTGCTTGCCCACACCTTTAATTTTGATGAGCTCCCCATTGATAAACATACCTTTTCTAGATACGTACTCGAAATCTCTAAAACCTACTTTAAAAGACGAAGCATCTGCTATCTCATTGTTCAATATCACTTCTGTTTTTAGCAAATAACGATTAGGATTTTTAGGTGACCATTCATCAATAGAAGCTATATTACCCGAAAGAATTACTTTCCCTTGGCTATTAGAAACCAATTCAAAGGGTTCTTCTAAAG
>Ga0307978_1000679_pt1 | contig 27547 bp, 24 predicted proteins | sample OrgLakmetage1056_FD_203151 | JGI IMG/M metagenome (GOLD analysis project Ga0307978, IMG submission 203151) | Saline water microbial communities from Organic Lake, Antarctica - #1056 | ecosystem: Environmental > Aquatic > Non-marine Saline and Alkaline > Saline | place: Antarctica: Organic Lake...
ATCACTTCTGTTTTTAGCAAATAACGATTAGGATTTTTAGGTGACCATTCATCAATAGAAGCTATATTACCCGAAAGAATTACTTTCCCTTGGCTATTAGAAACCAATTCAAAGGGTTCTTCTAAAGTGGCTAGGGTACGTTGATTTTTGTCAAGTAGCTGAACACGTACTTTCCCTTTTGCTGGATTAGGTTGACTGTTTTTAAGAGCAACTTCTACTTGATAGTTATGCTTGTTATCCACATCATTGCCCGTACCTTGCGATGAAAAATACACACCATCAGTCTCGATATATACTTTGTTTTTAATTTTTAGCCACACATCCCTATTTATACCAGAACCAGTATACCATCGGCTAGTATTGTACTTTCTGTGGTCTACTTTAACGTGAAGTATGTTTTCTCCTTTTTTAAGCTTGTTGGTAAGTTCATACTCTGAACCCAAATATCCGTTATGATACTTTCCAATTTCTTCACCATTAAGGTAAATGACACAGTTTGGGTAGACACTTTCGAAATGAATAAATACGTTTTTGTCTTCCCAGTCTTTCTCCCACTGGAGCTTCTTTTTGTACCAACCCACTTCATTGGGCAAATATCCGCTTTGCCAGTTGGCATTGTGGCTCAAACTATATTCGCCCAAAATACTCCAGTCGTGCGGTAAATCAATTGGCGACCAATCTACTTGCTCTTCTGTCATTAATTTAGTGCTATCTAGTTGCCCAAAATAAAATTGCCAATCACGGTTAAGTTTCTGAGTAGATGAAGCCACTAAGCTGCCTTCTTTCTCTTTCTCTTGGCAAGAAAAGAAAAGGACTAAAATTCCTAGAAGTAGTTTTGAGATGGTGCTTTTTTTCATTTTTAAAAATGCGTATTGATATATGTTAAATAGGTGTAATCCTGAAACCACCCCCTCTAGCCTTACGACCTTTGGGAATGAAAATATCTTCGCCAAGGAATCCAAACCGACTCAGGGGAAAGCTCCTGCTCCCCGAATACATGGCAAGTTTCCTGACTCCAGCATATCAGAAATATAGGAAAAGATTCGGAAAGTCTACTGGTATAAATGGAAGCTAGTGTTGCTCAAACTTAGCTTGTGAGAGGTATATGATAGAGACAAAATAAGATAACATCTCGCTGAATATCAGTTGGGTTCACTCTATTCCAATATATTTGATACATACTAAGTAATATGGATATTAAGCAACCAAGCAAAATAATAGCCGAACACTAGTCAAACAGAAGTGCAGCAAAACGTTATTCGGTGGATGTACAATATAACTAATAAAAAGACATAAAAAACGAATTCAGCAAGTAAAAAACCAAAGGGATAATTGGAAGAAACAACCGCAAGAACTATCCTTGTAAAGTCATATCAGGATTAACAACGAACCTGTACAGCTATTCTAGGACGAGACACATCATTTACTTAGAAATTTAGCCGCTGGCACAGCTGTTTTTTCAAAAAACCCTAAATTCCCGTAAAAAAAATGATCAACCTTATAAGTGATACCGTCACAAAGCCCACACCCGGTATGCTACAAGCCATGCTACAAGCCGAAGTAGGTGATGATGTGTTTGGCGAAGACCCTACGGTGAATAAGCTGGAGGAAAAAGTGGCCGCGATGTTTGGTAAAGAGGCGGCGTTATACTGCCCCTCCGGCACCATGACCAATCAGATCGCCATAAAGGTGCATACACAGCCATTGGATGAGGTGATTTGCGATGAGTACTCCCATATCTATCAGTACGAAACAGCAGGTTACGCGTATAATTCCGGTGTCGGGATCAATCTGATAAAGGGAACCAATGGTAAAATTAAGGCAGAGCAGGTAGCAGCAGCGATTAGGCCCCGGTATGATTGGCTGCCGATCAGCCGTTTGGTTGTGTTGGAAAATACCTGCAACAAGGGTGGTGGCAGTTATTATACTTTAGACGAGATAAAGCCTATACGGGAGTTATGTCAGGAAAAGGAGCTGGCTTTGCACCTTGATGGGGCACGGCTATTCAATGCCCTCGTGGAAACTGGCGAAACCACACAGGAAGTGGGCGCTATGTTTGACAGCGTTTCTCTATGTTTATCCAAAGGGCTGGGCGCACCAGTGGGGTCTGTATTGGTTGGTTCGAAAGCCTTTATTCAACAGGCCCGACGGCTGAGAAAGGTCATGGGCGGCGGTATGCGGCAGGCGGGCTATTTAGCCGCAGCTTGTATTTATGCGCTGGACCATCAGGTGGACCGGCTCAGGGAAGACAATGCGCGCGCCCGAAAGATAGGCGAGGTGCTGGATGGCCTGGATTACGTCGATAGCGTACGCCCCGTACAGTCCAATATTTTAATCTTCGACCTTAAGGAAGGCGTGACCGCTGATTCTTTTTTGGAGCAATTAAAGGCGAAAGGGATTAATGCTTCTGCGTTTGGTCCGCAGACGGTCCGGTTTGTGACACATCTCGACTTTACCGAGGCGATGATGGATGAAGTACTGATCGCTTTAAAGGAGCTGGATAGCTAAAGTCCGCCAATCCAGGATTCATAAATCCTGGGCTGGCATACTGTAAAAGCAACGGTTTGAGCATATTTCTCTGGCGAATGACCTGCTTTACACACAGTACCGGTTTCAGTAAACTAAAGTACCCGATAGTCCCATTTTGCCGACGGCCTCGGTCGATTTAGGGGCTGCGAATTTTAACGTGGAGAAAAGGCTTTGGAAAGCGTGCACAACCTGTCACCCTTTTGGCTGGTATACTTTACAGCGCATGCAAATGAAAAACGTTACGGGTAGATAAAAAGGTTTTGTATTGGTCTTATGACCCCTGCTGCCGCCGGTCAATTTCATCCCGGATTTCAGCAGCTCGCTCGTAGTTTTCTTCGCCAAGTACTTCATCCAGCATTTTCCTGAGGTCATCGACGGAGTAGGAAGACAGGCTGGCTTTTTTCTCTGGCACCTCGGTTTCAGCTGCGGTGACCCCAGCTTCTTCTTCACCTTCGTCCTCAAGGACCACACCGGCTGCATCAAGGATAAACTCGTAGGTGTAAATAGCGCAATCGAAGCGTACCGCCATAGCCAAGGCATCGGAGGTCCGTGAATCTACCTCAATGATTTCACCGTCTTTAATACAGATTAAGCGGGCGTAGAAAATACCGTCCAGGAGGTTATTGATGACCACTTCTTTAAGCTCGATATTAAAAGTTTCCAGCGTATTTTTGAAGAGATCGTGCGTAAGCGGCCGATTGGGTGTCATGCGCTCCATGGCTACGGCAATGGCTTGAGCCTCGAAACTACCTATTACAATAGGCAGGCGGCGTGAGCCCCCTTGTTCTCCGAGTACCACCGCATAATTATGGGATTGGGTTACGCTGTGAGATAAAGCAACGATATCGAGTTCTATCTTTCTCATCTGGTTTGCGTCGTGACGTTTAAGAACCTAAGTACTTTCCAAACAATTTTCGCAAAGGGTAGTTTAGGGCACTCCAGGTAGTTTGACAGAAATGAACGATATAATCTGTTCTGTAGGGCATTTAGAAATTGCCCGCAACCTGCTTTCTTTGTCCGGTTGCCTATTGAATTCTAAAAAGCCGAAAATGCTATCGTTTATTTTTTTCCATCTTTAAGATACATTTTGCGAGGCGCAAAGGTAATAAAATTGAAAGGTTTTCCTTGAAAAATGGTGAATTCTATCGGCGCTTTGCTTCTTCCCACAGCGCATCCATCTCTTCGAGGCTCATTTCTGTGAGCGATCGGCTTGCATTAGCTTCAATGTACTCAAAACGTTGCTTAAACTTTTGATTGACCCGCTCCAGGGCGGTCTCTGGGTCAATGTTTTCAAAACGGGCATAGTTGATAAGAGAAAACAGCACATCACCAAATTCTTCTTCTTTCTTTTCCTGTGAGAATCCCTGCTCGCTAGCTTCCCGGAATTCCTCCATTTCCTCGGCTACTTTATCCCAGACCTGTGCTTTGTTTTCCCACTCGAAGCCCACCTGCTTTGTTTTTTCCTGCATGCGATAGGCTTTGACCATGGCTGGAAGCGATCGGGGCACACCGGCCAGTACGGATTTTTTACCTTCCTGCAGCTTCAGCTGTTCCCAGTTTTTCTTTACCGTGTCTTCATCGTCTGCTATCACATCTCCGTAAATATGAGGGTGCCGGTTGATCAGCTTATCGCAAACAGCGTTGAGTGCGTCGGCGATATCAAAGGCTTCTTTTTCATCAGCGATTTTGGCATAGAAAACCATGTGCAGCAGCAGGTCGCCAATCTCTTCCTTGATTTCCGACAGGTCTTCATTCAGAATCGCATCGGCCAGCTCGTAGGTCTCCTCAATAGTTAGGTTGCGAAGGCTTTGAAAGGTCTGTTTGCGGTCCCAGGGGCATTGCTCCCTCAGCTCATCCATTATCGTTAACAGTCTTGCAAAAGCATCAAGTTTATGTTGCATGGTATGGTTTTTTTATAGTTTTGCCCCCGTAAAGGTAGGGCTTCCTGTGAAGTTATGAACTGTGGCGGGCAGCAACTTGTTTATGCACTAAAATGGAACAATAACGTTATGGAATATTTATATGTCCTGGGTATTATTTTTGTAGTATTTGGGATCAGCTTTGCACTGATCAACATTCGACAGATCGTAACGGGCAATGAATTTCGGGGAACCTGCGCGACTAATAACCCTATGCTCAAGAGCGAAGTAGGGGATTGTACAGTATGCGGTAAAAAGCCGGATGAAGCATGTAAGATGCCTGAACCGGGCAAAGATGGCTTTAGAACGGCATAGCGTTGACTCTCCTGACGGGTCAGGCTATGCGTTTGCCCCAGAGGGAGTACCCAAATGAAAAGGTAGCCAGTAAACTGCTCGTTATCAGCGCAGGCACTGACAGCCACACGGGAAAGATAAACGGGCTCATTAGGACACTAATAAACACGGCACCGATCCACCTTGCATGAGGGTTGTTTGTGCCCTTATTGTTTTCCCACCTAAGCAGATACAGCGCCCATACGTACCCATAGCGTAGCCCTCCCGCCAGTAGTATCCACCCACCAACAACGTTTTCCTGATAGTGAATCCCTGCCAGGATAGCACTCATCAGTGCATCTGTCTCGATATCAAGGAGTGCACCAACTTTGGTGGACTGCCCGTACCGCCGGGCGAGGTATCCATCAATCCCATCAGATACAATAACCGTAAGGAAAAGGATAAATAAGATATAATCAGGCCATTGCTGGTAATTGTAGCCTGCAAATAGTAGTAGCCCCCATCTTGCCAGCGTGACCCAATTGGCATAACCGCCGAAGGGGTGTAACCGGTGCAGGGTGGGAGCGTGGGCGATAATTAGCCAGCTGAAGGAGATTAGGGAGACCACGAGCATAGGCAGCCAAAATCCTTGCCATGCGAGTGCTGTTAAAGCCAAAAGCATCATAGCGGCATGCAGCCTGATCCAGGCATTATCCTTCATAGGCAGGTGCAATGAACAAGTCTGAGTGCACAACAGATAGCCTTAACTGCTGTGTCTTAAGCTGTTGCTTTTTGTGTTCTAGCCATGCTGTCAGGTCTTTGCCCGAATACCCATTGACCGTCATCTCGAAGAGGCTTTTCTCCACGAATTCCAACAAATGGCGGTGCATTTCAGCATCCGCCGGTTCGATTTGCCAGCGGCTTGGTGCGCGCAGCAGCTGTTCTCCGGAAAGACGGGCAAAGCAAGTTTCCAAATAAGCACTGCAGTTGGGACCAAGCGCTTGCCCAAATTCCTGTTGGCGCTGCATGTGCGCTTCGTATAAACCGATCCAGTGTTCATCTGCTGGATCAATGGGCAGATAAGACATACTTTCATAATTCAGGGTGGTCAGGAGGGCCAGCCGGTTCTTATGAAAGGTCTGCGCCAGGTTCTGAAGCATGTCTTTACTCAAGAGGTCGAAAACCGCAGAGGCGGTTACAAGGTGGTAGTCTTTTAATGGTAGCAGCCTGGGGAGCTCCAGGAAAGAGCCTTTAAGGAAGTCAACCTGTATTTGTCGCTCGTCTTTCCTGAGATAAAGTGCTGACTTACCTGGTTTTATACGGTAGCCATTAGCAGTTGCCCAGGCTGTCAGGCGCGCCCGCGCCTGTTCCAGGAGATCAGGGTTGAGTTCAACCAATACCCACCGCTGCGATTGCGGGAACTTTTCAGCAAGGTAAATGAAATTGGCGCCGGTACCAGCCCCTATATCGATAATGTTGATTTGAGAACGTGTGGATAAGTACTGCAGGCAGGCGGCTTCAACTTGAGGGTTGCGTGCTGCTACGTCAAATCGGTAGCGTTCTTCCAGCCAGTCTGTGGCGAATTGAATGTCAGTTGGCAAGGTTTTTTATCAATCTAACTCAAATAAGAGGGGAGGGGTTCAATAATTTCCTACCGAAAGCATGACAAGGGTGCAGCCAACTTCTACTCCGATGCCCTTATCCTTAGCCATTTGAATAAGTTCGAGGTTCTCTGTGCCAGGGTTGAAAATCAGCCGTTTTGGATTGAGGCTGAAGATATAATCGTAGTACTGCGGTTGACGGGGCGGGCTCAGGTAGAGGGTAATGGTATGCACGCCTTCCACTTCCGGTGTGCCTTTTATGATTTCAATACCCTCTATTTCACCATCTCTCACCCCAATGGGCACCGCTTCGTGCCCTTTGGAAGCCAGTTGCTGCACTGCAGCATAGGAGTAACGGATAGGCTTAGGGGACGCGCCGAGGACTACAGTTTTCTTCATCACTAATGAGATTCATTTACCTTAAAACACCTTGGCTAAGATAGAGTTTTTACTGGTATTCTCTGATCTTTGAGTGCCTTCATGTGTATAACAAATTGCACTGTCAAACGGCTAAATGACTGGGGCAACGCCCCAGTCATTTAATGGCAGTTGGTTTAAGCCCTGTAGGGGCGGCACTTTGTTATACACAAAGTACCTTCTGCGGTCATCTGATATGCCTTAGTGCACTGTAAATTAAGTTCTTTCGTGTTTTGGGATGGGCATTTTGGTGAAAGGCAAGGCTAGAGGAGGGAGGATAGCCGTAGCTACCTGACCGATCGATCAACGCAGCATTTCGCCAAAAGGCACTGCCAAAATGGGAAGTTACTTATTTTACAGTGTACTTAAACAATATTTTTTTCACCGAATTGGGTATACGGTAAATTGATGCAGGTGTTTCGGCGCTGCAAAGTAAAGTGGGGGAGCGCGTTTTTCAGAGGACTTTTGGATTGAGAGCTGAAAGTATTACGTAAGTTTTGGTTTGGGCGTCGAATTTTCATGATAGCCTATAGGTTAAGACCGGCTGTCTTAGCGATTGACGCTTTTCCAAAGCCCCAGACCTCTTCCTGTTGCAGGTGATATCGTGTTCTTAAATTCAAATAAAAAAGGGCACCAGCTCAAGCCAGTGCCCTTTATCGTATGTTTTGTCTGGTCCTTTTATACCAGGATGCGGATCGGATCTTCCAGAATATCCTTTACGATATTCAGGAAGGTCGCACCGGTTGCACCATCCACTACGCGGTGGTCGCAGGACAATGTGACTTTCATCATATTACCCACTGCCAGTTCACCGTCTTTGACAATCGGCTTCTCAATGATACCCCCAACGGCCAGGATACAGCTGTCAGGTGGATTGATAATGGCGGTGAACGCTTCGATACCGAACATGCCCAGATTGGAAATGGTAAAGGTATTACCCTGCATCTCTTCAGTAGACAGCTTGCGGTTCTTGGCTTTGCCTGCAAGGGTTTTGACTTCTGTGTTGATCTGCGATAGCGACTTCATATCTGCAAAACGGATAACAGGGACCAACAGCCCCTCGTCTACAGCTACGGCCACGCCAATATTAACATCTTTGTTCTTCCGGATTTTATCACCCAGCCAGGAAGAGTTGATTGCCGGATTTTGGCGCAACGCCACTGCACAGGCTTTCAGCACTAAGTCGTTGAAGGAGATCTTAGTTGGAGCCACCTCGTTCAGGCGCTTACGTACTTTGATGGCGTTGTCCATGTTGATTTCTACTGTCAGGTAGAAGTGCGGTGCGGAAAACTTGCTCTCGCCCAATCGGCGTGCGATGGTCTTTCGCATTTGGCTTACCGGCTCGTCCTCATAGTTGTCGCCGCTTGCGGAAATGGAGAACTCGGGCACCTTGGCAGCAGGAGCTTCCTGTTGTTGTGGTGCAGGCTGTGCTGCCGGTGCTTCTGGTGCAGCCGGAGCGGGCTGTGGAGCAGGAGCAGACTTTTGTTGCTCGATAGCCTCTTCTATGTCCCGCTTTACAATGCGGCCACCGTCTCCTGATCCGTCGACGTTGGTAAGGTCAACATTAGCTTCTTTAGCCATGCTGCGGGCGAGTGGAGAAGCCTTAATGCGCTTGTCTCCATCGCTACTGCTGCCGCCGGTGCCAGCGGGTTCCTCTTGGCTGGAGGTGTCTTCCTGTGGGGCGGCGGCTTCTTCCTTAGGTGCTTCATCACTGCTGTCATCAGAGCTGCCGTTGTCTGAGGTAGCTTCTTCAACGGCGGCTTTCCAGTCTTCGCCCTCATCACCAATAACGGCAATAACGCCGTTGATGGGCACAGGGCCTTCTTTCACTGCAATATGAAGAAGGACACCATCGAAATAGCTGTCCAGTTCCATGGTGGCTTTATCTGTTTCCACTTCAGCCAGGGTTTCACCTGCTTCTACTTCTTCACCTTCTTCTTTGAGCCAGCTTACAATATTGCCCTCTTCCATTGTGTCGCTCATTCGGGGCATTCTGATGACTTCTGCCATACGATTGGGTATTTTAGTCGTTGATTCTTTTTAATGAACTTATCTAAAGCCATTTGTAATGCTAAACCTCTTTTGGTTCTGCATGCCTGACGAAGTATTTGATACGAAGACCGGTAAAAGGTCAGATAATACTGTATCAGGCTTGGTGCGTCACTTCATTGTACATTAAGTGCCCGATTTAGGCGGGTGCATTGACTTTTAACAAGTTTAATAACTGGTGTAATTTACACACTAAGTGCAAAGAAAATGATTATTGGTCAATAATTAAAACCCATCTGTTTAGTTAGGGTTCACAGCAGACCCGTTCAATACTTTCTGGACGGCCAGCTGCAGTTCGGTCTTAGGGAGGTAGCCGGTCGTGATTAGGTGGAACTGATCGCCGGTTTTCATAAAACAGGTGGGGAAACCACGTACGCCTATTTGTGCGGCAATCCTGAATTCCTGCTCGGCTTTCTGTCGGTACTCCAGCGCTTTCATCTTTTCGGTGAATAATGCCGGGTCCAGCCCGATTTGGGTAGCGTAGGGCGCATAAGCATCCACTTCCGCAGGGGGGATGCCATCGTAGTAAACTGCTTTTTGCAAAAGATGGGCAAATGCTACCTGCTTATCCGGAGCCTCCTCTTTGGCAATTGACATAGCGATGGCAGCTGGTACCGATGTGAAGACGGCCTTCCCTTCAGCAAGCGTTCCCTCCAGAAATGCGGTCCCAAAGGTGACACCGGTACGCTGTTCTACGGTTTGGTACGCCTCACTGATGTACCCGGCCACTTCTCCAATCCGCCCAACGCGGTCGCCGGTGATCATACCACCGGAGAGCACTTCGAAATCCATATCTGATTCGAATTGCTGGTGTAATTGATGAATGACCGGACTAAAGCCATAGCACCAACCGCAGAGGGCGTCGTAGAAATAAAAAAAAGCAGGTTTGTCATGCCCGAAAGCTTCAAAGGACTTTGTCATTACATCTGGTTTATTACTCAAGACAAGGTATAAAGGTGGGAATTGTTTGCTCTGCCTCGCGTTTTCCACGGGTATTTGCTAATTTTGAAACCATGAACTTCTCGTCAAAATATATAGAGTCCGCCGTTAATGCCTTTGCCACCTTGCCAGGTATTGGCAAAAAGACAGCATTGCGCCTGGTTCTGCACCTTACGCAGCAGCCGGAGGAAGCCGCTGAGCAGTTTGCAGAGGCTATTGTTAATATGCGCAAGAATATCCGGCAGTGCGATCGCTGCTATAACCTCTCTGATGACCGCCTGTGCAATATTTGTGCAGACAAACGGCGGGAGGGAACCACCATTTGCGTAGTGGAAAGCATACGCGATGTGATGGCCATTGAAGACACCGGGCAGTACCACGGACTGTATCACGTACTAGGTGGGGTGATCTCCCCCATTGAGGGAATAGGGCCCGACGATCTGACCATCGATCCGCTCTTGGAGCGCATTGATAAAGACGAAGCTAAAGAAATTATTATGGCAATTAGCCCTACGATAGAAGGGGATACCACGACTTTCTATATTTCTAAAAAGCTGGAAGGCAAAGACGTGCAGGTCAGCACCATTGCCCGGGGCGTTTCCTTCGGCGGGGAGCTGGAATATGCCGATGAGCTGACGCTGGGCCGGTCGATTGTGGCGCGGCAGCCTTATAATAAAGCCTAGCTTTGATGAAGCTCTCTGTCATCATAGTAAATTACAACGTCAAGTACTTCCTCGAGCAGGCACTGTTGTCTGTACGCCGGGCTTCCCGTGGGCTGCAGGTGGAAATCTGGGTGGTAGACAACAACTCTGTAGACGACTCCGTGCTCATGATGCAGGAGAAGTTCCCGGAAGTGCATCTTATCCGAAATCAAAGTAATCCCGGATTTTCTGTTGCCAATAATCAGGCGATACGGCAAAGCAAGGGAGCGTACGTGCTGCTGCTCAACCCAGACACAGTAGTGGAAGAGGACACTTTTGAAAAGTGCATTGCCTTTATGGATGCACATCCGCAAGCAGGCGGGCTGGGCGTGCGCATGATTGATGGTAGTGGTGCCTTTCTGCCGGAGTCTAAGCGGGGATTTCCGTCCCCCTGGGTTGCTTTTTGCAAAACGGTAGGGCTCTCCCGGCTATTTCCGAAGTCCCGGCATTTCAATCACTACCACCTGGGCTATCTGGACGAGTTGGAGACGAACGAAGTAGAAGTGCTGGCCGGTGCCTTTATGTTTATGCGGCGGTCAGTTTTGGACGAAGTAGGCCTGCTGGATGAAGCCTTTTTTATGTACGGGGAAGATATTGATCTTTCCTACCGTATCATTAAGGCCGGGCACAAAAATTACTACCTGCCAGCTACCTCTATCATTCACTACAAGGGGGAGAGTACAAAAAAGGGGAGCCTAAACTATGTGAAGGCTTTCTACAACGCGATGATTATTTTTGCACGTAAGCATTTCAAAGGGAATAAGGCTACTGTTTTCGTGCTCATGTTGCAAGTGGCGATATATCTTCGTGCGGGCACTACGTTGCTATCTAATCTTTTTCAGCGGGTATATTTACCGTTGCTTGATGCTGCTGCTATATACGGAGGGCTTTTCTTTTTGAAAGATTTCTGGGGCGCATATCATTTCAAAGACCCGGACTACTACAGCCCTTCAATTCTGTACCTGAATTTCCCCCTTTATATCACAATCTGGCTGCTCACAGTCTTTTTTAGCGGAGGCTACGATGAGCGTTACCGTCTCCGGCGGCTGGTGAGAGGCCTGCTATTTGGCACTTTGATTTTACTAGCCGTATACGGTCTGCTTGAGCAGGAATACCGCAACTCAAGGGCATTGATTCTGCTTGGCGCTGCCTGGTCACTAGGGGCTACCGTTGGGATACGGCTGTTACTACATTTTTTAGCCTACCGGCACTTTCGTATCGGTGAGAAAGAAGATCTGCCGATCGTCATTGTAGGAACGATTGAGGAAAGCGAGCGCGTACAGCAGTTGTTGCACAAGGCAGAGGTTCACCGGCCTGTGGTTGGTACCGTTGCCCCATCTAATGAGCCCCACGATCAGTCCGTTTACCTTAGCAGGCTGGAACAACTGGAGGAGGTTGTGCACATCTATAATATAAGCGAAGTGATTTTCTGTTCAAAAGATGTTTCCACTCAGGCGGTTATGCAGTGGATGTCTAACCTTGGCCCGGCAATTAATTACAAAATTGTGCCGAGGGAAAGCATGAGTATTATCGGTAGTAGTTCAAAGAATACCGCGGGGGAGCTTTATACGATCGATATTCAGTACAATATCGTGCAATCGATGAGTTTGAGGAACAAGCGGGTTTTTGATATCTCTTTTGCACTATTCCTGCTCTTTTCTTTTCCATTCCAGGCTTTGTTGGTCCGGAAGCCCTTTGGGCTGTTGCGCAATATTTTCAGGGTGCTGGCAGGGCATCAGAGTTGGGTTGGTTATGTGGCCACTGAAAAAGAGGATTTAAGCTTGCCTGCTATCCGATCTGGTGTTTTATCACCACTGGATAACCTGCGCATTGGGAGCGTCGATCAGGCGACCCGCCGCCGACTGAACTTCTTCTATGCCAAGGACTATAGCACGGGTAAGGATACTGAAATCTGCTGGAATGGCTGGCGCCGTCTTGGCCGGAATTGAACGGGGTAAATCCATTTTGTCTGTTCACATATAAGTATCTATATGTTTTTGTATTTGCATAGAAAAGCTTACCTTGGTTGTAGGAATAAGCCAAATGGTCATGAGAAAAAAATTACAAAAATTCACCGAGTTTGCAGATAGCCTGTTGCCACACGAAACCGCCTATCTGTTGGATTCTCAGCAGTTTGAAGATCATATAAAACTGGGTATTTTGGAGCGGCTCAATTATAATTGTACACACATCCGCCAATTCACCTCCTACGATAAATCTATTGATAAGCGCAAATACTCCAATCTGAAAAACTGGATTAATGAGCGGCTGGAAGCTATGGACGTTGATGTCCGTTTTGACTGGATGAGCCAGATGGAGCGTCAAATCATGACCGATGCTATTGAGCCTAAGGAGGAAAAACAGTTGGTAAAAGCAATACGAGATTATGACAGGCTGGACTTTTACTTCACTAAGTTTTATGAGTTGGTACAGCTCTACCGGCAGTATTTGCTGATCCGGATGCGGTATGCTCATCATCGGGTGGCGGATGACTTTCTGGGTAAGTACCGGGATCGCTACAATACCTGCAAAGAGGTTTTTGAGCGTATGCATGAAGCCACGACCGATATCGTAGGGCAATATTCCGAGAATTCTGCGCAGTCCATGCAATGGGAAGAATGGCTCACAGAAGTGTTTTACGATGAACACCTGGATGGGTTAAACCGATACCTGGCGCTAGTCCGTCTTACCTTTATCTACTTCAACTATCGCCAATTCGATAAGCTGAAGGAAAAGTACGATTACATAGATAAGCTGTTCCGCACAGGGCAATATTACTCCCGGCGCTTGTTGCTCAACTACTACGGCAACCGGGTGCTGTTGCACACTAAATTTCAGGACTACGACAGTGCAGAGTACTACGGGTACCTGTCCGTTCGCGATAAAAACAGCGATTATATCCACTATGTCAATAACCTAAGTGCTGTACTGCTCCGGCAGAAGAAGTATCCGGAGGCTCTGCAGCTCATGCGTACTGCATATCCGGAAATGAAGCATACGCCAAGTTTCCACAACCGAATAGGTTTTGTAGCCTTCTACTTGAAATGCCTGAATCATAATCAGCAGTTCCGTAATGCAGAGAACTATGCGGAATCATTTCTGCAGGCATACAAGAAGGAAATTTTTGAGCATCGCTGGCACATTTTCTTTTCTTCTTATCTGGAAGCTATGCTCCGGCAGGAAAGGTTTACAAAGGTACTCAAGGTGGTCCGGAAATACCATTTACTGGATAAAGAGCGGCAATACCAGCGTAACGCTAATTACCTGCCTACTATTCTATGGTATAATGCCGTAGCGCAGTATAAGGAAATGTTGATGGACAAAGAAGAGCTTGCTGAATTGATACAAGCATCTATTGATATCCTGGACCGCATTGAGGATAAGCAATACCAGCTCAGCGATTTGTTGGAGCAAATACGTCCTTTTGTGCCTGGTATTGTCAACCGGATACAAGATAAAATGCCAATCAGCTTAGGGTAGGGTAGGCTGATGGCGATGCGGAGTATTTCTTTTTATGGTAGAGGTTTGCTGTACTTTTTTACCGGAGAGTGTTCGTTCGTAATACTTGATCAGCCGGTCTTGGTATTCAGCCATTTTATTGAGTACGCGCAGTTCTTCATTCAGGCGCTGCTCTCGTATCTCCGCTTGCCTGGAGTACTCTAGTTTTTTGCGGTTCCGATTGATGTCAAGTATTTTCTGTATGATATGGTTCAGCGAAATACGTGCTTTAAGCAGTCGGCGTTGGATCGACCTTTTTGTCATACCTCGGTAATTTGGTTAATGGTTTGGCAGGCTTTGTTAAGACCGCCATTTGGGTGTCTTGGATGGTTGATCAGCTTAGATAGCGCTGGTTAGACGAAAGCTTTGTTGGAGGCAAAGCTAGACTGATTACCGGAAAAAGACCGCAGGGTTTTTAGGAGACATTACGAATAAGTTTTGGTTTATTAAATTAATTTCAAAACATTATTTGAATTAATCGTTTTCAAATATACAAAATACAAACAACATATCCTAGTATTCAGTTCTTACAAAGCGGGGCATATTATAGAGTTGAGGTGCTAAAAAAAGCGCCCCCTGCTTCCTGGCGGAGGCAAAGGGGGCGAAAGTGAATTGACACAAGATTCTTAAGGGGCTTTTTTAGTGACTTCGTAAAATTGATGGTCCGGCGAGCATTTAAAAGCCCGGCCTCGAATACCGTAAACAGGTCCACCGGCCCTGCTCCTATGATGATGATATCGGTTTTTCTTATTATTCTATCTTCCCTAATGGCACATTGGCGTATTCTGAAGATCTTCCCAAAAACGAAGCTCAACCGGCATGTCAAAATTCAGGCCCCGCATGATGAAGAGGATCGCGAACCCTACGAGAAAGACAGGCAGAAGTTTGCGCAAGCGCACCCGCCATTCCAGTTTGATAAACTGCCCGGCAAGCGCAGTAGCCATCATCAACGGGATGGTGCCAAGGCCAAATGCAGCCATGTAGAGGGCACTGTTCCAGATTACACCGGTACTTACGGCACCGACAATGGCCACATATACCAACCCACAGGGGAGCAGCCCGTTGAGGGCACCAATAAAGAGAAGCCGTTCCCGGCCACCACCACGCAACAGCTTTCCGAGCTGAGTCTTCACCCAGCCGTTCAGGCGCTGCATGAAGGGGATTCGCAGAATCCGGCTTTCAACATCAACAGAAAATAGGGCCACAATGAGCAGGAAGACCCCCAGTCCGATAGAAATATAGGACTGTGCACCCGCCAGGAAAAATCCTCTGCCAACCAAGCCTATTACAGACCCAAGAAGCATATAGGTCAATACCCGGCCAATATTATACAAGAGTACATTACCCGCTGCTGCCCACCGGCGTGTACCCTGATAGGGCAGGGACAACGCTATTGGACCGCACATGCCAATGCAGTGCAGGCTACCCAATAAACCGATCGTAAACGCCGTCCAGATGCCCATATTATAACCGGATATCTTGTTCTTTATAGAATGCCTTCCCGTCACCGGTCCAGTCTACTTTGATTTTCCAAAGCCCGCGGCGAAGCTCTTGGGTTGGAATGCGCTGCACACCATCGCCCATGGGCTTTACCGGAAGCCTGAAATCGCTTGACTGATCAGCCGGGCAGAAGAAGTGAACTTCACCGCCCAGCTTACCGACTTGCCTTGGAAAGTGTAGTTCCAGCGTTGCGGCTTCAGCTACCGGCTGGATTTTCAGGTCCTCTTCAAGTTGTTGGGCATTGACCAATTTATCGTAGTGCTCCTGATAGCGGAGGTCATCAGCGTAGTACTGATCGGAAACCAGGCTGTGGTCATACTGTGTAGACCGGTAAACCTGATAGACCAGAGAAAGGACAAACACACTGAAAAAGATAGCGATGCCAGTTCCCCAATTGAATTTCATAGGTCTAAAATTTTTCCTGACCAGTATTCTGTTCAGGTTCTTGTGTCAAAAAAAGCAGGTTTTGGAAAAAGGGGAACCTGAGGGCTCCTCTCTTTGCACTAACCAAAATTCAATGTTTATTTTACCGGGCCAAGGAAGTTGGTTTTGACCTCATCGATCAGTTCTCCATCGGAGTAAACTTCAATGACCACTTCTGTCTTTCTGGATTCCAGAGCAGCTTTATCCAGGTCTATGAACAGGGCTCCTTCGGCAAGCTTGCCAGCTGCTGCAACCGGTGGCTTACCTACCAGCCTGATCCGGCCTGGAATATCGCCAATCAGCTTAAACTCCACAGGGACGGCCTCCGCGGTCTTATTAATGACCTGGTAGTTGTACAGGTTACTGATATAGGTTTCGTCTACTTTTTGGTAGAGAGTGCCCGGTGTACGTAGCAGAAGCGTTTCCACATCGGTACGGGACATCAGTAGTACGATATTGACAACTACCAAAAGGGCAAGTACTGCGGTATAGGCAATGACTCGGGTCGTGAAGAGTTTCTTGCTACCGGATTTTATACCGTTATAGCTATCGTACCGGATCAGTCCGCGAGGGCGGTCAACTTTGTCCATGACCTCATCGCAGGCATCAATGCAAGCTGTACAGTTGATACACTCTAATTGGGTGCCGTCGCGAATGTCAATGCCGGTTGGACAGACCTTTACACAAAGCCCGCAGTCGATACAATCGCCGAGCGCTTTCTTCATGGTCTCTGCCGGATTGCTGCCGGGTACAGGGGCGCAATCTTTTCCCGATGGCGCTACAGCAACATCTGCGGTGGCAACATCCGCTTGCATCTGAGCGACCGGATTGGATATACCGCTGTTGCTTGTAGTTGGTGCGGGTTTTTTCTTTCGGTCCTTTTTGATCTTTCCTCTGGGCTCGCCACGTACGAAGTCATAGCCTACAACGATAGAGTTTTGGTCTAACATGACGCCCTGCAGTCGGCCGTAGGGACAAATGGTCACACAAACCTGTTCGCGCAGGGAGGCGAAAACAAAGTAGAAAGCTCCGGAGAACAAAATCATGGCAATGAAGCCTGAGAGGTTTTGCGAAACAGGTTCTGTTGTGATTTTGATCACTTCATCTATACCAATAATATAGGCAAGAAAGGTATTAGCTACCAGCACCGCAATCGCAAAAAAGAGGACTTGTTTGCTAACTTTTTTAATGATTTTCTGTGTTGTCCAGGGTGCATTGTCCAGCCTTTTTTGAGCATTGGCATCCCCTTCTATAGCGTATTCGATTTTACGAAAAACCATTTCCATGAAAATCGTTTGGGGGCAAACCCATCCACAGAAAATCCTTCCCCAAATTACGGTAAAGAGGATAATGAAGACGATAAAGGTCAACATCGCGAGCACAAAAAGGTGGAAGTCCTGCGGCATAAACTGTATGCCAAACAGGATGAACTTCCGCTCCAAAATATTGAAAAGCAATAAGGGGTCCCCGTTGACTTTGATAAAGGGCATTCCAAACAGAAACGCCAGCAATACCCAGCTTACGTAAGTACGGGCATCCGTAAACCGGCCCTTAGGTTTTTTGGGATAAATCCAGACGCGTTTACCCGAATCGTCAACCGTCGCAATTTGGTCGCGATAGTCTTCAGTGTCTATGATCGGATCATTTACATTCATGTGGTAGAATGGTTAAAGTGTGTAAAGCGCTGGGTGGTGTTTTATTGGGTTGGACTGAGGTTCTTCGAAAAGTTGGGTGGAGCCCCACCTCAGGGTGGAGCTCCCTTTGAGTATCTTGAGCGTGTTGGAGTTTTGGTCTGATTACTAAAGCCCCCAACACGCTCTTACTTATTCATTCATGCCCAGGGCATCTTCCTGCTCGGTAGCTGTGCCGGTTGAATCGGCCTCAGGCTGTTCAACCGCATCTGCCTGTGGCTCGTACAGGTCACCCTGTGGCTCCTTGCCATTTGGTGGGGTAGTGCCCACCAGGGTCAGGATGTAGCTGGATACTTTGTGCATATCAGACGCGCTAAGTTGCGACTTCCATGCGATCATACCTTTCTCAGGGACACCATACTTAACAATCTTGAAGATGTCCTTAATGTTGCCACCATGGATCCAGTAGTTGTCGGTCATATTGGGGCCAACACCACCTTCGCCGAGCATGCCGTGACAGGCTGCACAATTAGCATTGAAGATGTTTTGGCCGGTTTCCAATCCCGCTGCATCAGTCAGTACTGTGACGTTGCTTTCATCAACCAGATTCGCCTGAGTACCCAGGTAAGCCTGAACAGCTCTTTCTGCCCGCTCCATTTCCATCTCATATTCTTCTGCGGAGCTGGCACCAGCATCGGTAAAATGAAAATAAGTCATATAGCCTACCGCGAAAACGATAGTCAGATAGAACATAGCGACCCACCAGGGTGGCAGACTGTTGTCCAGCTCTTTGATTCCATCGTAATTGTGGTCTAGCATTACGTCCTGCTCTTTCTCAACCGGGACAGCTGCTGTCCATTTCTTGTACATGCGGTCCCATAAGGGCTCTTTGGCTGCTTTTACTTCCTTCTGGTAGGCTTCGATACCCATTTCCTCGAAAATCCGGATTTGATTGACCTTCACCATTATATTGAGTAATCGGAAAAGGGCAACAATTGCTGCAACGATCACGGTGCCTGCAAGAGCAGCCAGCGACCAGAAAAGGAAATTGTCGTAGAAGTAAAGGCTAGTACTGCCACCTGCTGTTTCCTGTGCCTGTACTATGGCAGTCATCAGCAGCAGCGGTAGCATCAAGGGCAGCGCCTTAGGTGTTTTATTGCTCATGTTGTTCATTTTCAGCGTTAAAAGATGGGGTGGAATCGTCAAGCGGCAGATTCGCCATCTTGTCAATAAATGCAGGCTGACTGCGGAAAGCCATCACCGCGCTGATGATGAATACCGCCATGAATGTTAGTAGAGACGCAATGGCCATCCAATTGATACTGCCCGCACCTTCGAGAATATATTTAAACATGGTGATCTGTTTTTTTTTGGAGCCGGCCTGTACTTTAGGCCAGGCCGGCTATCCGTTTTCTGTTTAGTTGCCGGCTTGTGGCGCTGGCTTAATATCTGTTCCGAGGCGTTGGAGGTAGGCAATCAAAGCAATGATCTCCTTCTTTTCCAGGTTTTCGTCCTCAATGCCATCCTTACGGAGGCGGGCGGTGACTTCTTCAGCTTGCTTTTCTGCATCAGCCACTGCTGTTTCTTCGTACCCTTCTTCATAAGGGGTGCCTAGCGTGCGCAGCACGGCAATCTTAGCGGGTAGCAAACTGTTGTCCAGGTCGTCTTCAATCAGCCAGGAGTAAACCGGCATGATAGAGCCCGGCGACATGCTGGTCGGATCGAGCATGTGGTTGTAGTGCCAGCTGTCTGGGTATTTATTGCCCAGGCGGTGCAAATCCGGCCCGGTACGCTTGGAGCCCCAAAGGAACGGCCGGTCGTAGATGAACTCGCCCGATTTGGAATACTCGCCGTAGCGCTCGGTCTCAGATCGGAATGGGCGTACCATTTGCGTATGACAGCCAATGCAGCCTTCACGGATGTAGATATCGCGACCTTGCAGTTCAAGTGCAGTGTAAGGCTTTACAGATTCAATTTTTGGTACTTGATCGCCAATCATAAGCATCGGGAACAATTCAACCATTCCACCAATTAAAATGGCAATAGTGGATCCGATGAGAAGTTGTATGGGGCGACGCTCAATCCAGCGGTGCCAGTGTTCGCCTTTGTGGGCACCGGCAGTGGCGACACGTGCAGGTGCCTGTGCAGCCTCGTAAGCCTGGAAAGAACCTGCCCTGATTGTCTTTATGAGGTTGTAAAGCATCACGAAGTAACCGACTACGTACAGGGTGCCTCCTACGGCACGCAAAGCGTACATCGGGATAATCTGCGTAACGGTTTCCAGGAAGTTGCCATATTGCAGGAATCCATCCGGAGTAAATTGCTTCCACATCAGAGACTGTGTCCAGCCCGCCCAGTAGAGTGGGATGGAGTAGAACATAATACCTAACGTGCCGATCCAGAAGTGCGTATTGGCTAGCTTCTGAGAGTACAGCTGAGTCTGAAACATTCTTGGGATAAGCCAGTACAGTACACCGAAGGTCAGAAAGCCGTTCCAGCCTAAAGTACCGATGTGTACGTGTCCTATCGTCCAGTCTGTAAAGTGACTGATGGCGTTAACCGACTTGATAGATAACATCGGGCCTTCAAAAGTGGCCATACCGTAAGCGGTAACTGCAACCACCATAAACTTTAGGATAGGATCCTGGCGTACGCGGTCCCAGGCGCCCCGTAGGGTCAGTAGCCCGTTCAGCATACCTCCCCAGGATGGAGCGATCAGCATAATAGAGAATGCAGTGCCCAGTGACTGTGCCCAGTCCGGCAAAGACGTGTACAGCAAGTGGTGAGGCCCGGCCCAGATGTAGATGAAGATCAATGCCCAGAAGTGGATGATCGATAGCTTGTAGGAGTATACCGGGCGGTTGGCTGCCTTTGGCAGGAAGTAGTACATCAGGCCCAGGTAAGGCGTAGTGAGGAAGAAAGCCACTGCGTTGTGGCCATACCACCACTGGATGAGGGCATCCTGTACACCGGCAAATACCGGGTAACTTTTCCACATGCTTACCGGAATCTCCAGGTTATTGCCAATGTGGAGCACCGTAACGGTGACCCAGGTGGCGATATAAAACCAGATCGCTACGTAAAGGTGGTTTTCCCGCCGCTTCAGGATCGTTCCAAACATATTCACTCCGAAGGCGACCCATACCGCTGCGATAGCGAGGTCAATCGGCCATTCCAGCTCGGCGTACTCATGAGAGCTCGTAATACCAAGTGGTAGTGTGATAGCAGCAGCGAGGATAATGGTCTGCCAGCCCCAGAAATGAAACTCATTGAGGAATTTGCTGTACATGTTCGTTTTCAGCAATCGCTGCAACGAATAGTACACCCCCATGAAAATACCATTACCAACGAAAGCGAAGATCGCTGCGTTGGTATGCAAGGGGCGGATACGCCCGAAGGTGGTCTCTGCAGTACCGAAGTTCAATGCCGGGAAGACCAGCTGCAGGGCTGCCAAAAGCCCTACCAGTATGCCTACCGCACCAAACACCATCGTTGCGTAAGTAAACTTACGCACAATGGCATTATCGTACTGAAATTGTTCTACTTGCGCCATTTTAGGTTACGATTTTGTTGTTGTAGTATTTTTGTTGTTGTCTGGTTTGTCGTCGTCAAAGAGTATCCGCATGGCGGGGCTGACGTCGTCATCAAATTGCCCGTCTTTCACAGCCCACAAAAAGGCGGAAAGGAAGCCTAAAGCCACGATGAGGCTCAGTATGATTAGGAGGATAATGATTTTCATATCTTGTGTCTAATTCAATTTGAGCACAAGATAAAAGCAGTGGTAGGGGGCGTAGATGATCTTAATCAAAGCCTGTAGGTGACTTTTGTCATCTTATGGTTAGTTAAGAGACAAAAGAAGGACTTTTGTGCAAGTAAGTGTATTGTTAGGTTGAACGAAATTACTATGATTGATCGGGTTTTAATTCGTATTGTCATTGCCTATGGGCTGGTAGCCGGGGTATTTATGACCGGTTGTGCGCCACAACCGGAGCCCCGCCGGTTCCTTTTTCTGGGCCATCCTTATGAATGGGGTACAGAAGATCAGGTTGATCCCCGACTGGAAGCTTTCGACTACCGGCCCTACGAGTCGGTCTGGCTGGGGGGCGATGTCTGCGCACGTACAGCGAATGACCCGGCGACGATGGATTACCTCGACTCCGTATTCAACCTGGAGCGCACCCACTGGGCACTGGGCAATCACGACTGGGACTACGGCGAACGGGAGAACGTGCTGCGCCGGCTGCCGGACCCACCTTATTATACAGTATGGAAGGATGGCTTTTGCCTCACGGTACTCAATACCAATCTGTTTTGGCCTTACCCCTCCACGCCGCCACAGGATAACTGTACGGATAAAGCCGCGCAGTGGAAAATGGTGCGCCATGTGGCGGATACGATTAGCGAGGCCACGCACTGGGTGATCCTGCACCACCACGCTTTGTTCAGCGACCTGATGGTGGATGCGGAAGGGGACACGCTACGGGCTTTTAATGTCAATCCCGTTCCTTTTTATACCACTTGCGACAGCCTTTCTGAGCTCACCGCCACCTGGTACCCGGAGCTGGTCCGGGCGGCGCAGCGCGGTGTGGAGGTGGTATGCATTGGTGGCGATTTTGGCATGCGCGCCAAGCAGTTTGAATTCCAAACACCGGAAGGCATTTGGCTGCTGGGCTCGGGCATTAATAATACCGTTTCCCGGGAGTATGCTCCGGACTATGTAACGGACTTTGGCCCGGACCACATATTGGAGTTGTGGTATCAGGAAGGCGGGCTGGAGTGGGCTTTTGTGCCCATGGGTGGGGATTGAGGCTATGTTCGGAGCGCATCGGCAATAGTAGGCCTATCCCAAACATAGCCTCGGAGCTTGAGCGTCAAGGCTCCAGGAAAAAAGTAGTGGCTACCGTACAAAGCGTATCCCCTGCTTCCAGTACATTTTGCTGAATTCCAGCCTCTGTCAAATCTTCATTGCTTGGGTTCCAGTAATTAAAGCTTTTCAAGGCGGGTTGCTTTGAAATGCTCCATAAAGCGTTTTTTTCCGCCATTTTCACCGGGCAGGTAGGGTTGGCCCTGAGGATAGAAAAGGACACCGTCTTTCTTATAATCTTCTATAGAGCCAGAAGTATAGGTATTCCTGGTGCAGTATGATTTGAAGAACTTGCTTTCTTGCTCTGGGTGATATATTTCGATGTTAACAGTATCCTTTATCCTGCGTTTGGAGACGAAGTATTCCTCAGTTGGAAATACAGGCTGCACTAACGCTGTTTTGAATGCCGCATGAAATGCAGGTTTTTTCCGGTTGAGGTCATAAATTAATAACCCTTCCGGCCAATAAAGGTCTGGCCCCAATGCACCACCATAGTGTACGGCCATCCACTTATCGTTTCCGGTAATTATCGGTGCGCCGCTGCAGGAGCCTTTACTCGTCCTGAAAGTAGCAATGACTTCGCCTCGTTTGTTGAATATCCTGTGTTCGGCAAGTATCAAAAAGGCGTCGTAGCTTCGGCAATCAGCTGTAAAACATTCCATCAGGTAAAGTGTGTGAGAAGTAGCAACAGTGTTTCGGTTTTTGCGTTTAGGGTCGCCTGGGGTTTCAGCAGAAATCTCTTCCCCTAAAAAACCTAGTAGTATTCCCTTGTCAATACGAGACAAAATGGTGGTGTCTTCGACGAAATTTTTTACGAACGCAATGCCCGATTTGTCAAGTCTCTGTACGGAATTGGGAACTAAGCCGGTTTTACTGTGTTTTAACTTTTCCTTTGTATTGAGAATTTCAAGGAAAGGGCTCAGCTCTACTAAGTTAGCCTCTTTATCTACAACGCCGTTACGTTCGTCAACAAACTCAAGCTTCGTCACCCCCATTCTATTATGTTCCTGAATATAAGATCCGGTGCGAAAAAAGTCGCGGGGCGAAGTGCTGTTGCCAAGATTTGTACGGCTGAAAGGTTCCCGGGTAAAGGGAAGTCGCTTTAAAAGGCTGTCAGCAGGCTTTGTTCTCAGGGGCAGGTATTGTGCCTTGTCTACTTTCGTTTTATAAATGCTACGGTTGTTGAAGTCAATCAGGAAAATAACTTTATGGGCGTCACTATTGGATGAGTGGATTCCAACAGACACCATTTCACTAGCGGGTATGTCCAAATAGTTCAAGTTGTCCATGCCAATGCGACTGAACATAACTTGCTCTTCTTTATTTGACTTTTGGTATACGAGTTTATCTTCTTTGAGATCATAAATCTCTAAGCCTCCGTGATTATTCTCTTTTGGATTACTGCTATCTGGCCCACCATATACGTATGCAAGAAATCTTCCATTATCCGAAACCCATGTGGCTACAATATCATGGTTGGTAGTGTAGGTGGAGGTTGGATTGCCCAGATTGTCATAGATGACTAGTGTTTCTTCCCATCCAAAGGGACCTCCCGCTCTTGACATTTCGATGAGTTGGTGTTCGACGATGGTATAGCCGTTGGGCAGCGCGGTCACATTATTGACCGTCAGGTAGCATTTTTCGTTTTGGTTTAGTCTGTCATAAAATGCCTGCTGCCCATCAGGATAGATAGCCGCCCAGTGTTCCCAATTAAAATCCTCCTCCGCTGGATAACCCAATCCTAAAATAGGATAGCGGTCATTATTATAGGGTGAGGAATCAATCAAATTGACACTTTTCATGAGTGCTTTAGAGGCAGGGTTGTAAAATTCTAACCGGAAGCAGTTGTAAGGGCGTTTCAGCTCGCCTTGAAAAGGTAAATAGCGATAATGCAAAACTCCCGGGTAATTTTCGATCACCATGTACCCCTGCTCCGCATTTTTGGTAGAGTAATGAGTTGGCTCAGGGTCGTATCTTTTTAATGTCAGTGCTCCATATTCATGATAGGGTTGGCTTTTTTTTAATTGCTCTGACCATGGCAAGTATCTGAAGGGGATACTATCGAGATCTTTTTGGGGTTTGTTATCACTCGTTATTGAGTCATGTGTAGCTATTGTAGGCTCTTCATTACCACTCAAAAGCTTACTATCCGGCTTCAGGTCACTGTTACTCCCGGTTAAAGTTTGTGAAGGCGTTTCAAAGGTATTTTGAAAGGATAGCCCAAGACCAATTACAAACGTAACCAAACCGATTATCAAAAAATACTTTAATCTCACGGGGTTAATTTTTATTTATGGGGTCTAAGATTGGCAGAATCAAAGTCTCTCTCAAAGTCAGCTCTCTTCTTCTCGGCATTGTCTGTATTACTATGTCTTAGTGCAGGATAAGAAACCCCAGATTCGTCATAATTTTCAAGAATTACTACCCCAGGCGACCCAGTTGTTTCATCAAATAGCCTTGTATACTTCTTTCCTTGGTTAAGTTTGTAGATTGAGTACATATTGTTGAAGGAGCTGCCATAGTCGTTAACGCTGACGATGTAATCATGAATAGGGAAATAACCAATCCACCAGCCTTTGTTGGGTGTAATAGTATCCTGATAGACTGCTTGCTTTGTTTCAAGATTGAAAAAGATCAATCCTGTAGGTAATGAATAATCCGCATATTCTTCACCGTACCGAACAGCCATCCACTTTCCATCTTGAGTAACTACAGGAGGGGTAGCAGCTCCATCCATGGGGTCGTTTTTATGGATGCGAGTAATGAAGTTAGCGTAGTAATAGTTGTCGAAAGGTCGAAATCCTACATTGTCTCGGTATGCTGATGGGGAGGCCCCAGTCGTATACTGGTCTCCATAATGATCGTGAAGGTTATTAGGGTATAAAGGAGTATTGAGTTGTGCATGTAACGAAAATTCGCTGCGATAGTGTGGACCCTCCACTAATTTAAACTCACTCTGAAATTTATTTTTTATCATAATTTGAATCTCATCTAAGTTATGGGCTACATTTGAGTAGCGACTAGAATCAATACCTTGTTGTGCATTATCCATAGTAGTTCTTAAAGAAAAGGTGTTTTCATCATTACCAGGATACTTAATATTATTGTTATTCCAATTACTGAAGGTGATTGGCTCAATATCCGAGTTCAGTGCAATTTTCAAATCATATGCAGTATATGGGTGTTGTATATGTATGAGAGGGTCAGAACAGTTTGATAATGAGATGCCATTTGCAGGGTTTCTGAATTTGTACAAATGGAGATGCACCGGAGCGTCAGCAGTTAAGCTGCCTCTCGACCCGCCTATTGGACAAAATACTGAATCTAAGTTGATGTGATTGGTGGTTGTCAAAGTATCCTCACAATGGATGTTGCTGAGAGTGACAGTTTTGTTTATTTCCCTGCAAAATGCAGTGCAGTTATCTAAATTGATTATTACTGGAAATCTTTGATTATTCTGATCTAGTTCAGTCATTTTTAGTACAAAGTTTCCACTTCTCCAGATTGATGTATTATTTATATTATTGTGGCTAAATATATGGCCATACCCAAAATCGTAGTTGGCACCATCTACAATAACATATTTATAGCCAGTGTGATCTATATCTAGAATAGTTCCTATTTCTGGCGATAGAATAGCATCGCCTCGCTGCTGATCTGCCCCCTGACCATGGTTCCTGAGATCCAACCCCTTGTGCCATCTAGTGTTACCACCAGCTCTTCTTAAATCAAAGTCACTTTCGAGGTCATCAATTACAAATGAAGTTGGATTTCCATAAACGAAGAGAGCATTGTTTATGGGCGTATTTGTGTTAGCGCCTTGTGGACATCCGTTACAATTTTTATAGTTTAAATTGATGTTTTGTGAATAATTATAACTTAGGAAAGATATAAGTATTATGGGTAAAGTCCAAGTTCTGTATCTCATGGTTTAATTTATTTTTTGGAATCCATCTTTAATGAGGTCGTTTATCTCTCTTGTGGTTCTGTAGTTGGGGAATAAACTGTTGCGATATCCTGTCGAATCATTTGAATATCGATGCCGGTTCATTGTTTTTTTATAGACGGCTTTTGATAAAACATCAATTAAATAATACTCATGAACTAGTCCTTCTGTTCGATAAAAGTTTGTATGATAATTTGTGTTAGGAATAAAATCGAATCCGTCTAAAAATTGATCTTTTCCCAGCTTCCATTCAAATAAAATCTTGCCGGTTCCTGTATCATAAAACTTGAATCCTCTTTCCAGCTGTCCGCTGCCATCTTCACCATAGTCAGTCCCATACTTTTGCATCAGGCATTTACTATCTGTGGACAGGCGAATGTCGTAAAAGCCAAATTCTTTATCCTGAAGTCTGAGTGTTTCATCTCCTGTTTTATTGAAGAATAGAGCATAGCCCTGTGTACCTAGAATATTTTCATTCCCATCCGAGTAGGTGATATGGTAGGCGATAGCTAATTTGTTATCCTGTATTTCCACAACAGGGGTTTTCACGAACGCACCCAAATATTCATGATCTCTCATGGTGTTTTTATGAACATTAAGTTCGTCTAATATCTGATTCTTAATGTTGCTATCGGTTTTGCTCAAATTATATCGGTATTCAAGACTGTCTTCTGACATATAGTCGATAGGATATGGCAGATTTTTGTATGGATTGAGTTCTCTTAGATCAAGAGATTTAACTAGTTTTTTGAATTGACTATCCTTGAAAAAAACCTGAGTGTTTCTTGGATTTAAAGGTTGGTCAGCCTCAATGAAATAATTTTTATCTTTTGGAAATGTATCAATTGAGCATAAATTTAAATAATAATGCGATTGCTCCTTACATGATTTACAGGAATGGATCAAATTATCATTCACTGCTTCTGTGTAGGTTGATCTTTTAGGCAGAAGAGTGAAAAGAAGTAAGAAAATCAAATGATAGATACTCATAGCCAGGAATTTGATTAAAATTAAGTGGAAAAGGTGTAATTACTTTTAAAAACAACCGCCACAGCGCTCCCTCAAGCGCCGTTGAGCGGTTATGTTCATACGGATTTACAACATTGTTCCAATTGCAGCATCCCACTTTGTAACAAAGCAAGGGCTAGTAGCCTGTCGGAGAGGCGCTCAATGGTCTGCGAACGGCAAATATTATTCTGCACTTCGTTGCTCACTCCGCCTGCCTTAGTACCTAAGTACGGTCTCCGGTGGCCAAAG